>Ga0326597_10008134_pt1 | contig 14186 bp, 5 predicted proteins | sample RVTome_12_FD_203789 | JGI IMG/M metagenome (GOLD analysis project Ga0326597, IMG submission 203789) | Soil microbial communities from uranium-contaminated site in the Upper Colorado River Basin, Wyoming, United States - RVT100D185 | ecosystem: Environmental > Terrestrial > Soil > Contaminated >... | reverse complement strand
TTGGCGCAACTGCCGGACCTGATGGGTCGCGTGCTCCAGCACTCCGACGAGCTGCAGCAGCTCGCGCACCGGTTCCACCGCTACCACGACTTCCTCTTCCTCGGCCGCGGACTGCAGTACCCGATCGCGATGGAGGGAGCGCTCAAGCTGAAGGAGCTGAGCTACATCCACGCCGAGGGTTATCCGGCCGGCGAGATGAAGCACGGCCCGATCGCGCTGATCGATGAGGCGATGCCGACGATCGCGATCGCGGTGCGCGACGGCCTGCGCGACAAGATGCTCTCGAACATCGAGCAGGTACGCGCGCGGGACGGCGTGGTGGTCGCGGTGATCAACGAGGGTGACGACGAGATCGCGGCGAAGGTGGACCACGTCATCGCGGTGCCGGAGATGCCGGCGCTGCTGTTGCCGGTGCTCACGGTGCTGCCGCTGCAGCTCCTGGCCTACCACATCGCGGTCTGGCGGGGGTGCGATGTGGACCAGCCTCGGAACCTGGCGAAGACGGTGACGGTGGAGTAGGCGCGGGCGATCTCGATTTGTTTGCGAGAAAAGAAGAATAAATCGGCTTTTCCGAATCTGGGCGCGGGGATTTTTTCGAATTGTTTGGTGCGGAGGGCCGGGACCGAGGTGGGGGCGCATGGCCATGCGCCCCTACTGGATCGCCGCATGAGATATGGCGCAGAGCTCGCGGGGGATGTTGCTTGACCCTCGGCGGTCTCCTGCGCGGCCCGATCGGAGCAGAGGCAGGACGGGACGAGGCGGGAACGCGTCCGCGGCGAGAGAACGGGCGCACAGCCGTGCGCCCCTACAGCCGCGGCCGCGTCCAGACGTCTTCGGGGCCGCCGGCTGAGCGATGCGCTGGTAAGGTGCGAGGCCCATCGAGAGGGCTACGGGGGGATGGTACGACGGGAGGGGAGTAGCGCGAAGGGGGAGGTGGCACCGGGGTTAGGTCGCGCAAAGGGGTATGTTCTTCTTGCCCACCCGCCCGCCCAGAAAAGTTAGAGCATCTGGGGGAGACACCCCCCAGACCCCCCGCCAGAGGGGCTCCGCCCCTCTGCACTCCTGTGCCGTTGGGTAGACGGGTGCGAGTAGGGGCGCACGGCCGTGCGCCCTACGGTCGTGCCACAATCTGTCCCTACGAGGTCGTGGAGCTGGTCGTGCGGTTCGTTCGACGCAGAGCCGTAGGGGCGCACACCCTTCGCTGCGCTCGAGGGCGGGCTCCGCTGCGCCCCTCGCAGACGCCTTCGCTCGTGCGGTAGCCTTGCCGTCGCTATAATTCGTCCGGCCCCAAGCCGGGGCCTGTTTCTCGCATGCACGTTCGGAAGGGGTGCGCTACCCCTCGCTGTTTGTCCGGAGAGGAGTTCGATGCCCGAGACGACCCAGACGCTGCCCGTGCCGCCCGAGTTCGCGTTCCAGTGGGTTTCGCCCGAAGAAGCGTTGCGCTTCTGGACGGCCGATCTGATGCACTGGCCGCACGGGCTGTCGCGGCTGGGCGCGACGATGGACATGTCGGCCTTCAATCGCGGGTTGAACACGGCTGCCGCCGCGCTCTGCATGCCATTCACCAGCATGGACTTCAAGTACATCCGCGGCTTCGTCTACAACAGCGTGACGCCGTTCTCCAGCGACCCGGGCGAGATGGAGGCGCGCATGGGCGAGATGCAGGCCAGGATGATGGAGCACGTCCCCGGCCTCCTCGAGCGCTGGCGCACCACCTACGAGCCGGAGGTGCGCGCGATCAACGACGAGACGCTCCACGGCGACTACGCCAAGCTCGGCGACCGCGACCTGTCGGCGCTGCTCGACAGGCTGGTCGAGAAACGCGAGCGCGAAGGCGAGCTGCACTTCCTCGCCGTCTTCCCGGCGATGGGCGCTGTGATGTTCTACGAGCAGGTCTACGCCGGGCTCTTCGGCGAGCCGAAGGCGGCCGAGCACTTGCAACTCCTGCAGGGGTTCCCGAACAAGAGCGTCGAGACGGACACCGGCGTCTACCACCTGGCGGTCGAGGCGCGGAAGCGTCCCGCCGCGCTCGAGGTCCTGCGCCGCGTCGACCCATCGTTGGCGCACGAGGCGCTCGCGGCCGACGCGGACGGCCGCGCGCTGCGCGGTGCGGTCGAGGAGTTTCTGCACACCTACGGCTGGCGCGGCAACGACATGGACGTCGCGGCGCCGACGTGGAAGGAGGACCCGACGACGGTCTACAAGCTGGTCCGCGAGTACGCGTCGCGCGACGACTACGACCCGGAGGAGGAGTACCGGTCGCTCGTTGCCGCGCGGCAGGCGCGGGAGAAGTTGATCGTCGGGAAGCTGTCGGGCGAGGCGGAAGGGATGTTCCGCGGCGTGCTCGGCGGCGCCCAGCAGTACCTGCCGGTGCAGGAGGACCACAACTTCTGGATCGACCAGCAGGGCTCGTCCGTGCAGCGCGTCCCGGTGCTCGAGACTGGGCGGCGGCTGGTCGCGCAGGGGCGGCTCGCGGACCCGTCCGATGTGTTCGCGCTCGCGTTCGATGAGCTGCAGGAGGCGCTGCGCGACGGCAAGAGCGAGCTGCGCGCGCTGGCGGCGCAGCGCCGCAGGGAGGACGCGGAGAACCGCGCGATGACGCCGCCGCCGGCCGTCGGCACGCCGCCACCACCGGAAGAGGCGCCGAACCCGATGATGCTGAAGTTCTTCGGCGGGCCGCCGGAGCAGAACCCGGACCCCCGGATCATCAACGGCAACGGCGCGTCGGCGGGCAAGACGACGGGCACGGCGCGCGTGATCCTGTCGCTGGCGGAGAGCGAGCGGCTGCAGGCGGGCGAGGTCCTGGTCTGCCCGGCGACGATGCCGCCGTGGACGCCGCTCTTCGGCATCGCGTCGGCGGTGGTGACCGACCACGGTGGCGTGCTGTCGCACACGGCAATCGTCGCGCGCGAGTACCGGATCCCCGCCGTCGTGGGCACGAAGGTGGGGACGACGCTGATCCGCGACGGGCAGACGATCACGGTCGACGGCGAGTCGGGGACGGTGAAGTTGGAGGCAGACTGACGCGCCGCGACGGCACCGCTCGCCCGAACTACCTCCTGCTCCTGACGACCGTCGCGCTGGGCGGCATCCTGGCGCCGCTCAACTCGACGATGCTGGCCGTCGCGCTGCCGGAGCTGCGGCGCGAGTTCGACGTCGGGCACGCGGAGATCGGCTGGCTGGTGTCGGCCTACCTGATCGCGATGGCCGTCGCGCAGCCGCTGGGCGGCCGCGTCGGCGATCAGCTCGGCCGGGCGCGCGTGTTCCGGGCGGGGTTGATCGCGTTCCTGGTGCTCTCGATTGGCGCGGCGTTCTCGCCGACGTTCCCGGTGCTGGTGCTGCTGCGCACGGGGCAGGCGCTCGTCGGCGCAGCGGCGATCCCGAACGGGATGGCGATGCTGCGCGAGACGGTGCCGTCGAGCAAGCTGGGGCAGTCGAGCGGGTTCACGGGCGCGGCGATCTCGATCTCAGCCGCGGCGGGGCCGCTGCTGGGCGCGGGGCTGCTGGAGATCGGCTCGTGGCGGCTGCTCTTTCTCATGAACATCCCGTTGGTGCTGCTGGCCCTGGCGTCGCTGGCGCTGCTGGCGTATCCGGACGCGCGGCAGCGCAAGCGCTTCGAGCTGGACTGGCCGGGCGCGCTGGCGTTCGCGGCGCTGCTCGTGTCGCTGACGTTCGTGCTCGACTCGGTGCACGGGGGCGGCGGGGCGCTCGCGCTGGGCGGCGGCGTCGCCGCCCTGTTCGTGCTGTCGGCGGTGTTCCTGCAGCGCCAGCGGACGAGCCCGTCGCCCGTGGCCGAGTGGCGGCTGTTTCGCAACACGTCGTACGCGGCGGCGACGGGCTACGTGCTGCTGACGAACCTGGTGATGTACACGACGCTGCTGACGGTCCCGTTCTTCCTCGAGGAGGTGCAGGGACAGAGCCATCGGGTGACGGGCCTCGTGCTCGGCTCGATGTCGATCGTGAGCGCGGCGGTGGCGCCGATCGGCGGGCGCATGTCGGACGCGCTGGGACGGCGGTGGCCGGCGGCGGCGGGGAGCGTGATCATCCTCGCGTCGGTGATCGCGCTGGCGGCGGGCATCGACCGCGACGTGCCGGCCTGGTACCTGGCGTCGTGCCTGGGCGTGATCGGCTTCGGGATGGCGCTCAGCTTCGGCGCGGCGAGCACGGCGGCGATCGAGATCGCGCCGCGCGAGCTGGCGGGCGCGGCGGCGGGGACGAACTCGATGATGCGCTACCTGGGGAGCATCGTCGGGGCCGGCATCCTGGGCGGCGTGCTGAACCGTGGCTCGGGCGCGCCGGACGTCGAGCTGTTCCGATTCATCTTCTTCGTGCTGGTCGCGATGGCGGCGGCGGCGACGGCGACCACGCTCTTCATCCACCGCTACGTCTCGCAGGCGCGCGAGGCCGCGCCGGCGGAGCGCGAGGCGCCGGCCGGCATCGCGCCCGAGGCGGCGCGCCGGGTGTGAGCAAGGCGATGCCGGACGAGATCATCCTCTGGTTCCAGCAGATCGGCAAGGACGACATCGACGTCGCCGGCGGCAAGGGCGCGAACCTGGGGGAGCTGACGCAGGCAGGCATCGAGGTGCCGCCGGGGTTCGTCGTGAGCGCCGCTGCCTACAGCGGCTTCCTCGACGCGCACGGCCTGCGCGCGCAGATCGGCGCGCTGCTGGCGCCCGCCGACGTCACGAACATGCAGGCGCTGCAGATGGTCTCGCAGGAGATCAAGCAGCTCATCGGCGCGGTGGCGCTGCCGGACGCCGTCGCGCTGGCGGTGCGCGCGGCGTACGAGCGGCTGGGCGGCGGTCCGGTCGCCGTGCGCAGCTCGGCGACGGCGGAGGACCTGCCACAGGCCTCGTTCGCGGGGCAGCAGAGCACGTTCCTGAACGTCACCGGCGGCGAGCGCGTTGCGCACGCGGTGAAGGAGTGCTGGGCGTCGCTGTTCGAGGCGCAGGCGATCTTCTACCGCGCGCAGGCCGGCTTCGACCACCTCTCGTGCGGCATCGCCGTGCCGGTGCAGGCGATGGTGCAGAGCGAACGCTCGGGCGTGCTGTTCACGGTGAACCCGATCACGAACGACACCGGGCAGATCGTGATCGAGGGGGCGTACGGGCTGGGCGAGGCGGTGGTCTCCGGCCTGGTCACGCCCGACATGTATATCGTCGACAAGGCGTCGCTGGCGATCGTCGAGCGGACCGTCTCGGAGCAGGAGCGCGAGCTCGTGCGCGGCGCGTCGGGCCCGAATGCGGAGGGTAACGTCTGGCGCGACGTGCCGGTCGCGCAGCGGAGCGCGCAGAAGCTCACCGACGAGCAGGTCACGGAGCTGGCGCGCCTCGGCCTGCGCGTCGAGCGGCACTACGGCCGCCCGCAGGACATCGAGTGGGCGATCGAGGGTGGGCGGACGTACCTGCTCCAGGCGCGGCCGGTGACGACGGTGTAGGGGCTCGCGCGGAAAGGTAGCGGCGACCTTCAGGTCGCCACGACGTTACGCCTCCAGCAACCTTAACAGCTTCGGCCGCTCGGCCTCGATGTTCTCGAAGAGGCGGTTGGCGATGATGGGGACGAGCCAGCGCGCGGCGAGATCGTTATCGATCGGGCGCAGACGGCGGTAGGCGCGCAGGTACGACTGGCGCATCAGCCCGCGCGCGAAGTGCGCGCCCACGCGGATCACCGCCGGCGCGCCGGGCGGCGGATCGCCGAGGCGAATCATCATGTCGGTGCGGACGAAGTCGGCCGTCGGGTCGCCGCGAGTCGAGTTCGTCCAGTCGATAATCACCGGCTCGCCGGCGGTCTGGATGATGTTGCCGGGATGGAAGTCGTTGTGGCAGATGCGGTCGCCGTCCGGCAGCGAGTCGAGCGCGGCGAGGGCGCGCTCCTGGACCTCCGGCGGCACGAGCGGCGAGCCCGCGATGCGCCGGCGCAGCATCTCGCGGTGCGGCTCGAGGCTCTCGGGCGCGACGACGTCGTGGAGCTGCGCGTGGAGGCGGCCCGACTGGCCGCCGATCGACCAGACGAGCCACGGCTTCCTGCCGACGACGGCGAGCATGTCGATGCCGTCGATGCGCTCCATGACGAGGCCGGGGCGCCCGTCGACGGTCTCGATGTCGCCGGCGGCGGGGACGCGGACGCCGGCGGCAGCGGCGGCGCGCATGGCCTGCGCCTCCTGCTCGATGCGTCGGCGGTCGCGCGGGCTCCGGTACAAGCGGAGGACGGTGCCGTCGCGCCAGGCGAAGATCTCGGCCTCGCGCCCTTCCGCGATCTTGCGCAGGTCAGCTCCGTCGGTCATGGAGCTTGGCCACAGATTGGCACCGATAACCACTGATAGGCGTCGCGATGGACGAGACTACCTATCTCGCTCCGTGCCCTCGCCCAGCGCCGCGTGCGCCGCCGCGAGCCGCGCGATCGGCACGCGGAACGGCGAGCAGCTGACGTAGTCCATGCCCGCTCGGTGGCAGAACTCGACGGAGCGCGGGTCGCCGCCGTGCTCGCCGCAGATGCCGACCTTGAGGTTGGGCCGCGTCTGACGTCCGGCCTGCACGGCCTGGAGGATGAGCGAGCCGACACCGGCCTGATCGAGCGTCTCGAACGGGTTGTCGGCGAGGATGCCCTGCTCGAGGTAGTAGCCGAGGAAGCTCGCCTCCGCGTCGTCGCGACTGAGGCCGAGCGTCGTCTGCGTGAGGTCGTTCGTGCCGAAGGAGAAGAACTCCGCGTCGCGCGCGATCTCGCCGGCGGTGAGGGCGGCGCGCGGCAGCTCGATCATGGTGCCGAAGAGGTAGGGCACCTCGCGGCCGGCCTCCTGCATCGTCTCGCGCGCGACGCGCTCCAGCAGCGCGCGCAGGCGCTTCAGCTCGCTCTCGAAGCCGACGAGCGGGATCATCACCTCCGGGTGTACCTGGATGCCTTCCTTCGCGACGATCGACGCGGCGCGGAAGATGGCGCGCACCTGCATCTCGTTCACCTCGGGGTAGAGGATGCCGAGGCGGCAGCCGCGCAGGCCGAGCATGGGGTTCGTCTCGCGCAGCGCCTGCACCTGGCGGAGCAACGCTTCCTTCGCGCGTAGCTCATCGGAGCTGGGCGTCTGGATGCGCAGGCGCGTCACGTCCTCCAGCAGCGAGTCGTGGTCGGGGAGGAACTCGTGCATGGGCGGGTCGATCAGGCGGATGGTGACGGGGCGGTCGCCCATGACGCGGAAGATGCCTTCGAAGTCGCCCTGCTGCATCGGCAGGAGCTGCTCGAGCGAGCCGCGGTACTTGCCCATCGGCCCCTCGAGCCGCCCGCGCAGCTCCGAGAGGCGCTCCTCGAGCTGCGCGCGCTGGTCGCTCCTCATGCGCGCGAGCTCGCGCTCGACGGCGAGGACGTCGGCCTCGAGGGCCTTCGCCTCGGCGGCGGCGAGGATCATCTCGCGCACGACAGGCAGGCGTTCCTCCTCGAAAAACATGTGCTCCGTCCGGCAGAGGCCGATGCCTTCGGCGCCGAACGCCACCGCCTTGGCCGCGTCCTCCGGCGTGTCGGCGTTCGTGCGCACGCGCAGGCGGCGGATGTCGTCGGCCCAGGAGAGGAACTCGGTGAGCTGCGGGAACAGGTCGGCCTCCACGGACGGGATCATGCCGAGGAAGACGCGGCCGCTGGAGCCATCGATGGTGAGCGGCTGCTCCTCCTTGATCGTGAGGTCGCCGGCGGTCATCGAGGCGTTCGCTTCGTCGACGACGATCGCTTCGCACCCGCTGACGCATGGGATGCCGAACCCGCGCGCGACGAGCGCGGCGTGGCTCGACATGCCGCCGCGCTGCGTGAGCACGCCGCGCGACGCCTGCATGCCGTGGATGTCGTCCGGCGAGGTCTCCTGACGCACGAGGATGACGTCGCTGCCATTGCGGCCGAGGCGCGCGGCGACATCCGGGTCGAAGACGGCGATGCCGGCGGCGGCGCCCGGCGAGGCGGGCAGCCCGCGGCCGATCTCCAGGAAGCGCGCCTGGCCGAGCAGGGCGGCGCGCTGGCTCTCGTCCATCGCCCGCCACTCCGCCGCGCGCAGCGTGCCGATGGCGCGGTCGCCGGCGAAGCTGAGCAGGGCGGTGCTCGGCAGCGCGTTCGCCTCCTGCAGCCGTCCGACGCTGTCCTTGCCCAAGACGAAGATCATCTCGGCTTTGCCCGCGACGGCGGGCTGCACCTGCGAACCGATCTCGGTGAGCGGCACGGTCTGGACGTGGGGGTCGAGCTGCGGGTGCAGCAGGTCGTCGAGGCGGGCGGGCTCGACGCGTCGCACCGCCTCCGGCTTCTCGATCAGCCCCTCGCGCACCATGTCGACGGCGGCGACGACGGCGGCGCGCGTGGTGCGCTTGCCGACGCGGCACTGGAGCATGTAGAGGCGCTCCTGTTCGACCGTGAACTCAACGTCCATGACGTCGCGGTAGTGGCGCTCCAGCGTGTCGGAGATCGCGGCGAGCTGGTCGTAAAGCGCGGGCTCGTGCTCCTTGAGCGCGCCGATCGGCATCGGCGTGCGGGTGCCCGCGACCACGTCCTCGCCCTGGGCGTTCGTCAGGTACTCGCCCCAGGTGCTGCGCGCGCCGATGACCGGGTCGCGCGTGAAGGCGACGCCGGAACCGGAGTCCTCGCCCATGTTGCCGAAGACCATCGCCTGGACGTTGACCGCCGTGCCAAGATCGTCGGGGATGCGCTCGATGCGGCGGTACGTGATCGCGCGCTCGTTGTTCCAGGAGCTGAAGACGGCCTCGATCGCCATCTCGAGCTGGCGCAGCGGCTCGTCTGGAAACGGCGCGCCGGTCTCGCGCTGGACGAGATCGCGAAAGCGCTCTGCCACCTGGCGGAGCGCATCGGCCGGCATCTCGGCGTCGCTCGTTACACCCGCGCGCTCCTTCGCCTCCTCGAAGATGGCGTCGAACTTCCGGCGCTCGATGCCGAGGACGATGTCGCCGAACATCATGATGAAGCGCCGCCAGGAGTCGTTGCCGAAGCGCGCGTCGCCGGTGGCGTCGATCAGCCCCTGCAGGGTGCGCTCGTTGAGACCGAGGTCGAGGATGGTGTCCATCATGCCGGGCATGGAGAACTTGGCGCCGGAGCGGACCGACACCAGGAGCGGCCGCGCCGGGTCGCCGAAGCGCTTGCCGGTGTCCTGCTCGACGGTCTTGAGGGCGGCCTTCGCCTGATCGAGGAGGCCGGACGGGAGCGTGTTGCCGGCCTGCAGGTAGGCGATGCAGGCCTCGGTCGTAATGGTGAAGCCGGGCGGGACGGGCAGGCCGAGGTTGGTCATCTCCGCCAGGTTGGCGCCTTTGCCGCCGAGGAGGTCCTTCTGGTCCTTGTTCCCTTCCCGGAAGAGGTAGACGTACTGACTCAAGAAGCCCTCCTAGGCAACGTCCGGCGCGGCGAAGCGAGGCCCAGATCACCAGCGCCCGCGGGCCGGATGACAGTATATCACCGGAGGCCGGAAGCGGCCCTTGGTGGCTTCCCTAGTCTTCCTTCCCGCAGTACGCGCACCAACTCCGCTCGCGCCACTTGGTTCAGCGGTGGACGCCCCGCTTGCCGAGGTGGAGGTGGAGGAGGTCCTTGAGGAGGCGAACGGCGGCGCTCACGGCGCCGGTAGTGTACGGCTTCAGACGCGTAGCGGGAAGCGGCGTTAGGCGGCCGCTGCCGAAGGCGCCCGCCGCGTCGCGATGGCGTAGAGGCGGCTGAAGAGCGTGCCGATGCGCCGGCGGCCCGCGATGGCGCCCAGCATCATGACCGGCAGCACCCAATCGATCCCTGAGATGCCGGGGACGTTGCCGCAGGAGACGCTCGGGCGGATGTTCGTCGTATGGCTGCCGGTCGGGTCGATGCCCGCGCTGACGATCCGGTTCGCGTCCGTGTTCGAAACGCGCAGCGCGCCGTCTGCCGAAGCCGGCGCCGTGACGATGAAGACGCCGCTGGGGTTGTTGAGCACCGTGCCCGGCGCGACGGTGGTGATGGTGCCCGGGAACACCGCCGGGAAGGCGGGCGGCGTCGCCGGGTCGCCCAGGCGCCCGATCATATCGACCATGCGGATGGCGTTGTGCTTGGAATCGGCGATGACCACTTTGTTGTTGGCGGCGGTGACGGCCTCGGGCCGGTTCAAGTTGGCGACGGTGGCGAGGCCCCCTTCGTTCGTGAACGCGGTGTCGAGTCCGCTGCCGGCGATGGTGGTGATCGTGCCGGCGGGGTAGTCGATCCGGCGGATCTTGTTGTTGTTCGTGTCGGCGATGAGCAGGTCCTCGACGAGGAAGTAGACGTCGTGCGGCGCGTTGAACGTGGCGGCGGTGGCGGGACCAAAGTCGCCATTGCTGTCGGTCGGGCTGGCGCTCGCTGTGCCCGTGCCGGCGACGGTCGTAATGATCTCGCCCGCGTCGCCATCGACCATGCCGTCGCCGTCTGCGGTGACCATGCGGATGCGGTTGTTGAGCGTGTCGGCGATGTAGAGGTTGCCCGACGTGTCGACCGCGACGCCGCGTGGCTGGTTGAGCGTGGCGCTGGTGGCGCTGCCGTCGTCTCCGCCAAAGGTGCACGAGCCGTTCGTCCCGGCGACGACCTTGATGGTGTTCGTGCCCAGGTCCACCCGCCGCACGATGCAGTTGTTTGTGTCGGCGATGTAGGCGGCCTTGCCGGTGACGAAGACGTCGCGCGGGCCCGCCAGCTTGGCCTGGAGCGCGGGGCACTCGATCAGGCTCAAGTTGCAGTCGACGAGCCCGCCGCCGGCGACGTCGAAAGCCTGCCCGGCGTCCGCCGTTGGCGGCTCGAGCTTCTTGATCTTGTTGTTGGGGGCGCCCTCGGCGAAGTAGAGGGCGGGTGCCATGGCGGCGGCCGCCTGGCCCTCGCCCGCGCTGACGCCCGAGGCCGCGAACACCTCGTGCAGGCCGCGCGGAACGCTGATCGAACATATCGCTGCGGCGGTCGGGCCGGGGCCGCAGTCGGGAGTCGGGGAACCGGTACCGATCAATGTGGTCAGCGTCAGCGGCGTGGCCGTGAAGCAACCGGAGAACTCCGACGTGCTGCCCGCCGTGTCCGTCGCCGTGGCGGTGACGGCCTGGCCGGCGGTCAGTGGCGCGTCGAAGGCGACCTCGAACGTGGCGTTGCCGGCGCCATCGGTGACGACGGCAGAGGCGCCCAGATAGGTCTGGCCCTCGCCGTTGCCGGAGGCGTCGCACGAGGGGATCGCATAGAAGTCGAGGACGAAGATCGAGCTGGCGGTGCTGTTCAGCGTCCCCTTCATAATCGCGCTGCCCGTCTGCGCGGAGGTGAGCACGGGGAAGTTCTGCAGGCCGTTGCCGCCCGTGTCCGCGTCGCCCGCGTCGTTCGCCGTGACCGTGCCCGACGAGCAGAGCTGGGCCGCCGCTAGGAGATCGATGCCGCGCAGGGTATTCGAGTGGATGGCGTTGCCCCGGATGATGACGCTGCTGGCGATGCTGTCGATGCAGACGCCGTTCTGCGTGTTGAAAGCGATGAGGTTGGCCTCGCCCGCCGTGCTGCCACCGATCGAGTTGCTGCCTGAGGAGACCGTGACGCCGTCGCCGGTGTTGCCCACGCCGCCGGTGCCGGAAGCGTTCGTGCCGATGTAGTTGCCGAGGACGAAGTTGGCGGACGTGCCCGTGCTGAAGCCCACGCCGCTGCCCACGTTGCCGGAGATGACATTTCGCGCGCCGGCCATCGTGCCGCCGATGACGTTCCCTGTGCCGTCCTGCAAGACGACGCCTCCAGCGCTGTTGCTGAGCGCGGCTGTTCCCGTGGCGTTCGTCCCGATGTAGTTGCCCTGAACAACGTTGTTGTTCGCGAATGCGATGAAGACACCGCGCCCGCCATTGCCGGAGATGACGTTGCGGGTAGAGCTGGTGGTCCCGCCGATGGTGTTGCCGCTCGCGCTGGCCGTGATGAACACGCCGTCGCCGCCGTTGCCTAGATCGAGAGTGCCGCCTGGGTCTGTGCCGATATAGTTGCCGACGACCGTGTTGCTACTGACGCTGATTCCATTCATGCGGACGCCGCTCTCCGTGTTGCCCGAGATGACGTTCCGCTGGGCTGCGGCCGTGCCGCCGAGGGTGTTGTTCGAGGCCCCGCCTGTGAACTCAACACCGGTGCCGTTGGCCATGGCAGCGGCACCGGCGGGATTGGTCCCTATGTAGTTACCCTCGACAGTGTTCCCTGCCGTACCTAGGCCGCTAAAGTATACGCCGAAACTGTTGCCGGAAATCACGTTGCCGGCCCCGGAGACGTCGTCGCCGACGCGGTTGTCTTGAGCGATGCCGCTGACGAGCACACCAAAGAAGTTCCCAAGCGCGGCCGTTCCAGCCGCATTGAGGCCGATGTGGTTTCCGAGAACGGCATTGTCGTCCGTGTGTGAGCTGAGAATGCCTTCAATATGAACGCCAGCGTAGGTGTTTCCCGAGATGACGTTCCGCTCGCCGACAGTGGTGCCACCAACAGTGGTGTTGGTGGCCTCCGCTGAGACGTTGACGCCGGTATCGTTTGCGATCGCCGCCGTCCCCGCAGCGTTCAACCCGATGTAGTTTGCCGAGACAACGTTGCCTGTCGCGGTGGACCCGGAGATCGAGACTCCATCGAGAACATTGCCGGAGATGACGTTTCGTGAGGTGCTTGTCGTACCTCCTATCGTTGTGTTGCTAACCTGGGAGACGACAATGCCGAAGGCGTTACTGATTGCCACTGTACCACTGGCGTCGAGGCCGATGATGTTGCCTTGAACGACGTGTCCGGACCCCGCTGTCAGGTTGATGCCCGCACCGAAGCCGCCAGTTCCTGAGATGACGTTACCGGGTGGCGCGCCTGACGTTGCGGTGGGACCGCCGATGGTGGCACCAGCGCCGGCGTCGACGCGAACGCCGGCCGCGCCGTTGCCGACCGCGCCGGTGCCGGCGGCAGTCGTGCCGATGTAGTTGCCAGCGACCGTATTGCCGGAAGCGCCTGATGAGATCTCAACACCTGAGCTGGTGTTGCCGGAGATAACGTTGCGGGCGGTCGTACTCGAGCCCCCGATTGTTGTAGAGGCGGCGCCGGAGAAGAGGGCGACGCCGTCGCTGCTATTGCCGAAGTCGCCCGTCCCGCCCGCGTCCAGGCCGATGTAGTTGCCCTGGACGACGTTGTCCGTCGAGGCGCCGCCGGCGCCGATGCCGACGCCATTGGTTCCGTTGGCGGAGATGACGTTGCCGGGCGGCGAGCCGGTCGTGGCGGCAAGGCCGCCGATGGTGTTGCTTGAGGCGCCATTGATGATGCCGACGCCGGTGAACCCGTTACCAAGGGTTCCGGTTCCATTCACCCTGACACCGATATGGTTGCCCGCCACCGTGTTGCCGGTGGCGCTCGCACCACTGATCAGGACCCCGTTGCCGCTGTTGCCCGAGATGACGTTTCTCGCGGCCGTGGTCGAGCCGCCGATCGTGTTGCCCGCCGTTGAGATGAAGATGCCGTTTCCGGTGTTCGCGATGGCGGCAACTTCGGTCGCGCTCGTGCCAATCAGGTTGCCCTGCACGGTGCTGGCGCCGGTCAGGATGTCGATGCCGTTGCCATCGTTGCCGGAGATGATGTTGCGCGATACGCCGTCCGTTCCGCCGATGGTGTTACCGCCAACGTTCACGCGGATGCCGCCCAGAGTGTTGCCGCGATCGAGAGTGCCGCCCACATCGGTCCCGATGTAGTTAGCCTGAATGAAGTTCCCGCCGAACGAGTCCAGCGAGATAGCGTAGCCGCTGAATCGCTGGATGTTCAGACCGCGGATAATGGTGCTCCCGGCCTGGACGGCGAAGCCGCTTACGCCGGCGCCCGCGCCGACACCGTCGATCACGACGACGGGCGCGCTCACCCAGTCCGGCTCCGTGGTCCCGTCGATGGCGACGTTGTCGGTGAGCGTGGGCAAGGCGGTGGCGGGCGCGATGACGTGCGGGCCGGCGCCGGCGATGCTGAACGAGATGTTGTCCACGCCGGTGTTGTTCGCTTCCTGGATGGCCGCCCGCAGGGTGCAGAAGCCGGTAATAGCGAGACACACGCCGTTGGACGCCACGTCGCTCTCGTCGCCGGTACCATTGACGACGAAGCCCGGGCCGGCGCTCGCCCGCTGTGGGCGGGCGAGCCAGATGCCACCCGCGACGACCGCGAGGACGGCGCAGGTGGAGAGGCCTAGCAGGAGAAGCTGTCGGCGCATGGCCACCATCCCT
>Ga0326597_10008132_pt1 | contig 14189 bp, 8 predicted proteins | sample RVTome_12_FD_203789 | JGI IMG/M metagenome (GOLD analysis project Ga0326597, IMG submission 203789) | Soil microbial communities from uranium-contaminated site in the Upper Colorado River Basin, Wyoming, United States - RVT100D185 | ecosystem: Environmental > Terrestrial > Soil > Contaminated >... | reverse complement strand
TTCGGCGTAGGCGCGACGCGCGACGGGGAGGATCGCGTCGATCGTTTCCGGTCGAACCCGCAGCACGTGGTCAGCGTTCGCGCCGACGACCGGCTTCAGGACCACTTCGTCAGCCTCGAGCGCGGTGAAGAGTCGACGGATCGAGGAACGTTCCGGTCGCCCGTCCCAGACCGTGTTCACCACCCTCACGCCGCGCGCCTCGAGGTCTCTCAGGTACGTCTTGCGCAGGTTCCACCGCACCAAGTCGAGCGGATTGAGCAGGAGCGCCCGCGACTGCTCGATCTCCTCCAGCACGGCGAAGAACGCGCCGGCGTCCTGCTGGTAATCCCACGGCGACCGGATCACGACCGCGTCGAAGGCGTTCCAGTCGACGTCCCGGGCGCGCCACGACACGACTTCGACCTCGTGCCCCGCGCGCCGGAGCGGCTCGATCGCCAGGTCGTCATCGCAGAAGAAGCCCTCGAGGCTGTCCATCGACAGAAACGCGCAGCGAAACGCCATGACGCTCACTCTTCAGGTTCGAACACCGGCTCCGGGCGCGTGGGGACGAGCGTGTCGTCGGAGTCGTCGCCTTGCTCGTGACTCCGGTGTTTTCAAACGGCAACACCGGCCGCGAGGATACACATCCTGCCGCGCGAAACGTCCGTTGCGAGCGATGATGAGGATGACGAAACGCGAGGTGGCGGAGCAAGCCGCGCTGAGTCGAGGCGCGAGACAGAAGCCTGGTGCGCCGGTCGGCGCTTTCGGGCCACCTTCGCCATGGGTGGAGGCTCCTTCGCGTCCCGCTCGGTCGAAGCGGTCGTCACGGCCGCCCGGCCGACCCACCTTTGCACGTTCGCTCTCTCCGCCGCCGGCACGGTCATCGGTCACGTCCGGGACCAGCACGGCCGTCCCGTCGAGGGCGCCCTGGTCACGGCGCAGGCGAACACATTCGAGTACCGGTCACGATCGAACGCGTTCAGGGCGCAAGGTTCCTGGCGCGGATCGAGGAGCTGCTTTCGAAGCGGAGGGGTGGGCGGAAGTAGACGAGGAGGTAGAACGCGCGGTCGAGACCGCGTGCTCTCACGCATACCAAACGGGTTGGGGGGTCCAATTTATCTGCTAATTTTCTAGCAGATCCCATTGACGCCGGCGCCTGAACTGCTAATTTCTTAGCAGTTCAGTGCACCTGTCCCTGCGGTCCGGATGAGGAAGCCGCTGTGAAAAGAAAACCGATGCATCTGCTCAGCCGGCGTGAACGCCAGATCATGGAAGTGATCTATGCTACCGGCAGCGCCTCCGTGGCGGAGGTGCGCGCCGCCCTGCCCGACCCGCCGAGCTACTCCGCGGTGCGCGCACAGCTTCGCCTGCTGGAAGAGAAGGGGCACCTGCGGCATCGGCAGCAGGGGCGCAGGTACATCTTCATCCCCACCCTCGCGCCCGCGCAGGCCCGGCGGTCGGCCCTGCAGAGTCTCATGACGACCTTCTTCAACGGCTCAGTAGAGCAGGTGGTGGCTTCGCTGCTCGATCTCAACGCCAGGAACCTCTCCGACGAGGAATTCAACCGCCTGGCCGAGCTGATCAGGAAGGCCCAGAAATAGGAGGTCTCGCAGATGAACCTGTTCACGACTCTCTGGCTCGCCGACGCAGCCATCAAGGGCGCGGCGGTGCTCTCGGCCGCCGGGTTGCTCGCCGTCCTGCTGCGCCGCGCCTCCGCGGCGATGCGCCATCTCGTGTGGGCCCTGGCGCTCGGGAGCGTCCTGGTACTTCCCGCGCTCTCCGCAGTCTTGCCACGGTGGCGCCTCCCGATCCTCGCCCTTTCGCCCGATGCGTTGCTGCGCGACGACGCCCCCGCGACCGTCCAGGCCGCTGCGCCTCCGGCCGGGAACCTGAATGGACTGCCTGGCGGCTCAAGCAGTGACGGTGGCACCGGGCGCCGCGTCCCGGCGGCGCCGCGCTTCGGCGCGGACATGGGCGACGGCGTTCTCGCGGAACCGGGAGCCAGCCCGCCCGTGGCGAGGGTGGTGAGGGTCGTTCAGCAGGGGGGCAGCGAGATGCGCGTCGCGCCGGGGGAGGCAGCGCTTTCCTGGCAGGCCCTGGCCCTCGCCATCTGGGCCGCCGGCGGGTTGTTCGTTCTCCTTCCGTACCTGGCCGGGCTGCTCGCGGTGCGGCGCCTCGAACGGCGTTCGCGGCCGCTTGACGGCTCCACCGCGCTGGCGGCGATCGGCCGCGAGCTGACAGGCCTCCTCGGCATTGCCCGCGGTGTCCGCCTGCGCCTGGCAGGGGCGGCGCCACCTATGACCTTCGGCGTGTTCCGTCCCGTTGTGCTCCTTCCCGAGGAAGCCACGGCTTGGCCGGAGAACAAGCAGCGGGCGTTGCTCCTGCACGAGCTGGCCCACGTCAAACGGCACGACTTCGTGACCCATGCCGCCGGCCGCCTGGCATTGGCGCTTCACTGGTTCAACCCGCTGGCGTGGCTCGCGGCGGCGCGGCTCCGCGCGGAGCGGGAGCACGCCTGCGACGACCTGGTCCTGATCACGGGATCGCGCCCGCGGGATTACGCCGGCCACCTGCTCGATGCCGTGCGCGCTCTGCGCGGGCCGACCGTGCACGCCGCCGCCGCCGTCACCATGGCGCGCGGTTCCCGCCTGGAGCAGCGGCTCGCCGCGATTCTGGACGCGAATCGCCGCCGCGGAGCGGTCACGCTGCGGGGGCTCGCCGTGGGATGCGTCCTCGCCGGCCTCCTGCTGGTGCCCCTTGCAGCGGCGCGCTGCGCCTTGGCGGAGGAAGCAGGAGATCCGCCGGCGCGCGCGGACCTGACCGTGGCCGCCGACGGCAGCGCTCAGTTCCGCTCGATCCGGGAAGCGATCGCCGCCGCACCGGCCGGGGCCGTGGTGCGCGTGGCTCCCGGCACCTACGGGGAGCGCGTGGTGATCGACAAGCCGCTGACGCTCGAGGGCGCCGGGTGGGACCGGACGGTCCTTTCATGGCCCAGCACCGGGCAGGCGGACTGGATCGCCCAGCAGAAGCGGATCATTGAGGCGCAATCCGAAGCAGAGAAACGGCGCCTCGCCGAGGAGTTCGAGGCCAACCGGCCCGGCGGCTGGACCCTGGTCGTCCGGAACACCGCCGGCGTGGAGATCAGCGGGTTCAAGATCACGGCTCCGGAAGAGCCTGTCAGACGCTTCGGAACCGATGCGATCGTGGAGTTCGCCGCTGCCGGGGCCCGAATGGTCGCCTGCGCCGTGGTCGGCTGCCCGGGGAAAGGGATCCTCATCCATGGCGGCTCCGAGGTCGAGATCCGGGACTCCCTCATCGCCGCGGTTTGGGGCGAGGGGATCTTCGTGGGGGCGCGCCGCGACGACCAGCCGGCCACCCCCTCGCGGGCCCGCATTGCCGGCTGCGATCTGCGCCACTGCTATCGCGTCGGCATCAGGATCCGGCCGGGAAACGATGACACGTTGGTCGAGGGGTGCCGGATCTCGGGCTCGGCGTGGCACGGCATCCGCTACGACGATGCCTCACCGTCGATCAGCGGCAACCTGCTCTTCGAGAACGAGCGCACCGGGATCTACGCCTCCGGCGCCACCGCGGCTGCGGTCCGCGGCAACCTCTTCCTGGCGAACGACCTGGCCGGCATCGCCTGCTGGGAGCAAAACCGCGACGTCATCGAGGAAAACACCTTCGCGTCGAACCAGCGGTCGGGCCTGGAGGTTCTGGGCGAGGCGAACCCGGCGGTCCACGGGAATATCTTCTTTGGCAACCCGAAGGCGGTCTCGGTCAACAACGTGACGGATCTGTCCCCCTGGGCCTATGCGCAGTCGAGGATCGTCTTCAGCCAGAACATCTTCTGGCAGAACCAGAACGACGCGGACTGGCTGCGCCCGGCAGGCGAAGGGATGCCCGCCGAGCGCGGGACGATCCCCGCGGTTGCCGAATCGGGGAACGAGCAGATCGACCCTTTGTTTGCAGACCCCGTGGCTCAGGACTTCTCGCTGCAAAGCGGCTCGCCGGCGCTCGCGGCCGGGATCGGCGCCGCGGCGCCGCCGGCCTTCACGAGCCCGTGGCCCGCTCAGCCGGAGGAGTCCGCGTTCGTGGCCGACGCGGCGAGCCGCCAGGCCAGGGAGGCGGCAGCCTGGCGCCGCCAGGACGCCTTCGCTCTCGCCCGGCCGTGGATCGACGGCGTCAAGCAAAGCAGTGACCGAGCGCGGCGGGATGCCGCGCTCGCGGCAATCCGCCTGGCGCTTTCGAGCGACGACGCGCTCACCACCTACGCCGGGCTCGTCGCCTTCCATTCCACCGAAACGGTCGACTTCGACAAGCAGCCGTTCCGCGAGTTGATCCTCCCGCTGGTTCACGCGGCTCCAGGCGCCGCCCAGGTGGAGGCCTTCCACGGCCTCAACGTGACGGGGCGCCAGCCCGGCGATCTCGACCTCCTGCTCGCCGCGGTGCGCAGCAACCCGTCGCTGGAGCTGCTCGAGAGCGCTTCGCATCTGATCTCCGTATTCACCGGCGGGAAGTTCGAGGGCGAAGTCTTCACCGGCGGGAGGATCGAGGGCGAAGCCGCCGCCCTGCTCCACGAGCTCCTCGCCACCGAAGATCCGGACGTGCTGCTCCATCAGATGAGGGGGTTCTGGAGGGCCTGGGTCACCCCGGAAATTGCGGCGCGGCTGGTGGATATCGCACGCACCTCCAACAGGGAGGTGCGGCACGACGCCATCCACTTCGCCCTCAGCGGCCTGAGGAGCAAGTCGAAGCCGGTGATCGATGAGCTGTTGAGGGCCGTCGAGGAGCACGATCCCAGCATGTGGGATCGTGCGCTCTGGGGGCTTGGGAACGGGGTGCCCGCGGAGCACCAGGCCATGGTGGCCGACTTCCTGCTGACCCTTTTCGAGGCCCAAAACAGCCCGAAAACCCGCCACGAATTCCTGCGCATCGTCGGCCAGTACGGCGACGCCTCGCACCTCGACGCCCTCGCGAAGATCGCGACGAACGCCGGCGCCGCGCTGCGCCAGGACGCGCAAGACGCCATCGATCAAATCCAGAAGCGCGCGGGAGGGTGAGTTCTCCGCGCCAACGGCTTCACCTTCCGCCGCTGCGATCACCGTGGCATCGCGCCGTGGTGGCTCGAGATTCAGGGAAGAGCGGCAATCGGGCCTAGGAGCCGCAAGCCACGCTCACCCGCCGACCTGGCGCTCGCGGACAAGCGACTGTCAACGGCCGTCGAGGCGCACCTCGTAGAGGAAGCGGCGCGCGCAGGCGGGCGGATCCGCCGGGTCGAGGTCGCTGCCGGCCAGGGTGTGCCCGTCCAGCTCGAAGTCGAGGCAGAGCGGCCGGGCCGGCCCCGCGAGCCGACAGATTCCATCCTCGCCGCTCGTCGCGATCGGCTCGCCGTCCGCCAGGACGCGCACTCCTGGAAGCGGTGCGCCGTTTTGGACGTCGGCGAAGAGGAGCTGCAACCCCCACCCGGCCTGAAGAGCCACATCGGCGCGCCGGCCGCCGTCCTGGACGACGAACGCGGACTCATCGCCGTAGGCCGGACGATAACCCGGCGATGCGACCATCCAGCGCAGAGTGCCGTGAACCGGAAAACCCCGGATCGGGAAGGGGCCCGGGACGTGCCTCCAGACGAATCCCTCGCCCGCCAGCGCGAAGAGCTCCTCGCTGGTCCGCTCGAGCCGAATGGAGCGCTGGCCGGTTTGGTACAGAATCGAAACCTCCGAAAGTTCCACACGGCTGGCAGCGTCGACGGCGTGAACACCCAGGTCGACGCGCTCGACGTCGTCAAGACACTCGAACTCGACCCGGCCGGGTGCCGGGACCAGCGCGGCGGGCGGGTTCCACTCGAGTTGATCCGAACAGGAGAAGACCCGCAGCCCGTACTGCCCGGCCGCCACGTCCTTGAAGCGGAAGCGGCCCCGAAGCACTCCGTCTTCCTCATTCCATCGGGCCGTGGCGAACGTGACGCTCTCCTGATCCGTGAGCGGTGCGAGCGCCAGGATCACCGTGCCCCGGTAGGTTCCGCTCCGGCTGGTGAGGATCCCTTCGACCGATCCGCCGCCCGCTCGGCGCTCCAGCAACGCGTCCTGTGCTTGTCGCTCGCCGCCTTCGACCCAAAGCTCGCGCTCGAGCGGCACGTGCCGCGGCGACTCGAACACGAGCGAGTAACGGCCCGGCTCGACCCAGGCGAACCGGTAGGCGCCGTCCTCGCCGGCCGGCGCCCTGCGTTCGTCGGCCGGTTCGTCCAGGCGGCGCAAGACGACCGCCGCCGCGGCCGGTCCCGCGCCGTCCCGCACGGTGCCCGACACGACGCCCCGGGCAGACAGCTCGATCGAAACTCCACGCTCGACGCCGGCCAGCACGGACACCGGAGCCGAGCCGGCCCACAGGCCGTCGCTGCTGGTCACCTCGATCTCAAAGGGCCCCTGCTCGCGGAAAAACCGGGCCTCCAGCTCGGCGAAGCGCACCCACGGGTGGTGCCGATCGCCCTCGGGACCACGCAGCGGGGCCAGGTGCAGATCCCAACCGCTGGTCCGAAAGTCCTGCGGCACTCGTAGATGGGCCGTCAGGTCGCCGAGCTCGAGGCCCGGCGGAAGTTCGATCTGCAACAGGTAGGTCGGGCCGACCGGCGCTTCGAGATCGGGCTCACTGCCCGGCCCGAAGACGGCCTGGGTGCGCGGACCGGGCTCGTTCTCCGCCGCGCGCTGTCGAAGCATCGGGTGGTCGATCAGCAGGACCTCGTACGCGCCGGCCGAAAGCGGCTCCCCGGTCTCGAAGCGCCCCTCTGCGCCGGTCGTCGCCGTGGCCCTCTGATCGCCTTCGCCGCGCAGTTCGATCTGGAAGTACGGCAGCGGTTCCCCCGTCCCGGCGTCGAGGACCCGCCCCGCGAGCGGCGCGCGCCCTGAAGGCGGCAAGGACGGCAGGGCGACCCGCACCGGGGCCGGCGCGCTCGCGCGCTCGCCCGATGCAAGGGAGACGCCCGCGGGCGTCTCGACATCCGAAGCGGCCGCGGCCAGGGCGACCCTGCCGGTCGAACCGGAGTCTTCGCCGGAGCCGCCGAGGAACGCCGCGGCGAGACCTCCGGCGACGACGAGCGCCACGGCGAGGGCGGCCAGAAGCGGCGCCGCGGTCGAGGCGGAGGGGAGTCCGGCCAGGGGCGAAAGCGCGGCCATCCAGGCCCGGCGATCGCCCTGGTTCTCGTCATCGAGTCGGCAGCGCAAGCGTTCCAGTCCGCGACGGAGCTGCGTTCGCACGGTGGCTCCGGGCAAGCCGCGGCGCGCGGCGATTTCGGCCGGCGCGAGGCCGTGGTAGTAGCGCAGCAGCACGACGGTCCGGTACGGTTCGTTTAGCTCGATCACGGCCGCGACCAGCCGCTTGTGCGTCTCGGCCCGCTCCACCAGCTCGGCGGTGGACGGGCACTCGGAAGCGGCCTGCTCCGCGCGGTCCCGCGCCGCGCGCCGCGTTCGCCGCAAGCGCAGGGCGGCCTGGTTCCGGAGCACCCTCGCCAGCCACGGGCGCAACGACTCCCGGACCGCGGGCCGCCTCCTCAGGGCGGCGAGCAGGGTCTCTTGAACCACGTCCTCGGCGGCGTCGCGGTCGCCGACCAGGCTCCGCGCCAGAGACCGGATCCACTCCGACTCCGACAGCAGCAGCTCGACGTTGAAGGCTCTCGAGGATGGTTCCATGGCATTCGACCTCTTTCTTGCGAAGAGGCGCGGGCCGTTTCAGGGAACTGCCCGGCCAGGACGATGCATGATGAGTCGATTGTGGTAGCCCGGCCGGAGCACATGGCGCGAGGGAAGGGGATTTTCGGCGAGGACCGGTCTGTTCAGCGACCCTGGTCTACTTCTTCGGCGGGGCCTCGAGGGCGGGTCGCACCACGTCGTTCAGCTGTCGGTCGAGGGCGCTCGCCAGCTTGGTGTTGCCGTTCTTCAGCGCCAGCGCTCGGGCCCTCATGCCGATCGTGAGCGCCGCTTCCATCCGCCCCGAGCCGGCGTAGAGGGCGCAGAGCGTGTACATCAAGGACGGCTTCCCGGCGCCCTTTTTCGCGAACGGCTCGAGCAGGGCCGCCGCGGCCGCCCGATTCCGAACGGAAGGATCGGCGCTCGATGACTTCAGGAGCGCCAGGCGGTGGACGGTCCGCGGATCGCCGGGATCGAGCTCCAGACCGTCGCGGAGCAGCGACTCGGCCGCGCGGTCTTGCTCCTGCCGGGAGAATTCTTGGGCGAGCGCCAGACGGATCTCGACCGCTCCGGGATTCCGTTCGAGCTGCTCCCTCAGGATGCTGGCGAGCTCCTCGGTTCGATTCGACTGCTCGAGGGCGGTTCTCATCCGCGTCAGGCAGTCCTCGTATTCGGGGTCGGCCTCGAAGACCAACTTGAAATGATCCGCTGATTCCGGCCACCGGCCGAGGCTGCTCAACACCAGGGCGGACAGGTAGCGCGCTCTCAGGTAGTCGGGGTACTCCTCGAGGAGCGGCTCGAGGAGGCTCAGCGCCTCCTCGGGGCGCTGCCGGCTCGCCTGCAACCCCGCGAGCCCGAAGACCGCCTGAGGCGCGCCGGGTTTCAAGCGGACGCACTGGGAGAGCGCCTCCGCCGCGCGTTCCGTGTCGTCGTTCCTGAGATAGACCGATCCGAGCGCCATCCAGGCGGGATAGAAATCGGGGTGCTCGCGGAGCACGGCCCGCAGGTGGGCCACGTTCTGCTCCAGCGGAAGCGCCGCGCTGCGGGCCCGGTCGACCTGGTTCAGGAGCCGGATCATCTCCTGTGGACGTCCTGCCACCTTGGATCCGGTCTGGTGGCTGGGTCCGCCCGCCAGGTACCCCAGGGCCTGAAGGCTCTCCAGGGCATCCGCGCTGGGACGGACCGTGGGCGTCACCTGGTTCGCGCGATCCAGGTCGGGACCGAACAAGCCGGACAGCTGGTCCTTCAGCTCGGTGGCTCTCGACCGGTTCGCGGAGAGGATGTTGCGTTTCTCGTGGGGATCCCGTGCCAGGTCGTACAGCTCCGGCGCGGAGCTGTGAATGTACTTGTAGGAACCGCTGGTGACTCCGACGAGTGGTTCCCAACCGCACTCGAGGGTTCCCGCGAGCGACTCGAAGAACAGCGGCCGGTCTGCCACCGGGTTCGCCGTCATCGCAACTCCGTCGGCCGGCCCCGGATCCAGCCCGAGCAGGGACAGCACCGAGGGCATGATGTCGACCTGCGACACCGGCCGCGTGCAATCCTTGCCGCCGCCCAGCCGGGAGCCGCAACGCATCAGCAAGGGAATCCGAAGCGTCGACTCGTACGTCAGGTAGCTGTGGGTGGACTCGTCATGTTGGCCGAGTCCCTCGCCGTGATCGCCGGCGACGACGACCAGGCATCGCTCGGAGAGGTCGAGCTCATCGAGCGCATCGATCAGCCGCTTCAGCTCGGAATCGACGAAGGCGATCTCGCCATCATAGAGGTGGCCGGCATACCGTTCCGCGAAGGGGCTCGGCGGGTCGTAGTCGTGATGAGGATCGAAGTAGTGCACCCAGAGGAAGAAACGATCCGCGAGGGGGGCCGAGTCGCGCAGCCAGGAGAGGGCCCGGTCGGTGGTTCGATCCGCCCGGCGAGAACGGTAGTGCCGGTCGGGCGCGGGGCCGGCGCCGGTCAGATCGTCGTCGTAATGCTCGAACCCCTGCGACAGGCCGAATTGCGCATCCAGCACGAACGCGGACACGATCGCTCCGGTCCGCCATCCTTCGGAGCGCAGGCGCTCGGCGAGCGTTTCGTGACCGTCCTCGAGGCGGAAGAACCCGTTGGTGCGCACGCCATGGCGAGCGGGGTAGAGCCCGGTCAGGATCGATGCGTGCGACGCCAGGGTGGTCGGCGCGACGGCGGTGGCGGCGGAGAACAGCACTCCCTCGCGCGCCAGCCGGTCCAACGTCGGAGTCTCGATTCCGGCGTGGCCGTAGCAGCCAAGGCGATCCGCGCGCGTGGTGTCGAGGGTCACCAGCAGGAGGCTGCAGTCGGCCAGCGCGCCGGCCTCCGGCAACATGGCGCCGGCGGGTTCCCGCTCGCGATCGAGGAGGTACCAGCCCAGGCCGGCCACGGCCAGCGCCAGAAGCAACAGGCCGGCGCCGCGGGCCGATCGCCGGGCAAAGGTGGGGCCCGCTCCAGCGTCGAGCGGCCGGCGCCGCGCAGATCTGCTCTTCATCCGTCGTCGCTCCGCGAGAGCGGCCTCTCGCTACCTGCCAACTGCGGAGGAACTCGCAGACTGGCTCGATGTCTTCCCACGCTTCACGGGTGGATCGTACCTTGCAGGGCGCTGGTTGGCAAAGCGCGCAGCGGAGAGGGGTTTCGCCGGCTCTGCCCGGAGTTCACCGGACCCGAAGTGGCGGTAGCCGCCGTGGCCGATGCCCTCCTTCGCCTTGGCGGCGATTCTGGGTGAACACATCCGCGGCTTGGATCCCGAGTCGGAGCGAAGGCAAGAGAGAGTTCAGTAGGGCCGAGAAGCTTGTACGTGCAGGCCGATCCAGATCTCGATCTCTTGATCGAACACGATCTTGCAGAACATGTGACGACTGAAGCCGAACACCATGACGACAACCCAGCTCTTGCGAAGGATCCTCCGCTCGTCATCGAAGCGCATACCGGCGTAGCCGAAGTCGACCAGCGCGACCTTGCCCGGACCGGTCAGCACCGGGCTCGCCACATCGGTGGCCACGGGTCCCCGCGCCCGGTCGAGCCGCACGCAAAGACGCTTCACTGCGGACAGGCTGCCGGTGTAGTCCGCCTCATGCAGGCGAACGTCGTCATGGATTGCGGTTGGACCGGCATCACGCTCTTTGAGTTACAGGATCTTCGACTTCCAGGGATCGATTGACGAGCTCGGCGGGCCGGGAAGGGTCAGCCTGATCGCGCAAAGGGAGTGGGATCAGCTTCCCGAGGCGAGTCGCCGCTGGCTTGTGAAAGCGGCGGCAGCGGTGAGGGAAGGACAGCTCAAGAGACAGGACGGAGGTGTGTCGCAGGCGCGGGCCGAGGATCGGGAGACGCGTCCGGCAGAGGTCTGATTTGCCTCTTTTGCGGTAGGGTCTGGTACCACTGGTCGACGTTGCCTAGCGTGCCGTCTATGGCACGAAAGGAAACAAGCGGATGGGTGACGCGGCGGCAGTCGGCCAGTACTCAGCTGACGATCGCTGAGTGGTACTCGCTGGACGAGCGGTCACGGAAGTGGATCTGGTGCGCGGCCAGGGGGCTAGCGAGGAACTCACACAACTCGTCCGTGCCGCCGTCGCGGGACGGCGAAGAGGGCAAGGAGAAGACGAGCGACAAGAAGCGACGGCCAGGCGGGCAACCGAGACATCGCGGCTGCAGGCGTCCGTTGGTGCCATTCGATCATGCGGACGATCGAGGGGCGCACTTTCCACGGGAGTGCCGATGCTGTCATCGTGATCTGAATTGCGACGCTCCGGATCGGCATCCGGTTCACCACCAGGTTGCCCCAAATCCCGGAGGTCCGCCCGAATGTCTCCGTGGCCAAAGCGACTGCATGAGTGTTGGCCGTCGATACAACCGAAGTCCGCGTAGTAGACTACGCTAATCTGTGCCATAAAGCCATGACGACACGCGATGAGATTTCGCAAATACACTGGTGGCATCACATGGAACTGGCGCCCGGCCAGTTCACTAATGGCCGCCAAGGCTATGGAACTCAGGAGACTCTTCGTCGCATTCGACTCCCACCATCACTCGCCGGCAAGACAGTATTGGACGTAGGATCCTGGGATGGGTTTTTTGCCTTCGAAGCCGAGCGACGAGGAGCCAAGCGCGTACTCGCTACAGACTCGTTTGTCTGGGAAGGTCACACTTGGGGGAGTAAGGCGGGTTTCACGCTTGCTCGCAAACTCCTGAATTCCTCAGTTGAAGACATGACCATTAGTCCGTACGATATATCTCCCGAGCGGCTGGGGCAGTGGGACATCGTGCTCTTTCTGGGCGTCCTGTACCACCTCAAGCATCCGCTCTTGGCACTTGAGCGCCTCGCATCTGTCACTCGAGAGATTCTGATTGTGGAAACACACATAGACCTTTCACATGGGAATGCTCACCCGCTGCTGGTTTACTATCCCAATGCGGAACTCGACGGAGACCCCACGTCGTGGTGGGGACCCAACCCACGCTGCGTTCTGGCGATGCTAGAGTCCGTAGGATTCGCCAAGGTAGTTGCGTTTGACAACATACTACCTGACCCTGCGAGGCATCAGCCGGTGCACAAGAGGTTCTTCTTCGCAGCGAGCCAATTCCTCGGCGAACCGAAGATCTTCAAAGCGATCCGGACACATGTAGGCAATCGAACACGCATGGCCTTTCACGCAACCAAGTGACGCGATCCACCTGTTGCAAAGACCGCGCAAGTTGCGTGCTCCGAACAGCCCTCTGTGCCACCAGTACCTACCAATCCACTCTATTACGGAATAGACTCGCCAGTTGCGTTGTAAGCGCAGGTGAAGCCGCGTGATCGGTCTTTCTCTCTTGCGTTACTCTGCAGATCGACCCCACGATGCACGCTGCCGGAACTCAAAGTTGGTAATCTGGAGCGGTGAACCGTCGTGCGTCGTCTACCGGCAACATGTCGCATGTCGACGTCCCCCGCAAAGGTCGGATCCAGCTCGATCTGTTCGAGCCGATGGTGAGACATTTCTAGTGCAAGGCGGTGGCGACGAGCAAGAGAGGATTCCCTCCGCTATCGCAGAGGGAATCCCAACGACTACCACGGCATCGCGTCAAGAGGCGCGCGGTCGCGGTGTCAAAGCTTCTGAGGCGGTGGCGGCGTGACCGTATAAGTTCCTGTTGCCGCGCCTCCGCCGTTTCTGCAGATCTTCAGCTCCGTGATCAACTTTCCCGGCGCCGAGAAGGTCTTGCTGTTCCCAGATGAGATTCCATGCGGAACCTCCGTGCCGTCGTCGTACGTCACGGTCGCCGTCACGGAACTCGGTCCAGTATTGTTCACTTCGACCTGTGGCGACCCCCCGTCTTCGTACGGCGTGACGCAGTTGGCCCCCTCCGCCGTTGGCAGTGAGTAGTTTCCGGCGAGAGCGGAGAGCGCCGTGAGGAGCACGAGCACCATGGCAATGACTGGACATTTCACGTATTTCATCCTTGTCTCCTTTTCGAAAGATCAGCCATGAGCTAGGAGCGTCCTAGCTCGAATTAGACGACAGCGTGTTCTTCCCACTGCCCCGAGCAACGATTCGCATGCTGGAGCACGGATACACTAGGTTGCTGGTTCACGCACGTTGCTGTTTACAGTTCTCTCGGCTTTCTACGGTCGCCTTGCTTGATTGAATAGCGACCTCTCATCCCGGCGGAGCCGGTCTCTCTCTCGACGCGGTGAATCACTTCTGCCCTCCTTCTCTGAAAAAACGGGAGGGGGGGATGGGAGTTTTTGAACTTTTTCTTCTGTCTCCCGCTGCCCGGAGATTTCGCAGGATGGATCTGCCCAGCTCTTGGAGCATTCGGTGGGTTTGCTGGATGTGCCAACGCGCCTGTTTGGCACTGGTCCGCTTCCCCACTGCTTTAGGCCGTAACTGAAGCAGTTCCATGATCTTGCGGCGGGTCAATCTCCGAACGTACTGCAGGTTGGCGATGTGACAGTACGGACGTGGGAGAGACCGAATGAGGCCAATCGCACACCGCATGTCGTCAGCGTTGCAGCAAGCCGCGAGAGGGTCGTTCAACGCATCTTTGTCCACGGGCTCGATGGCGATCGCGGGGATGCGTTTCGAACGCTCGGCGAGCGCGTCCACGGCGACGTTGTGGATCACGATAGCAAGCCACGACATCTCCTCGCGCGGGGTCCAGTTCCGCGTCACGGCCAGCCAGCCATCAATGAGCACGCTCTGGCCCGCATCCTCGGCTTCGGACGAAATCAGGCCGTAAAGCCTCATTACTCGCTCGATCTCCGGAATCCCTCGGACCGACCAGGTGGCCAGAGGGCGATCGTCGCCCTTCGCCTCGGAATACAACGCGTCGAAGAGCCCTCGGGCTTCCGAGCGAATGGCCTTGATGGACGTCATCCGGCGCTTCCTCCTGCTGTCTTCGGCCCTGAGGGTAGAGGATCCCAGCCGCTTCCTCCTGCTGTCTTCGGCCCTGAGGGTAGAGGATCCCAGCCGCTTCCTCCTGCTGTCTTCGGCCCTGAGAGTAGAGGATCCCAGGGCAGGCGTCAAGGGCCCCACACTTTCG
>Ga0326597_10008131_pt1 | contig 14189 bp, 13 predicted proteins | sample RVTome_12_FD_203789 | JGI IMG/M metagenome (GOLD analysis project Ga0326597, IMG submission 203789) | Soil microbial communities from uranium-contaminated site in the Upper Colorado River Basin, Wyoming, United States - RVT100D185 | ecosystem: Environmental > Terrestrial > Soil > Contaminated >... | reverse complement strand
GCACCAGCACCAGCGCGTCGAACGCGCGCGCCAGGTCAAACTGCGTTTCCTCCGCCTTCGGCTGCAGCGACTCGGGAAAAGCCCATTGCTCAAGTTCAGCCATCCGCCAATTTTGACACGAAGCGTCCCCACGAGCGCAAGCAAGCAAAATTAATTGCTCAAAGCCATTGAAAAATGACTGGAACCGCGACAAGCTTACGGTCTGCGCCCCGCCACTAGCCTGCGTTGAAAGTCGTGGCCGTCGGCTTTCACCATTCCGACCGTCGGCTGACTGGTGTCATTCATCGCGCGTCGCACCGTAATCCCTCGAGGAGGATGGACCATGTCTGCAGTAGATGAAGTCCGCAAGGCGCAGATCGACGCACTGCTTTGCAAACTTCCAGGCGTCAGCACAAGAAAGATCAACGGCCTTGACGCCTACTTCGTCAGCGACAAGATGTTCGCCTGCATCAGCGGCGACGGGGTCGGACTGCGCCTGCCCGCCGCCACCGCCACCGATTTGCAGTTTTCTCGGGAAAACGTCGTGCCGTTTCAGCCCCGTGGCATAGCGAGCACCAGGGAATGGGTGCAGATCAACCGCGCCGAGGCGGCAGAGTACGAGCAAGACTTGCCGCTATTTCGCGCATCACTTGAGTTCGTCAAAGCGCCCCGGATCCGCTAGCGTGGCAGCGCCGCAGTCGCGCGTTTGTGGGATTAACGACGCTATGACCTGAATGCCATGGCAAATGGCCAAAACACGCCGCTTGCGATAGCCTACGCCATCGTGGGATTGGGCTAGGAAATTTTCACCATCGAGGGAGCCAAGCGCAATGTGCGGCATCTATAACCAGCAGCCGATCGGCCGACGAGAATTTCTAGCGCTGGCCGGGTTTGGCCTCGCAACCAGCAGCGCCCTACTCAGGATTGGTCAGGCTGCAGCCGCGAGCGGTCCGACCACGTCGGTGACCGCGGATCAGGCGCTCGCGAAAGCGCGAAGCGCACGGCCGCTCAGATCGCCACGACCAGCAAAATCGTCGCCGATTTGGTCAAGGCGGGCAAAGTGAAGATCGTCGCTGCGCGCTACGATCTCGACGAGGGGACGGTCGAATACCTGCGCTGAGAGCAAGTTGAAGCTGCCAGCGCGGCTTAGGGGAATCGCTTTTCGCCATTGACGCATACGCGTTCGAGTGACGACCCACCACTTGGGTGATATAGTTCCAGCCAGCGAACAAGGGGGGTTGAATTCCCGAGTCGCAACGACCGGCTCTGCGGGTTGGGTCGATCGTCGGGAGCGAGCCGGACGTCTATGCGGCGTTCATTCTTTGCGCTGCGTGGTGCGGCGCGCGCGACACCTAATCACGCTAACTAACCGAGGTGCGTCATGCTCTATGAATTGCGTCGCTATGATGTGGCCGCCGGAAAACTTCCGGCACTGATCGACCGCTTTGGCGGCTTCACCGTTTCCAAGTGGAAGGAGCACGGCTTCCGCCTGATCGGCTTCTGGACGCCAATGCTGGGTGCAAAAAGCAATCAGGTGGTATACATGTGGGGCTGGGAGAGCTACGAAGAGCGCACCCAGAAGATGGCCGTTTGGCGAGCCGACCCCGCGCGCGCCAAGAAGTGGGCGGAAACCGAGAAGGACGGCCCGCTCGTCAATCGTGTGCACAACCAGCTCATGGAACCGACATCGTACTCGCAGCTCGACAAAGGCGAGGCTTACGGGCCGGACGCCTCCACGCGCAATCCGTACATTTTCGAGCTGCGCGAGTACCAGGCGATGCCGGGCAAGATCACGAATATTTCCGACCGGTTCGGCGGCTTCACCTGTCAAGCGTTCAAGAAGCAGGGTTTCCGCCAAGTGGGCTACTGGCTGAATCGCATGGGTGGGAACGATCACCAGTTAACCTACATGCTGGCCTGGGAGAGTTTGGACGAACGCGTGGCCAAGTTCGATACCTTCGCCAAGGACCCCGGTCGTGCCCGCGTATTCGGCGAGAGTGAGAAGAATGGTCCGATCGTGGAGCAGGTGACGACCACGATCTTACGCCCCACCGCGTTCTCCCCGATTAAATAATCGCGCCCCACTCGTGCCAAAGCGTTACGCACCGGGTTTGGAGAGTAGCTGATGGCGTCGGGTTGCGGGGTAAGTCTCGACCTCACGCAAGCTGTGTCGGCCTGGTCGATGCCCGTTACCGCGTCGGGTTCAAGCCAGCGAATGCGCGTGACATGGTAGACATCAAGGCCTTTCCCTTTCTGTGCTTCGTCAGATTCGACCTGGTGCACAAGGAGTTTGACCGCCAGTTCAACATCCACTTCGATGATCACATCCAGGAGCTGGCGAACCGGCCGGGCTACTCCACAGCTTGGCGTACGCGCGAGCTGCGCGGCGGCGACAACGAAGGCGTGATGGAACAGGAATATCAGCAGATCTACGCCATCAACGATCCAGGACTTTTCAAGTCCTTCCCGCAAGATCCGCCGCCGCCTGTGATGGAAAAGGAACCCTGGCGCCGCGATATCGTGAATTGGGGTCGGGTCTTCTACCGGGCGCTATCCCTGATCGAGAAAGATGCTCGCACTGGCCTCTGCTGGGCGCGCTGCGAAACTAATTTCCGCGGCACGGCGGCAGCAGCAACCCAATTCCAGTCCGAGAATGCACGGCACCTTGAGCGCATACTGGAATTGCCCGGCGTCCACCGCGCGTGGCAACTGCAGCATGCCCCGCACGCCGCCCAGATCGGCCCCGACCCAGTGGGCAATTACATGAACCTGTACGAGGCCGATGCTCCCGAGAATCTGTTCGATCCCAGCCTGGGCGAGGACCGACTTCCGCTGAAGGCAGGACAGGAATTCGCCGGCCGGCATTTTGCGCGGCTGCTGCTAAAAGCGGAGCCGCAGCGCTGATCATTGACGTAATCGTCGACTCGCGACGTTCCGGTCCGGACGCCCGCGTCGGCCTTTACATAAGTAAGCGTACTGAGCTCAATGCAGGTTGGGCTTCTTCAGAAAGTCATTGCGGTCGGCCGATTTGACCGTGATCTGACGTACATCTCCAGCGCGCGAGAGAGTCAGCGGCACCTCAACCCCAGGGCCTCCGAGCCGCCACACCGCCCGGAACAATTCCGCCAAGCCTTGCACACGCAACTCACCAACGCCGAGCACCGCGTCGCCCACCCGCACCCCAGCGCGCTCCGCCGGGCCGCCCGGCGACAGCCGTCCAACCACCAGCTTGCCGTCCGGATCCTGCGTGGACATCCCCAGCCACGGATGCGGTGGGTGCGGGCTGCGCCCGGTGTGCAGCATCGCATCCAAGATCGGGTTAAGCAGGTCGATCGGGACGAACATGTTGACGTGGACCACTTCCCGATCGATCTGTTGCTGCATCAGCAGCGATCCAATACCGATCAGGTGACCCTGCGCATCGAGCAGCGCCGCACCACCCCACTGCGGATGCGCCGGTGTGGTAAACAGCGCTTCATCGAGCACGTATTCCCAGCTGCCGGCGAACTCCTGTTTCCCGATCACCTGCGTTTTCAGTGCGTGCGCGCTGCCGCCGTGTCCAATCACAAAAGCCGTGTCGCCCACCTTCACGTCAGCGGCCAGTCCGCGCGCAAGGTGCGTCGTATCGAGCTTACCCAGTGGTTGAATCAGACCGAACCCCGTGGCCTGGTCATAGGCAAGACGGTAGCCGGGCACGACGCTACCGTGATTGCTGGTCAGCCAGATTTGCGACGCCTCGCTGATCAGATAACCGATGGTCAGCACCAGACCGTCCTCGCGGATCACCACCCCATAACCACCACGCTCGGTGCCGAGATTGGCGACGGTGAATCCATCGGCGGGAACTTCCGCACGCACCAGCACCAGCGCGTCGAACGCGCGCGCCAGGTCAAACTGCGTTTCCTCCGCCTTCGGCTGCAGCGACTCGGGAAAAGCCCATTGCTCAAGTTCAGCCATCCGCCAATTTTGACACGAAGCGTCGGGGATGGGGCAAATCAGCCGCTCGCTATTTCAGCGGCGGCGGCACACCCCCCGGCAGCGGCGTGCGATCCACGTTCAGGCGCCCACTCGACTTTTTGCTGGTAGTAGCGATCAACCATCCCGCCGACGAACTTGAACGACAGGTACTGAATCGACCTCGACCGGAGCGGTGGCGCAAGGCCCGCCGCAAGGCGTTGATCTCGCGCCTCAGCCGGCGGGCATCTGGTCGAGCAGGCTGCCCCAACCAGGAATGCGTTCGCCGCCGAGCTGACGCGCCACCGCCCAGACCGACGCCTGGTTGGTGGTCACTACGGGCTTGTTGAACTCGCGCTCCCAACCAGCAATCGAAGCCATGGTCGAGAAATTGCCGCCAGGCACGACAAAGGCATCGATTTCCGGCCGATTGATGCGAGCGAACGCGGCGTGCGCGTTTTCCGGCCCGAGCTGGCCGATCGCGTACGAATCGGTGGCGGCGAAGCCTTCGAGCACGGCGATTTCGAGCCCGTGCTTGGCCGTGAAATAGCGCCGCGCGCGTGCGTTGACCTCCTCCGAATAGGGCGAGACGAGCGCGATCCGGCGTACGCCGAGCGCGCGCAGGGCGCGGCCCACCGCTTGCGCGGAGGTGATCGCCGGCGCCCCGGAGGCGACGCTCATACGCCGCATGGTGGTTTCGTCGTAATCGTCGGCGAACAGGCTGGCGGAAGTCTGAATCAATACCACCATCTCGACCTTGGCGGTGCCAAGTAACCTCGACTGATAGTCGATGTCGTCGTCCCGACTCGGCGCGAACGGCTGGCCCGGCGCGCTGCTCAGCAGCCGCGCGAAGTGCGCCTGATAGCCAGACGGCAACCGCGCCAGCTCGGTCTCCGCAGTCGTGTTGGTCGATGGGATGAGGGCGCCGAAATGACGGGTCATGTTGCTCGCCTTTGCGTTGGATGGGTTGAATGCGATACTTCGACCTGCCGCATGTGATGCTACACGATGACCCTCTAACCAGGAAAGAACTCGCCATGACGAACCGTCGACTGCCACTCAATGACTTTACCGTGCTTGACCTAACCGCGCATCGCGCAGGACCGACGGCGGTGCGCCAGCTTGCCGATTGGGGCGCGGATGTAATCAAGATCGAAGCCCCCGGCGCAGGCGTCGACGCAACCGGCAGCCGGCGCGACGGACCGGACTTCCAGAACCTGCACCGCAACAAACGCAGCCTCACGCTGAACCTGAAGACCCCGGAAGGCCTGGAGATCTTCTTCAAGCTGGCGAAAACTGCCGATGTCGTGGTCGAGAACTACCGCTCCACGGTCAAGCACCGACTCGGCGTCGATTACGAATCGGTGAAAAAGGTCAATCCGCGCATCGTCTACGGCAGCATCTCCGGTTTCGGCCAGGATGGGCCGTACGAAGGGCGCGCCGGCGTCGATCAGATCGCGCAAGGCATGGGGGGTTTGATGTCGATCACCGGCCATCCCGGAGGCGGGCCCGTGCGCGTGGGCATCGCGATCAACGACACATCGTCCGGATTGCTGCTGGCCAATGCCCTTGTCCTGGCGCTGCTCGACCGCGAGCGCACCGGCGAAGGCCAATGGGTGTCGACCTCGCTGATCGAAGCGCAAATCTTCATGCTCGACTTCCAGGCTGCGCGTTACCTGATACGCGGCGAAGTCCCGGGACAGGAAGGCAACAATCACCCGACCGGCACCGCGACCGGGATGTTCGAGACCTCCGATGGTTACATCAATATCGCCGCTTCCGGCGATGCGGTCTGGAAGCGCTTCTGCGAGGCCGCAGGGGCAACCGACCTTCTCACGAAGCCTGAGTACACGACGCCTGCGGGGCGCGTGAAGAATCGCAAGGCGGTCAATGCACGCATTGCCGAGATCGTCCGCCAACATCCCAGCGCCTACTGGGACGAACTCATGTACAAATCAGGGGTGCCGTGCGGTCCGATCAACACGATCGACAAGGTGTTTGCCGATCCGCAGGTGCAGCATCTGGGCATCGCCAAACCGGTCGAGCACCCGAAGTACGGGCCGCAGAAAGTTGTCGGCCAGCCGATCCACATGAGCCGCTACCCGCAGCCGGACAAGCTCCAGCATACGCCCGAACCTGGCGAGCACAACACCGAGGTGCTCAACGCTCTCGGCTTCGACCAAGCGGCGATCGCCGCGCTGCGGGCCAAGGGTGCTATCTAATGCAGCACCGCGCTGACCGTCACCCGGAAACCCCGCACGCAAGCGCCTAGCGCATCGCAGTCCTGGGCTGCGGAACTGATACGCGAGATGGACTCAGCAGGGGTGGACCGAGTCGTGCTCGTTCCACCCTCTTGAGAGGGCGAGCGTAACGATCTCGCACTGGCCGATGGCGCGGACCTCGAATGGTTGATGGGCCGCGGCCTATGCGAGTGGCTTGGTTGGACGCTGCCGTGACCGCGAATTGCTAAGCGGGCGCAAAATTGCGCGCGGCGTGCGCTTCACAGCGCCGCCCAAGGATGCTCTTCGCTATAGCGGCTCTCGAAGCCCTCGATGCGCTCGATATTTTGCAGCGCTAAGCCAATGTCGTCGAGCCCCCTGATGAGTCGTTCCTTAGCGGCGGGATCGATGTCGAACGCATACGCCTCGCCGTCCGGACCCACCACGGTCTGGGACGGCAGGTCGACGGCGATGTTTACGCCCGGACTTGCATGCAGCTGCTCGCGCAGCGTGCGGCAGGCTTCGGCCGGCAGCACAACCGGCAGAAACCCGTTCTGCAGCGCGTTGCCGTAGTGGATGTCCCCGAACGAAGGCGCGATGACACAGCGGATGCCGAATGCAGCCATCGCATAGACGGCCTGCTCGCGCGAGGAGCCGCAGCCATAATTGGCGCCCGCCACCAGGATCTTCGCTTCCCGGTACGCCTTGCGGTTGAGAATGAACTCCGGGCGCTCATTGCCTTGCGCGTCGAAACGCAGGTCGTGGAACAGCCAGCGCTCGTAACCCGCCACGCGAGGCTTACGCAGAAACCGCGCGGGAATGATGCGATCTGTGTCGCAGTTGGTGATGTCGATTGGCGCCGCAACGGCGGTCAGGCGGTCAAATGGTTCCATAATTTGTCCTCGCGCTCCCTTCAGAGCGTGCGAATGTCGCTGATGCGCCCGGTTATTGCCGCCGCCGCGGCCATCGCGGGGCTCATCAAATGCGTGCGTGCGCCTTGCCCTTGCCGACCTTCGAAATTGCGGTTCGAGGTCGAGGCGCAGCGCTGACCCGCAGCCACCTGATCGCCGTTGATCCCGACACACATCGAGCAGCCGGCGTCGCGCCACTCGAAGCCGGCGTCGCGAAAGATGCGATCCAGACCCTCGGCTTCGGCGGCGGCTTTGATGCTGCGCGAACCAGGTGAGACGATGGTCGGTACCGCCGCCTTGCAGCCCATCGCGATCGCGGCGGCGGCACGTAAATCATCCAGGCGCGCATTCGTACAGGAGCCGATGAACACACGATCGACAGCAATCGAGCTGATCGGTGCGCCAGGAGTGAGGCCCATGTAATGCAGCGAACTTTCCATGCGTGCGCGGCGCATCGGATCCGCCTCACGCGCCGGATCAGGCACACTCGCACTGACACCAACGCCTTCTTCAGGATTCGTACCCCAGGTAACCATGGGCTCGATCGTTGCCGCATCAACTTGCACCTCGCGCGCGAAGTGCGCGCCCGCGTCCGAGGGCAAAGTCTGCCAATAGGCCAGGGCCTGGTCCCACATCTCCCCCTTGGGAGCGAACGGCCGGCCGGCGAGATACTGATAGGTCGTATCGTCGGGCGCAATCAGTCCTGCGCGGGCGCCAGCTTCGATCGACATATTGCAAACGGTCATGCGGCCTTCCATCGAAAGCGCGCGAAACACCGATCCGGCATACTCGATCACGTGGCCCTGTGCACCCCCAATGCCGATCTTGGCGATCAGCGCCAGGATCACGTCTTTCGCGGACACACCGCGTCCGAGCTTTCCGTCGACCGTAATGCGCATGGTCTGCGGTTTCTTCTGCCATATGCACTGGGTCGCGAGCACTTGCTTGACTTGCGAGGCCCCAACGCCAAATGCGAACGCTCCAAATGCACCGTGCGTCGAGGTGTGCGAATCGCCGCAGTTGATGACACAGCCCGGCAGTGTCAGGCCGAGCTCCGGCGCCACGACGTGAACGATGCCCTGACGCGCGTCGTCGATGTGGAAATGCCGAATGCCGAATTTTGTGCTGTTGCGCGCCATGTTCTCGATGAGTCCCTTGGCCTCCGCATCGGCGACCCCCGCGCTGCCCTGCTCGCGCCCGATCGTCGGAACGTAGTGATCATCGAAAGCAAATATCTGCTGCGGCCGGCGCACCGTGTGTCCGGCGAGCGCCAGTGCGTTAAAGGCGTGAAATGAGCCTTCGTGAACGTAATGCCGGTCGACAAAGAGTAACGCGTCGCCACCGGGGCCTTCAGTGATCACGTGCCGGTCCCAGATCTTTTCGAAAAGCGTACGCGCCATGCCCTATTCTCCATTGCCCAGCGATGGTCGCTAGCCTATCACATGGGCTTTGTTCGCCACATGTTCGTGGGCTAGCCCGCATTTCTCACACTAACGCGGGATGATGACGCGGCGAGTTGTCTGGCAGTTTGGGCTCGGCCGGTGCAGCCAATAGCCAGCTATTGGCAAGACGGGCATGCCCAAAATGCCGGCAAATCGCCCGTCAGCACCCGCGTAGGCCAGAACACACCTTGTCCGCGGATCATTTATGAACGGCCGGTAGTGTGAGAAATGCGGGCTAGGTGACGCAGCCTAATGGTTACGGCCTATAATCGATGCCGACCTGGGTTGCAAATTCGTGTTTCAGGATTATCGCCATGCCAACAGCCGAATTCGTATTGTTCACCCAGCCGGGGTGAAGCAGCTGCCTCAAGGCGAAAGAGTTTCTTTCGCGTCACGGCGTCGCCTTCGAAATGATAGATGTAATGAACGATCCCGGCGGGCGCGAGCGTCTGCAGGCGTTGGGCGCGCGCGGGCTCCCGGTGTTAGCCCGGGGCCGAGAGTACGTGTTTGGGCAACGGCTCGAGGATGTCGCCAAGTTTGTCGGCATCACCGATTACCGCTCCGAAACCCTAGCCCCCGAGCTGCTCATGCAGAAATGGACCGCGATCCTGCGCGCGGGACAACGCATCATTCGCCAGTTCCCGCAAAGCTGTCTCGAAGAACGGGTGCATCCGGCACGCGACCAATCCATTCGCCACATGAGCTATCACGCGCTCAGGATCGGCGATGCGTTCCTCGCGACCGCGGTCGACGGCGTCGAGGATTGGGTGCGGGTTTCCATGGAGATGCCTCCGGCAGCGCTCTCGACCGCAGATGACGTGGCAGGATTCGGCGACGCGGTGATCGAGCGGCTGCAAGAGTGGTGGGCGGCGCAGACCGACAAGACCTGCGCGCGAAGCGTGACGACCACGAGTGGCGTGCAAAGCCTGCGTGAATTTCTCGAACGCCAAACCTGGCATAGCGCGCAGCACATCCGCCAGCTCACGTGGCGCTTGGAGCGCATGGGCATCACGCCAAATGCGCCGCCGCGCCCCGAGGAGCTCGCCGGACTACCGCTACCACAGGGAGTGTGGGGGTAGACATGACCGACAGCGTACAGCAGCTGGTGGCGCGCCTGGCGAAACTTGACGTGAGCGATGTCGCCGACCAGTTTGACCGCTTCGGACTGGTTCCCCCGGTCCTGGCCCGCGAACTCAAACCAATTGGTCCGAAGCAGAAATTCTGCGGACCGGCATTCTGCATCTCCGGCCATAAGCTCAATACAGCCGGCTGGCTGGCGATGCCCACCGGACGCGACAGCCTTTACGATTCCCTGGACGAGAGCGTGCCGGCCGGAACAGTGCTGCTGTTTGCGACTGGCGGATACGACGATGCGGCAGTGTTGGGCGGCGGTACTGGACTTGCGCTGCGCCAGCGCGGCGTGACCGGCGTGATTGTCGATGGCGCTGTGCGCGATGTCGATCAGTTCACGCAATGTGGGCTGCCGGTGCTTGCGCGTGCGGTGAGCGCCATCCAATTTGTCGGGCGGTTCGCCATCACCGCAATGGACGTGGCAATCGAGATGCGGGGACTAGCGGGGATCGTACAGGCGCTGACCGGCGATCTAGTCCTGTGCGATGCCGACGGCGCAATCATCGTTCCGGGCGGCCTGGCGCAACATGTAATCGATGCTACTGAGAAGGCGGCCGCGGTCAACGCGGAGGTCAGGGCGGAAATATTGCGTGGTGTTCCTCGCCTGCAGGCGACCCGCAAGTACAAACCGGACTAAAAGAGATTACTAGGGAGACGAGTATGCTGCGAGCAGCGATCTACGGATTAGGGCGCTGGGGTAATCGGCTGACGGAGTCGGTCGCCGATAGCAACAAGATCCGCATCACCACAGGAATTTCACGCGACCCTAGCCGGCACGCCGAATTTTCCCGCCGCTCGAACGTCAAGGTGGTGTCCTCGTATGCACGGGTACTGAAATACCCGGACATCGACGGCGTAATTCTGGCGACGCCGCACTCGATGCATTGCGCGCAGATCGTGCAGGCGGCTGAGGCTGGCAAACACGTTTTTGTCGAGAAACCCTTCACGCTCACGCGCAAGACCGCAGAAAAGGCAATCGATGCATGCAAGGCGGCCGGCGTGACGCTGGCGGTTGGCTTCAATCGCCGTTTTTCCCCGGCATTTGTCGAGATGATGCGCCGGATCGAAGCGGGCGAAATCGGCGAAATCCTGCATGTCGAGGGACAGAACTCGGGGCCGACAGCGTATTCACTCAAAGCGGGGAATTGGCGCGCGACGCGCAAGCAAGCGCCCGGCGGCGGCATGAGCGCGCGCGGCGTGCATGCGCTCGATTGTATGATTCGCATCGCCGGTCGGGTCGCGACGGTGTACGCCAGTTCGCAAAAGCGCGTGCTTGGTCCCGACATCGACATGGATGACACCACAGCCATGCTGCTCAAGTTCTCTCACGGGGCGAGCGGCTGCCTGAGCTCGGTGTTCGCGACCGGCGATTATTGGCGCGTACTCGCTTTGGGCAGCAAAGGCTGGCTGGAGCTGCGCAGCGACACGGAGCTCATGGCGCACGGCCTCGATGGTGCGCCCCGCACGATCCAGCTATCCGCGGTCGACAAAGAGCGCGCCGAGTTGGAAGCGTTCGCCGATGCCGTGGCCGCTAAACAGCCATTTACCGTTGCGCCGGCCGACATCGTCAACGGTGTCGCGGTACTGGAATCAATCGAAAAGTCATCGGCTCGCGAAAAACCGATCCAGATCCGCTAAACGCCTCCGACTTATTTCTACTTGGACTTGGTGAGGCGGCGCACAACCTTCATGCGCTGCACCGTATCGCCCGCCAAGTGGGTCCAGATGATTCCGTCGCGCACTAGCTTGTTTGCCTGCGCGTCCATCGTGAATCCGGCGCCACCATGGATGTCCATGTTGAGCTGCGTGACTTCCTGGATCACTTCGGTGGAGTAGTTCATCACGAAGCCGGCGTTAGTCGAAGGCAGTTTCTGATCGTGCTCCCAGGCGACGCGCATGACGTACGCGCGCAGCGCCTCGGTCAGCATGTTCATGCGCCCGATTTTCAACTGCACTGTTTGTTGTTCGACCAGCAACTTGCCGCCCTGGGTGCGGGACTTGGCGAGCGTCATCGCCGACTCGCAGGCGGCCATGCACACGCCTAAGGCGTTGGCGGCGAGCTCCAGATCGCCGAACAGATCGCCACCGGTGCGCTCGCCCTTGTCCTGGTTGGAGTGACCGCCCGTTTCGCCGATCACATTGGCGTGCGGAACACGCGCATTGTCAAAGATCATCTCGGCGTTCTGATAGAAGCGCCAGCCGTTCTTGTTGAACACCTTGCCGCTACGAAACCCCGGGGTGTCGCGCGGAACCAGGAACATCGTCACGCCTTCCTTGATGCTGACGTTCGGATTGCTGCGTGCGTCGATGAAGAATAGTTTGCCGACGTTGGCATTGGCGATGAAACACTTCTCGCCGTTCAAAACCCACTCGTCGCCGTGCCGCTCGGCCTTCAGCCGGACGCCTGAGCGCGGGTCTTCCTCTGGTGGCAACCGGTTATCCGAGCCAGCGTTCGGTTCGGTAATGCCTTTGCCCAGGACGAACGTGTCATCGGCCATGAACGCGCCGAGGAAGCGTGCTTTCTGCTCCGGGGTGCAAACCGAGGAAATCAAGTGGCTCCACTTCCAGTTCTGACTGAAGGCCTTCGAAATCGCGCTGTCGCCGCGCGCGAGTTCGGCCATCACCAGCGCCTGGCTGACGAAGTCAGCACCCGGTCCGCCGTACTCCTTGGGTACCGCTAAGGTCCTGAAACCGAGCTTCGAACCTTGCTTGATGATCTCCCAGTCCCAGGTCTCGCGCGGGTCGAGGATGCGGTCGCGAGCGAGCGAAATCGACCGAATGACTTCGTCGGCGAATTTACGTGCCTTGGTTTGCCACTCGCGTTGTGCGTCGTTGAGTGAGAAGTCCATGTGCGTCTCCTGTCTACGAGCGCCGGAACTGCGCGAGTAACTCGGCGATGCGCAGCTTCCCATCGTCGGAACTCATGCCCGAGTGTAGGAAGATCAGGGCATCCTGGACGTATTTCTGCAGCGGCATGTCGCGCATCACGCCCATTGCGCCAAACACTTCGGCCGCGTCCAGCGCGACCTGGTGCACGGCCTCGGCGGTGTACACGCGCGCGATCGTCTGCAATGGCAAGTCGGCGACGCTGCGGTCAGCGACCGCGGCGGGATGGTCGGCGACCCAAGCCGCTTTCCAAACCATCGTGCGAGCGACCTCCAGACGGATCGCGATATCCGCGAGCAAGCTGCCGATTGCTTGATGTTCGATGATGCGGCGGCCGCCTTGCACGCGAATTCCCGCGTACTCGAGCGCGGCCTCGTAGGCCGCTCGGCCAACGCCTATATTCATCGCCTGTACCAGCGGCAGTCCGCGTCCGGCGGCCTCGAGCCCGGCAGCAAGCGGACTCGCGCCCTCGGATCCGAGGAGGTTCTGCGCCGGCACCCGGCAATCGGTGAAAGTAGCGTCGCCGCGTAGACCGTGATACCAGCCCGCTCCTTGTTCGAGCTCGCGGATCGTCACCCCAGCCGCATCGCGCGGGACCAGGACCGTACTTACACCCTGCCCGGTGGGCGCTTTGGAATCGGTCTTGACTTGCACGGCGAATAATCCGGCGAGCGGCGCATTCGGGACGAAGCTCTTGACCCCGTTGATGACCCAATCGCCGTTGGGCGCGCGAGTCGCCGTGGTGCGAGTGGCGGGCGCGACCGTTACCGCACGATGGTAGTTCACGCCAAGCTCGGTATCCGAATCAGGTTCGTGGTCGGCTAACGCAAGCTGGAGCGCGTCATTTTTCACGAACTCCGGCAGAAACCGCTCGCGTTGCTCGGCAGTCATGAGTTGATCGAACAAAATGTGCGCGAGTGTCGAAGTCTCGACGAGGACCGCGGCCACGTCCGGGTCGCCCGCGGCGAGTTCTTCGGCGACGATGCATGCCGTGATGCCGTCCGCGCCAGCGCCGCCTTGCGCCTCGGACAGCGCCAGGGTGCGCAGCCCCATCTGTGCCGCTTTTTCCAGCAACTCCGCGGGCGGGCGCCGGTCGAGCGCCTCCATTCTGGCCGGCTTGATCGATACGGGTTTGATTTCGTTATTGACGAACTCGCGTACGGTGTCGCGAATTTCCAGCTGCTCTGCGGAAAGATGTAAGTCGTACATGGAAAGAGGCCTTTTTGAGAGACCATTCAATATAAGCCGACACAGGAGCGCTGGCAATGGGAAGAGTATTTGCACGGGTGCAGCGCGAAGGTGCGTTATACAATCCTAGGCATCGATTGATCACATTCGCGACAGCAGGAGTCATCGCATGGCGGCAGCAGCAACACCTGTCGGGGTTGTAGGCCTTGGGCTTATCGGCACATCGCTCGCCAAACGTTTACTCGCCGCGGGGTTCAGCGTGCACGGCTACGACATCGATGCCAAGCGCGCTGCGAACCTTGGCGCCCTGGGTGGCTTGGCCGCGGAGCGCGCGCGTGATGTAGGTCGCGCCTGCCCGGCGGTGATTCTCGCGGTGTTCGACACCCAACAGGTGGAGGATGTGCTGGAAGGCGCCGATGGCATCGCCCCGCAGGCTGGGCAGCTCATTATTTGTACGACCACGTGCGATCCCGACCCCA
>Ga0326597_10008130_pt1 | contig 14189 bp, 12 predicted proteins | sample RVTome_12_FD_203789 | JGI IMG/M metagenome (GOLD analysis project Ga0326597, IMG submission 203789) | Soil microbial communities from uranium-contaminated site in the Upper Colorado River Basin, Wyoming, United States - RVT100D185 | ecosystem: Environmental > Terrestrial > Soil > Contaminated >... | reverse complement strand
GTGGCGGGTGCGGTTCGGGCACACCATGTCCGAGGGTTGTGACAGCTCTCGTGTCACAGCGAGTCGAGACCGGTACGCTGTCGGATGAGATGAGCGTCCGGATCTTCCTCGGCCACGGCGCGTCGGGCACGGCCGCGTCGATGGCGCCGTTCGTCGTGGGACTCGAGCGCCGTGGGTTCGCAGCGACCGCGATCGACCTGCCCCGCCGTCGCGCGGAGGAGGCGGTGCCGTCGCTACGGGCGGTCGTGCCGAACGAGCCGGATGTCATCGTCGGCGGACACTCGTTCGGTGGCCGCGTGGCGAGCCTGGCGGCCGCGGAGCCGGACGCGCGATACGCCGCGCTCGTCCTGTTCAGCTACCCGTTCCACCCGCCCGGCGCCCCGGACCGGGCGGACGCGCGAACGGCGCACTGGCCGGCAATCCGCTGCCCCGTGCTCCTGCTGTCCGGCGAGTCCGATCCGTTTGCCCGGCGCGAGCTGTTCGACCGACTCGTCCCGCTCCTGCCGGCCGCGGAACTCGTAACCTACCCGCGCCTCGGGCACTCGCTCGTGCCCGTCCTCGACGATGCGCTCGACCGCGTTGCGGCCTTCCTCGGCCGGGTGGCGCCGATGTGGTCGGCGGAGGGCTGATCCGGCGGAACCGGGCTCGAGCGCGTCGAATCGGCCTTACGGCGCGCCGGTCCGAGCCGTAGAATCACGGCCCCCGCCGCCACGTCCCGGGAGCCTCATTGCCAGACGCCGGCCGAGTGCCCACGGCCTTGCGCGCCCGTTTCCGCGCCGCCGCCATCGTCGCGACCGCGTTCGCCGCGGCGGGTGCTGTCGCGCTGACGGCCGGCCCACCTGCGGCCGTGGCGCACGATCCGCCGGGCATCGACCGCTTCCTGCGCGCTCTCGCGGCGATCGAATCGAACGGCCGCTACGACGCGGTCAACGGCACGTCCGGGGCGTACGGGCGCTACCAGATTCTGCCGATGAACTGGCCGCGCTGGGCCCGTCGGTACATCGGCGACGCCGCCGCCGCGCCCACCCCGGAAAACCAGGAACGAGTAGCCCGGGCCAAGGTCCACAGCCTCCATCACTGGCTCGGCAGCTGGGATCTCGTCGCCCATTGGTGGCTGACGGGCAACGCGAAGACGGACCCGGCGACGTTCTCGCCGTTCGCAGCGTGGTACGTCCAGCGCGTCATGGCCATCTACGACGGCGCCGCGTCCGGTGACGACGGCCGAACCGCGTACCAGGAGTCGGAGGCCGGCGCGATCTACGGCGGAGGCTGGAGCCGCGCCGAGCACGGCGCGTACGCCGGTGACACGGTCGCCTGGAGCGACGTCGTCGGCGCCAGCGCGACGTTCGCGTTCACGGGACGGTCGGTCGTCTGGATCGGGCCGATCGGCCCCACCCGCGGCCGAGCGGACGTGTACGTCGACGGCGAGCTCGTCAAGACAGTCAACCTGCGCGCCGGCGGCTTCCGCGCGCGGACCGTCCTGTTCATGACGTCCTGGCCGGAGCCCGGCGATCACACGCTGCGGATCGAGAACGTCGGCGAGCCGGGCCGGCCGGTGGCGATCGACGAGTTTCGCGTCGGCGAGTAGCGCGATCGACGGTCTCCAGCGGCCTCAGCGCGTCGCGACGACCTCGATCTCGACCCGGTAGTCGGACGCCAGGCGGGTCACGCCGACGGTCGCCCTCGTCGGGGGTTCCGCTGGAAAGGACTCGCGGTAGACCGCGTTCATCGCCCCGAACTCGTCGAAGTCGACAAGGTACACGGTCGCCTTCACGACGTCGCGGTAGTCGAGCCCGACTGCCCGCAGGAGCCGGCCGACGTTGTCGAGCATCGCCCGCGTCTCCGCCTCGATCCCGCCGGCGACGGGCCCGTGACCGCCGGGGGCGTTACCGACCTGACCGGCGAGGAACACGAAGCCGTTCGCCTCGATGACCTGCGAGAAGGGGTACTGGCTCGGCTCGATGCCGTTGCCCGTGTGGACGTGCTTGGGCATGGTGGCCTCCGATGCCTGCGGGGTGGACGCCAGGGAGCGTACCCTGCCCATGATGTCCGCGATCACGACCGTCGGCCTGACCAAGCACTACGGCCATCGCCGGCCGCCGATCCATCCGCCGTTCCTCGAGCCGAGCCCGCTCGTCCGTGCGCTCGAGGACCTGTCGATCGACGTCCGGCCGGGCGAGATCTTCGGCTTCCTGGGACCGAACGGGGCCGGCAAGAGCACGATGATCCGGCTCCTGCTCGGCTTCCTCCACCCGACGGCGGGCAGCGCGTCCGTCCTCGACCTCGACGTGGTCCGTCAGAGCGTCGAGATCCGGCGGCGGGTGGGCTACCTGCCGGGCGGGATCGCGCTGTACGACTCGCTGACCGGCGAGCGCCTGCTCGACTACCTCGTCGCGCTGACCGGCCGCCCGCCCGTCCGGCGGGACGAGCTGTGCGATCGGCTCGAGCTGTCGCAGCGGACGCTGCGCCGCCTGGTCCGCGATTACTCGCGCGGGATGCGCCAGAAGATCGGCATCGTCCAGGCGCTCCAGCACGATCCGGAGCTGGCGATCCTCGACGAGCCGACCGAGGGCCTCGATCCGCTCATGCAGCGCGCGTTCTACACGATCCTCGACGACCTGCGCGCCGACGGGCGGACGATCTTCTTCTCGTCCCACGTCCTGTCCGAGGTCGAGCGCGTGTGCGACCGCGTGGCGATCATCCGCCAGGGCCGGCTCGTCGCGCTCGAGGAGATCGGGCGGTTGCTCGCACGCCGCAAGCGCAACGTCGAGATGCGCCTGTCCGGGCCGGCGCCCCGGTTCGACGGGGTGGCCGGCGTGAGCGGCGTCGAAACGACCGATGGGCTGCTGACCTGCCACCTCGAGGGCGATGTCGGTCCCTTCCTCGCGGCTATCGCCGGCGCCGCGATCACCGACCTCACGATCGAGCCGGCTCACCTCGAGGAGGCGTTCCTCGAGTTCTACGAGGACGCCGAGGCGGACGTCGAGAACGGGCTACCGGCCGCATGATCAACGTCGCCGACCGATGAACCTCGCGCTTCTTCGTCACACGTGGCGCACCCAGCGGCTCAAGCTGGTGCTCGTGTCCCTCGCCCTCGCGATCTGGGGCTTCGTCCTGCCGGTCGTCTACGGCGCATTCGGGATCGACTTCCGGGAGATCTTCGAGAGCGGCATCTTCCCGGAGGAGTTCGCGTCGTTCGGCGGGGGCGACGTGTTCAGCCTGTCCGGCTCGATCGCGCTCGGGTTCATCCACCCGATTCTCATCATCCTCGTGTCGGTCTTCGCCGTCGGGTTCTCGACCTCGGCCATCGCCGGGGAGCGCCAGCGCGGGACCCTCGAGGTGCTCCTCGCGCGGCCGGTCTCGCGGCGAGCGGTCTATGCCACCCTCGCCCTGTCCGTGTCCGGGTTCATCGCCATCGCCATTGCCGCGTTCCTGCTCGGCAGCACGCTCGGCGCCGGGGCGGCCGGCGTGACCGACGAACTCGCCGTCGATCGCCTGCCCTGGCTGTGGCTCAACGGCGTGCTCCTGTTCGGTTCGTTCGCCGCGATCGGGCTGGCGGCCTCGGCGTCGACCGACCGGCTGGCGCCCGCCCTCGGGGTGACGCTCGCGATCCTCGTCGTGATGTACTTCTTCGACGTCCTCGGATCCCTGTGGCCGGACGCGGAGTTCCTCCAGCCGCTCTCGCTGTTCCACTACCTCCAGGCGAAGGCGATCCTGAACGGGACCGCGGCGGCGTCGAACTCCGTGCCCCTCGGCTCGGTCATCGTGGCCGGCGTCGTCTACGCGCTCATCGTGTTCCCGAGGCGGGACCTCGCGGCGCCGTCGTAAGGGCGCCCGAACGCGCCGTCACAGGCGCCGGCCGGCGGCCTCCACCGCTCGGGCGCACGAGTCGGACAGGTCGTCGGCCGCCGTCTCGCCGGTCGCCAGCGTCTCACCGGCAGTCGCGTCGAGGCCCTTGCGCCAGCCGCGGAGCAGGAGGCCGATGACGGTCGCGAGGTCCACCTGCGCATCCCAGTCCCCGAGCTCGACGCGGGCGTCGCCGGCGGCGGCGCGGTAGCGCGTGAGGACCTCGTCCGGCCCGATCGGCAGGATCGGGGCGTTCGACACGAGCAGCCAGCCGAGCTCGACGGCAACCGGCGCGACCGTGACCATCTGCCAGTCGATGAGTGCGACTCGTTCGTCGTCGAGGACGGCGACGTTGGCGAGCTTGAGGTCGCCGTGCAGGAGCGCCGGCGGGAGACGCTCGAGCGCCGTGACGAGCGGCGCGCTGTCGGCCGACAGGCCGCCGATGAGTTCGCGCGCGGCGGGTGGGGCGAGCCGGTCGAAGGCGTCCCAGCCCTCGAGGAAGCGGGATCCGACCGACAGTCCAGCGTCGGCGTAGCGGCGGGCGGCCGTTCTGGTCAGCAGCTCCAACCGCTCCTGGAGCGGCGTCCACGGCCAGCCGGTCCCCGAGCCGGGGGCGGAGGTCGGCGGTGCGGTCGCATGGAGCCGGGCGATCGACCGAAGGACCGTGTCGACGGCCTCCGGCGTGACCGTCGCGCCCTCGCCCGGCCGCTCCCACGAGAACAGCCGGCCGGACAGGTCCGGCATGAGCATCGCGGCCGCGCTGCCGTCGGCGGCGGCGCCGAGGTACGGCGCGACCACGGCGTCCGGGAGCGCGAGCTGGCCGATCGCGACGAACGCTTCGCGCAGGCTGTGGTCGCGCGTCGCCCGTGCGATCCAGTCGGTCGCCCATGATGTTCGCTTGAGGACGAAGCGGTCCAAGCCGCGGCGCAGCAGCGTCAGCTGCGCGCCGGACCAGCCGTCGTTCGGGAACGGCTCCTCCGGCGTGCCGACGAGGCCGTATTCGGCGAGGAGGTCGTCGAGGCTTCTGGCGTCCCAGTGCGTCAGCACGGGGCGGGCGTGTCGGACGCTCCGCCGGGCCCGCCGTCGACGTACACGACGAGCGAATCCGGGCAGTTACGGGTCAGCAGGACGACGAGCTCGTCGTCGGTCGACGCGTTCTCCTCGACGTGGATCTCGCCGGCCGGGATGTACACGAAGTCGCCGGCGGCGGCGTCGAGTGCCTCGTCGAGGCCCGTCGGACCCCACGTGAAGCGCGCGTGACCGGACAGGACGTAGATCGACGTCTCGCACGGTCCGTGGTGGTGGATCCGGGTCCGGCCGCCGGGCTGGGTCGTGACGATGGACGAGTAGAGCCCGGCCGACCCGACGGTCGCCTTCGAGACGGCGATCGCCCGCTCCATGTCCGCGTTCTGCCCGGTCCCGACGATCCAGTCGGCCGGCATGACCTTGCGTGCCATCGACCGATGATAGGTGGCCGACCGGGCCCCGGCCGGCCGATCAGGGCGCCCAGGCGACCCGCCAGACCCGCCACAGCGCAGCCGGGTCCGACAGCGGATCGCCGTGGACGAGGAAGAAGTCGGCCGGGCCGCCCTCGCGGATGACCCCGGCGTCCGCCTCGCCGAGCAGCTCGCCCCCGCGCCACGTCGCCGCGCCGAGGGCCTCCCACGGCTCGAACCCCGCCCGGACGAGCTCCTCGACTTCCCAGGCGAGCTGGTTCGCGCGAAGCGACCCGCCGCCGGCGTCGGTCCCGGTGGCGATTCGCACGCCGGCCGCACGTGCGACGCGGACGCTCTCGATCGCCCGTTCCTGGCGCTCCGCGATCGTCCGTCGGCCGGCCGCCCCGGTGAAGAACGGCAGGCTCGTCGTCCGCGCGAAGGTCTGCCACGAGCGCATGACCGCGAGGGTCGACACGAGGAACGTGCCGCGACCGGCCATGTCGGCGGCGAGGTCGGCGTCGAGCTGGAAGCCATGCTCGATCGCGTCGACCCCCGCCCGAACGCCGTTCCGGGCGCCGGACAGCCGCCCGGAGTGGGCCGTCACCCGCGCCCCGCGACCGTGGGCCATGTCCACGACGCGCCGGATCTCCGCCACGGACCAGGGGCTCGTATCGGGATCCGGTCCGTCGAGGTAGAGCTTGAGCAGGTCCGCCCCGTCGTCGAGCTGCCCGACGGCGTTGGCGAGCAGCTCGTCGGCGGTCCGCGCCTCGACCGTGTGGGCCGCCGGCGGCAGCGTGCCGGCCTTGTCGAGCCATGTGCCGGCGGCGCGGAGCTGCGGGAACTCCGTCCGGCCGCGCCATCGGTCGCGCAGGCCCAGGCTGAGGGCCCGCCGCCGGCCGTCGACCGGGTCGTCGACGTACGGCGCCCCGACGTCGCGCGCCCAGCGGATCCCCGCGGCGGTTTGGAGCCGTCCGTTCCGCTCCGCCACCTCGAGGAGTGCCGCGGGCGGGTCTCCGATCCGGTCGATCCAGTGGGCGCCGCCGGGGAGGGTGACGTGGGCGTGGCCGTCGACCATGCCGGGCACGAACGTCGCGCCGCTGGCGTCGACGACCTCGAGCCCGTCCGCGGGTCCGGGGTCCGCCTCGTCGTCGCTCGGCCGGATCCAGCGGATCGTCCCACCGTCGACGAGGATGCTCACGCCGAGCCGGAGGCGGTCGGACCGACCGTCGGCGAGCGCACCGTCTCGATAGAGCGTGCGCCGGCCGACGACCGACGGGGCGGGGGATGGGGCGGGCGGCGCTTCGGTCCGTGAGGGGGCGGTGCCCGACGGGGCGGCCGATGGGGACGGGGTCGGGCCGGCCGGCTCGGGGCTGCGAGCGGCCGAGGCCGACGGGCTGGGCCGATCGTCGCCGCAGGCCGCGAGCGTCGCGGCGGCCGACAGGACGAGGAAGCGGCGCCGGGTGAGCGCAGGTGCGTGCGGCGTTGGCTGATCGAGCGGCGTCGGCATGGGCTCTCGCGGAGGGTAGCACCGGACTACGATCCATCCGTGGACGACCCACGCGACCGACTGCCGGATCTGCCGCGATTCCGGCTGCTCGACGGGCCGTCGCCTTTGGCGCCACTACCCCGCTTCTCCGCTACGCTCGGGGGACGGGCGGAGGTCTGGATCAAGCGCGAGGACCTCCTGCCGCTCGCGTTCGGCGGCAACAAGCTGCGCAACCTCGAGTTCCACGTGGGCGCCGCCCTGGCCGATGGCGCGGACACGCTCATCACCGCGGGTCGCCGCTGGTCGAACCACTGCCGGCTGACGGCTGCTGCAGGGGCGCGGGCCGGCCTGGCCGTCCACCTTGTCCTGTCCGGCCCGCCGGTCTCCCCGCCGGGTCCCAACGAGCGCCTCGACGTGCTGCTCGGCGCGACGGTCGAGGTGACGTCATCGGCGGACCGCGACCAACGGGCCCGGGCGATCGAGGCGGCGACGGCGCGGCTCCGTGCGGCCGGGAGGCGACCGTACGTCATCCCGGTCGGCGGATCCGGCATGGTGGGCGCGCTGGGCCAGCTGCTCGGTGGGCTCGAGTTCGTCGACCAGGCGGGTGCGGCCGGGCTGCGTCCCGCGGCCGTGGTGCTCCCCACGGCGACCGGTGGGACCCAGGCCGGGATCCTCGTCGGGCTTCGGCTCGGCGGCCTCGCGACGCGCGTGGACGGGATCGCTGTCGCGCAGCCCGCCGTGGAGCTGCGGCCGATCGTCGAGCGGCTCGTCGCGGAGCTGTGCGCGGCGTGCGCGGCGAGCGGGGCGACGGTCGTCGCCGACGAGATCGAGATCCGCGACGACCAGCTGGGCGAGGGCTACGGCCGGCCGACCGCGGCGGCGGAAGAGGCGACCCGGCTCCTGGCCCGAACCGAGGGCATCCTCGTCGATCCGATCTACACGGCGAAGGCCCTCGCCGGCCTCGTAGCCGCCGTCCGCGAGGGCCGCCACGACGGAGAGTCCCTCGTGTTCTGGCACGCCGGCGGCACGCCCGGCCTGTTCGAGGCCCTGCCCGGGTAGCCGCGCGCCTCGCAGGTTTCGAGGCCCTTCGCCGGATAGCCGCGCCTGCCGTTCCGTGCGGCTGGTTCGCGCGTGTCACATCAGGTGTGACAACGGGCGAAGGAACACCGTCGGACGCCCCGATTTCGGCCGCCCCTTCGTCGATTGGAACATCCTGGGCGTTCCAATTGACCACCGAACGGTCGGATTCGGCCCGTCGCAGGGTCCCGTTCGCCCCTTGTAACCTCGGGATGTTCCACCGGCGACGGAGCGGGTGACGGCGTCGCCGGCGCTGTACGACAGGCCGGCCGCTACTCCCCGGCGGACCTCCACGCGTCGCGCAGCTTCATGCGGCCCGCCGTCTGGAGCACCGCACCGGAGTAGACGCGCCCACCGACGACGAACAGCCCGTAGATCGCGACGATCGTGATCGCGATGGACACCACCACCTCCCACGGCTCGATCGCCCCGAGCGCGGCACGGAGCGGCACGACCATCGGCGCCGACGGCGGCACGAACGTGGCCACCCGGGCGACGATGCCGGTCGGGTCGTCGGTCACGGCGAACAGGCCGATGAGGTACGAGATGATGGCGACCGTGGTCACCGGCGTCGACGCGTTCGACGCCTCCTCGATCCGGGTCGCGAGGGCCCCGAGGAACCCGAGCGCCGTCGAGTAGAGCGCGTATCCGAGGATGAACCACAGGGCGATGAGCGGGATCGCCGAGGGAGCCGTCGGCGGCAGGGCGAACCGATCGGTGATGAGGGCGCTGCCCACTCCGGCGACGACGAACATGGCCAGCTGGACGAGTCCGAGGATGCCGATCCCGAGCACCTTGCCCATGAGCAGGTCGCGCGGGCGGACGGTCGACAGGACGACTTCGACGACTCGGCTCTGCTTCTCCTCGACCACGCCGGTCAGGACGGTGAACCCGAACGAGAAGATGCCGATGAAGATGAGCACGACCCCGATGTTCGCGAACAGGAACTGGGACCGGTCGGTGTCGGTCTGCGGATCGAGGGCATCGACCGATGGCGGCGTCGAGGCCGCCGCGTAGTCGGCCGGATCCACGCCGGCCTCCTCGAGCAGGGCGGCCTGGCGAAGCCCCACGACCGCTGCACCGACGATCGCGCGGACGGCGTCGTCGGCCGTTTCCTTCACGATCAACGTTCCTGCCCCGGACAGGTCCGCCGGGACGGCGACGACCGCCTCGACCTCGTCCGCTTCGAGGGCGGCCTCCGCGGCATCGCGATCGTCGAACGTCGTGACCTCGAGGGGTGTGCCGAACGGCGCGGCGACCGCCACCAGTGCCACCTCGAGCCCCGCGGGGGCCGGCCGGATCAGCCCGAGGTCGAGATCGCCGTCGTCCTCGAACAGCAGCGTCGGCACGAGGAACGAGCCGACGATGATCGCGGTCGTGAACAGCATCGACAGGATGAAGCCGCGGCTGCGGCCGCGTTCGAGCACCTCCCGCCGGGCGACGAGCAGGATGCTGCGCCAGCGGGGCATCAGGCGGCCTTCGTTCCGAACGGGGTCGTCGTCGGGTCCGCGACCGCTTCCATGAACAGCTCGGAGAGCTTCGGCGGCTCGAAGCTGAAGCGCCGCACCTCTCCGCCCCGGCGCGCCGCGGCGAGCAGCTCATCGAGATCGACGGTCGCGTCGACGAGCAGCCGGATCCGATCGCCGGATCGGTCGAGCACCGTCAGGTGGTCCCGCCCGTCGAGCCACGACCCACCGGAGCCGGCCACCTCGACATCGAGGTGGCGCCGTCCGGAGGCCCGTTTGAGGGCGTCGATCTCGCCGGCCGCGACGATCCGACCGCGGGCGATGATCACGACGTCCTCGCACACGTCCTCGACCAGGTCGAGCTGGTGACTCGAGAACAGCACCGCGACGCCGGCCGCGGCGCGCTCGCGGAGAACCGCCGTCATCGTCGCCGTTCCGAGCGGATCGAGCCCGGAGAACGGCTCGTCGAGGACGAGCAGCTCCGGGTCGTGGGCGAGCGCGGCGGTCAGCTGGACCCGCTGCTGGTTGCCGTGCGAGAGCTCCTCGAGCTTCGACTTCCAGCGGTCGCCGAGGCCCATCCGCTCGAGCCAGCGAGTGGCCGCCGCATCGGCGTCGCGCCCCGACAGCCCGTGTTGCTGGGCGAAATACGAGAGCTGCTCGCCGACGCGCATCCGCGGGTACAGCCCGCGCTGCTCGGGCATGTAGCCGAACCGCAGGCGGGCCTCGCGGTCGACGACCGACCCGCGCCAGCGCACCTCGCCGCGCTCCGGGCGGACGAGCCCGAACACGCAGCGCATCGTCGTCGTCTTGCCGGCACCGTTGGGACCGAGGAACCCGACGATCCGTCCCGGCTGAGCGGTGAACGACGCGCCGTCCAGAGCGACGACCGGCCCGTAGCGCTTGGTCAGGTCGTCGATCTCGAGCATCGGTTGGCGTCCTCCCGGCGTGCGTGCTCGTGAAGGATGCCCGAAAACGGATGCGCCCGGGCCGGCGAACCGGCCCGGGCGCGGGGCGCGCGGGGTGGAGGAGAGCGGGACCCGATCGAGCTACGTGACCTCGATCGTGCCCTTCATGTCGGTGTGCAGGTCGCAGCGGAAGAAGTACGTCCCCGCGTCGAGGGCCGGGACACTGTACGTGACGACCTTCGGCCCGCTGAACGGCTCCTCGACGAGCACCTTCTGCGAGTACCCCTGGTCGGCGTAGATCGCGACGTTGTGCGGCGCGCTCTCCTGGTTGTCGTAGACGATCTGGAAGGCCTTGCCGGCCAGGGCGACGAGCCGATCGGTCGAGAACGTCAGGTCCTTTGACGAGATCCGCAGCGCGTCGGGGTCGGCGGACGGGGCGGGCGTCGGTGCGGCGCTCGTGCCGGAACAGGCGGCGAGGACGGCGGCCAGCGCGACGAGGGCGAGGGTCGAGGCAAGTCGCTTCATGGTTCGAGGACTCCTGGCGGGACGCAGCGGCTGGGTGGATCGGGCGCGGGTCAGGCGGCGGCCCCGGCGCGGCGAGCCCGGAGGAACGCCAAACCGGCAGCGAGCTCGCGGCGGACGACGGACATCGGGTTGCCGTCGAAGCGGACGAAGTCGATCGCGACGAGGGCGATGAGCGCCACTTCGGTGGCCTTGGCGAGATACGCGGTCGTGTAGTACGGACCCTGAATCGCCCAGCCGACGATCGTCGTGAGCGCGTAGCCGATCAGCCCGGCGCGGATGACCCAGCGGAAGCGGCTGGCGAGCGCGATCGGGGCGATCATGGCGATCGCGGCGACGACATACCCGGCGGCATTGAGCGTGAACAGCAGACCCCCGAGGGTCGAGTGAATGGAGGCCGTGCCGAGCACGAGGGCGACGATCCCGACGCGGATGATGGCGTCGACGCCGGTGAACGAGCGCGAGGCGGGCCGGTTGGCCATGGCGGTAGGACCTCCTGGTCGATGTCGGGTCGCTCGGCCGCGGGCACGGTCCCGTCGGCGGTAGCGGGATGGTCGCCCGGCGCGAGCCGTTCAGGCGGTCGGCATGCGCCGCCAATCGCCGGTGACGAACGGTGGTGGCAACGGGGGGACGAACGTCGGCGCACGGTTCGACGGATGACGTAGCCGGTCCGGCGGAACGTCGATGCCGCCCGATGCGGAGGCCGCGCTATGCTCGATCGACATGACGACCAACCGAGCACGCCCGCGGGCTGCGCCACCGGCCGGCGGGGCGGTCGTGCCACGACGGGCTCGCGTCCGGCGCAACGGCCCTGAGAGCGGCCTCGACGGGCACACCGCGACGGCCACCGCCCAGCTTCTCAAGGGAGCGGTCGAGGAGGCGGCCACCCTCCTCGAGGCGGACGGCGCGATGATCTACCTCCTCGACGAGGACGGCCAGACCCTGCGCTTCGCGCATGACGCCGGGATCGCGGACCTGTCCCGCCGGCGCTGGGTGCGTCGCCTTCGGCTGACCGTCGGCGAGGGGATGTTCGGCGTGGCGGTGGCCGACCGGCGCGTCGTGGCCACCCGGGACTACCCGGCCGACCGCACGTTCACCCACGCGGCCGACCCGGATCGCTTCGTCCGCGAGGTCGGCCTCCGTTCGATGGTCGTCGCCCCGCTCGTCCACGGCGAGCGGGTGTTCGGCGGTCTCGGGACGTTCTCAACCCGGCCGGATGCGTTCAGCGACGCCCAGATCGGCCTGGTCCGGGCCCTCGCCGACCACGCTGCGGCGGCGATGGCGAATGCACTCCTCATCGCGGAGCTCGATCGCTCGCGCAACGAGGCCGCGCGGCAGGCGGAGGTGGAGCACGAGCTCCGCGAGATCGCCACCCGGATCTCGTCGATCCGCAGCCCGGACGACGTCATCCAGCAGACCGTCGACGCGGCCGCGCGGCTGCTCGACGCCGACGGGGCGCGGATCGACCTCATCGATCCCGTCATCAACCTGCTCCGCTGGGCCTACCAGTCCGGCGGCACCCGGCCCACCGAGGACGTCTGGCCGAGCGATCCGAACGAGACGCTCGACCAGGGCGTGTCCGGGAAGGCCGTGACCGAGGGCACCGTCCAGTGGACCGGCGATTACCTGCGCGATCGCCGTTTCGTCCACGGCGAGACGGCCGACCAGTACATCGATGCGGTCGGGGTCCACTCGGTCATGTCCGCGCCCCTGATCGGCGAGGACGGCGCGTTCGGGGCGCTGACGGTCTACACGACCAGAGTCGACGCATGGGGACCGGCCGATGCCGAGCTCATCGACGCCCTCGCGACGGAGGCCGCGATCGCGATCACGAACGCGCGCCTCATCGCCGAACTCGGCCAGTCGCGCGAGGCGCTCGCTCGCCGTGCGGAGGCGGAGCGGGCGCTCCGCGAGATCGCCGCCCGCCTGACGGCGATCCGCGAGCCGTCGGAGCTGCTCCAGCACGTCGTCGACGAGGCGAACCGCCTCGTCCGCGCGGACGGAACGATCCTCGACCTGCTCGATCCGGCCACGGGCCGGCTCCAATGGGCGTACGACTCCGGGCTGTCCGCGAAGTTCACCCCGGAGCAGCTGGCGGACCTGTGGTTGCCGGTCGGCATCGGCGCCACCGGGATCGCCGTCGCGGAGGACCGGGTCGTGACCGCCGGAGACGACCTGCGCAGCCAGTTCCCGCCGTCGTCGGAGTCTGAGCTGTTCTTCTCGGCGACGGGCTTCCGGTCGCTCATCGCCGCGCCGGTCGCGACCGATGCGGGGCCACTCGGTGCCCTCGAGGTCTACTCGACCCGCCCGTTCGCGTTCGACGACGCCGACGCCGCGCTCATCCGCTCGCTCGCCGACCAGGCAGCCATCGCGATCGCCAACGCGCGACTCATCGAGGAGCTCGCACGCTCGCGCGAGGAGGTTGCCCGGCGCGCGGACTCGGAACGAACGCTGCGCGAGATCGCGGCCCGCCTGTCGGCGATGCGCGATCCGAACGAGGTCCTCGAACAGGTCGTCGGCGCGGCGACGCGCCTGCTCCGTGCAACGGGCGGGATGATCGACCTGGTCGGCACGACCGGCGTCGAACAGACCTGGACCGGGTCGGCCGAAACCGCGACGGACATGCCGATCAAGCTCCTCCAGGACATCGAGCTCGATCCGGACGCCGGCGTGTCCGGCCTGGCCGTCGCGACCGGTGCCGTGCAGTGGACGGCCGACTACCTCGCCGACGCCCGGTTCCGCCATACGCCGGAGCGCGACCAGTTCGTGGCCGAGGCCGGTATCCGGTCCGTCATCGCGGCGCCGCTCGTCGTCGGCACGGAGGCGGTCGGGGCGATCACCGTCTTCTCGCCGGATGCCGGCGCGTTCGGGCCGGAGGACGAGGCGATCGCGCGCGCCCTGGCCGACCAGGCCGCCGTGACGATCGCCAACACGCGACTCATCGAGGAGCTCCAACGCTCGCGAACGGACCTCGCCAAACGGGTCGAGACGGAGCGGTCGCTGCGCGAGGTCGCCGCCCGGATCGCCGTCCTGCGGGACCCGGACGACGTCCTTCGCCGGATCGTCGACGAGGCACGGCGCCTGAGCGGGTCCGACGGTGCGCACCTCACCCGCCTCTCGGACGACGGTCGCTTCGTCGTGCCGGAGGTCGTGGCGGGCGGCCTCGACGAGGACGCCGAGGCGTGGTTGCGCGGGCAGCGCTTCCCCCTCGACGGCGGGATCAATGGGCTGGCCGCCGGTCGGGGCGAGCCGATCTGGACGGAGGACTACCGGACCGATCCGCGCATCCCCCTCGAGCCCGACGACCTCGACACCGCAGAGCGCCTCGGGCTGCGCGGCATGGCCGCCGTGCCACTCCGCTCGGCCGAGTCCGGGATCATCGGGACCCTCGCCGTGTCGTTCCGCCGGCCGCACGTCTTCGATGACGAGGAGATCGGTCTGCTCCAGGTCC
>Ga0326597_10008129_pt1 | contig 14191 bp, 9 predicted proteins | sample RVTome_12_FD_203789 | JGI IMG/M metagenome (GOLD analysis project Ga0326597, IMG submission 203789) | Soil microbial communities from uranium-contaminated site in the Upper Colorado River Basin, Wyoming, United States - RVT100D185 | ecosystem: Environmental > Terrestrial > Soil > Contaminated >... | reverse complement strand
ACACGATGGCGTGCTCGGCGCAGAAGTCGAGCATCTCCTGGGTTTCCCCGATCCCGCCGATCAGGCTGCCGGCAATCGAGCGGCGCCGCGCGATGAGCTTGAAGACCGCCGGCGATGGATGCGGAGCATCGGGCACCCCGACCAGGCACATCGTCCCGTCGCGCTTGAGCAGCTCGACGTAGGCGTCGAGGTTGTGCGGGGCGGCGACGGTGTTGAGGATGAAATCGAAGCTGGAAGTGTGCTTCCTCATCTCGTCGGCGTTCTTCGACATCACCACCTGGGAGGCGCCGAGCCGCTTGCCGTCGGCCGCCTTCCCGGGCGACGTGGTGAAGAGGACGACGTCCGCGCCGAAGGCGTGGGCGAGCTTGACGCCCATGTGTCCCAGCCCCCCGAGCCCGACGACACCAACCTTCTGGCCCTTGCCCACGTTCCAGTGCCGGAGCGGCGAGTAGGTGGTGATCCCGGCGCAGAGCAGCGGCGCCGCCGCCGCCGGATCGAGCGTGTCGGACACGCGGAGCACGAAGTCCCGGTCGACCACGATCCGCCTGGAGTAGCCCCCGTACGTCATCCCGCCGAGAATCTTGTCGGGGCTGTTGTAGGTGAAGGTCGCTTCCCTGCTGCAGAACTGCTCGAGGCCGTCACGGCAATCGGGACAGGTCCGGCAGGAGTCCACCATGCAACCGACCGCGGCGAGATCGCCCGGCGTGAAGCCGGTGACGCCGGCGCCCGCGCGCACCACCCGGCCCACGATCTCGTGGCCCGGAACGATGGGGTACGATGTTCCCGCCCATTCGTTGCGCACCTGGTGCAGATCCGAGTGACAGACCCCGCAATAGAGGATCTCGATGTCCACGTCCTTGGGACCGGGCTCCCGGCGCTCGAAGGAGAAGGGTGACAGGGGCGACGTGGAGCCGTGGGCGGCGTATCCGACGGTCGTGCTCATGCTATGTCTCCACCTCGGGGCGCGTGTCTGCAGAGATCGGGAGGAGGGGCGCGGTGCTCAGCGGGCAGCGCTGCGGAATGCCGCGGCGAGCGCCTCGCGATCGAGGGTCCAATAGCTGGTCTGCCCTTCCTTGCGCTTGCGGACGATGCCCGACTCGACGAGGGCGTCGGTGTGATGGCAGAGCAGCGCGAGGCTGATACCCGCATGCTCCGCGACCTCGGTACCGGTCGCCTCGGTCTCGCGCCGCTGGAGGAACTCCACGATCCGGAGGCGGGTCGGCTCGCCCAACGCCTTGAAGACCCCCGCGCGCTCATCGAAGGACGAGGAACGTCTCGGCTTGCTCATGCCCGAACGGTAACCAGCCATTCGTCATAGTCAAGTAGTTTAATAACTACTTGAGTCCAGGACGGCCGTCTCCTCTGGCTCCGTTCGGATCGACTCCGGTCGTACTGATCGCTGAAGATGTCGTGTTCGCCGATCGAGACGGCAACGGGATGCCGGCCTGAGCCGACATCCCGTTGAGTGCCCCGGGACGACCTCCCGCTACCTACGGACGACCACGATCATCCGCACTCGCTGAAGCCGCACACGTGGCACTTGATGCACCCCTCAGCGAACTCGAGCTGGGAGCCGCAGTCGGGGCAGGCGCCGGAGAACGTCTCCTGCATGCCGCCCAGCGTCATCTGCTCGCCGCCGCTCATCGTCACCCGCGACACCACCGGCGCCGCCTCGGCCTCGGCCGCGGCCGGGGAGCCCGGGAGCAGCTCCTGCTGGATGCCCTGCTTCTCCTGCATCCACCGCTCGATGGCGATGCCGACCGCGTCGGGGACCGAGAGCACCTTGTTGGGGCCGAGGCCGATGACCCGGTCGGAGCTGATGCCGCGGAGCTGGCGGTAGATCTCATTCATCGGGATGCCCGAGCGGAGCGCCAGGCTGATGAGGCGGCCGAGCGCCTCGACGTCCGCCATGAGCGCGCCGCCCGCCTTGCCCAGGCTCATGAAGACCTCGAACGGCTGCCCCCGATCGTCTTCGGTGATGGTGACGTAGAGCGTGCCGAGCGGCGTCTCCAGCCGCCGGGTGGCGCCGCGCAGCAGCTCCGGACGCGAGCGCTTCTGCCTGCGCTGGAGATTCTCGGCCTCGAGGTTCAGCACCATCCGGCGGAGCCGGTCGTTCTCCGCGCCGATCTCGGCCAGCTGGCCGCGGAGGTCGGCGAGCTCGGACGGGGTCCCCCCGGCGGGCGCCGCGGCGGCCGGTGGACCGCCCACCGCCTCCTTGACCTTCCTGGCCGTGCTACCGGTGGAAAGCACCTGCATGTCGCGGCTGCCGTCGCGGTAGACGGTGACACCCTTGCAGTCGAGGTGGTACGCCAGCCGGTAAATCTCCTCGACGTAGTCCTCGGTGGCGTCGTGGGCGAAGTTGCAGGTCTTGGAGATGGCGCTGTCGTTGTACTCCTGGAACGCCGCCTGCATGCGGATGTGCCACTCCGGCTTGATGTGGTTGGCGGTGACGAACACCCGCCGCCACTTGGCCGGCACCTCCGGGAAAGCAATGTGCCCCGCCTCCGCGATGCGCCGCATGAGATCGTCGGAGTACCATCCCTCGGACCTCGCGATCGCCACGAAGTCCTCGTTGACATCCGGCATCAGGCTGTCCGCCTGATTCCGCATGAACGCCACCGCGAAGAGCGGCTCGATGCCCGAGCTGCAGCCGGCGATGATCGAGATCGTGCCGGTGGGAGCGACCGTGGTGACGTTGCAGTTGCGCAGGCGCCGCATGGGGCGGATCCGCTCGCCGTGGGGGCCGCGGGCGCAGGTCTGGTCGGGCCCCCAGATGCTGCGCTCCCACTCCGGAAAGACGCCGCGCTCGGTCGCCAGCCGCTCCGATTCGATCTTCGCTTCTTCGTCCACGAACTGTTGAATCCGGCGGCCGAGCGCGACGCCTTCTTCCGAGTCGTACGCGATGCCGAGCTTGACGAAGACGTCGGCCAGCCCCATCACGCCGAGACCGATGCGCCGGATGCGCTGGGCCAGGTCGGTGATCTCGGGCAGCGGATACTGGTTGGCGTCGATGACGTTCTCGAGGAAATGGGTGGCCAGGTGGACCACCGGGCGCAGCGCCTCCCACTCGATCGCGCCGTCCCGCACGAACACCCCGAGGTTGATGGAGCCGAGGTTGCAGACGTCATAGGGAAGGAGGGGCTGTTCCCCACAGGGGTTGGTCGCCTCGTAGGAACCCAGGTGGGGCACCGGATTGTACTGATTCGCCTTGTCGACGAAGAAGACGCCCGGCTCGCCCGTCTTCCACGCGCCGTGGATGATGCGAGTCCACACCTCGCGGGCGCGCAGCTGGCCGGTGACCTTCCCCGTCTTGGGATGGTGCAGGTCGTACATCTCGTCGGCCTCGACCGCGGTCATGAACGCGTCGGTCACGGCCACCGAAATGTTGAAGTTGGTGATCTTGCTCGTGTCGTCCTTGCAGGTGACGAATTCCATGATGTCCGGGTGGTCCACCCGGAGGATCCCCATGTTGGCCCCGCGGCGGGTGCCGCCCTGCTTCACCACGTCGGTCGAGGCGTCGAAGAGGCTCATGAACGAGACGGGGCCCGAGGCGACGCCCATGGTGGACCGGACGATGTCGTTCTTGGGCCGGAGCCGGGAGAAACTGAACCCGGTGCCCCCGCCGCTCTGGTGCACCAGCGCCATGGCCCGGAGGGTGTCGTAGATCCCGCTCTTGCCGTTGGAGAGCGCGTCGTCCACCGGCAGCACGAAGCAGGCGGAAAGCTGGCCGAGAGGCCGGCCGGCGTTCATCAGGGTCGGAGAGTTGGGAACGAAGCGCCGTTCGGCCATGAGCCCGTACAACGCGTGGGCCACCTCCTCCACCGCGCCGATCGACGCGCCGTACCGGCGGTCGGCCTCGGCAATCGTCCTCGCCACGCGCCAGAAGAGGTCCTCGGGTGTCTCGACCGGCCGGCCGGCTTCATCTTTCACGAGGTACCGCTTTTCCAGCACCGTGACGGCGTTGGACGACAGCCGAACTGCGTCCCGTGGGGTGGACGAAATCATGCAACTCCCCGCTCATGTGAAGTTGGAGTGAAGCGTGCAGCGACCGCACCGCCGAAGCCTGGCCAACCCGCCCTGCTCGACCGCACCTGCCCTGCTCCCGCACCCGCGATCCGCCACGACCACGGGCGAAAAACGGAAAGCCAAGGTAGGACCGCGACGAGCAGCGCACAATAGCACGGAAAAGTGCCGTATCTGCTCACGATGCCGCTTCCCACATCACAAAGATAATTGACCGTACCGGAAAATGACCCGGCGGGGTACGCCTAGAGGCGACAGCACTTCGGGCACTGAGCCGACAGCACGGCCGCGCGAGTCAGCGCGAGTCAGCGCGAGAACGGCACCAGCGGATACCCTCCGGCGCGGTGGGCGCGCGCCAGGGCGACGTAGTGGGCCCACGTCGTCGTGATCCGCTCCGATAGCGCGGCGTCCACCGGCCGCACGATCCGGCCCGGCACCCCGATGACGAGCGAGCGCGGCGGGATTCGCATCCCCTCGGGGATGACGGCCCCTGCAGCCACCACGCTCCCGGTCCCGACCTCCGCCTGGTTGAGCACGATGGCCCCCATCCCGATGAGGCACTCGTCCTCCACGACGCAGCCGTGGAGGATCGCCCGGTGGCCGACTCCCACCCGGCGGCCGACCGTGCACGGAATCCCCTCGTCCACGTGGACGATGGGTCCATCCTGCAGGTTGGTCTGCGCGCCGATCACGATGGGAGCCATGTCACCGCGAACGACCGCGCCGTACCAGACGCTCGATTCCTCCTCGAGCGTCACATTCCCCATCACGGCGGCGGTTGGTGCGATGTAGGCGGTCGGATGGATCCGAGCGCTCATCGCGCGGCGGGCGGGAACAGCATCTGGGTCCAGGCCTCGACCGGCGCGCTGGCCTTAAGGGCGGGGTGCCAGGTCACCGTCCAGACGAAATCGCGCACCGCCCGCTCGAACGCGGAGTCGTTGGAGGGACGGAGTCGCTGGACGTCCACCGTGCGGCCTTCGGAGGAGACCTTGACCCAGAGGAGCGACGGCCGCGCCGTCTCGGTGACGTCATCGGGGAGCGGAACGAACGGCGGGTTGACCGGCTTGGGCCGCTCGTCGAAGCAGGCGCCGTCGGCATTGTAGCCCGGCCCCGGCTCGCAGTGGCTCACCGGGCGTTGCACCACCGTCTCCCGGCGCCGGGGCAGCTCCGGCACGCCAAGCGGAGAGAGCTGCGGGGTGATCTCGAGGATCTCGCCCGGCTTCACGATGACGGTATCGGAGAAAAAGTTGAACCGTGGCGCCGACACGCCGAGGGCGTGCGGTCCGGGCGGCAGTCGGGTGAGCGGCTCGCTGACCGGCTTCTCGTCGATCATCACGGTCGAGCCGCGAGGGAGCCCGATGATGCGAATCCCGCCGCTGTCGCCCACCACCCGCACGGGTGCCCGCACCGAGTCGGCGGTCCCGGCCGGAGGCGGCGTGGGCGTGCGCGGCGGGGTGGGAGCCGCCGGGCTCGCGCCGGTCCCGCCGGCCGCTGGCGGCTTGGCGCTGTCGGCCGAGGCGGCGGGAGGAAGCGGAGCTGGGGCGCTGTCGGTCCGGACGACGGTGTCGGGCGCCGCCGGAGCGAACCCGGCCGCCCGACCACCCGGCACGACGCCGTGCGACCTGTAGTAGTAGACAGCTCCGGCTCCCCCGCCCAGCACCGCGAGTGCGACCCAGAGCCATCCCCACGACGATCCGCCGCCCCGCATCGCCAGCGAGCGGTCAGCCACCCGCCTCGAGCCGTCCTGCGGAGATCGCGGCGCCGCCCGCCGGTCGACGCCGGGCGAATCGAGGGGCGTGGTCGGCTGGCTCACGATCAGCGGCGGCACGCCGCGGATCGGGCTCGGTACCGTTGCCGCCATCCCGCCGGTGGAGACGCCCGCCGCCGCGGTGGAGGCGCGCATGGCGCCGGGGGCGGCGGTGGGCTGACCTTGAATCGAGGCGACCAGCTCCTCGCAGCTCTGGAAGCGGTCGGCCGGATCCTTCATGAGCATGCGCTTGATGACCTCGAAGATCCGGCGCTCATCGGCGGTTATGAGGGCGGGCGTCGGAATCGGCTCGGTGATGTGCTTGTAGCCGATCGAAAAGCTGTCCTCGCCATCGTACGGGACCGTGCTGGTGAGGCACTGAAACGCCACCACGCCGAGGCTGTAGATGTCGCTCCGGCCGTCGATGGCCTGGGCGCGGGCCTGCTCGGGGCTCATGTAGTGCGGCGTGCCGATCGACATCCCGGTACCGGTGAGCTTCTGTCCCGACGCGGCCTTGGCGATGCCGAAGTCGGTCAGCACCGACTGCCCGAACTCGTCGAACATGATGTTGTCGGGTTTGATGTCGCGGTGGACGATGCCGCGCTGTGCGGCGTATCCCAGCGCGCTGCCCGCCTCGATGAGGAGGCGGCGAATTTCCGGCGGGTTGAGCTGCTTGCGATCCTTCACGACCGTCGCCAGCGATCCGCCGCGCAGGTACTTCATCACGAAATAGATGACCCGGCCCGAGCGGCCGACGCGGTAGATCGGAATGATGTTGGGATGCTCGAGCTGCGCCGCGGTGCGCGCCTCGCGTTGAAACCGTTCCACGAACTCGGAATCGAACGCGAGCGAGAACGGGAGCACCTTGATGGCCACCTCGCGCTCGAGCTGCCGGTCGCGCGCCCGGTAGACCATCGCCATGCCACCGCGCCCCAGCTCTTCCAGAATCTCGTACTCCGCCGCGAGCGCTTCGCGCACGAGGTCGGTCTCCTGGAACGACCCCGTTGCCAGCGCGTGCACCGGGGTGGTAGCCAGGAGGTCGAGACCGCAGGAGGGACAGAACTTGGACTTGCCGGTGATCTCGCTGCCGCAACGGGAGCAGAACATGCGGGCAAGCTATCGCCCCCGACGGGGGAGTCAAGCGAGCCGTGGCGTCCTGCGAGAGGAGTTGCGCTCGGCACGACCCCCGGCCCCCGTCATGCGCCCTTTCCCCAGGGGGAAAGGTGGCACAAGCCATGCCCGTACGACCCGGGGCGTCTTGCCAAAACGTGCCCTCCCCCGATGCGCCGGGCTTGGCCCGGCCGGAGACCCCGTGGTCCCGTATCATACGATCGCTTTCAGCCAGCAGAAGCTGCGCGCCGCGATCCGTCGCGCGGCGGGACAGGACCCCGCCTTCGGCTACGGTTTCGTGGTCCACTCCCGGCGCTACTCGGCTCGTCCGACGCTGGGACTGATCACGCTGAACGGCGAGAGCCTCGAGCTGAGTGAACGGCTGCTGAAGTCGCTGGAAGGCTCGCCGCTGTGGCTGTTCGGTCATGCCCGAATCACGCTGGCGGCGGGGACCACGACGGAAGGAGCGGGGACCGGCGAGGGAGAGGGCGAGGTGACGCCGTTGTCGTCGCTGCTGATGCACATCGCGACGTTCGACGCCAGCAGCGGCGTGACCCAGCACCTCGTTCAGGTCGAGGCGCAGGTGAGGGCCGAAACGCTGGTGCAGCCGTTGCTGGTCCTCACCCACGCGCGACCCGAGGCCTGGCCGCTCTAGCGCGGCGCTATTGGTCCACGATCTGGAAGGCCTGCGACCGGCGGTCGGTCCTGCCCTGGCCGTCGTCCACCACCACCTCCAGGACGTAGTTCCCCGGCTTGAGGCTTTCGAGTTTGAGACTGCGGTGCGAGCTTCCCACCGGGAAGGCGCCCTGCTCTTCGAACTTGAGCGAGATAGCCGCCGATCCCCCGCCGAAAATCTTCTTGAACAACCCGCCTCCCCCGCCCTGCTTCCGCACCGCGATGCGGACCGCGTACGGGGTTCCCGCGCTCAGCCCTTCGACCTCGTAGTAGAGATCCATGTCCTGGCCCCGCTTGTAGGTGCGGAGCGGGTTGAAGGTGACCGTATCGACGCTGGTGCGCCGCCAGAAGAGATTGGTGGCGTGGCTGCCGAGCACGAGGTCGCTGAGGGAAAGTGATTCCGCGGTCGGCTGGCCGACCCGTACGGTGTCCCGCGACAGGACGACGCCGGCCTCCTCGCCCTGCTGGATCGCGAGCCGGTACTCGTACTTGCCCGGAGGCACGTTGAGCGTGGCGCGCCCGACGAGATGCTCGCCATCGGGAACCGGAGCGGGGGCGACGAAGTGGCGGGTCGTGTCGAGGGCCGCGACCACCTTCCCGGCCCGGTCCGTCGCGACGAAGCGGACCCGCACCGAGTAGAGGTACCCGCGCGTCACCGTCACCGGCTCGAGGCTCGACCCGGCAATGGCGTAGGCGACCTGCACCAGGCTTCCCGCGGAGTCGTGGCCCACCGCGAGCACCTCCGACCGCACCTTGAGATCGGAGGGGAAGGTGAGCTCGTAGCTGTCGGTGGTGGTGCCGAGCGCGATGCTGGCCTGACCGAGCGCGCGCTCTTCGGTCTGATAGCGCCCCGTCCCGATATTTCCCGCCCCCTGGAGACGCTGGTAGATCGGCGACAGCTGCTCGCGCGACAGCATCAGCTGCTCGGCCATCGGATTGGCCGATGCGCGGTCCTCACGGAGCGCGATGGCATTGCTGAAGCCGAGGACGTCGAAGAGGCTCTCGACGAGCTTGAAATCCTGCACGTCTTCCCGGGCGACGAAATGGAAGATGAGATCGCCGTCGGGGCGGCTGTAGCGCCACGACTCGTTGGGCTCGAGGTTTGGCGCGGCATAGGACGCGCGCGAGGTGGGCTCGCCGTGGCGGATGTAAATGACGCCGCGGTCGTCGAAGTCCCGGCTGCCGGAGCGATATCGCTCGACGATATCATAGTGCCGGTTGAGCGCCGTCAGCTGGAAGTTCCTCCTGGCGTAGAACATCCGGCGGTAATGCTCGCGAAGCCGCTCCCCGTCCGGCCGCAGCTCGACGCGGTCCCGGCCGCCCCAGAACTGCCCGAGGTAGGCGGTCCGGCGGGCACCCCGCACCTGGTCGAACTCGCGGAGGACGCTGTCGCTGGCGATCGTCGCAAGGTCGGCACGATAGCTGGCGACGGCCACCGAGTCGTCCGCCTCGGCGCCCTCGAAATAGGGCGCCATCCCGTCGTACCGTCCGAGGAGGAAGAGAGTGCGCGCCACTTCGAGCTTGCCGAGCCCCTGGTTGGGGCCGTGCTCGAGGTAGCCGCGGAACGCGACGAGCGCCGAGTCGCCGTCGCCCACCTCGCGCTCGACCCTGCCCCGGGCGAGCATCACCTCGGGATCGTCTCTGGCGGGCGTGGCGCCGGCCCTGCGCAACGCCTCGAGCGCCACGCCGAGCTTGATGTTGACGCGCTGGCGGAGGGCGGTGTTCGCGAGGTCCACCAGGCCGCGAACGAAGGCGGGGTCCACCTCGGCCGACTTGGCGAACGCCACCGCGGACCGGGTCAGCGCATCCTTCCCCAGCATCGTCTTGAGCCCGGTCACGAAAGAGATCTGCGAGTCGCCCACCCCGTACTCGGCCAGACCCATTCCATACCATGCGTAGGGCCAGCTCGGCTGCAGGTCGATGGCCCACTGGAACTCCGAGGCGGCGTCGTCATAGTGCGACTGCCCCCCCAGCTCGCCGATGCGGAGCGAGAGGAACCCGAGCCTGACGTGGTGGAGGGCGTTGTGGCGTTCGGTCTTGGCTGACGCGATAATGCGCTTTTCGAGATCGAGGAGGCCGTTGGTGTCCGCGGTGGCGGAGAGGGAGTCGCGGAAGCGCTCGAGTGCGGCCCGCTCGTCGGATGTTTGCGCCCGGGCGGAATCGGAAACTGCCAAGGCGAGCACCGCGAGAACGCAGCTACAGCGTATGAGGCACGTGACGAGGGGACTCATCGATCTAGGAGACGCCGTGGCACCCTGGCGCCCCACACGGGCGCGGCTACTCGTCCCGCGCCCGTTCACCGAGAAATCTCCGCAGTCCCTCGAACACCGCCCGGGCGTAAAGCTGCTGCCCGCGCGGCGACCGGAGGGCCGCTTCCTGATCGGGCAGCATCATGAAGAGACCTTCCGTGAGAACCGAGGGCATCCAGGTGCCGCGCACCAGCGCGAAGTCTCCGCGGCCGATGCCGAGATCGCGAAGGCCCAGACCCGCGAGCAGCTGGGACTGGATGTGGCGCGCGAGGGGAATGCTGCGCGGGTGATTGTAGTAGACGCTGGTGCCGTTGTGGGCAAAGGGGTCGACTCCGTCGGGAAGCGCGTTGTTGTGGATGGACAGGAGCACATCCGCATCGGCCCGCTCGGCGAGGGCCGCCCGGGGCCAAAGGTCGAGGGAAACATCCGCGGTGCGGGTCATCAGTACGCGCGCACCCGCCGATTCCAGAAGCCGTCGGAGCTCGAGCGCCACCGCGAGATTGGCCTCGGCCTCGTGAAAGCCTGTGGGACCAGTCGCCCCCCCCGGCGGGTGCCCAGGGTCCACCGCGATCAGTCGTCCGGCAAGGGGACGGCCGCCGTTGATCGCGGGGGGCCGGCGCACATCGAACAGAAGATCGTTTCCGTCCCACCGCGTGCGATATCCCCAGACCGGACGCGAAAGTTCCAGAGTGAGTGTCACTTCATCGGACGCGGTCTGATCCCAGCTCATCCGGCGCACCAGCGAGTCGCTGGCGCCGTAGCGCATGAAGTTGACGTCCCCCGCGGCGCCGTAGAACCGGATGGCGAGGGTGCGCTCCCCCTCGGACACGCGAAAGGGCAACCGCTCGCTCACCGGGATCCGCAGTGTCGCGTACCCCGGACTCGCCGTGAGGGCGACGGAGCCCACCGATCCGCGGGGCACCGGGAGCCCGCGGGGCAACGGCTGGGCGTCCGCCGCCGGCAGCCACGCCTCGGCGGTGCGTGAGAGCCGAAGCCGGAGGTCGTCGTTCCGCCGCCCGGACACCACCGCCTTGGTTCCCGTCGGGAAGAACCAAGCATACGTGGCGCCCGGCGCGGCCCGCCCCACGCTCAGGCTGTCGGTGGCGCCGAGGTGGGCGGTGTCGTCGTTGAACTCGGCGACCACCGGGAACGTATCGAGGAGCGCCACCTGGAGCGGCCAGCGGGCTCGCGCCGTGTCGGTCCCGACAATCGCCTCGACGGTGGCCCACGACGTATCCGTCAGGGCACCGATCGGCGGGGCGTTGCCCGGTTTCGGCAGCGGCGGCCCCGGATCCGGCCCGAACGATCGTCCCCGCACGACACCGGCATATCGGTCCCGCCGCCACGACTCGGGCCGTCCGGCGCCGAATACCCTGACGCCCTCGGGCACCTCGCCGGGCTGCGGCTGGGCAGCGAGCGGGACGACCGTCCCGTCCGGCAGTTGGAGATGAACCTCCGCGCCTTCGGTCGCGCGAGCGGAGAGCGCGAGGTACTCGTCGGCGCCGAGCCAGACGCGCCCGCGCGGGGACAGCGACAGCGAATCGACCCAGACCCTCGCTCCCGGCGGCGGGGCCGGCTCAGGCATCGTCCGGCGCACCGCAAGGCTCAGGGAGGCCGAGTCGGTTGGCGAGCGGGCCTCCAGCTCGAACCGGGCGATGCTGTCGGGTGGAAGCGGGAGATAGGCGAGCCAGGCACCGTTGGGCCAGACCCGCACCGGCTGTCCGTTGATGGTGAGCCGCGCGTCGCCGCTCCCCACCGAGCCGAAGATGAACGACGAGTCTCGAACGTGGAGGGTCGCGTCGGGTGGCGGATACACGATCTGGATACGGAGCGGGCCGGTGACCCGCGGCACCGGCGGGAGCGCCGCGGAGCTCGCGGCCGGCGTCCCTCCCGAGGGAGCGGGAGCGGCGGGATGTCCCGGGGCACACGCCGCCACCACCAGCCAGGGAGCAACCCAGCGGGCGCACCGTGTGGGATCCATGTGTGCAAGGTACATGTTGACTATGACTTACGCCAAGGCGACGTTGACGCTTACCGGGGCGCTCTCTAGATTCGTCAAACTTTCCTCTCGCGGACCGGATCACTGAAGGGATCGTCCGAGTGACTCCCATTCTCGCCTCCGTCTTCGGAAAAACCGATCGCGGGCGCAGCCGGGACCATAACGAGGACACGTTCCTCGTCGCTGACCTGAGCACCGGCAATGCGAGCCTGCTGCCGGAGGTCCGCGAGCACGAGATCGGCCCCCGCGGGTCACTCTTCATGGTCGCCGACGGGATGGGCGGCGCCGTGGCGGGCGAGCTCGCCAGCGAGATGGCCGCGGACCTGATCTACCGTCACCTCGCCACCGAATGGGCCACCGATCCCGACGCGTCGCCGGAACGCTTCGCCTTTCGCATGCGCGAGGCGGTGGAGCTCGCCAACGCGCGGATCTACAGCTACGCCAGAGAGCACCCCGAGGTGCGCGGCATGGGGACCACGGTCACCGCGGCGGGCGTCTACGGCGGCGACCTGTACCTCACGCAGATCGGTGACAGCCGCGGGTACCTGGTCCGCAACGGCACGGCGATCCAGCTCACCAAGGATCAATCCCTCATGCAGCGCCTGGTCGACGCCGGTGAGCTGACCGAGGAGGAGGCCGCCCAGAGCGAGCGGCGCAACATCATCCTCCAGGCGCTCGGCCCCGATCCGAAGGTGAAGGTGGATCTCACCCACCAGGCGCTGCGCCGCGGCGACACGCTCGTCATCTGCTCCGACGGGCTGTCGGGCCTGGTGCGGAAGGAGGAGTTCGCCGAGCAGGCGGCGGCGTACGTCGACCTGCACTCCCTGTGCAGCGCCCTCATCGATCTCGCCAACGAGCGGGGCGGCCCCGACAACATCACCGTCGTGGTGGCCCGCTTCGGGGGAAATGGCCTGCCCGAGCCGTCGGCGACCGAGGATGTCGGGTACCAGGTGTTCGATCTTCCCGAGGAAGACGCGGAGGGAGCGGAAACCGACGGGATCCCGCCGGCCACCGTCGCCTCTGCCGTCGTGGTGCCACCATCGTCCCCGACTCCTTTCGGCAGCCGCCAGCGCGGCGTGCTCCTCGTCATCGCGGCCCTCTGTCTCCTTCTGGCCGCGTTCGCCTTCTGGCTCTGACACCCCCGCGTGACTGACGCCGAGCGCCGGGACCGGGCGGTGCCCGACGCACCGCTGGGCGTGCGCCTCTCCTGGGTGGGGGCGCTCTCGTTCGCTTCGGGCCTTCCCTATTTCTTCTTCAACGAGACGATCCCGGTCTGGCTGGCGCAGGAGGGCGTGAGCCTGGCCGGCATCGGCCTTGCGACCGGCGCGTCGATGCCGTGGGTGCTCAAGTTTCTCTGGGCGCCGTTGGTCGATCGGATCGGCAGCCGGCGCGCGTGGATCCGGGTCTGCCTCGTGCTTCTCGCGATCACGACCGCGATCCTCGCCGGGGCCGATCCCTCGCACCGCGGCGCGCGGCTCGGCGCGCTGCTCCTCCTCTACGTGACCCTGTCGGCCACCCAGGACATCGCGATCGACGCGTACACCATCGAGACGACCTCGGGCCGGGAGCTCGGCGTCGCCAACTCGGTGCGGATCGGCGCGTACCGGGGGGCAAGCTTCGTCTCCAGCGCGTTGCTGGTATACGTGGCCGCCCGGCAGGGGTGGCCGGCGGCGTTCCTGGTGGGCGCCGCGATCACCGCCGCCCTTGCCGCCGGATCACTCGTCCTGCCCGAGACGAGTCGCGGGTCGCAGCATGCCCAGGCACTGGCCGAGCCGATCGCGACGCTGTTCCGGCGGCCGGGCATCTGGGCCGTGGTGCTCTTCGTGCTCCTCTTCAAGCTCGACATCTCCGCCATGGACCCGATGACCAAGCCCTTCTGGGTGGCGCGCGGACTCTCGCTCGATCAGATCGCCGCGCTCACCACGGGCCGCCTCGTCGCTACTCTCGCGGGCGCGGCCCTGGGCGGCGTGCTCGCCACCCGCATCGGGATCTTTCGGGCCCTCTGGACGATGGGACTGGTCCAGCTGCTCTCCAGCCTCGGGTACGCGCTGGCGGCGGCGGTGCCGGCGCATCACGGGCTCATCACGGGGGCGGCGCTCTTCGAGAACTTCGCGGCGGGACTGGGGACAGCGGCGTTTCTGGCCTTTCTGATGTCGGTCTGCGAGCGTCGCTATGCCGCGTCCCAATTCGCCCTGCTCAGCGCGGTGTACGCGTTGAGTCGCTGGGCCGTCGGGTTGGTGTCGGGAGTGCTCGCGGAGCGGTTCGGTTTCGCCCACTACTTCCTGCTGACCTTCGCGCTCGGCCTGCCGGCGTATGCCCTCCTCCCCTGGGTGCGCTCCGCGACCCGGGAACCGGAGGAAGCCCCGGCTAGGTGAGCCGCGTTCGGAG
>Ga0326597_10008128_pt1 | contig 14192 bp, 17 predicted proteins | sample RVTome_12_FD_203789 | JGI IMG/M metagenome (GOLD analysis project Ga0326597, IMG submission 203789) | Soil microbial communities from uranium-contaminated site in the Upper Colorado River Basin, Wyoming, United States - RVT100D185 | ecosystem: Environmental > Terrestrial > Soil > Contaminated >... | reverse complement strand
CTGCCCTCGAAGTGCTGCCATTCGTTTCGGTCCGGAATCACCGGATTCAGGTAGTCGATCGCAAAGCCAAAGAGATCCGGATCGTTGAAGATGAAGTCGCTGGCGATCTGACCCTCGTTAGGTTCATACGAACCGCCCACGGTCATGCCGTGGGTAACGCTGCCCGTCGTGCCATCAAACTCGATCCTCGCCTCCTGGTAGTAGACGCTACTGGCATCGTTGATTGGCAACGCGACGACACGGGCATCGTTTCCCGAATTGGTCTGCGGGACACCGTCGATGAGAAGCAAGGTGTTGGTGAACTCGTTGCCCTGACGGGGCAACCCGCGCATTAGCACCGACTCGAAGATACCGAGTTGCGTACTGACGAACACGCCTGGAGTGTTGCCGATCGCCTGCGTAAGGGTCTGGTCACCCTTCCGTTCGATGTCCTCGCGTTCGACGATCGTGGCCTGCGCGGCGACCTCACCGATGCTCAGCGCGCTCTTGGTCGCTGTGACTTGCACCAACTCCATGAAGTTGGGCGTGAGTTCGAGTTCGGCGGCGAGAACCGCCGTCTGGCCCGCCGAGACAATGACGTTCGGCACACGAAATTCGAGGTAACCCGGCGCCGAGATCAGGAGCGTACGCTGGCCAGCGGGAACGTTGCCAATCTCGAAGCGGCCGACGCCATTGGCCACCGTCGTCACATCCGTGCCGTCGACGACAACGGCAGCGCCTGGAATCGGCTGTCCGTTCTGACGGTCCTCGACCGTGCCGGCGATCGTGCCTGTGCCCTGAGCAAGAGCAGTCGTGCACGTGACCACGAGACCGAATAGAGCGGCGAATCCACCGACTGCCACCCGCTGGAAACAAGTGTCGCAGCGCATACCTGGGTTTCCCCCAAAATAGAGTCAGGTCCTCCGGACGTCATGTCTGGCAGGAAACGCTGGGCCGCGAGCCCCGGCGCCCGGGGAATGTAGCAGCAGATCAGGCCCGCGCGTTCTGAAGAGTTTCTGAACTATTCGTCAGGCTTTCAGTCAGCCCATCCTCCCCTGACCGGGCCCGCCCACCCGCGCCCAGGATCGCGGTGTTGGGAACATCGCGCGGAGCAAGAACGCCTATACTTCCCCTTGCGGTAACGTGGCGCCTCACGGCCGGCGCCCCCTCTGAAAGGACCCTGCGATGCGCGCATGCATGTTGTTCGTGACTGGGATACTGGTGGGAGTCGGGTTGCACACGGTGGCGGCCCAGAGCACCAAGAGCCCCAACACCGGCCTCGTTCAGGTGAATCACGTCGGAATGAACGTCCCTGACCTCGACGCGACGGTCAAGTACTACAGCGAGACGCTCGGCTTCCCGGAGGCATTTCGCGTCAACGACGAGAAGGGTGCTGCCCGGCTGGTCTACATGCAGGTCAGCCAGAACACCTTCATCGAACTACAACCACGTCCAGAGCTGCCTGCGGCCATCAACCATGTCGGCATTCACGTCGAGAACCAGGCGGCCACCACCGCGATGTTCAAGGCCCGTGGCGCCAACATCGGTGAAGTTCGCAACAGCGATACGAAAGCGCTCCTGAACAACATCACCGATAACAACGGCCTGCGAATCGAGCTGGCGGAGCTTGGTCCCGAGTCGCTCCATCGCCAGGCGATGAATCGGTGGTAGTGACGCTCGACATAGGTCTTGCTTTGCCTGGTCAGCACGCGGTGTCTTGACCGACATCACCCGCAGAGCACATGTCGCGAACGCTCGGCACGGCCTGCGCCGGCCTCACGCCGAGTCGCCGCGTCGACGTCACCGATCACCTCTGCGCTCGCGGCCGCAGGCACGGCTGCATGTGTCTGGAGCCGACGTCCCCGGCCGCGAGCCTGCTCGGAAAGACCTGGATTGTATAGGTAGACCCTTCGGGGGTGCTCACTCAGACGAAGGCCCGTTCATAGACGTGTGGTCATGCCGGGCGCCTCGTCATCGTCTTCTCCCCGATGACTGTCCTGCGCCACTGGCGGGGACATGGCTATTCTCGAACATCTCTCGTCGGCGTCGCACTCAGACGGGGCGCACGCTGGTAGCTGGAGCGAACATCGGCCATGAACCTGCTGAACACAATCGGACCGAGCGTGACGATGGGCGTCCTCTCGACAGGCCTTGTACTGGTCTCCTCAATCGGATTCGCGCAGGAACCGCCGGCGCCAGAGCCCCCGAAGACATGGACAGGCAAGGCAGGCGCCGGCCTGTCCATGACGGGCGGCAACAGCGACACCGTGAATTACAACGTCAGCTTCGACCTCACCCGGACGCCGGAGGCTCGCAACGTGACGAAGTGGAACGGGTTGTATCTGCGCGGCAGTCAGGGCAACCTGGTCGTCGCCAACAAGACGTCGCTCGCCTTCCGTGACGAATACACGCTGTCGGGTAGAACGTTCGTCTTCGCCCAGGTCGACTACCTCCGCGACACGCTGACGCTCATCGACTATCTCGTGGCGCCCACGGCAGGCGTCGGCTACAAGGTGCTCGACGGCACCCGCGCGAAGTTCGCACTGGATTTCGGCGCCGGCAGCGTGTCGGAGAAGAATCCGGGAGTCGACCTCCGTACGAGCGGAGCGGCCACCGCGGGCGCGACACTGCAGTTCCAGTTGACGCCAACGGCCACCCTGAAACACACTGCGACCGGTCTCTGGAAGGTTGACGACTTGGGAGACAGCCTCTACACCTTCTCGGTTGGCCTGGCGACCCAGATCTCCCCGCGCGTCCAGCTCTCCATCGAGTTACTCGACTCGTTCAAGAACCGGCCCACGTCTGGCGCGACCAAGAACGATACAGCCTTCGTCGCGACTATTTCTTCCACATTCTGAGGTCGGTTCTCACACCGACCGAGAGGAGAGCACGATGTTCAAGGAATTCAAGACCTTCGCCATGCGCGGCAACGTTGTGGACATGGCGGTGGGCATCATCATCGGTGGCGCGTTCGGCGCCATCATTGCCAGCTCCGTCGGGGACGTGCTCATGCCGATCCTCGGCTTGTTTCTCGGCGGCGCCGACTTTTCGAATCAGTTTCTTCTCCTCGAAGACGGCGCCACAGCTGGACCCTACGCGTCACTTGCGGCAGCCAGAGAGGCGGGGGCGGTCACGGTCGCCTATGGCGCGCTCCTCAACGCCATCGTCAACTTCCTGATTGTGACCTTTGCGCTGTTCATCCTCATCAGAGGCATGAACGCCGCCAAACAACAAGAGGAGACAAAGCCCAGCGCGCCCCCACCACCGTCGAACGAGGCGCTCCTGCTGACAGAAATTCGAGACCTCCTTGCGCGTCGGTGAGCAATTATTGCAGGAGATCGCTGTGAACGGCGAGCCGCGATGCCGCGGCCACCGTCAACTGCTGCTGGGTCGCCGGATGGCGTCAGCTGTTTGACCGTGTGAACGACCCCGACGTGAACTGGCAGGGCTGGGCGGGACTGAAGTTCCCCTTCAAGCAACACGTGAAACGGATCGCCAAGGCCGACCGACGCTACAAGGAGGACTCACATGCGCCTCGCCCTCCTCGAGGAAGCCGCGATTGGCCGCTTCTGACCCTGCTCAAGCAGGCCAGGGCGTCTGGCGTTGGCGTCGTGCTGGCAACGCAGACTCCGGTCGACCTCGACTACAAGGGCCTGGCCAATACGGGCACCTGGTTCCTCGGTCGGCTACAGACCGAACGTGACAAGGCGCGCGTCCTGGATGGACTCGAGGGTTTGGCGGCCGCTGCAGGCCATCCTCTCGACCGCCGAGCCATGGAGCAGACGCTCTCGGGACTCGCCAGCCGGGTTTCGTCATGAACAATGTGCACGAAGACGCGCCAGTCGTCTTCGAATCGAAGTGGGCGCTGTCCTATCTTCGAGGCCCAAGGAAGGCCAACATCACGATCCGGCTGGTTGCGATGGTCTCGGCGCCCTACGTGTCGAGCACGAGCGAAGCCGCCACGCCCGCCTGGTGACGTGCACCTACTCCCGGAGACGACCGGAGACCAGTTGTGAGTTGACGATCTTCGGGTCCTGTCGCTGGGTTTCCCCTGATCTGGTATCGCCACGATCGAACAACGGACCCACCCGGCCAGCGTATCAAGGAGCAATGCCTTCAGGAGTGCCGTATCCGGTGCAACTCCGAGCGACCTGAACAGGCGTGTCTTGCCACCGGCTGACGGTGCCCGCGTCAGGAGCGCGAGAACATTCGCGTCCGCAGCGACCACCATACGCGGAACCCCAGCAGCACGCTCAAGGCGACGGCCCACAGACGCGGCTCCCGGATGTCGGCCTTGACCAACCACCAGAAATGAATGATGGCTGTCAGGGCCGTGACGTAGACAAGGCGGTGCAGGAGTTGCCATCGCCGCCCCAGCCGCCGCATCATGCCCGCCGTGGAGGTCACGGCCAACGGCAGCAGCAGGAGGAACGTGAGCATCCCAATCGTGATGAAGGGGCGCTCGACGATATCAGAGGCCATGCTGGCAACGTCGAAGAACCAGTCGAGTACGCTCCACGTCAGCAGGTGCAGACAGGCGTAGAAGAACGCGAAGAGCCCCAGCATCCGTCGCAGCTTGATGAGCTCGTTCCTGCCCGTTAGTCGTCGCAACGGCGTGATGGTCAGCGACAGGATGAGACACGTGAGGGCCCACGTCCCGGTGGTGTCGGTAATGTAGTCGATGGGGTTGGCCGTCAGACCGTTGGTGAAGGCACCGTACACGAGTACGGCCGCAGGGGTCAGTGCGGCCGCGAAGATGACCCGCCGGACGAGATCGAAGGACTTCAAAAATTCCTGCGCAGATCCATCCCGGCGTACAAACCGGCCACCTGGTCCGCATACCCGTTGAACATCTCGGTTTTCCGCCGGCGAAACTCACCGAGCCGCCTTTCGCTCGCCTGACTCCACCGCGGGTGATCGACTTCTGGATTCACGTTGGCGTAGAAGCCGTACTCGCGCGGCTGGGATACCTGCCAGGAATTCCGGGGTTCCTGGTCGGTGAAGCGGATCCGCACGATTGACTTGATACTCTTGAACCCGTATTTCCAGGGCACGACGAGACGAATGGGTGCGCCGTTTTGATTGGGAAGCGTCTCGCCGTAGAGGCCCACCGCGAGAATCGACAACGGGTGCAGCGCCTCATCCAACCGGAGCCCCTCGACGTACGGCCACTGGAGAACAGGCACGCGTTGCCCGGGCATGCGCTGCGGATCGAGCAGCGTCGTGAACTCGACGAATCTCGCGCTCGGCAGCGGGTCAAGCCGTCTGATCACATCACCGAGCGAGACGCCAACCCAGGGGATCACCATCGACCAGGCTTCAACGCATCGCAACCGGTAAATCCGCTCCTCGAGTGCATGAGGCTTGAGGAAGCTATCGATGTCGTGAGTGGCTGGTGACTTGACGAGTCCTTCCACACGGATGGACCAGGGCCTGGGCACGAATTGCTGGGCGTTGGCCTTAGGATCATCCTTCGCAGTGCCAAACTCGTAGAAGTTGTTGTACCCGGTCACGTCCCCGTAGTCATTGGGCGGCTCGGTGGTGCTCAAAGGGCTCTTGTGCACGTTCGGGAGCTTCGGCCCATCTTGCGCTCGAGCACCCACGGGCTTCAGCGCTACGGCAGCCCCGATCGCACCGGCTGCAGCCGTCTGGATGAACTCCCGACGACGGAGGTAGAGGGAGTGAGGGGTGACGTCCGAATACGGGATGTCAGCAGGTTTTCGGATGACCATACGTCGATTATAGGCCTCCTCGCACAGACTTGAACCCAGGAAAGGCCCCGGAGCCGAGCCAGTATCTCCATGACTCCTCTCGTCACGGTCGTAATCCCTGTCCTCGCCGATGCCGATGCGGTCACCCGGTTGCTGGCACAGCTGCCGGACACCCCCACCGTTGAGATAGTTGTCGTGGACGGAGCCGCGGACCCTCTGCTGGGTCCCATCGTCGCCGCCCACAGCCGGGCGCGTCTCCGGCACGCCGGGGTCGGCCGCGGACGTCAGATGAACCTAGGCGCAGGAGACGCCGCTGGCGAGTGGTTGTGGTTTCTCCACGCAGACACGGTGGTCCCCGCCGGATGGCTGCCGGCGTTCGAGGGCCTCGAGGCCCACGTGACAGGCGGTTGGTTCGAGTTTGCGCTCGACGACGCTGCATGGCAGGCGCGTCTCATCGAGCGCCTCGTTCGGTGGCGGACCAGGTACCTCCGCCTACCGTACGGCGATCAAGGGATCTTCGTCCGCCGCGCCCATTTCAGACGCCTTCGGGGCTTCCGAGAGTGGCCGCTGCTCGAGGACGTCGATTTCGCGCGACGCCTCGCGCGCAGCGGCCCGGTCGCCGGGCTCTCCTTGCCACTCACGACCTCGGCGAGGCGGTGGCGCCGCGACGGCTGGTTCCGCCGTAGCGCCCTGAACATCGCGATCGTCGCGCTCTACTTCGCGGGCGTATCGCCGGCCAGACTGGCTGGCTGGTACGACCGGTCACCACGCCGGGCAGCGTAGCCGGGGCGGGCCGGGCAGCGTAGCCGGGGCGGCTGCCGCCCGTGCCCCTGATTGGAGCGGACAACAAGACGGGCATACTCGAGGACCGATCCGCAGCGAATGACCGAGCGCTCGTCTTCGAGAGGTGGAGGCCAGGGAAGTATTGGGACAGAATCGCCTCCACTCCCTCACCGCGCACAGCCCGGCGTCCGGCGCCGACCACGCACATACCCACGCCATGACCATAGCCACGGCCTGTGAACCTGAGCCTTTCGCCGCTCTGTTCGACCGTGAATGCCGTGCTCCGCAGCGTGGCGTTGCCGATCGCCGCCCGGAAATCGTCCCCGGGCATCGCGCCTGGAGTCAGGCCCACCAGACGCAGGCGGGCCGCACGACCCGACTCGTTGCGCAGATCCACACGCACGGCGGTCAACCGCCCGTCGAATCCGACGACCGCAAGCCTCCGCTGAAGATCCTCCAGCGTGAGGTCGACGGTCCAAGGCTGATCGTCCTGATGGACATCATCGGGAACCGAACGCATGTACGGCAAGTTGGCACCGGGCCACATCTGGTCAGCGCTTTCAGACCGTCCGCCGCAGGAGGACGAGTAAAAGACCTCGGCCGGCGCTCCGTTCCACGTCAGGATCTGACCGGCAGTCGCCAGTGCCGCGCGTCGGGTGGTGGCCGTGGCCGCACGCGGCACCTGACAGTGCGTTCCGTCGCAGAGATCGAAGCCGACTGCCGCGTGTCGGTCGGGGTTGGCCAACACGAAAGTGCGAATGACCACGGCCAGCGCCTGATACGCTCCGTCAGCGGCTTTCGGCTCCGCCTCGCCTGCGAGCACACGGGCCACGTAGACCTCGAGCGGAACAGTGAGTGGCCGGCCGTCACCAGAAGCGGGTCCAAGACGTACCGTGCGGCCGTCGCTGGCGCCCACCAGGTCAGCGTCGTTGACTTCGGCCGGAATGCGCACCTGCGCGCCCCCGCCGCGACCCCCGACCACGGCCAGTACGACACATCCGATGACCGCAACGGCCCACGGCCGCCGTTCCCGTGCTGGCGAGGGCCGCGACCCTCGGGCGTCTCCTTTACCGGTCGCGGGGCGCAGGCCGCGAGCTACAGCCAGCGTGTGCACCCTGGTCGGCATCGGCACTGGATGATCTTGTCGCCGTCGGTGTGATAGTCGTAGGTCAGCTCTTCGCCCACTTTGATATTCCGGGCCGCGCGAATCCAAATCGTGTGCCCGTCAATCCCGCTGTAGCAGTTGGGTCGGCACGCGTGGTTGATGAAGCGGGCATCGTTGCCCCCGACGGCGGCGTCGCGCACCCAGCGCCGGTTGACAGTAAAACACCAGATTTCACCACGCTTCAAGTATCTGGTCTCACGCTTCAGGCTCTGTTTGTGATCGATCAGCTCGCCCTCGTACTGAATGATTCTTCTGTTCTTGTTGATCGGCTCGAGCGCGAACACGCCCCAACCGTGCAACTTCGATCGACGACGCGCAATGCGCGGTGTTTGAAACTCTCTGGGCATGCGACAACAGGATAGCAAAGGAGCCACCCTGTGCCTGATAATCGATGAGTCGATGGGTGGCAACGCCGTTAGCACGCGTAGGTTCATCGGGGCATGGGGCCGGAACGAATCGGCCATGCGTCAACGACTGTCGTTCATGGCTCTCGCGACGCTTCTCCTCGCACCGGTGACCGGGTGCGACGAGGCGGGCCCGGTCGGGCCGACGGTTCCACTCAGTCAGGAATTCGAGCTCGCGCCTGGCGGGTCGACGTCGGTCCTGGGCACCTCGCTTCGCCTCCGGTTCCTGCGAGTCTCAGGCGACTCCAGGTGCCCTGCGGATGTGCTGTGCATTCAGGGAGGCGATGCCATCGTCCACGTCCAGGCCACCGACACCACCGCGGCGGAGTACGAGCTGCACACCGGCGGTCCACCACGCGCTGTCACCACACCCTCCGGCCTTCGCATCGAGCTCATCCAGCTCCAACCGTACCCGTTCAGCAGTCGAACGATTCAGCCCGACGAATACCGCGCCACACTGGTCGTCACGCGGTAGCGGGGCTCACGGCCAGAGCCATGCCGCGCCGCGCACACCGCTGGCGTCGCCGTGACGGGCCCGGACGAGTGGTGTGCTCACGGTGTCGGAGAATACGAACTGACCCCACGCCCGCGGGACGTTCTCGTAGAGCGAACCGATGTTGGACAGGCCACCACCGAGCACGATGATGTCGGGGTCCAGGACGTTGATGACGCTCGCCAGCGCTCGTGCCATTCGCTCCTCATAGCGTCCGAGCGTTTCCCGGGCACCGCGATCGCCTGCTGACGCGTCTGCGACGATCTCCGAGGGGCGTCGACGCCGCCCCGTCCGCCTCTCGTCGTCGGCTTGGAGGCCCGGGCCCGACAGGAACGTCTCGATGCACCCGCGCCGCCCGCAGTAACAGGTCGGGCCCGGGCGTTCGTCGTCGGCCTGCCAGGGGAGCGGATTGTGGCCCCACTCCCCGGCCACGCCATTGGGACCGACCAGCGCCTCCCCGCCCACGACAATGCCCGCCCCAGTGCCCGTGCCGACAATGACGCCAAATACCACGTCGACCCCCGCGCCCGCGCCGTCGGTCGCCTCGGACACAGCGAAGCAATTGGCGTCGTTCGCCATACGCACGTCGCGGCCGAGACGCCGGGTCACATCGGCGAGAAGCGGCTTGCCGATCAGCCAGACCGAGTTGGCGTTCTTGACCAGGCCGGTTGCCGGCGACAGGGTTCCAGGGATGGCGATACCGACGGTAGGTGTCCGCAGACCGAGACCAGCCTCTCGCTCGAGCGACTCGACGAGGGAGGCGATCGCCTCGAGCGTCCCGCTGTAGTTGTTTCTCGGCGTCGGGATGCGCAGCCGCGCCAGTTCCCTGCGTCCGTCGAGCACGACGCCCTCGATCTTGGTTCCGCCCAGATCGACGCCGATTCGGATTGGCATGGCGCTTGGCCTCTCGGCGCTGGGCCGACTAGCGGTAATGCTTCCGATACATGCCGCGCCTGAAGATCCATCCGCCGAGCGGACCAAGCCAGTTCAGCACGTGGTGCATGTAGCCCAAGTCCATCAACTCAATCAGGTTGCCATCGACGTCGCGAGCGAAGAAGAACGTGTGCCCCCGTGGCGACCGCTCTGGTCGGCTTACGCACTCCACGCCCTTGCTCACGAGGTAGTCGTACCAGCGTTGTGTGTTCTTGACGTTGAACGAGATATGCGTCAGACCCACACGGTTCCACGGGATCGTCACTGCCGGCTGCTGCGGTTGAAACTCGAAGATCTCGAGCACGGCACCACCGGGGACGCGGATCCAGCCAATCTTGCAGCTCGGCTGCTCCGCATCGACACCGAAGAAGGCGCGAATCCGCTCCGGCGGTGTGTCGGCGACGCCGACGAGGGGGCAACCGAATACCTCCCAGTAGAACCGCACGGCCCTGTTGAAGTCGGACACCGTGATGCCACAGTGGCTGAAGGATCGAGCTTTCACCAGTGACTCTCCATGAGGGGCTCTTGTTCGGGCTTGCCCCTGCCCGCGCTCGTCTTGAGGTAGGTGGCCTTGATATGGTCGGCGACGCGCAAGGCTTGCGCCGCAATGGTCAGGCCTGGATTGACCGCCGCGGAGGACGGAAAGAACGAGGCGTCGACGACGAACAGATTCTCGAGGTCGTGCGTGCGGCAGAACTCGTCGAGAACGGACGACCGGGGATCCTTACCGAAACAAGCCGTGCCACACTGATGGGTCGTGTTCCGATCGCGATGGGAATGGGCCACCACGACCCAGAACCCCAGCCGCTTGAGAATGCGCTTCATTTCTCCAACAAGCCGCCTGTGGGCGTCGAGGTTGTTGGGCTGATAGTGCACGCGAATCCGACCGTCCTTCTCCACGGTCACGCGATTGTCGTCTCTCGGCAAGTCCTCCGACATGGCCAGCCAGTCCACTCCGCGCGCGACCCAGGCGTTGTATGCCCACAGCGGCATCCATGGCGCCACGGTCTGCGCCATCACGCCGTGGGTCCGCCCCTGCGACTGTATCTGCCCCAGCGGAGGTCTGCCGTCCGTGCCCCGCAGATAGAAATCGTTGACCGCCACGGTCTTCTGGAACACGGTCTCGTTCACCCGAAACGGGTGAAATCCCTGCATCATGGTCGCCAGATGCGCCATGTAGCGTTTGCCGACAAGCCCCGAGGAGTTGGCGAGGCCCGCGCGATGCTTCGCGTTGGCAGAGCGCAGGAGCAACGCTGCGGAGTTCACAGCGCCGCACGACACGATGACGAGAGGCGACTCGACCCGCACCACCGTACCGTCTCGCTCCACGTCCACGGCCTCGATCTTCGTGCTGGCGGCATTTGTCACCAGGCGACGAGCCAGGGCATTGGTCCACAACGACACGCCCGGCTGTCGAATAGCCTCGCGAACGCAACACACATCCGTGTCGCTCTTTGCGTGGATTCGGCACGGGAACGAGTTGCAGGTATCGCACAGTACGCAGCCGTCCCGAGCCCCTGGGCGCAAGAGCCCGAGCGGGAGCACCGACGGATGGAGCCCCATCTCTCGCAGTCGTTCGACGATGGCGGCGATGACCGGTGCGTGAGGGACCGGGTCGTGCGGGTAGGGCCCTCGCGGCGGCTCGGTCGGATCGACGCCGTGTTGCCCCCGCACCTGGAACAGCTGCTCCGCCTGCTCGTAATACGGCGCCAGGTCTTCGTAACCGATCGGCCAGGCGGGTGACACGCCGTCGGCGAGCTCGACCTCCTCGAAGTCCTCCCGCCGGAGGCGATAGAGCACGCTGCCCCAGAACTTCGTGTTCCCGCCGACGCAGTAGTGCGTGTACGGGCGAAACTCCCGCCCGTGCCGATCGAGCCACCGCTCGGTCACCCGGTACCGGAGGTGCTTCCACACGGCGACAGGATCCCAGTTCTCCGGCTCCTGTGGAACGAAGTCGCCTCGCTCCAGCAGCAAGATACGGGCTGACGACGTCGCGAGCGCGCGAGCGACGGTCCCGCCCCCCGCGCCGCTGCCGATGATGACGATGTCGAAGTGCTCGGTCTGCATCGAGGACACGGCGACGGCCGCTACCGGCTCGCGGCATCGGGGTGGTCGCCCCCGGCGCTGGCGTATATCTGATCCATGAGTCGCTGATCGTCCATGGCGCGCTCCAGACTCATCTCTGGCTGACAGCCGTTGGCGATCCCGCGCAGGAAGTCACGATACATGGCCTTGTATCCGCGGATGTCTCGAACGCCCGGGACGACAAGGCGTGGGCGCCTGTTTCCCCTCGCCAGCACGAACAGGCCGTTCGACTCGAAGGTGATGATGCCGTCCCGACCGTACAACTTCGACAGTCGCAGTCCACGCAGGAGAGACGGAATCTCGCGCGAGTAGTACAGCGATCCGACCGCCTGATTGTCGTATCGAATCGCCACCATCATGCTCTTGGCGCGGGTGTCCGGACCCTCACGCGACACCGACGGTCGATACCCGGCTGCCGAGATGATGCGCGGGCCAAGGCAACCGGCCAGATGCAGCCAGTGGATCCCCTCTTCAAAGAAGGCATCCCCTCCAGCCATCGTCTCGTCATTGCGCCAGTCATCGGCCGACTTGAGTCGCCTGACGATTGTCGTAAAGTGCGCGAACACCATCTCGCCGATCGCGCCCTCGTGGAGCAGGCGCCGCAGGCAGACGACGAGGGGCTTATAATGGTCGTTCTCGCCCACCAGCACCACGCACCCCGACCGGTCGCGGGCTTCGACTGCCATGCGGTAGCCTTCCATGTCCGGGTACGCCGGCTTCTCCACCAGCACATGCTTCCCCGCCGCGAGCGCCTGCAGTGTCAGGTCGAGATGGACACTCGGTGGCACCGCGATGACCACGGCGTCGACGTCAGGATCAGCCATCGCGGACCAGTAGTCACCGTAGCTGGCGTGCCCGCCATACTCGCGCCGACACGCCTCTGCCCTGGGCAGGTCTCGACTGGCGTAGCTGCATTTCACACGGTCCGACAGCGATCGCAGATGACGACTATGTACGCGCGTGATGAATCCGCATCCGAGGAAAGCGATGTGCAGGGGCCGTGGCATCCGTGACACCACATGATACTCGTCGGGTGCCGATATGATGTTGCCTGGACCCGGCACTGGGATCGACCATCTACAACTTCGACGTCGAACTCGCTGACACGAGCCGCGGCGTCTACCAGAGTCTTGCCCTGCGGATTCCGCAGCACCCCGCGGAGTCGAACGAGTATCTGATGGCTCGGGCACTGGCGTACCTCCTGGAATATGCCGAGGGCATCGAGTTCTCGCGCGGGGTCTCTGACCCGAACGAGCCCGCCATCACGATTCGTGACCTCACCGGGTCGATCACGACATGGGTCGAGATCGGGACGCCTGACCCTGCGACGCGGCAACTGCTGCGACTCCAGCGGCCTTTCACGTGCTAGCATCGACCCTGCACCCTGACAGCCGCGCGTCACGATGCTGCCGCACCCAGACACCGTCACCGGCCGGGTCCACCGCCACGCCACGCTCCTCTTGGCGCTTCTTTGCCTGTTCATCGTGCGGGTGCTCGGCCAAACGCTCATCGCCACGGCCGACGGCATCCTCTGGGAGACCGGTGGCACCTGACGAATCACGGTTCGCCGACGCGAAACGGCGTCACCAGATCGACGCCGCTTTTCGCGCTGGCAATCTCGACGCCCTTCGTGCGGCCGTCGAGGATCCCACCGTCATACCGAATGGTGTCATGCCACTCGCCGTCGGGTCGTGCCTTATGTACGCGATCTATCACAGTCCGAAAGCCTTCATTCGGACACTGCTTGACGTCGGCGCGGACCCGAATGCTCCCGCTGATGACGGCTTCCCTCCGCTCATAGCCGCGCTGAGCGCGGCGCGTGTGGCGCCTGGCACGACTCCGCGCACGGATGTCGGTGACATCCTCCGACTCCTTCTATCGTTCGGCGCGGACCCGAATCAGCGGGGTATCAATGACTACACCGCGCTCCACATGGCTGTCGAGGGTCGGAGTCTCCTCGCGATTCAGATTCTGCTCGACAAGGGTGCGAACCCGGACCTGCGTACCCGAATTGACGAATGCGAGAGCCCACTCGAGATGGCGAAGAGGGCTGGGCTTGCGGATCTCGCGGCGCTGCTCGAGCGAAGAGGACGGCCTCTCCGCCGTCGTCTGCGCTCGGGGCTCATCCTCCTGGCCGACATTCCTGGTACCGGCGAGCCTGTGCGCCGGCAACATCGCTATCTCATCCGTCTGCGGATGTGGCTGCACACGGGAGAGGTCGTCCGATGGAAGGCCGCGTCGGGTCCGGTCGGCATCGCCCGGCTCGAAGACGATGGCGAAACACTCATCACCGAAGTCCGAATCGATCGACACGCCCTCGTCGCCGGACTCTTCTACGGCGTGGAAGGCATGCGGGTCGGCGGCACCCGGCGACTGGAGATTGGGCCGCACCTCGCCTACAAGGACCGCGGCGTGCCTGGCACCATCCCCGAAAACGCCCTGGTCACGGCCGAGATCGCGATCCTCGAGGCGCGGTCCCCAGCAGAGCGCACGCTCTAGCGTGCAGCCACGTCTGGCCTGGCCCACGCGCGTGTCGCGGCCAGACCGGGCATCATGGAATTGCGTCACCCGTGGGTCGCACGCTTTCGCCTGGGCAGAGGGCCGAAATCAACCCTGTCACCGACGAACGGCTAGCTCAG
>Ga0326597_10008127_pt1 | contig 14193 bp, 9 predicted proteins | sample RVTome_12_FD_203789 | JGI IMG/M metagenome (GOLD analysis project Ga0326597, IMG submission 203789) | Soil microbial communities from uranium-contaminated site in the Upper Colorado River Basin, Wyoming, United States - RVT100D185 | ecosystem: Environmental > Terrestrial > Soil > Contaminated >... | reverse complement strand
CCGCGCGCTGCTCGCCGCTCGCGACGATCCATGACCGACCCGACATGTTCCCCCCACATCCGGTAGCTCTCCACGCGAGATTCTGCCATATGTGGATGGGCCTTGTGAATCCTGCTTAGCGTCGCAGCGTTCTGAGCAGCCGAAGACATTATAACCTCGTGGCCGCGCTGCCTGGTTTGGAACTCAGCGGCTTTCATTTCGAGGTAGGCTGCTGGAACCTCAGCAACGCCAGTGATCAAGGCGTCCAGGGCTTTGAAAAGATTTCGTTTAAGGGGGGCGGGTATCCCATCCACCTCAGTAGTCAAGTCGCCGAGTACCTGTACGAGAGTTGATTCTTCGCTTTCGTCCGACACCGCGGCGCTCCATTTGCTGTTCAATTCCGAACCACTAAGCCACGGGCTTCCTGCGCCCAAGCTCCGTGAGCTAGAGTGGCTGAACTCAGAGTCTTATCCAATTCGTTCTCTAAAGACCGTAGACCTTTTTTACAACCGCGCCGCTTCGGCCTGGCGGCGCAATGCCGATAGCGTGGTTCGGGTCGTGATCATCTCGGGGTCCATCCGCAGTTCGATGACCGCGGCGCGGCCGGTGGCGAGCGCCGCCTCGAAGGCCGGTGCGAACTCCTCGGTGCGGGAGACGGTGGCGCCGAAAGCGCCGTAAGCGGCGGCGAGCGCGGCGAAATCCGGGTTCCTGAGCGCGGTGCCGACGACCCGGCCGGGAAAGCGGCGCTCCTGGTGCATGCGGATCGTGCCGAACATCCTGTTGTTGAAGAGGAGGATGATCGGGCCGGGCCCTTCACCGAGCGACGTTGCCAACTCCTGCCCGGTCATCATGAACCCGCCGTCGCCGCAAAACCCGACGACGATGCGGTCGGGATGGACCAGCTTGGCGGCGACCGCGGCGGGGACACCATAGCCCATCGCGCCGCTGGTCGGCCCCAGCTGCCGTCCGGGCCGGCGGTATTGCAGAAACCGCCAGCACGACCGGGCCGGGACGGCCGGAGGTGGCGATTTGGAACGCCTGGCCGATCAGCTCGGGGATGCGCTCGGCCATGTCGATCTGCGTCACCCACTTGGCGAGCGGCGCGTACATCTTGCGGAAATCGACCTCCTGGAATGCCTCGCGGTCGATCTGGTGGCGCGCCACCTGACCGACCAAAACGATCATCGGCGTCGAATCCTGAAACGCGGTATGCACCCCGATCGCGGCATTGCAGGCGCCCGGCCCGCGGGTCACCAAGAGCACGCCGGGCTCGCCGGTCAGCTTCCCGTAGGCTTCGGCCATGAGGGCGGCGCCGCCCTCCTGACGGCAGGTGACGAGGCGGATCTCGGGGGCGTCGTAGAGCGCGTCGAGCACCTCGAGATAGCTCTCGCCGGCAACGCTGAACGCCATCCTTGCGCCATGGGCGCGCAGCGACGCGACGACCAGCTGTCCGCCGCTCAGCAGGGGAAGGTTCGCCGTCGTCATCGCCGCCGCACCGCGCAGAGCCATTGGGAGGAGCCATTTGAGACGATGCGGGTGCGCGACGAAAGAGGCTTGTCCGCACGTCAGGCATTTGTCGTTGCGGGGCGGGGAGCGACAACGCAATCTCGCTGTTAGGGTAGAGATAACGCGGAGTTGTTTCACCAACGCGCGATAAACCGGAATCTCTTGGGGCGGGCATCGCATGGGGACACATCGGTGTGTCGCCCCGTAAACTCTTGGCATGGCGTGGGCAATGACACTCCTGGATCTGCGAACGACGGGCGTCCTGCCGTCCGGGTTGACGGCGGCGCGGCGCCTGCCTTAGACGCCGATGGACGATCAGCCGCCGGGCCCCCTCTCGCTACAGCCGCGCGAACGCCCCCGCGTCGACGAACATCTCGATGAGGAGGCACAGGCGCGCCGCGCGACGCCGCCGCAGACCGCGCCGCCAGCGGACGCGCACTCCGGCGTGCGCAGCGTACTCTGGCTCCTCCTCGTGCTGCTGGTCGTCGCCGGGCTGGTGGGGTGGGTCGTGTTGCGCGGCAAGGAGCCGGCGCCGACCGGGCGTTTCCAGTCCTCGGGTCCGATGCCGGTGGGCACCGCCAAGGCCGAAAAGGCCGACATGCCGATCGTCCTGAGCGCGCTCGGCACGGTCAGCCCGCTCGCCACGGTGACGGTCAAGACCCAGATCGCCGGCCAGCTGGTCGAGGTCGCCTTCAAGGAAGGCCAGCTCGTCAACAAAGGCGATCTGGTTGCGCAGATCGATCCGCGTCCCTATCAGGTCGCGCTCGCCCAGGCCGAGGGCCAGCTGGCCCGGGACCAGGCGATCCTCAAAAACGCCGAGCTCGACCTCGCGCGCTATCGGACGCTGGTGGCGCAGAACTCGATCGCGCGACAGACCCTCGACACCCAGGCGGCCCTCGTCCAGCAGCACCGCGGGACGGTGCAGGCCGACCAGGCCCAGGTCGACACGCAAAAGCTGAACCTGACCTACTGCCGGATTGTCGCGCCGATCAGCGGACGGGTCGGGCTGCGTCAAGTGGATCCCGGCAATTACGCCCAGACGAGCGATGCGGGCGGCATCGTCGTCATCACCCAGCTGCAGCCGATCTCGGTGATCTTTACGCTGCCGGAAGACCATCTGCCGGCGGTGCAGCGGCGTCTCAAGGCCGGCGCCGCGCTGACCGTAACCGCCTACGACCGGACCGGCGCGACCAAGCTCGATACCGGCACGCTGCAGACCCTCGACAATCAGATCGACACCTCGACGGGGACGGTCAAGCTGCGCGCCGTCTTCGACAACAAGGAGCAGATCCTGTTCCCCAACCAGTTCGTCAATGTGAGGCTCCTGGTCGACACCGTGCATGGCGCGACCACCGTCCCGACCGCAGCGATCCAGCGCGGCTCGCCGGGCACGTTCGTCTATGTCGTCAAGTCCGACGACACGGTCGCCGCCCAAAAGGTGACATTGGGCGCGAGCGACAACCAGCGGGTCGCGGTCACCAAGGGGCTGGCGCCCGGAGAGGCCGTCGTCACCGACGGCGCCGACCGGCTCAAGGACGGCGCCAAGGTGCGGCTCCTCGGAGCCGGCCGTCCCCCGGCCGCGGCCGGCGAACAGCCGCGCGGCCAGGGTGGTGGACCGGGGCGGCGGAGCGGCGAGTGAGGCTTTTCATCCGTCTTGACCCTCGCCCGCAATGCGGGAGAGGGGGGACCGCCCGCGATGGCGGGTGGTGGGTGAGGGTAGGGGCCGCTGCAAAACCCTCACCCGGCGTCGCGCGGCGCGCTCCGCCACCCTCTCCCGCGGTGCGGGAGAGGGGCTTATCGGGACCCCGCCGGTGAACCCGTCGCGGCTGTTCATCCTGCGGCCGGTCGCGACGTCGCTCCTGATGGCGGCGATCATGCTGGTCGGCATCGCCGCGTACCGCTTTCTGCCGCTCTCGGCGCTGCCGGCGGTCGATTACCCGACGATCCAGGTGGTGACGCTCTATCCCGGCGCGAGCCCCGATGTGATGACCTCGTCGGTTACCTCGCCCCTCGAAGTGCAGCTCGGCCAGATGCCGGGGCTCAACCAGATGTCGTCGGTCAGCTCGGCCGGGTCGTCGGTCATCACCTTGCAGTTCAGCCTCACGCTCACCCTCGATGTCGCCGAGCAGCAGGTCCAGGCGGCGATCAACGCGGCCGGCAATTTGTTGCCCTCCGACCTGCCGGCGCCGCCGATCTACGCCAAGGTCAACCCGGCCGACGCGCCGATCCTGACCTTGGCGCTGACCTCGAAGACGATGCTCCTGACCGAGGTCGAGGACCTCGCCGACACCCGCCTCGCGCAGAAGATTTCGCAGCTGAGCGGCGTCGGCCTCGTCCGGATCAGCGGCGGCCACCGCCCGGCAGTGCGCATCCAGGCCGATCTGCGCCAGCTCGCCGCCTATGGCCTCAACATCGACGATCTGCGCACCACGGTAAACAACGCCAACGTCAACACCCCCAAGGGCAATTTCGACGGCCCCACCCGGCAATATACGATCAGCGCCAACGACCAGCTGAAAAATGCCTCCGACTACGAGGGTCTGGTGGTCGCCTATCGCAACGGTGCGCCGGTGTATCTGAAGGATGTCGCGAAAGCCGTGGAGGGCGCCGAAAACACCAAGCTCGCCGGCTGGATGAACACCACCGAGGCGGTGATCCTCAATATCCAGCGCCAGCCCGGCGCCAACGTCATCGAGGTCGTCGACCGCATCCAGGCCCTCTTGCCGAAGCTCAGGGCGGCCTTGCCGGCGGCGGTCGACGTGACGGTATTGACCGACCGCACCAATACGATCCGGGCCTCGGTCGCCGCCGTCCAGTTCGAGCTCGCGCTTGCCGTCGTCCTGGTCGTCCTGGTGATCTTCCTCTTTCTGCGCAGCGTCAGGGCGACGGTCATCCCGAGCCTCTCGGTGCCGCTGTCCTTGGTCGGGACCCTGGCGGTCATGTACCTCGCCGGGTTCAGCCTCAACAATCTGTCCTTGATGGCGATGACCATCGCGACCGGGTTTGTCGTCGACGACGCGATCGTCATGATCGAGAACATCTCGCGCTACCTCGAGGCCGGCGACTCGCCCCTGGAGGCGGCGCTCAAGGGTTCGGCGCAGATCGGCTTTACGATCATCTCGCTGACCGTGTCGTTGATCGCGGTCCTCATTCCGCTGCTGTTCATGGCCGACGTGGTGGGGCGCCTCTTTCGCGAGTTCGCGCTGACCCTCGCGGTGACGATCATCATCTCGGCGATCGTGTCGCTGACCCTGGTGCCGATGCTGTGCGCCAAGCTGCTGCGCCACCGTCCGCCGCAACAGATGTCGCCGGTCGCCCGCAAGAGCCAACAATGGTTCGATGCGGTGGTCGCGCAATACGGCAGGCTGCTCGACTGGGTGCTCGATCGCCAGATGCTGACCCTGGTGGTCGCGTTCGCCACGCTCGGGCTGACTGTTTTTTTCTATATCGCGATCCCGAAAGGGTTTTTTCCGGTCCAGGATACCGGGCTGATCCAGGGCATCTCGCAGGCTCCGGCCTCGGTCTCGTTCGCGGCGATGGCCGAGCGGCAACAGGCGCTCGCCGCCGCCATCCTCAAGGACCCCGACGTGGTCAGCCTGTCGTCGTTCATCGGGGTCGACGGCACCAACGCGACGCTCAACGCCGGCCGCATGCTGATCAACCTGAAGCCGCGCGACGAGCGGCGAATGAGCGCCAGCGACATCATCCGCCGGCTGCAGCGCGAGATCGCCGATGTCGCCGGCATCACCCTCCACATGCAGCCGGTGCAGGATCTGACGATCGACGCGACGGTCAGCCGCGGCCAGTATCAGTTCGCGCTGCAGGACGCCAATCCGGACGAGTTCGCGCTGTGGGTGCCGCGCCTCATTCAGCGCCTGCGGCGGATCCCGGAGATCGAGGACGTGGCGACCAGCCACAGCGAAAACGGCCTCTCGGCCTATGTCCTGATCGACCGCGCCACCGCAAGCCGGTTCGGCATCACCCCGGCGACCGTCGACAACGCGCTCTACGATTCGTTCGGGCAGCGCATCGTCTCGACGATCTTTACCCAGTCGAACCAGTACCGGGTGATCCTCGAGGCCGACCCGGCGATGCAGCTGTCATTGCGCTCGCTCGATTCGATCTATCTGCCGTCGTCGACCGCCGCCAATGGCCAGGTGCCGCTGTCGGCGATCGCCACGGTCATCGAACAGACCGCGCCGATGTCGGTCAGCCATCTCGGGCAGTTTCCGTCGGCGATGATCTCGTTCAATCTGGCGCCCGGCGCCTCGCTCGGCGCGGCGGTCGACGCGATCAAGAAGGCCGAAGCCGAGATCGGCCTGCCGGCCAGCATGATCACCCAGTTCCAGGGCGCCGCGCTCGCCTTTCAGGCGGCGCTCGCCAACGAGCTCCTCCTGATCATCGCCGCGATCGTCACGGTCTACATCGTGCTGGGCGTGCTCTACGAGAGCTACATTCACCCGATCACGATCATCTCGACCCTGCCGTCGGCCGGGCTCGGCGCCCTCCTCGCGCTGATGCTCGACGGCAGCGACCTCAGCATCATCGCGGTCATCGGCATCATTCTCCTCATCGGCATCGTCAAGAAAAACGGCATCATGATCGTCGACTTCGCATTGGAGGCGCAGCGCACCGAAGGCAAGTCGCCGCGCGAGGCGATCCATCAGGCCTCGCTCCTGCGTTTTCGCCCGATCATGATGACGACCTTCGCGGCGATGTTCGGGGCATTGCCGCTGATGCTCGGCACCGGCACCGGGTCGGAGCTGCGCCATCCGCTCGGCGTCACGATCGTCGGCGGGCTCATCTTGAGCCAGGCGCTGACCCTGTTCACAACGCCGGTCATCTATCTCGGCTTCGACCGCCTCGGGCAAGCCACGCGCCGCCGCTTCGGCCGCTTCTTCAACGCCGAGGAACCGGCCCAGTGAGTGCACGACGCAATCGCGGCATAAACCCTCTCCCGCAATGCGGGAGAGGGGGGACCGCCCGCCCTGGCGGGCGGTGGGTGAGGGCCCGTGGCGCTGAAGCACCCTCACCCGCCTCCAGGCTCCGCCCGGAGGCACCCTCTCCCGCGGTGCGGGAGAGGGGCTTGGCGGAGCCTGTGACGCCATGAGCCTGTCGACGCCGTTCATCGAGCGGCCGGTGGCCACCACGCTGTTGACCATCGGGGTCGCGCTTGCCGGCATGTTTGCGTTCTTCAAGCTGCCGGTATCGCCGTTGCCGCAGGTCGATTTCCCGACGATCTCGGTGTTTGCGCAGATGCCGGGCGCGAGCCCCGAGACGATGGCGACAAGCGTGGCGACACCGCTGGAGCGGCACCTCGGGGTCATTGCCGACGTCACCGAGATCACCTCGTCGAGTACCGTCGGCTCGACCCGGATCACCCTGCAGTTCGGGCTCAGCCGCAGCATCGACGGTGCGGCGCGCGACGTGCAGGCGGCGATCAACGCGGCGCGCGCCGATCTGCCGTCGAGCCTGCGCAGCAATCCGACCTACCGCAAGGTCAACCCGGCCGACGCGCCGATCCTCATTCTGTCACTGACCTCCGATACCAAGACCCGGGGCCAGATGTTCGACGCCGCGTCGACGATCCTGCAGCCGGCGCTGTCGCAGATCGAAGGCATCGGGCAGGTCGTCATCGGCGGCGCCGCGGCGCCGGCGGTGCGGGTCGAGCTCAACCCGAACGCGCTGTTCAAATACGGCATCGGTCTCGAAGGCGTGCGCGCCGCACTCGCCTCGGCCAACGCACACAGCCCCAAAGGAGCGATCGAGGACGGCGCGCGGCGCTTCCAGCTCTATACCAACGACCAGGCGAACAAGCCGGAGGATTACCAGCCGCTGATCATCGCCTACCGCAACGGCGCGCCGGTGCATCTCGCCGATGTCGCCACCGTCGAGGAAGGCCCGGAAAACCTGCGCAACGCCGGGCTCGCCAATGGGAAGCCGGCGGTGCTGGTGATCCTCTACCGGCAGCCCGGCGGCAACATCATCGCTACGGTCGACCGGGTGCAGGAGGTGCTGCCGCAGCTCCGGGCCTCGCTTGCCAGCGACATCGATCTCGCCGTCGCGATGGACCGCACCACGACGATCCGCAGCTCACTGCACGATGTCGAGCGCGCGCTGGTGATTTCGATCGGCCTGGTGATCCTCGTTGTCTTCATCTTCCTGCGTAATGTGCGCGCCACGCTGATCCCGAGCGTTGCGGTGCCGGTGTCCTTGATCGGCACCTTCGGCGCGATGTACCTGATCGGCTACAGCCTCGACAATCTGTCGTTGATGGCGCTGACGATCTCGACCGGATTCGTCGTCGACGATGCGATCGTCGTCCTGGAAAACGTCACCCGCCATATCGAAGCGGGCATGCCGAGACGCGAGGCGGCGCTGCTCGGCGCCAAGGAGGTCGGGTTCACCGTCCTCTCGATGAGCCTTTCGCTGATCGCGGTGTTCATTCCGATCCTCTTCATGGGCGGGATCGTCGGACGGCTGTTTCGCGAATTCGCGGTGGTCCTGTCGGTGGCGATCCTCATATCGCTCGCGGTGTCGCTGACCACGACGCCGATGATGTGCGCCTACATCGCGGCCCACCGCCGGCGACCCGACGGGCACCGGCGTTCCCGCTGGTATGCCGCGAGCGAGCGGGTATTCCAGGCGATGCTGGGTTTCTACGACCGCACGCTGGTCCAGGCGTTGCGGTTCCCATTGGTCGTCCTGCTGATCCTCTTCATGGCGGTCGGCCTTAACGCCTACCTGTTCGTCCTCATTCCGAAGGGTCTCTTCCCGCAGCAGGACACCGGCCGCATGATCGGCGGGATCCGGGCCGATCAGAGCATCTCGTTCCAGCTGATGCGGCGCAAGCTGACCCAGTTCATCAGGATCATCGGCGAGGACCCGGCGGTTGCCAGCGTCGTCGGCTTTACCGGCGGCGGCCAGACCAATTCGGGGTTTGTGTTCGTCGCGCTGAAGCCGCTCGCCGAGCGTCAGCTGTCGGTCGACCAGGTCATCGGCCGATTGCGCGGCAAGCTCGCCCGGGTCGCCGGCGCGCGCCTTTTTCTGCAGGCGGTGCAGGACATCCGAGCCGGTGGCCGCGCGAGCAATGCGCAGTACCAGTACACCCTGCAGGGCGACGACCTCGCCCAGCTCTACGAGTGGGTGCCAAAGATCACCGCCGCGCTCGAGAAAGTACCCGAGCTGACCGACGTCAATTCCGACCAGCAGCAGAAAGGGCTCCAGACCGATCTGGTGATCGACCGCCAGACCGCCTCGCGGCTCGGCATATCCACCGCGCAGATCGACAGCACGCTCTATGATGCCTTTGGCCAGCGCCAGGTTTCGACGATCTACACGCCGCGCAACCAGTATCACGTCGTGATGGAGGTGGCGCCGCAGTACTGGCAGAGCCCGGACATCCTCAACCAGATCTACGTCAGCACCTCCGGCGGCGCGGTCAGAGGCACCCAGGCGACCAACGCGCTGGCCGGGACGGTGTCGGCGAAACCCTCGAAATCCCCGACACCGGCATCGCAAGGAGCCGCCAGCCCGGCGAGCAGCGCCGCGCAGATCGCGCAGGACACCGCGCGCAACCAGGCAACGAACCGGATCGCCAATACCGGGCGCGGCGCCACCTCGACCGGCGCCGCGGTCAGCACGGCGCGGGAAACCATGGTGCCGCTGTCGGCCGTCGCGCGTTTCGAAACCGGCAGCACGCCGCTCGCGGTCGCGCATCAGGGCCTTTTCGTCGCCAGCACGATCTCGTTCAATCTGAAGCCGGGCATTGCGCTCGGCGAGGCGTCGCGGGCGATCGACGCTGCGGTGGCGGAGCTGCACGTGCCGGAAGCGATCCGCGGCAGTTTCCGGGGTACCGCGCAGCTGTTTCAGCAATCGCTCGCCAACCAGCCGATCCTGATCGGGGCGGCGCTCTTGGCCGTCTACATCGTGCTGGGCGTGCTCTACGAAAGCTACATCCACCCGATCACGATCCTCTCGACCCTGCCATCGGCCGGGGTCGGCGCGGTCCTGGCGCTGATGCTGTTCAACATCGAATTCAGCATCATCGCGCTGATCGGCGTCATCCTCCTCATCGGCATCGTCAAGAAGAACGCGATCATGATGATCGATGTCGCGATCGGCACCGAACGCAGCGAAGGGCTGGGCCCCCGCGAGGCGATCTACCGGGCCGCGCTGTTGCGCTTCCGCCCGATCATGATGACCACCCTGGCGGCGATGCTCGGCGCCCTGCCGCTGGCGATCGGCTTTGGCGAGGGGGCCGAATTGCGCCGGCCGCTCGGCATCTCGATCGTCGGCGGGCTGCTGCTGAGCCAGCTGCTGACCCTCTACACGACCCCGGTGGTCTATCTCTATCTCGACCGGCTCCGGCTGTTTGCATTACGGCAGCGCGCCGACAGTCAGCCGCGCGGTCACGTCGCTGAACCCGGCGAATGATTCTTCCTCTGTCATCCCGGCTGAGGCCGGGATCCACGGTGCCGCACGTCACACCGCAGACAAATTTGCGGCATTGCTGGTGCGCGATTCCAAAGAGCGGGCGGGCGGGCAAATGGATCCCGGCCTGTGCCGGGATGACGATTCTATTGATGGCAACGTCCTGCACCGTCGGGCCGGATTATCAGCGCCCCGCGGCGGCGGTGCCGGCCAGCTACAAAGAGGCCTCCCATAAGGAAACCGGATGGAAAGTGGCGCGGCCGGCCGATGCGATCGACCGCGGCCAGTGGTGGTCGGTGTTCCGCGACCCGGTGCTCGACGGGCTCGAACGCCAGATCGACATCTCGAACCAGAACCTCGCGGCGGCCGAGGCGGCGTTCCGCCAGGCCGAGGCAATCGTCGCGCAGGCCCGTGCCGGGTTTTTCCCGACCGCCCAGATCAACGCCGCGGCGCAGCGCTCGCGCGCCGGCGGTGCTGCGATCAGCGCAGGGCGGGGCGGCTCGGGCAGCATCTCCAATTTCTTCAGCATCGCCGGAGCGGCAAGTTGGATCCCCGATCTGTGGGGCCAGGTTCGTCGCATCGTCGAGGGCGACGTCGCCAGTGCGCAAGCCAGCGCCGGCAATGTCGCCGGTGCCCGGCTCGCCGCCCAGGGCCAGCTCGCCGGCAACTATCTGCAGCTGCGGGTCGCCGACGAGCTGGGGCGGCTGCTGGACGCGGCGGCCAAGGCTTACGGCGAATCGCTGCGGATCAGCCAGAACCAGTACAATGCGGGGATCGTCTCGGCCGCCGATGTGGCGCAGGCCCGGACCCAGCTGCAGAGCACCGAGGCCCAGGCGATCGCGGTCGGCGTCGTGCGCGCCCAGCTCGAACACGCGATCGCCGTCCTGATCGGGAAACCGCCGGCCGAGCTGACCATCGCCCCGGTCGCCACCGCGCCGGCCCTTCCCGACATTCCGGCGGAACTTCCGTCGACATTGCTCGAGCGGCGGCCGGACATCGCTGCGGCGGAACGCCGGATGGCCGCCGCGAACGCGCAGATCGGGGTTGCCGAGACGGCGTTCTTCCCGACCGTCACGCTCTCGGGCAATACCGGCAGCGCCGCGGCGACCCTCGCCAAGCTGCTGTCGGCGTCGAGCCTTGTGTGGTCGTTCGGCGGGACCCTCGTCGAGACGGTCTTCGACGCCGGCGCCCGCCATGCCCAGGTCGAACAAGCCCGCGCGGTGTTGGACGCGGCGGTCGCGCAATACCGGCAGACCGTGCTGACCGGGTTTCAGCAGGTCGAGGACCAGCTCGCCGCGCAGCGCATCCTGGCCGAGCAGGCGGCGGCCCAGGAGATCGCGGTCGCCTCGTCGCGCGAGGCGGAGCGCATCATCACCAACCAGTACAAGGCCGGCACCGTCGCCTACACCAATGTTGTCGTCGCCCAGACCGCGGCGCTGAGCAACGCCGAGGCGGCGCTCAACGTGCGCCAGAGCCGGCTCCTCGCCGCCGTGGCGCTGATCCAGGCGCTGGGCGGCGGCTGGGACGCCGCGCAGCTGCCCAGCCGCGACCGCATCGAAAAGGACAGCCCGCTCAATTTCAGCCCGTTCCCGCCGGAAGATGCGATCCCCGCGACGTTCTGGGGCACGCTGCCAAAGCTGTGGTGAGGGCCGCGCTGGGTCTCGGCGTCTGCATGCTCGGTCGGTGCTATTGCGACCTCAGAAGCCGTTGGAACTCTTCAATGGTGAACCCGCTATCGGAGAGGATGCGGTGTAGTGTGCCCGGTCGGATCTCTTTGTCATCGGGCACCACGATGCGGGCGTAGGGCTCGTCACGGCGTAGAACCATGTGGCTCCCGGTCTGGCGGCGGAAGACGAATCCGGCGCGTTCCAGAGCCCGACGTACCTCCCGCCCGGACAGGCCGGTCGGAAGCTTGGGCATGGATGCGCCTACTCCCTTCTATGCCGCTTCGATATCGATAAATTCCTTGCCCGCCTCGGTCGGAACCGGATCGCCTGCTGCGCGGCAATCCTGGACGTAGAGTTCGATCGCCTCGCGGATATTTGCCAGGGCTTCGGTGCGTGTATCCCCTTGGCTGACACAACCCGGGAGGGCCGGGACGTTGACGACATACCCGCCGTCGGTTTCTTGCTCCAAAATCACGGTGTAGCGCATGCTGGTTCTCCTCGGCGGGCGATCATAAACGGTCAATCGCGCGTCGCGCTACGCGGTAGCCTCAAAGGCTCAGCCGGCCGACATAGCCCGCGAGGTCGCGTTCGGCGGCGGCCAGGGCGTCGGTCGCTTTCGCGGTCGCGGCGGAAACCGTTTCGATCGCGGTTTCGATCTCGCTGAACTTGTCGAGGAGGCGCCTCTTCAATGCCGCGTCGCTGCCCAGGACGCCGAGGTTGTTGCGCAGCCGGTTCTGGTCCTCGACGAGCTGGGCGCGCTGTTCCTTGAGCCGCCCGAGTTCGGCGCGCTGATGCCCGGCCGCCTGCCGGCGCGCCGCGATCTCCGACAGCGCCTGTCGCACCTTGGGGTCGAGTTCGCCCGAGGAAACCAGCACGCCGAGCCTTGCATCGTCGAGATCGAGGAGCCGGATGGTTTCCTCGATCGGCTGTTCCTCGACGACGGAGACGCGGCCTTCGCCTTTGGCGGGGAGGGTGAGCGGGATGCGATAGGCCTCGGCGGTCAGCTCCACCGTTTTCGGGTCGGGCGCGGTCAGCGTGGCGCCGTGCCGCCGCTTCTGTTCGAGGAGGATATGCGGTGGCGCCGCCATGCCGGCTGCTGCTTTCACCCGATAGCTCGTGGTCCAGCGGATCACCCGGCTTACCTGCATCAGCCCATCGGAGATTTTCGCCTTGACGATCGGCCGGCGTTCGCCGCTGTCGCGGTCGACCGTCACCTTGCCGTCGACGGCATAGCTCAAGAGACGCTTGTCGCCGGCCGGCAGCGCGGCGAGCCTTGCGTCGCCGAGATAGAGCGCGCCCGTCTCGGTATTCTGCTGATAGAGCGTCAGCACGCCGGGCGGGAGGCCGGTGTCGCTTTTGTTGGTCAACTCGACCGCCGCCAGCGGATGCGCCCGGTCGACCGATGGCTGATAAAGGTCGATGCGGCGGGTCGGCAATTCGCGGTCGAGCAGCGGCAACACCAGGCTTTGCCCGGCCGCGACGCTGACCTTGTAGGGCGCGGTGAAGGCGATCTGCGTCGCTTCCTCGGCGGCCGACGCGGCTACCATCTGGGCTGGCGGGGGTGCCGGAGCGGCGGCTGGTGCGGCCATATTTGCAGCGGCGCCGCCCCGTGCGCGCTCCGCCCGGAATGCCTGGTCCCGGGCGAGGCCTGACTTGGCGGCAGCCTGGGGGGCGGCGGTGCCGACTGCGCCGGTGTCGGCCGGCGGCAGGATATGCCGGCCCGACTCGACCGGCACGATCGGGCGTGGCACGTAATAGCTCTCGTAGAGCGCCTGGCGGAAGGTCACCGGATTGCCCGACAGCAGGGTCAATTCGACATCCTGCCAGGCCCGGCCGCTGAAATTCTCCAGGACCGCCCAGCCCTGCAGCCGGGCGGTCTGGGCCAGCGGATCGGACGGCAGGCTGAGGCGATAGGAGGCCTTCCATAACGGCACTGCGACGACATAGCCGACCCGCACGGTGCGCTGCCCGGCGCCGCGGGTGCTCAGCGTCAGCTGGCGCCGGCCGCCGGCGCGGTAGGCGGCGATGCGCGACAGCGCGGTATCGACCTGGCGCTGCAATTGGGGGTCGGCGAAGGCGATGGCGTCGACCTCCTGCAGCGCGAATTGCTGCAGCCCGGCATCGGTCATCACGCTGACCCGCGAACGGGTTTCGCTGGCCCCGCCCGGACCGCGGACGGTTACCTCGTCGACATGCAGCAGGCGGCCGCTGATCGCCTTCGGCGCGGTCACCCGGATCTCGGCGCCTTGCAGCGCGTTGAGCAGGCTGACGGCTGACGCGAGCGCGGCACGGTCGAACGGCAGATCGACGAGGCTCTGGGTCAACGGCTCCCGGCCGGGCAGGGTGATCTCGCCGGCCGATCCGCCGGCATCGAAGACGACGAGGCTTTTGAGGACGTCGTCGACCTGGTCGAGCGGCACGTCGAGGGCGAGCGTGGCGTTGCCCTCGACCGCCGCCGCGTATTCGAAATAGCCGACCCCGCCGGTCGACAGCGCCACCCGCTTCAGCGCGAGTTCGGCCGCATCGGCCGGCGCCGCCGCCAACAACATCGCGCCGGCCACAGCCGCCAACCCGCACCCCCGTCGTTTCGCCATTGCCGGTCCTGTCA
>Ga0326597_10008126_pt1 | contig 14194 bp, 15 predicted proteins | sample RVTome_12_FD_203789 | JGI IMG/M metagenome (GOLD analysis project Ga0326597, IMG submission 203789) | Soil microbial communities from uranium-contaminated site in the Upper Colorado River Basin, Wyoming, United States - RVT100D185 | ecosystem: Environmental > Terrestrial > Soil > Contaminated >... | reverse complement strand
ACGAGGACAAGGGGCAACGCCCGGAAAGCGAAGATGAACGAGGCGCCCGGCTGCGTCTCCTCGAAGGGCAGCGGCCCGCCGCCGAGGTACCCGAACACGAACGATGTGCCGTCCTGGGTTGCCCGCACCAACGCCCCAACCATCGCGTTCAGATTCAAGAACAACGCGCTCACGAGGGGCACCTTGAGCAGCACGACACCCAGCGCGAGCGTCAGCAACATGCCGGACGCCACGCTGCGCCACGCCACGACGCTGCCACGTTCCGAAAATACCCAGGCCAGCAGGTGCAGCGCAAAAAACCCGGCAATGCTGTGCAGAGCGAGCGTCAAAACGCCGCGCCCCCGGGGACGACGATCACGGAATCGAGAATCCGGGCGCTGCAGTTCTTCCGGGCGCAGGTTCCGGCGCGGCGGCTGGCCATCAGGCGAGGCTCACGCCCATCAGTTTGCCGACCGCGAACGTCACGCCGCCGGCGGCCGCGCCGATGCACAGCATGCGCAATCCGTCGCGCAGCGCATTTCGCCCCGTAAACAGGCTGATCGCCGCGCCGACGCCGAACAGGGACACGGCCGTCAGCGCAATGGAGACGTACAGCGCGCTGCTCCCGGTGGACAACAGAAACGGCAGCAGCGGAATCGCGGCGCCGATGGCGAACGATGCAAACGAGGACCACGCCGCGCCCCAGGGCGACCCCAGTTCTTCCGGGTTGAGCCCCAGTTCCTCGCGCGCAAGGGTATCGAGCGCCCGTTCCGGATCGGCGATAATCCGTCGCGCCAGTTCCAACGCCTGGTCCTTGGGCATGCCCTTGGCCGCGTAAATGAGCGCCAGTTCCTCGGCCTCTTCCTGCGGATACTGCTCGAGTTCGCGGCGCTCCAGCCCGATCTGGTACTCGAACATCTCGCGCTGGGATCGCACCGACACGAATTCACCGGCGGCCATCGAAAACGCCCCGGCCAGAAGCCCGGCTACCCCCGAGAGCAGAATGACGCTCGCATTCGACGTGGCGCCCGCCACGCCAAGTATGAGCGACAGATTGGATATGAGGCCGTCGTTGACGCCGAATACCGCCGCGCGCAGATTGCCGCTGGTGCCCATGCCACGGTGACGCGAGGCCATGTCCTCGATCGAAGTCGGCGCCGGGTGGCCGGGTGCAGCGTGTGAATACACGGACAGCCCGCGCACCTTCATGGCGGTGAGAATCGCGCGCATGCCGCGCGGACCGCGCACGCCGAGCAGTCCCGCAACAATCCGGGTACGCGCATCCGGTCTGTATGCGGGCATCGATTCCACCCCCGATAGACGCCTCCAGATCTCTGCCTGGCCGTCGGCCTCCACGGCGAGGCTGCGAAAAAGCGCCTCGCGCGGGGTGCCGCGCTCGCACTCGGCAATAACGCGGTAAAGATGCGCGGAGCGCTTCTCTTCGCGCCAACCGTCCGGGCTGCTGCTCATGGGAACGCGACCTGTATTCGATTGTTCGGGGAACGGTCGCTGCGATGGTAGCGAAAATCAGGTTCGCGCGCATCCGCGGCGCGCGACACCTCAACGCGCGAACTCAGCGCGAATAATCCGCGCTGGATCTGTCAATTCCAAGCCGGCAGGTCCAGAACGGGACAGCCTGCCTCGGCTCGGCTGGCTTGGCAAGCCTGATTCTCGGCGTCTTCGAAACCTGCAACCGCGCAACCTCCCAAGGGTACGAGAAGCGATACAACCAAGATTGTTAGCCAGGCCAGTCAGTACCTGTCCTGTACGAGGCTAAGCGTCCGGTTGCTGCAAGATCCGCTTTATTACATCGGCGCCGAATCCTCGCGAGAGCAAAAAGCGCGTCTGGCGGCCGCGCTCCCTGAGATCCGACGCGGGCTTACCGAACTTGCGCCGCCAGATTTCCTGGGCGCGTTCGAATTCGCTTGTGCGCGCCTCGAGCGCGGCCGATGCCGCCTGCTCGCCGGAGATCCCCTTGGCGCGCAGGTCGCGCTCGATGCGCGCTGCGCCGAACTTGCGCGACATTACGTGGGCGCGCGCCTCCGCGAAGCGGGACTCCGAGAGCGACTTGCGCTGCACGAGGTCGTCGAGCAGGGCATCCAGCTGCGCGGGCGATTCGGCGTGCGGCGCCAGCTTGCGCCGCAGTTCGGCGCGGCTGTGTTCCCGTCGCGCCAGAAATCCCAGCGCGCGTTCGCGCAGCGAACGTTCGCGCTTCAATGTCGCCCCTGCGCGCCGCGCGGCGGTCTCCTTCGCAGGCGAACTGCTTCGCCTGGAAGGACAGCGCACGGACGGACTATGCCCAATACTTCTCCTCGAAACCGCCCGGATCAGGCGTCAGCGGGGGCGTCCGCGGGCGCGGCGGCCTGTGCGGCAGCCTGTGCGGCGGCCTGCGGATTGCCTATTCCGAGCTTCTCGCGGATCCTGGCTTCGATTTCGCGCGCCAGTTCAGGATGCTCTTCAAGGTATTCGCGCGCGTTGTCCTTGCCCTGGCCGATCCGATCCTTCTTGTATGAATACCAGGCGCCGGCCTTGTCCACCAGTCCGGCATTGACACCGAGTTCCAGGATCTCGCCCTCGCGCGAGATACCCTTGCCGTAGAGGATGTCGAATATCGCCTCGCGGAATGGCGGGGCGACCTTGTTCTTCACCACCTTGACGCGGGTTTCGGCGCCGATCACTTCGTCGGACTTCTTGATAGCGCCGATACGGCGGATATCCAGGCGCACCGAGGCATAGAACTTGAGCGCGTTGCCGCCGGTGGTGGTTTCCGGATTGCCGAACATCACGCCGATTTTCATCCGGATCTGGTTGATGAATATGACCAGCGTGTTGGTGCGCTTGATGTTGGCGGTGAGTTTGCGTAGCGCCTGGCTCATCAGACGCGCCTGCAAGCCCATTTGCGGCTCGCCCATTTCGCCCTCGATCTCAGCCTTGGGCGTGAGCGCCGCGACCGAGTCGATGACGATGACATCCACGCTCCCCGATCGCACCAGCATGTCTGCGATCTCCAGCGCCTGCTCGCCGGTGTCCGGCTGCGAAATCAGCAGTTCGTCGGTCTTCACACCGAGCCGGGCGGCGTACTGTGGATCCATCGCGTTTTCGGCATCGATGAAGGCCGCCGTACCGCCCACTTTCTGCGTTTCCGCGATCACCTGCAGCGTGAGCGTGGTCTTGCCCGAGGATTCCGGGCCGTAGATTTCCACTACGCGGCCGCGCGGCAGCCCGCCGACGCCCAGGGCGATGTCCAGGCCCAACGAACCGGTGGAGACGACCTGCACGTCCGGCACGGCCTGGGAATCCATTCTCATGATGGAGCCCTTGCCGAACTGCTTTTCGATTTGCGCGAGCGCGGCCGCGAGGGCCTTGGTTTTGCTATCTTCCATTTCGTTTTCCTTGTGCTTTTGCATGTTCTTTGCTCTTTTTCAGGTCGGCGATTATGGCATAAACGTCGGGTGGGCGTAACGCGTTGACCTGTATATTTATACAGTATTGCACGAATTGCAAGCCCCGGCATCGCACGGTGCTCGCCTAGCAGCCCGTTCCTGTTTGTGTCCCTGAGGAAAATCAACACCTTGGATCAAAAAATGGCATCCTCAGCAGGAGCCAAACCGGGCGCTTTGCCTGCGCGCGGCATGAATCAAGATATCAGCGACTCGCCTCGGTCATCCGTACCGGAATGCGGCGCGGACCAAATGCCTTCTTCAGATCGAATTCCTGGTAACGGCCGCTGATTGCGCCTCCACACTCCAAGCACCGGCCATCGTCGCCGATGCGATAGTTGAGAATGCGATACCAGTCACGGGCAATGACGGCGTTGTGGCAGTGCGGACAGTATGTCGTTCCGCCCTCGATATCGTGCACGTTGCCTGTATAGACGTAGCGCAGGCCTGCCCTGACCGCGATGTCGCGTGCCCGCGTAAGCGTTGCGGGCGGCGTGGGCGGCACGTCGGTCATTTTCCAGTCTGGATGAAAGGCCGAAAAATGCAGCGGCACGTCGGGTCCGAGCTCGGCCATGATCCACCGGCATTCGGCTTCGAGCTCCGCTTCGCTGTCGTTGCGCCCGGGAATGAGAAGTGTAGTGATCTCGAACCAAACGTTGGTCTCGCGTTTCAGGTAGACCAGCGTGTCGAGCACGGGCTGCAGGCGAGCGCCGGCGAGCTTGACGTAGAAGTCCTCATGGAACGCCTTCAGATCGATATTTGCAGCGTCCATTTTCGCGTAAAACTCGCTCCGCGCCCGTTCATGCATGTACCCGGCTGTCACCGCGACGCTCCGGATTCCCCGCGCATGACAGGCGTCGGCAACGTCCATCGCGTATTCGGCGAAGATAACCGGATCGTTGTACGTAAACGCGACGCTTTTGCAACCCAACTGCGCGGCGGTGCGTGCAATGGCCTCCGGTGCAGCCTGGTCTGTCAGCCGGTCAAATTCACGCGATTTCGAAATATCCCAGTTCTGGCAGAACTTGCAGGCGAGGTTGCAGCCTGCCGTGCCGAAGGAGAGCACGCTGGTGCCGGGATAAAACTGGTTGAGCGGTTTCTTCTCGATCGGGTCGACGCAGAATCCGGACGATCGTCCGTAGGTGGTGAGCAGCATCGCATCGCGCAAATCGCCCGCGCCGCGCATGCGTACGAAACACAGGCCGCGCTGGCCCTCGTGCAGGCGGCAGTCGCGCGGGCACAGGTCGCACTGCAACCTGCCATCCTCGAGAAGATGCGCCCAGCGACCGACATGCGGGGCGATGCCTTCGGGCGCGTTCATGGCCGGCCTTTGGCCCCCGGCGGCGCTTCGCACCACTTGAGCGCCCCGTAGCGCAATACCTTGCAGCGCGTCGTGCGCTCGTTCGCAGGGATTTTCGCCTTTTTCTTCAATTGCGCGACGAACTGCTCCGGATCGGGCAGGCTTTCCCACACTTGCGGCAGAAAGGTCGCGCGCCGGCCCTCGCATTCCAGGATGACTCCGTCCTCGCCCGGGCGCAGTTGCGCGATCAGGTCGGCGTGGTCCTCGAACAACACGCGCCGGGGCGCGGATAGCAGCGAGACCTCGATTTCCAGCGCCGCGAATTCCTGGAGCGAAAGCGGCGAAAAGCGCGGGTCCTTGAACGCTGCGGCGCGGGCGTTGGCGATGACATCCTCGCCCAGGGGCCGGCGGGCCTCGAGCGAACCGATGCAACCGCGCAAATTGGCGTCTTTTTTCAGAGTGACGAAGGTCGCGCGCGCAATTCTCAGCCACAGTTCATCCGGTATCAGCGGCGCCGGATTGCACCCGAGCGCCGCGCCGATCGAGGCTCGCGCCAGGCCAAGCAGCGTCCTGCCGTGCTTCGCACCGAATGCCGCATCGCCCGCCGAGAACGCGAAGGACGCGTAGCCGACCACCCGAGCCTTGCCGCCCGCGGTGTCGCCCGAGTTGCGCAGGTCGAGCAGCCGCGCCGTAAGTCCATGCCTTCTTGCCACGAGCAGCGCTCCGGCGACGGGCGTTGCGCCGCACGCCTGCTCATGCGAGATGCCGGTGTCCAATCCGACGATGGCCCGCGCAGTGACGCCGTCTATCCTGCGCGCATCGTCATAGGACAGATAGTGCGACAGATCGGAACTGATTACGATGACGGTTTCCGTCCCGCCCCACAGCCGCTCGAGCACCTGCGCCACCTCCTCTGCCGTTGCCTCGCCGACGACCAGGGGCACCAGGGCGAACTCTCCGAGCACGCGCTGCAGAAAAGGCAACTGCACTTCGAGCGAATGCTCCAGCGCGTGTGCCTGGGGTGATTCGGCGACCTGCGCAAAGCCGCGGATGGATTCGACAGCCGCGGCATCGATTGGAATCCGGCCGAGCGGCGTTTCGAATTCCCCGGCACCTGGCAGCGCAAGACCCCGAACGGGAACACGATGCGCAGGTCCGAGCAGCACGACCCGTGTCGCGATGCCTCGCGCCGGGCAAAGTCGATCATAGGCGCTCGCGGCCACCGGTCCGGAATAGATGTATCCGGCGTGCGGCACGATGACGATCTTTGGAAACGCGGGCGCGGGCGCATCCGCCACGCTCTGCTCGAGCATCTCCGCGAGATCGCGGGACAGCACCTCGCTGTCGGCGGGATAGAATGCACCCGCAACCGCGGGTCGCCGAATCTTGTCCCCTGCCGACGACAATCCGAGTTTCATGGCCGAGATCTCATGCGCGAATATTGGTCACTCAAATTGTAGGCGAGCGCAGCGCCGATGCCTACCTGGAATTGTGCACTGCTCCCATAACATGGAGGCCCCTGCCCCTTCGCCGAGTCGAATTCCCTGCAATGCCCGCCGGGAACATCGTGCAAGCTAATCCTGGACCCGCTCGATCACGCCTTGAAGCGAGTGGATCACCGACTGCCTGCGGATGGATTCCCGGTCGCCCTCGAAACGATGGATTTCGGACTCGACCGCGCCATCGCGCGACGCCCACGCAAAACAGACCGTGCCCACCGGCTTTTCCGCTGAGCCTCCGGAGGGTCCGGCGACCCCGGTCACTGCGACAGACAGCCCGGCGCCGCTGTGCGCCAATGCGCCCGAGGCCATTTCGCGCGCGGTGGGCTCGCTGACCGCTCCATACGCATCCAGGGTTTCGGCCCGCACACCGAGCATCTCGCGCTTGGCCTGGTTCGAATAAGTTATGAAACCGCGGTCGAACCATTCCGAGCTTCCCGAGATCGCGGTCACCGCCTGCGCTACCCAACCGCCGGTACAGGATTCGGCGCTTGCGAGCATCAGACCTTTCGCCTTGAGCCGCGCGCCGACCCGCGTTGCCAGCATGAAGAGGGTATCGGATGCCATGGCCGCGCGTTGCCGGTCGAATCAGAAGAATAATTGTTTCACGATCGCGATGGTCAGCAGTGTATAGAACGCCGCGACGATGTCGTCGAACATGACACCGAATCCACCCTTCAGCGTGCGGTCGAGATAGCGGATCGGGGCGGGTTTTACCACGTCGAAAAAACGAAAAGCGAAGAACGCAAATGTCTGCCACGCCCAGCCCGGCGGCGCGATAACCAGGATCAGCAGGAAGGCGACGATCTCGTCCCAGTTCATGGAGCTGTGGTCCGCGATTCCCATGTCCGACCCGGTTTTTCTGCAGGCCCAGATGCCAACCGCGAACATCCCGGCGATTGCGGCAAGCAGTTCGGCCGGCGCAAGCCGGTCCGCGAGCAGCACGTAGATCGGATACGCAAGCAGCGTGCCGAATGTTCCCGGCGCGATCGGCGCGAGCCCGCTGCCGAATCCCAGTGCCAGGAAATGCGCCGGGTGCGCGAGCACGAACTGCGCCGTCGGCCGTACGATCATCGGAAATGATCGAAGCCGGGGCGCGCCAGCGGTATCGCGTTCCCCCGCGCATCGCGCAGGATGGTTCTGGCCTCCCCCGGAACAATGCTGCCGATGCGCGTCAACGCGAGCCCAAGGTCGGCCGACAAGGCTTCGACTTCGCCGCGCCGTGCGGGCGGCACCGTAAAAAGAAGTTCGTAATCGTCTCCTCCGCCAGCCAGGCATTCGCGTACCAGCAGCGCGTCGCCGCACCAAGCGACGCCGGGCGCGCGGGGAAGCAGGTCGAACCCGACCTCCGCGCCTACACCCGACATTTCGAGAATGTGTCCCAGATCGGCGAGCAGCCCGTCCGACAGGTCGATGGCGCTGCGTGCCAGCCCGCGCAGGCGGCCACCAAGTTCTACCCTCGGTTCGGGCACTTCGAGCCGGGTCAGGCACTGGGTCAGGAACGGCTCGGGAAGCGCAACACGGCCTGCGCGATGGGCGAGCGACAACGCCGCCTCGCCGGTCGCCCCGGAGACCCAGATGTCGTCTCCTGCCAGCGCAGCGTCGCGCCGCAGGGCCAAGTCGGCGGGCACCTCACCGATCAGCGTGATCGATACTGCAAGCGGGCCGCGCGTCGTATCTCCGCCTATGAGATCGACGCCGGTACGCGTCGCCAGCGCGAAAAAGCCGGCGGAGAATTCGCTTAGCCAGGAATCATCCGCCGCGGGCAGCGAAAGCGACAGCAGTCCCCAGCGCGGGTCGGCGCCCATCGCGGCCAGATCCGACAGGTTAACCGCGAGCGACTTGTGCCCGAGCCGGCGCGCGTCGGTGCCGGCGTGAAAATGGGTTCCTTCGACCAGCATGTCGGTGGTCACTGCAAGCGTGATGCCCGGTCTGGGCCGCACCATGGCGCAATCGTCTCCGACCCCGAGCAAGGCCGTGGGGGCTGGACGCGAGAAGTGGCGCTGGATTATTTCAAACTCGGACGGCATAGCCGAAGATTACACGCCTGCCTTGTCTTCCAGCGTTCTCAGCGACCGCGCCATTTTGTCCAGCACGCCGTTCACGTACTTATGACCGTCGGTGCCGCCGAATGACTTGGCGAGTTCGACGGCCTCGTTGATCACGACCCTGTAGGGGACGTCCGCAGCGTTCTTCAGTTCCCACGTGCCCAGCAACAATATGGCCCGTTCGACCGGCGAGAGTTCCTTGACCTTGCGGTCCAGGCACGGCGCGAGCGCCGCCTCCAGGTCGGCCTGCTGCTCAATGGCTCCGCGAATGAGCAGGGACAAATAGACTTGATCACAACGTTCGAATCCACTGGATTGCCCGAACTGCGCGGAAATGTCCGACACCGCCTGACCGGTGATCAGCCAGGAATACATGCCCTGCAGCGCGAATTCGCGCGAGCGGCGTCGCGCCGATTTCATTTGTGCGCTCGGGCGACGGCGCGCAGCAGATTGGCCATCTCGACGGCAACCTCGGCGCAATCGCGCCCCTTCTGCGTGGCGCGGGCTTGCGCCTGCTCGTCGTTTTCAGTGGTCAGGATGCCGTTGGCGATCGGCACGCCTGTGTCCAGCGCCACCGAACCGATGCCGGCCGCGGACTCGTTGGAAACTATCTCGAAATGATAGGTATCGCCGCGTATCACCGCACCGAGGGCAATGAGCGCGTCGTATTGACCGGTTGCGGCGAGTTTTTGCAGCACCAGCGGCACCTCCAAGGCGCCGGGGACGCTCAGCGCATTCACCCGCGACGGCGAAACACCGAGTTCGACGAGCCGCCTCTGACAGGCCTCCAGCATCGTCAGGCCGATATTCTCATTGAAGCGGCCTCGCACGATTCCGATTGACAGGCCGTTGCCGTCGGGCTTGATGGCAGCCTTGGTCATGGGCGCTCCCCACGCTCGCGCCGCGGCACGTTTTCCCCGGTTATCGGCTCGACATAGCCGGAGACCTCGAGTCCGAAGCCGGCCATGCTGGGCATCTTGCGCGGGCGCGCGAGCAGCCGCATCTTCCCGACATTCAGATCAACCAAGATCTGGGCACCGATACCGTAGGTAAGCAGGTCGACTTTGGCGGGCACCTTGGGTCGGGCACGCGAGCTCACCCGCTCGATCAGTTGAGCCGTGTTCTCCGAACAATTGAGCAACACCATGACACCCTTGCCGGCCTCGGCGATCCGCGCCAGCGAATCGTGCACGGACCACGAATGGGTGCTCGGACCCGTATCGAGCAAATCGAGCAAGGACAATGGCTCGTGCACGCGCACGAGCGTGTCGGTCTCGCGATCGATCTCGCCCCGAACCAGCGCCAGATGCGTCGCACCGGAGATCTTCTCCAGGTAGGCGACCATGCGCAACGGGCCATGCGATGTCTGAATCGAGCGCTCGGTCACGCGTTTGATCAACGATTCGTTCTCGCTCCGGAAATGTATCAGATCCGCAATACTGCCAATTTTCATGCCGTGCAAAGCGCCGAACTCCAACAGGTCCGGCAGCCGTGCCATGGTGCCGTCCTCATTCAAAATCTCGCAAATTACGGCAGTCGGCGAACACCCGGCCAACTGCGCCAGATCGCATCCAGCCTCGGTATGCCCGGCACGGACCAGCACGCCGCCGGTCTGCGCCATGAGCGGAAAGATGTGCCCCGGTTGAATGATGTCTTCGGGCTTCGCATCCGGCGCCACAGCGGCCTGGATGGTGCGCGCCCGGTCGTGCGCGGAAATGCCGGTCGTTACCCCGGTCGCCGCCTCGATCGAAACGGTGAACGCCGTACCGAGCGGCGCGCGGTTGTCGCGAACCATGGGCGGAAGGTTGAGCCGGCTGCAGAGCGTCTCGGTCAGCGTCAGGCAGATCAGGCCGCGGCCGTAACGGGCCATGAAATTGATTGCACTGGGGGTGGCGAAATCGGCCGCCAGCACCAGATCGCCTTCATTCTCGCGGTCCTCCTCGTCGACCAGAATGACCATACGGCCAGCCTTGATCTCGGCGATGATTTCAGTGATGGGATTGACGCTCATGGGCACCCGGTTCGAAAGGAAGGCTAGGATCCCTTCACGCTTGGTTCGACAGCCGAACTGTTTCCGGGATCCTGGAACAGCCCGCAAGATATGTGCTGCAGAGGTTGCGGATTCTAAGGCTTTTGCGCCAGTGTCGCATCAGAGCATGCGCGCCGCGCGCCCGCCCGGGGGGATCCATGCGCCATCTCAGGATGAATGCCAGTCTGCGTCCGCGGGCTCTCCGGCGTATAGCCGCTCGGCAATCGCGGTTTCTCGTGCTTTGATGGTGGCAAGAAATTGCGTTGCATCACCCATATGCGCGAATGCGCGAAACCCGCGATCCAGGAAATCCTGCACGCCTCCGAAACCGGCCGCGCGGGCCGGGCCGCGCATGAGCCGCAACGCGATACCGATCGAACTCATCTTGGTCAGGCGATCGAGCAGCGCGCCGAGCTCGCCGATCAGACCGATCTGGCGGGCGCGCTCGGGTTTCCGTCCGCACCGTTGCCAGGCACGTGCATAGCGCGCAGAGTCGAGCCCTTCCAGGCCACCGTCTTTGCGCAGCGCATGCACCATCGCCAGATCGAGTTCCTCGGACAGGGCCTCCAGCCATATTGCAATCGCCAGCGCATGCACCGCCCCGGCCGGAAGCATGCGCGCGATAATCGGCACGACATTTTCCGCGGTTTCGACCCGCACGGCCCAATCGTTCGTACCGTAGAGGTCCGACAGAAAAAACGCCGCAGCAGGCCCGTAGCGGCGGCTCGCGAGCAGATCGGCGTAGGTTCGGGCGAGGCGTTCAGCCTGAAACGCGCGCAGCCGCGCCCCGTCGGCGCGGTCGGTTTCGGATTGACGCGCCGCGGCGCGCGTCGCTATCGCCTTGGCGAGACCCGCGTGCAGCGCGGCGATAAGCGACTCCCTGTCGTGCGCCAGCGAAAAAACTTTGTACGGATCGAAGGACATGCTCGAGCGTGTTTTTCCGTCTTCCGTTTATATCTTAGCTCGCATCGCTAGCGTATTGTCCAAGAATTGACTGGACAACACGTTCTACGAGTACTGCTACGCAAATCGGATTCGAATGCGGCCTGCCAGGCAAAACATTTCTGCATTGCCATTTTGAACACGGTAGTTGATGTTCGGACACCACACTAGTACTCGTCGGAAGACGCCGACCGGCCGTCGCATTCGCGGACCGCGCGCCCCCGGGAAAGAGTCTGCGCGGCGACTATGGCCCGCACCATTACTTGCGCCTGCCCTGCCTTGGCTCGCTACGTCCGAAATTCATTGATCATCGAACTCGCCGCCCCTATCAGCGGTAAAGTCACGCGAGGCCGCGCTGACCACGCGCTGCTTCGCCTAAAGCCGGCTGGTTGGTGTTTTCTGCAATTGTTTTGGGCTTGGCGCTGGCCACGCGGCGGTGCGTGACGGTCGCCGGAACATTCATCCTGGCCGCGGTGCTCCCACCAAACCCGGAAGCGGCCCGCCGTTAGGAATCGGACCGGACTCGACACCTGGCGGCCGAAATCGTCTGGACCACGCTCGCCTACAGCGTGCTCATCGGTCGGAGCGCCGCACCACGGGACACGAACCGCATTGCTGGGACTGGGTGCGAACGCACGCCCGATGGAAGCCGGCAGTGCATGCCCAACTGAACTCGCCCGCAGGGAGTCGCGCGCGGCAACGGCACCGGTGATCTCGATCTACGGCCGCGACATTGACGTCTTCGTGCCGGCAGAATGCCCGGTGCTCGACCGGACGTGCAATATTCGGCTGTCCGACATCGGGCACGCGCGCCTGTTTTCTTGCACATAGTGCGGGAAACCGTGCTAAAGGAAATACGCGCCCGCAGAGAACTTCGGGAAAACGTAATCGTTCGATTCGACAAGCAGCGGGATCCAGGTACCGGCAGTTAGTGCTTACGGCCGTCGATTTCGGCCCTCTCCAAGAACCTCCAAGGGTGCGTTCAGCCTGCTCGCAATGCCGCGCGCAGGGATAACCCGATTATTCCGCGGGACGCTTCTCCCTGGCCACAATTTTCTCCTTGATGCGCGCCGACTTGCCCGAGCGGCCACGCATGTAATAGAGTTTGGCACGGCGCACGGCACCCTTTCGCTTGACCTCAATCGCGGCGATCAGCGGCGAATGTGTCTGGAAGGTACGCTCAACGCCCTCGCCGGACGAAATCTTGCGCACCGTAAATGAAGAATTGATACCGCGATTCTTCCTCGCGATCACCACGCCCTCATAGGCCTGCACGCGCTTGCGCTCGCCCTCGACGACATTGACACTGACTATCACTGTGTCGCCCGGCGCAAAAACTGGAATGGTCTTGCCCAGACGGGTGATTTCTTCCTGCTCGATTTTGTGGATCAGATTCATCTGTCGCTCCTTGCTCCTAGATGCCGAACTGCCGCGGCGCCACGTGCGCCGGAGCCTATCTCAGTCCCGCTTTGCCTGCTCCTGCTTGAACTCTTCAAGCAAGCTTGCTTCCTCTGCCAACATCCCGCGGCGTTCGAGCAATCTCGGACGCCGCAGCCAGGTCCGGCCCAATGCCTGCTTGAGCCGCCAGCGCTCGATCTGCGCATGATGCCCTGACAGCAGCACCGCAGGAACATCCAAGCCCTCGTATGTCTCCGGCCGCGTGTAGTGCGGGCAGTCAAGCAGTCCGTTCGCGAACGAGTCCTGCTCGGCCGACTGCGCATCGCCCAGCGCGCCGGGCAGTTGACGCACCACGGCGTCGACAAGCACCATTGCGGCAAGTTCGCCGCCGGAAATGACGTAATCGCCGATCGACACCTCCTCGTCGACACACCGCGCAACCAGCCGTTCGTCGACGCCCTCATACCTGCCGCACAGCAGTACCAGTCCTTGCAAGCCCGCAAACTCGCGCACCATGCGCTGGTCAACCAGCCGGCCCTGCGGCGACAGGTGTACGACCTTCGCCTCGCTGCCAGTAGCGCGACGGGTCGCCGCCTTGGCCGCGGCAATCGCCTTTTCCAGCGGTTCGGCCAGCATTACCATCCCCGGACCCCCACCGTAAGGCCGGTCGTCAACCGTACGGTAGTTATCCGTCGTGAATTCGCGCGGATTCCACAGCCCGATGCTCCAGGCCCCCACTTCCAGCGCCCGCCGGGTTATGCCCCAAGCGGTGACAGCCGCGAACATCTCGGGAAACAGGGTCACGCAGTCGAACCGGATCACCAATCCATCCCCCAGTCCACCGTGATGCGCCCGGCGCCCATGTCGACTTCGTGCACAACCTGGTCGATGAAAGGCAGCAATCGCTCGACTTTACCGTCCGAAACGCGCATCACTTCGTGTGCGCCGTTGCTGAACAACTCAGCCAACGTGCCCAGCCATTCGTCGTCCATGTTCCTGACTTCCAGGCCGATAAGATCGGCCTGATAAAACTCATTTTCGCGGGTCGGCGGCAGCGACTCCCGCAACAGCGCCACTTCAAGTTCCCGGTAGGCGAGCGCGGCCTGCGGACTATCGCAGCCTTCGAACCTTGCAACCAGCCTCGCGCCGTGTCTCTGGGTCTGGGCGACGGCCTGTTCGCGCCAATCGCCGTCCTTGCCGATCCACCAGCCCTGCCGCGCGGCAAGAATTTCCGGCGACTCCGTATATGTCTTGACTCTAACCCAGCCCTTGACACCGAAGGGGCCGAGTACGCGTCCCATAACGATGAGTGTGCCGGGCGCCACCCGGGACGTTACTGTGCCGGCGCGGGCGCGGCGCTGGCCGGCACAATGCTCTTCACAAGCCTGGTAACGGTGGGCGACATTTTCGCGCCTTGGCCACTCCAGTAGCTCAGGCGTTCCATCGCGACGCGGAGATTTTCCCGGCCTTCAGGCGCCTTGGGATCGTAGAACCCCACGCGCTCGATGAATTTCCCGGTGGCAGGCTTGCGCGAGTCTGCGACGACCAAGTGATAGAAA
>Ga0326597_10008125_pt1 | contig 14196 bp, 9 predicted proteins | sample RVTome_12_FD_203789 | JGI IMG/M metagenome (GOLD analysis project Ga0326597, IMG submission 203789) | Soil microbial communities from uranium-contaminated site in the Upper Colorado River Basin, Wyoming, United States - RVT100D185 | ecosystem: Environmental > Terrestrial > Soil > Contaminated >... | reverse complement strand
CACCGCTTCGATGAGATCGAAATCGGCGACGCTCCGTCCGCTGCCCCGACCAACGCCGTTCTCCAGCGCGATGAGGATCACCGGGCGACGGAACCGTTCGGCCATGCGCGACGCGACGATCCCGAGCACGCCCGAGTGCCACCGCTCCGACCAGAGCACGACCGGCTCGAGCGCCACCTCCCCCACGCCCGACTCGAGCTGCGCGCAGGCGTCTTTCTCGACCTGGTCGTCGAGGCGGCGGCGATCCAGGTTCACGGTCTCGAGCGCGCGCGCCATCGCGGCCGCTTCGACCGGATCCATCGTGAGGAGGAGCCGGATGCCCGACAGCGAATCGCCGAGGCGCCCGGCGGCGTTCAGGCGCGGCGCGAGGATGAAGCCGACGTCGCCGCTCTCGAGAGCTTCCTGCTGCCCCAGCCCGGACGACTGCAGAAGCGCGCGAAGCCCCGGACGGCGGCTCCGCGTCAGGGCCTCGAGCCCGAAGCGGGCGAACACGCGGTTCTCTCCGCGCAGCGGCACCATGTCGGCGATCGTGCCGAGCGCCACGAGATCGAGCGCGGCCCGCAGCCGGTCGTCCAGACCGTGCGCGCCGCGGATCCGCATGAGGCCGTCGAGCACCTTGAACGCCACGCCCACGCCGCAGAGATCCTTGAACGGATACGCGCAGTCGGCCTGCTTCGGGTTCACGACGGCCACGGCGTCGGGACGCCCGTCGCGCGGCTGGTGGTGATCCGTGATGACGAGATCGATCGCGAGTTGCTTCGCGATCGCCGCCTCGGCGTGCGCCGTGATGCCGCAGTCGGCCGTCACGATCAGCGTGCACCCGAGCGCGGCGGCCTCCTCGACGGCCGCGCGCGAGAGCCCGTACCCTTCGCGCAGGCGCTCCGGGATGCGCGGCGTCACGCGCCCGCCGAGGGCGGCGAGGATCTCAGTCAGGATCGCGGCGCCCGTGAGACCGTCGACGTCGTAATCTCCGAAGACGAAGATCCGCTCGCCGAGCGCGATCGCCCGGTCGATACGCTCCGCGGCCGTGCGGAGTTCCTTCATCCGGAAGGGGTCGTGGAGGTCGTCCAGATTCGGACGCAGGAAGCTGTGCGCATCGCCGATCGCCGACATGCCGCGCTGCGCGAGCAGCCGGGCCATGATCGGCGGAACCGACAGCTCGCGCGAGAGCCGTTCCACCGCATCGGGTGGCGCGGCAGCGGCATTCTGCCAACGACGTTCCATGATCGATCCCCTTGGCGCTCGTCGAAGAGACGCGTGAAATGGCGCGATCGGTTTGAACTGATCCGATTCTGCAGTCTACATCCGGCCCAGGGGGGCGGTCAACGCGGCAACTCTCAGTCGCCCAAGCGGTAGCGCAAGATCTGCCACAACGCCAGGCAACCGTCCACCCACGTGATCTTCTTCCCCTCCGAATAGTCGCGCCCGCTGTAGGAGATCGGCACCTCGTACACGCGGTAGCGGCGGCGGGCGACCTTGGCGGTGAACTCCGGCTCGAATCCGAAGCGGTTCTCGCGAAGGCGGATGTCGCGGGCGACGCCGGCGCGGAAGACCTTGAACCCGCTCTCCATGTCGGTGAGGTTCAAGTTCGTCAGCATGTTGGAGAGCGTGGTGAGCGTCCGGTTGCCGACGTAGTGCCAGAAGAGATGCACGCGATGCTCGCCGCCTCCGAGGAAACGCGATCCGAAGACGACGTCGGCGCGGCCGTCGAGGATCGGCTGGAGGAGGCGCGGATAGTCCTCGGGATCGTACTCGAGATCGGCGTCCTGGATGAGGATCACGTCGCCCGTCGCGTTCTCGAGCCCGGTCCGCACGGCCGCCCCTTTGCCGCGGTTTTCCGGATGGCGGAACACCCGGACATCGCCGCCGTCGAGCGCCGCCAGACGCGTGGCCGTGCCGTCGGTCGAGGCGTCGTCGATGATCAGGATCTCTTTCGGGATGTCGACGTTCCGCACGCGCTTGACGATCTCGTCGATCGTGCCGGCCTCGTTGTACACGGGCATGACGACGCTGAGCTTCAAGATCCCTCCCAAGGCGGGCTGCGATGAAGGTCCGTGGTAGTCTAGCCGCCGGTCACCCGAGCGTCAAACGGGGGAAAGTTCACTTCGGAGGCCCGATGCGACACCCATTACGCGCCGCCGTGTTCGCCGCGGGCGCGCTCGCCGGATGCGCGCCGGCCGCGCGCGTTCCGGCGCCGCAGCCGCCGATCGGACACGAATTCGTCGCCGACTATAACCGCATCGGCTCGGTCGTCCTCGTCGAACTCGGCGACCGGTCCGAGATCGTGAAGGAGTGGATCGTGCTCCCCCGCTCGGTCGTCATCTCGCACGGCGGCGACGTCATCGCGCGAATCCTCGATGCGCGCTCCGGCCTCCTCGGCCCGATCGTCGCCGTGGACGCGGACAGCCGGCGGATCTGGCTCGGCACGGCGCAGGGCGTCTTCACTCTCGACAAGTCCAATGACGATCTCGCGCGCTTCCAGGCCGGCTCGCCGATGGAGGATCACGTCGTCGCGGTCGGGATCGATCCTTCCCATCCGGACACGGGGTGGGCGGTGACGCGCGCCGGCGTGATGAAGATCGAGCACCGGTTCGGCAGGACCGAATCGTTCGTGTTCGAGGAACCGATCCTTCCGAGGGCGGAGCTGGTCGCGATGGACCGCGACTTCGTCTGGGTCGGCGGGAACGACGGGCTCTTGCGGTTCTCGAAGCAGTGGGGACGATGGGACCGCTTCGCGTATCCCGGCGGCTCGACGCGCCCGCTCCGGCTCACCGTGGACGCCGAGGCGCGCGCCCTGGCGATCACCGAGAACGCCCTCTACCGCTACGATTCCGCCTTCGAGCGCTGGCTCCGCGTGGACTAGCGGCGGGCAGGATCCCAGGCGATCTCGAGCGCGAACGGCGAGAAGAGGCCGCCGACGCGCGCGACGACGTCGCCGCCGGAGGAGATCCGCGCGATCCTGCCGCTTCCTTGTTCAGCCACCCACACGTCGCGCGTCACCGGATCGAGCCGGACCGCGCGCGGCGACGAGAGCCCTTCGACGGACGCGACGATGCTCGTGAGATCCTCGTCGAGCCGGACCACGCGGCCACCCGAGAGATCGGCGACCCAGCAGCCGCCCTCCGGATCGTCCACGACATCAGCCGGCGCGACGAGCCCGCGCCAGACCGCGAGCACCGTGTCGCCCGTCGCATCGAGCTTGTGGACGGCATCGCTCGTGCCCGCCTCGACGAGCCACGCTCCGCCGGGGAACACGGCGAGGGCGAACGGGCGGTCGAAGCCGGTGCGGAGCGAGAGGAGCCGGCCCGTGGCGCCGTCGAGCCGCGCGACCCGTCCGCCGGAGTCGGCGACCCAGAGCGAGCCGTCCGACTCGCTCCACGCGAGATCCTCGATGCCGGTGAAGGTACTGTCGTCTTCCCAAGCCTGCGCGTGTCCCGGACCGTAGCCGCGCACCGCGCCCGTGTCGAAGGATCCCGCGAACACGAGCGAGCCATCAGCGCTCACCGCGACGGCGGCCACGCCGGGGGGCGCAACGAGGGGCTGCTCCTTCCTCTCGCCGGACGGACCCAGGTGAACGAGGACGTTCCCCGCGTAATCCGCGGCCCAGACATCTCCCGTCTCCCTGACGACCGCCATGTCCGAGATCTGCGCGCTCACGAAGACGCTCCGCACGAGGTCGCGCGCGTCGGGCGAGACGAGCCACGCCCTGCCGGAGGTGAGATCGGCGACCCACGGATAGGCGGGGCCGGGGCTCGCCGGCTCTTCCGCGCCGAGGAGCGGCTCGTCCTGACCGTTCACCGAGACCGCAAGCACGTACCCGTACTCCGTGTGCGCCTCGACGGCGCGGTCGGTGTATTCACGGGCGCCACGCGCGAGACCGGCCGGCGTGAGCGAGGCGAAGTCGCCGCCCTCCGTCCGGCGAAGGACCTCGAACCCGGCGAGATCCTCGATCCCCATGTCGTCCCAGCCGAGCGTGACGTAGCCGTCGCCGGCAACGGCACGCATGTTCGCCGGCCGGCCGCCGGTCTTCGGGTTCGCTGGATCGAACGGATTCGTGTGATCGCGATCGGAGCATGCGGCGAGCGCGAGGCCCGCGGCGAGCGCGGCAACCGCCGCGGCGCGCACGGCCGCCCGGGCGAGCGCGGGCGCCGGGAATCCGCGGCGCCGACTCACCGCGCCTCCTCGGCGCCCGCCTTCCGGTGGCCGAGGATCTGATCGCGCAGGATGAGCACCGCCGCCGTCGCGAGGAACGTCTCCGCGGCAACCCACGACGCCAGGGAATACTCGTCGTACCGCTCGGCGCGCCGGTGCGATTCCCGCTGGCGATCGAGGTTTCCGTGCGAACGGTAGGAGTCGTACGCTTCGTCGGCTTCCATCTCGAGCCGGACGCCGAGCACCGCGCCCACGCCCGCGCCGACGAGAAGACCGTAGCGCCACCACGCCCACCCACCGCGGTCGATGCGCGTCGCGTTGAGGAGAGGAGCGGATGGGTTCGCGGCCAGCATCGCCGACCAGTGCGCGCCCGCGGTCCGCAGGAGACCGACCGCTACGCGCACCGGCTCGTGGCCGGCAAGCCGCAGCTCGAGCGTCCCCTCGTCCGATTCGGGCAGCTCGAAGAGGAACGGCGTGCGCCCGACGTAGCGATCGTCGTGGAACGCGCTCGCGCCGAATGGGGTGCTCGTGACGTTCACCGTGCGGGGATAGCGCAGCTCGATCTGCGACGTCTGGCCCGCGCGCACGTCGAGCCGCCGCTCCACCGGCTTCGTGGCGAACGCGCGGCGGCCCGCGGGGATGACGCCGATCTTGTGCGTGCCGGGCGCGACCGCCACCCCGTCGAGCGGCGTGCAACCGACCGAGTCACCGTCCACGAGGACGACGAGACCGGAGGGCTCGGAGCGGACGTCGATCCAACCGAGTTCCTCGATGGCGCCATCCTCGGCGAACGACGCATCGGACGCGAACACGAGCGCTGCGACAGCGAGGCCGATGGAGAAGAAGAACACCGCCCGGCCGGCGGTCAACGCACGCCCCCGCGGAACAGCGTGAGTCCGCCGCGCGTGTCCGCCACGAGCGCGTGGCGCCCGGCGATCGCGGGCGGCGTCTCGACCGAGGCTTCGAGATGGGACGCCCACACACGCTCTCCGCTCAGACGGGAGAGCGCGAAGACGTCGCCGTCGAGCGCGCCGAAGAGGAGATATTCGCCCGAGACCGCGGGGCCGGCGCGAAGGAGCCTTCCCGTCTCGGCGCGGAGCACGCGCGTGCCGTCCGCGAGCGAGAAGCCGAGAACGATCCCATCGACCGTGCCGACATAGGCCGCACCTCCCTCGATCGCGACGGAGCCGGTCACCTTGCCTCCGGCTTCGGCCTGCCACAGCACGCGGCCGTCGTCGGCCGACAGTGCCGTCACACGGCCGTCGGCGCCGGCGACGATCGCGACGCTGTCGCGCGCCGAGACGCCGCCGTGGACCGGCTGGCCGACGACGATGCTCCACGCGCGCGAACCGTCCGCGCGGCGGAACGCCTCCACGCGCCCGCGGTCGCCCGCGATGATCGCGAGCGAGTCGGTGAGCGCGGGCGGACCGAGGATACGGGCGTCGGCCTTCGCGCGCCAGACAGGCTCGCCGGTGCTCGTCCGCACCAGGAGGACAGCACCCGCGCGGACCGGAACGAGGAGCGAGTCGCCCCAGAGAGCAGGCGAGGCGGAAACTTCACCGATCTTGCGCGACCAGACGACCTTTCCGGAAGAGAGAGAGAGGCAGAGGAGCTGCCCGCCGGCGCTCTCGGTCGCCGCGTAGACGCGGCTGGAGCGGATGATCGCCCCGGCGCGAAAACCTCCCGAAGCGTTTCGCGACCAGAGAACCTTCCCCGTCGCGAGATCCACGGCGCGCACCTTGCGGTCCACGGTGGTCACGACGGCGATGCCGTCGGCCATGGCGAGCGGGCTCGTGATCCCGCGGCCGACTTCGAGCCGCCAGACGGCCTCGAGCGGAAGCGTGATTCCGATCGAATCGGCGAACGTGCGCGCGTTCCCGCCGCCGGCACCCGGCCACACCGCGCTCCGTGCCGCCGGACTCAAATGGTGCGACCGCGCCGCGCACCCCGATGCGGCGAACGCCAGCGCCGCCGCCGCCGCGAACGCGAAGGCGCGCGCCGCGAGAGCGCGCGCGCCGTGCCGGGCCGGGCGCTCGCGACCGGTCGCCGCCCGCCCGGCGGGCCGTCTCAGTAGTTCCATCCGATGAAGAATTCCGTGTCCGTCCGCGAGTCGATCGTGCGGAAATCGGTGCGCCGCGAGAAGTCCATCCGCAGCACGAGGAATCCGCCGAGCCCCATGCGGAGCCCCGCGCCGAAGCTGCCGAGCGGGTCGAATTGCGTGCGGTCGTCGCTCCACACCTGCGCGGCGTCCACGAAGACCGCGCCCTGGATGCCGGGGAAATCGATCCGCCCGAACGGGAAGCCGATGAGAAAGTGCTCGATGAGCGGGAACCGGTACTCGTTGTTGAGGAGGATCGACCGTGTCCCGACGAACGCGCGGCGCGGATAGCCGCGCAGGCTGTGCGTGCCGCCGAGAAGGAAGAGCGGCGGATCGGTACCGCCCGAAAGCCGGCCCTGCGCGCGGACCGCGTACGCCGAGCGCTGCGCAAGGCGGAAGTAGCGCCGGTAGTCGAGCACGAAGAAGGCGCCTTCCGTCGAGGCCCGCGAGATGTCGAGCGAAACGCCGACCGTCGCGTTCATCCGCTCGCCGTCGATCGGCCCCGTGCTCATCCAGAGAGACGTGTCGCGGATGAACGAGAGGTAGTTCGCGATGAGGAACGCCTGGCGGTCCACGTCGCGGATCGGCTCGGTCTTGTCGGAGTAGACGAGCGAGAGACCCGTCTCCACCCGATGGAATTTCGAGAACGGATAGCTTCCGACGAGCCCGCCGCCGGCACGGCGCTCGAAGAACGGGAAGCCCTGCTCGTCGATGTAGTCACCGACGTAGTGGAACCCGGAGATCCCGTAGTTGAGACGGTGCGTCAGGTTGAAGTACGACACTCCCACGTTCATGTTCGAGAGGAGGTCGGACGCGCGGTTCGCCGAGTTCCCGAGCTGGAGGAAGAGAACGCGGTTCCCCATCATGTCGGTGAGCGCGGCCTGCACGCCCTCGCCGAGGCGCTGGTTCGGCTCGAAGCCGACGCCGCCCTGCGCGATGTCGAGCGAGAAGTGCGGCTGGTACTGCCCCACCTCGGCCTTCGTCGCCGCCGTGGTTCCGTCCCAGGTCCACGACTCGTATCCGTGATCCGACGCGAGCGCGATCTCCGGTCCCGGCGGCTCGTCCGGCACGACCATCCGGTAGATGTGGAAGCGTCCCCCTTCGTATCCGGTGAAGAGCAGCTCCTTGCCGTCCTCGCTCCAGACCGGATCGAACACACCTCCGACGAACGTCGACAGACGCCGCCCGTTTCCGTCGCGGTCGACGATGTAGAGGTTCGGGATCCCGTCGCGATCCGAGGCGAAGACGATCCGCGTTCCGTCCGGCGACCACGATGGCGCGAGATCGTTCCAGTCGCCGAACGTGAGATAGAGGACCTCCCGCGTCTCCAGGTCGAGCAGGAAAAGGTTCCGCGCGCCCGTGCGTCCGTGGGCCGTACGGTCGGACGAGAACGCGATCCACTGGCCGTCCGGCGACCACGCGGGATCCAGATCCATGTACCGGTCGTCGGTCAGCCGGTCGAGCGCGCCCGTCTCGACGTCGAGCACGTAAAGGTCGGAGTACCCGTCCTTCGTGAGACCGCTGAAGACGATCTTCCGCCCGTCGGGCGACCAGTTCGGCGAGGAGAGGCCGATGAGCGACTCGAAGCGGAAGCTTCCGCTCAGGTCCTCGCCGCGGAGATCGTACGTGTAGAGGGCGTCGCGCTCTTCGTGCTTGCTGACGAATGCCAGCTCACCGCGCTCGTTCACGTCGATCTTCGTCCGAAACGGATGGAACGATTCGAATTCGGGCGACCGCTCCCCCTTCACCACCGTCTTCACATCCTCGTCGGGTCCTTCGAGCGAGGCGGAATAGATGTTCGTGTAGCCGGTTCGCGGCGACACGAAGAGGAACCGCTTGTCCCCGAGGCCCGCGGAAGCCGGAAGCGGGACGCCCTTGAAGTTCACGTCCCCTTTCTTCGTGAGATCGGTGGCCACCGCGCGGAACGGCTTCGTCACCGTGACGAGCGGGTAGTACGAGACGCGGAGCGCCTGGTGCCAGTCGTTCGAAAGCTCCGACTGGCTGACGCCGAGGACGCGCCTCAGAACGTCTCCGAACGACGAGCCGGTCCACAGCTCGTCGTACATCATCGTGAGCTTGTCCTCGCCGTACGTCGTCGCGATGTACCGGCAGAGCGATTGCCCGATCTTGTAGAGCACGAACGTCCCGTTGTATCGCCAGATGTCGTCGATGTCCGGCATGCGCCCCGAGAGGACGAGGTCGCGCACGAACAGATCGGCTTCCGTGTCCCACGGCCTCGCGAGGAAATCCGCGATCCCTTCCGAGAACCAGAGCGGGGGCGAGAGGTAGGCATTTCTCGGGTGCTGGGCGTAAACGGCGGCGGTCTTCGAGAGCTGGAAGACGTGCACCAACTCGTGATGGATAACGTCGCGGAAATCGCTGTACGAGCCGTTGAACGGGATGAGCACCCGTCCCTTCGCGAACTCCGTGAGCCCCGCCACTCCTTCCGGCAGGAGGAACGGCGTCACGTTCGTCTGCTCGAAATCTTGGTGGCTCGCGTAGATGATGAGCGGCACGCGGCGCGGGACGTGATGGACGAACTCCACCGAGAGATCGGCGTAGCTCGACTCGGCCAGCGCGAGCGCCTTCTCCGCAAGGAGCCTCTCCTCCGGATAGAAGTAGAGGTCGAAGTGCTCGCTCTTCATGACATGCCACTGGAAATCGGTGTACTGCACCTTGTTCTTGCCGAAGCTCACGAACTGGGCGTCAGCGGCCGGGGCGAGCGCGACGACGGAAGCGACGAGGAGCGCGGCGACGAACAGGGGCCTGCTTGTGTGTAGGCGGGGATGCAACAGACTTCTCCTGTGCTCTAGACGATGTGACTCGAGAACGGCAGCGGAGGCAGCGGCCATTACAGAGAGTAATCCGGTCCCGGAGCGGCGCGCAACAGTCTGAGGCAGATTCGGGCCGGAATTCCTGGTTCCACCGGAGTCCGCGGGCCGCGCAGGCCGGGCGCGGGACCTGCGCTCGAGCGCGGCGCGCAGGCCGGGCGCGGGACCTGCGCTCGAGCGCGGCGCGCAGGCCGGGCGCGGGACCTGCGCCCGCGCGCGGCGCGCGGGCGCCTCGCCCCGGAAGGGCGAGGGTGAATCGAGCCGAAGCGAGGCGGTAAGCCGGGTTCTGTTTCCCGAAGGGGTCGCCCCCCTCGGGACAGCGCTCATTTCTCTGCGACGCGCGTTGCCGCGCGCCTCCAGCGACCGACCCGAGAGTGATAGCGAGGCGGGCCGCCTCTCCTCTCCTATTTGGTCTTGCTCCAGGCGGGGTTTGCCGAGCCGGCGGCGTCACCGCCACCGCTGGTGAGCTCTTACCTCACCGTTTCACCCTTACCGGTCCCTTGCGGGACAGGCGGTTTATTTTCTGTGGCACTTTCCCTAGGATCGCTCCCGCTGGGCGTTACCCAGCGCCTCGCCCTGTGGAGCCCGGACTTTCCTCGGGGACTTCGAGAAGCCCCCGCGAACGCTTCGCCTCCTTCGGCTCGATACCCTTCACGTATCCATCGATGGCGCGGTTCGCGAGCGCGTCCGCCCGCGCGTTCAGCTCCCGAGGCACGTGCTTCACGCTCCGCGCGCGGAACCTCGCGAGCAGACGGCCGGCCTCCTCGAACAGCGGCTTCAGGTTCGGATGCTTGACCCGGTACTGGCCCGAGATCTGGCGGGCCATCAGCTCGGAGTCGGTCCGAATATCGACTTCGACCGCCCCGAGATCCGCGGCGCGAGCGAGCGCGTGGAGGAGCGCACGGTACTCCGCCTCGTTGTTGGTCCCTTCACCCAAGTACCGGCTCGTCTCCTCCAGGATCCGTCCCGATTCATCCATGATGAGGATTCCGGCGCCGGACGGGCCCGGATTGCCGCGGCTCGCCCCGTCTACGATGAGGACGAGCTTCAAGCGGCCTCCGCGCCGTCGCCGGTCCAGACGAGGAGCCGGCCGCACGCTTCGCACGCGACGATCCGAGCCCCCATCTTGACGTCGTTGATGCGCTGCGGCGGGAGCGCCGTGAAGCACCCACCGCACGAATTCTTCACGATCGGAACGACCGCCGTCCCCTGCTTGACGTCGCGGATCCGCTCGTAGCGCGACTTGAGATCCGCGGGGAGGCGCTTCGACGTCGCGTTCCGGACCTCGAGCGCACGGGCCAACTCGGCGTTCACCTCGGCGAGGATCCCCTCGAGGCGGCTCCGCTCGGCGGACGCCTTCGCCTGTGCCTCCTCGAGTTCCTTCTCGGCGCGGCGCACCGCGCCGACGACTTCTTCTTCCGCGTCAAGAATGAGAAGGACCTGCGTCTCGAGGTCAGACCGCTTCTCCTTGAGCACGTCGATCTCGCGCGTCATCGCGCTGAAGTCCTTGTTCGTCTTGAGAAGGAACTGCTGCGACTGCAGCTTCTTGATCTCTCCGTCCAGGCGCTCGATCTCGTGCTCGGAGTCGCGGCGCTTCTTCTTCGAGGCCTCGAGTTCCTTCTTCCTGAGCGCTACTTCGGCCTGTCCGGCCTCGATGTCCCCTTCCGCCTTCTCGATGTCGCGCGGGATCGCCTCGGCGCGGCGGCGTAGGCGGTCCACTTCGCGATCCTGAACTTGCAGCTCGAGAAGATGCGACAGCTCCTCGATCATGATTCGTCGTCCCCTTTAAACGAAAAGGCGGTGCACCCACCGGGTGCACCGCCGCCGTCGACCGGGGCGCGCTGTCGCCGCGGTCCCGCGCCCCGGGCTTCGGGCGCGGACCCTCGAATTTCCTTCGCGGCGAAGATCAGCACGTTTCTCCCCTCGAAATGGTGGGCGGAACAGGGCTCGAACCTGTGGCCCCCTGCCTGTGACGCAGGTGCTCTACCAGCTGAGCTATCCGCCCCCAAGTGTGTGGGCCCACTTGGAATCGAACCAAGGACCTACCGGTTATGAGCCGGCTGCTCTAACCCCTGAGCTATGGGCCCTCATCGCCCCGCCGATGAGACGGATTCCACCGGGGCCCACCGTCCGCATGCCGGCCGACTGTAGTGCGCCGGCGGGCGCGAGGTCAACCTCTACGTCAGCTCGGCGTACGCCTTGAGCCGGCGACGGCGCGTCGGGTGGCGCAGCTTGCGCAGCGCCTTCGCCTCGATTTGGCGGATGCGCTCGCGTGTCACGTTGAAGATCGCGCCGACCTCTTCGAGCGTGCGCGGGCAACCGTCCTCCGTCAGCCCGAAGCGGAGCTTGATCACCTTCGCCTCGCGCTTCGTCAGCGTCTCGAGGACGTCGTTCACCTCGTCCTTCAGCATCGCGAAGGTCGCAGAATGCGCGGGCGAGACCACGCTCGTGTCCTCGATGAAATCGCCGAGGTTCGAATCGTCGTCCTCGCCGATCGGACGGTCGAGGGATATCGGCTCCTGGGCCGCCTTCAAGACGCTCTTGATCTTGTCGGCCGGCATCTCGAGCCTCTCGCCGATCTCCTCGGGGGTCGGCTCGCGACCCAGCTCCTGCACGAGCCTTCTCGAGGTGCGCACGACCTTGTTGATCGCCTCGATCATGTGCACGGGCACGCGAATCGTGCGCGCCTGATCGGCGATCGCGCGCGTGATCGCCTGGCGGATCCACCAGGTCGCGTACGTCGAGAACTTGTACCCCTTGCGGTAGTCGAACTTATCGACGGCGCGCATGAGCCCCGAGTTGCCTTCCTGGATCAGGTCGAGGAACTCGAGCCCGCGGTTCGTGTAGCGCTTCGCGATCGAGATGACGAGCCGGACGTTCGCCTCGATCATCTCCTTCTTCGCGATGTCGCGCTCCATCTCGCCGGTGCGGATCTGGTCGACGACCTCGAGCAGCTCCTCGCGCGTCATGCGCGCCTCGAGTTCGATCCTGCGGATCTTCCGACGCGAGTTCTTGATGCCCTTCGACAGCTCGACGAGTTCGACCGCCGGCATGCCGGCTTCCTTCGCGGCCGCGCTCGCGTACCCGCCGCCCCGCTCGGCCTTCCGGGCGAGGCTCATGATCGGCTCGGCGCCGATGTTCACCTGGCGCTCGACCTCTTCGATCTCGCGGTCCGCTTCGCGCACGCGCTCGGCGAGCGCCTTGAGCTTCAGGCCGAGCTTCGCGATGAGCTTCGGATTGATCTTGAGGCTGCGCAGCTCGTCGATGATCTTCCGCTCGTGCCGCTCGATCGATCCCTTCAGCTGCGCGAGCTTCTTCTGCCCCATGCGCCGATGGCTCTGCGCGCGGAGCTTCACGAGCTCGTTCTGCACCTTGAGGAGGCGCTGGATGATCCGGGCGATCCGGAGCTTCTCGTTCTTCGTCGCGTTCTCGCCGGTCAAGTTGCCGAACTCGACCTGCACGAAGTCCTCGAGCTTCATCTTCCCGGCGACCAGCTTCTGCGCGAACTGCTGCAATTCGCGCGTCGAAGTCGCCGAACGGAACACCGCGGTCGCGATCTTCTCCTCGGCCGCCTCGATGCGCTTCGCGATCGCGACCTCGCCCTCGCGGTCGAGGAGCGGAACCTTTCCCATCTCGCGCAGGTACATGCGGACCGGGTCGTCGTAGCGGACCGGCTGCGCTGCGACCTGCTTCTCGACGGGGGCGACCTTGAGTTCTTCGGTCTTTCTTTGGCGCTTGATCTTCTTGAGCGCCTCGTCCTCGGACTCGAAGACGTCGATGTTCATCTCGCCGAGAGCGATGTAGGCGCTCTCCATTTCCTCGACGAGATCCTCGCCGCTGGAGGCGGCATCGAGGAACTGATCGATCTGGTCGTGCGTCACGTATCCCTGACGCAGCGCGAGCGCCTTCAACTCCGACAGCTGGGTCGATTCCGGTTTGCCGCGAGACTTGCTCTTCATCGAGCCGTCAGACCTCCTGCCTGCACGATGCTGCCGGAAGCCATTCTGAGGTGAAGTGCCGCGGAGGGCGCGCTCCGGCCGCGGGCATGCGTCCGAAGGCTGCCCGAATGTGACAATAGCAGCATAGCCTTTTACTCTATCAGAAGAACCCGGCCGCGCCTACCCCCCAGACTTCGGGGACTGTCGGGCGTTCAACTCGCTCATGACGGCGGTCAATTCCCGGCTGAAGACCTGCTGCGGGTCCCCCGTGGTCCGGATCTGCTCCTCGAGGTAGCGCTTCCGTTCGAGCAGGGGATCCGACTCGAGCCACCGCACGATGTCCGCGAGGGCCTTCGCCCTCTCGCGGTCGGTCCGCTCGATGGGATCGGAAAAGGACGCCCGGGTCAGAAGAGAGCGGATCGCGCCGTCCTCCACCCTCTCGACGACCCGGCTCAGGTCTTCTCCCGCGCCCCCCGGTCCCGCGGTCAGCAGCACCTCGACCGCCTGCTTCGCCGGGGGCGATAGCCGGCTCGCCAAGAGACGTCTCCCAAGTTCCGTCAGTAGAGGGGGATCCAGGATCAGATCGACCAGCAGGTTGCCTTCGAATCCCGCCGGCATTCCGGTTTCCCGCGGAGGGCCGGGCTTCGCCGGCTCCGCCCCGGTCTCCCGCCCTGCAGGCCGAGCCATGCCCGCGGCCCCCTTCCCGCGGACCGCTTCGACCTGCTCCGCGAGGACCGTCTCGCTGAAGCGGAAGCGCTCCGCCGCCTTCTGAACGAGGAGACGCCTCGCAATGGCGTCCGGAACGACTGCCAGGAGGTCCCGAAGGGTGTGGAGAGCATCCTCGACCGTCATCTGAGACGCCGGAAGCCGCTGCAAAGTTTCCACGAACTCCACGGCATCGAGACGCGACTCCAGGAGGCGCTCCATCGCCTCGGATCCGTGCGAGCGCACAAAAGCGTCCGGATCGGTCCCGCCGGGTAGGAGTACCACCGACGCCGAGACCCCTTCGGCCAGAACAACACCGAGCGCGCGCCGCGCGGCGGTCACGCCCGCCGGATCGCCGTCGAAGAGGAGGACGATCTTCTGCACGAAGCGGCGCGCCATGCGCACCTGGTCGGATGTGAGCGCCGTGCCGCAGCAGCCGGCCGCGTGCGCGAGCCCCGCTTCGCGGAGGCTC
>Ga0326597_10008124_pt1 | contig 14196 bp, 11 predicted proteins | sample RVTome_12_FD_203789 | JGI IMG/M metagenome (GOLD analysis project Ga0326597, IMG submission 203789) | Soil microbial communities from uranium-contaminated site in the Upper Colorado River Basin, Wyoming, United States - RVT100D185 | ecosystem: Environmental > Terrestrial > Soil > Contaminated >... | reverse complement strand
CCCTCCCCGTAGCGAGCAGTGTTGCCGATGCACCAGGCCAGCCAGAGTTCGGTCGCTCCTCGATCCACGGCTTCGAGCAGGTTGGCATCTTTGATCCAGACGGCGTCGGTGTATGACACACCGCCCTTCTGCACCACCGGCATCGCGATCGGTAGCGAGATCCCGGCGACAAGGAGGTCGAGATCGATCTCGGTATGTGGGATCACTTCGTTGGTCTTGTCGGTGAAGTTGCACACGTTGAAACTCCCTGTCGGAGTCGCCGAGGCTCGTATTCGGTCGGTATCGACTCCTAGATGGGGGAACACGTGGTCGACTATCCCGTCGGCGTCACCGAAGGCCATGAGCGCGGTCGGGCCTCTGAGATAGGTCTTGAGGCGCGCCGGCGAGAAGAACCGCCGCACATCCAGCGTGATCCACCGCTCGCACATGTCCGAGGGCTCTCTCCCAGCTAGCAGCATCGCCGCATTGATGATCCCTCCCGAGGTTCCGTCGACATGGTCGATTTCCACGCCCGCCTCTTCCAAAGCTGCGATCACTCCCGCCTGCCATGCCACTCGCATGCCCCCACCGGCGAGGATCAACGAGCGAACCGTCACCTGATGCGCCGCCAGTACCAGATGGTTACGGCCGCAGAGACTGCGTCGAACCCGACTACGCCCAGCGCCAGAGGCGAGAACACATCGCCAAGAACTCCGATCAGCACACCAGCTACTGCGCCCACTTTCTGGATGCCTCCCCACAGGATGACGATGGGGTGATCTCCGTCGGCCACCACCGCGTGGACTACTGCTCCTCCGACCACAGCCATGAACATTCCCACGATTGCGAAGAAATGCCTGGTGGTGACCGTGAGTTCAGTGCCCAGGGTCTCGAGAACGAAGCCGGGAACGACCGATTGCACCAAACCTGCAACGACCGTGGCAGCGCCGACGAGTCCGACTGCCAAAGCCAGTCGGTCGTGACGGAGACGGCTCACCTGACCGGCGAGACTCGTCACGCCGCCTCCACTGCTGCGGCAACAAACCACACGGCCATTGCCAGCCATTGGACGGTCCACAGACCGACCCGAAACACGTTCAGGCGCATCCACGCCACGAGTGTCTCGGTCAACTCGTTGGGATCCTCGATACCCTCCGTAAGGCGCTTGTTATGCTTGAAAATCCCAAAGATGGTCAGCGCCGTGGCCGCCGCCACTCCTCCCAGGACAACCCAGGGCACCCAGCCGAACGGCTCGCCCCACTCCGAGATGATCATGACTATGGCCAGCACGATCATCAGGTTGGTCATCCAGGTAAAGATCCTCGTGGCTGCTTGCACCTGGGGGACGATGTGGGTGTAGTAGTTGGCCGGAGTGAGGTCACGGGCGGTCGGGAAAGAGAACAGCACAAGAGACCAGCCTGTTCCGAAGTACATCGAGGTACACGCGAAGAGCAGCATGTAGCTGATGATTATCAGGGTCTCCATGTCCCTTCTCTCCGGTCGGGAGGCTCAAGCCACCCCTCGCTCTGGCCAAGATCGATGACGCTCTCCAATCCCTCCACCTCATCGACCGGAGGGTGTGTCGACGTGATCATCCACGCCTCCATGAAGTCGTCCAGGGCGCCACCGGACTCCGGGATAAAGGCGGTGAAAATCGGCTTGCTACTCAAGTCCAGATCCCGGAGCCGGTCCATTCTCGGATGGGGGCCGAGAACCATGTCGGCCCGAGCCTTTCGACCCAGAGACACGTGCGTCCTCCCCCTGAAATGGATGTACGACTTCCAGAGCAACCCCCGAAAGGTGCAGTAGTTGGCAGCACTGGCGCGCAGCGGGAATCCCTTCCCCTTCGGTCTCGACACATCGATCCGCATGGCCAACTGGCCGTCGAGGTCGTATTGACTGCTGACCATGTCATCGCTGACGACATAGTCGAGGTTGGCCTGGTGCTTGGGCATGCCCCATATGCCCTTTCCACCCTTGACAGAGATCTCAGTGCTCACCGGCAGGTCGACCACGAATTGCCCTGTGCCGAACCAGCCAGGCAACAGCCCCGGAAGCAGCGGCGGCGCCGGCTTGGAACCATGTGTACTGGCGATGGCGATGCTGAACTCGATGTACTTGCCGATGTCGGTCCAGCGATAGTCGATCACGGTGATCAACAAGACGGCCCTTCGGGGGCTGACTCGCAAAGGATGGATCTCGTTGCCCGGGAGCAGAGCCTTGGCGGCCTTGGCATCACAGGTGAACCCGGCGAAGACCGCTGGGGAGCTTCTCGAGTTGACCGGCAACTCGAAGGAGATCCCGTCCACTTTGGCAAACCTTCCGGCGAGTCGGCGTTGCCGGCGCATGCCTTTCATCCGTGTCATCCCAGCTCCTCCATGATCTGCGGGAATACGTCTCCATCGGCGTTCTTGCCCATGAACATGTCCAGATGCCCGTATCCAGGAACCACATGCAGGGCGTGTTGTCCCGGTCGGTGCGTGTCGAAGAAGTCGTAGCTACGTTCTTGGCTCTCGGGGAGGAAGCAGAGATTGTCCTCCCCGGCAAAGAACGCGAAGCGGGCATCGGTGCGCGGGGGCCCGGCGGTGTAGTCGCGGGGCAGGCGGGACAGATGACTCATCGAGACCAGGTGCCCGCGACGCACACATTCGGACATCTGCGCAAAGAATGAGAGCGGGCACTCGGCGAATTCCTTGCGCAGCCACTCGTGAGTTTCGTCGCTGAGGTTCTCGTGGGACCACAGGCACGGGAATCCGGTGCCGTAGGTGAAGCTCACTCCCTTGCACACGTCGTTGTCACATTCGTGGTGCGTGAGCCGCACCAGCCTGGCGATGGCTTTCTCGAACGGGGCCTCAGCGGTGTCGCCCCACCCAGGATTCAGGTATGGCGTGAATCTGGCGATCAGTGGGGCAACCCAGTGGATCTTGAGCTCCGAGAAAGGCCGGATCTTCGGGTGGAGCGACACCGCGTTGCTGACGATGGTGGTCACCTCGGGGACCAGGCCGGCGACCGCCGACATGACGAAACTCGTAGATCCCTGGCAATGGACGATAGCCTGCATTGTCTCGGCGCCGGTCTCGGCCAGCACACGACGGACCGCGGCGGGGTGGTCGAAGGCCGCGGCCTGGTCCAGAGTCCATTCGTTGGGTGGCAGATCGATGCTCGCCCTCCAGTTGAGCAGCCACACATCGTGTCCTTCGCCCACGAGGAGATCGACGAGTGTCGTCTGAGAAGGAGGCCTGAATATGTCGGCTCGCACCCCCGCCCCGTGGACCAGCATCACCGGGCCTTTCGTCGCGGCTCGAGGGCCTTCTACATGAATGAGGTTGATCTCCCGGCCATCGAGGGCGGGGAACGAGATGACGGTGTCTCGTGACTCGACCTGAGATGTCATGAACCCCTCCTTCGGATACTGACGGAGTCGATCAACTCAATCTTGGCAGGACTTCCTGTGGGTGCCGGCACGTCGTCTTCCCATTCGAGTCCGCGCCGGTCCACCTTTCTCAACCCAAGGACTCTGACGTGGAGAACCCCCTCCTCGTCGATCCTGAGTCTCACGAAGTTCTTGTAGCCCTCCCATCGGATTCCGATAAACAGCTCATTGAGATTCCGTTTGACGTAGGAAGCCCCTATCAGATAGGCGGTGAAGACGAGTGTCCCTAATGCCGCGCCAACCAACAGGGTCGTGAGCACGAACAGCGAAACCATCAACCACTCGGTACCGTATATCGGCTGTCCGGCCGCCAGCCAAAAACCCAGTGAAGTGACCGCAGCCCCGGCGGCGAGGTGGACAGCAGTGTGGAGGGCTCCGAGCACCAGCCCAAAGCCGCGATGTCTCGGATGCCCCTTGTTGGCGAGCGCGGTGGTGCCCACCAGCATCACGATCGCCAGTATCCAGAACGGTGAATAGTTGACGCTCGCGGTCAGCAGCTGCCCAAAGGTCCACCACATGCCCTCCGCCCTAAACGACTCGATCGAGGCGACAAGACCGGCGGATCCGACTGCCTCGCTGGCAACGAGCCCAGCCGCGCTTTCACGAATCAGGTTGACCATCAGCGCGTAGACGAGACCCCAAGCCACAACCAAGCTCCACGTGCGGGGCACCCGCCACAAAGCCCGCCAGCCGAGACGTCTCGAGCTCTTTGCGTCGGGCCATACTTCGTCGAGATCCAGCGTCCGCGCCTGGCCCCCTCTGCGCTCCCGGAGCCGGATCCTCTTGGGGAGATCGTTGGTTGATGATAGGTACGCCCCTCCCCCGCCGGCGGTGATCATGTGCGGTGTGCCGCTGACCGGTTTCCCGCCGGCATCGAGCTCCGCGTATCGGGCATAGTGGTGTTTGTCGCCCGAAAGTATCAGCCGGACCTCGACTTCCTCCGCCGGCACGATCTCGCTGATCAGGTATCTCAGATTGTTGTAGGCGGCGTCGTCGGGTGGGTCGCTAGAGGTGGCCGGGCATTTGATCCAGGTCGGCTTCGCGGTGCAGAGGACGATGGCATCACCGCTCTCCAAACTCTCTGCGGCCATCTTGAAGTAGTCCATCTGCGCCGTGTCAATCGGACCGTCGAAGGCGATGTCGATGCCCCAGAGCCACCATTTGCTAGGCAGCTTCACCGCGAAGTAGCTGCGGTGCTGGCGCGTCCTCCAAGCGCCTATCCACTGCCTGGTGCAGAACTGTTTGATGAATGCAGACAGCCCGTCGTACCAATCGTGATTGCCGGGCAGGGCATAGAGGGATAGCGCGACTTCTCTGCTGGAGCCGTCTGCTCCAATTTCATACAGATATTGCAGCGCCGTCTCATATGGCCCAACCGTTCGCGCCTTGTACGGCTCTGCACCGGGGGTCGGATACACCTGGTCGCCCCCCATTATCAACATCTCGCCGCGCCGAAGCACCTCTCCCTCGACCGACAGCGAGTCCTCGGCTAAGAGCTCGGCGATCGAATAGGTCGCACTGAAGCCGTCCCCGACGTCCGACACGTAGTCGAACCAGAAGTCTCCCTCGGTCCCATCGCCTTCAATAAACAGCCCCGACCTCTCCAGTGCAGGGTCGGACTCGCCGGCGTGGGGCTTAAGGATGGCGAACGTCTCCCGACGGTCCGAATAGTCCCCGAAAGTCTTCGAGATCACGGCGCGAATGGCTCCGTTGAGAAGCTCTCGGGGAGCGAGCCAATGAACGGCCGGTTGCGGGGCGTATTGCCGGTCAACAGACCAGGGCTTCGTCTCCTTCGTGTACCCGGTCATGATCCGGGAGGTTCGAAACCGATACGTTCCAACACGTACACGTCGAACAACTTCCCCGCGAAGAGGCCCATGAATAGGAGAAAGGCGCGCACCTTTGCTCCCAGCGATGGTCCGCTCGCCCGGAATGTGGTGAGCTGGCGGGCGAAGTCTCGCTTCCTGATGCGCAGAATGCCGGACGCGACGACAGAAGCTTCGTCGTCTTCGGGTTCGCTCACGTGGCCTGACAAGATTTTGCTGTAGAGGGTTGACGTGTCGGACCAGACGTCGAATCCGGGGTGGTCTCTGACGTATTTGACCCCCGTGAAGGTGAGTGGGTTGCCAACGCCGTCGTTGAAGAAGAGACGGTACCGCATCTCCCGTTCCCTGCGGTCGTCGCCGGACACGAACAGGTTGAACACCCCCTCCTTAACCTGATGCGTGCCCCCGAGCTGGTCACATCGAACCCAACCGGTAGCAACCCCTTCATGCTCTGGGTCCCTGTAGAAACGGTCGATGTCTCCTGTCTCGATCGTGAGGTGGAACATCAAGAAGTTGCCGGCCGCCTCGCCAGCTCGATAACCCTCTTCGGGGTCTTCGGTCCCGAACGAGGCATAACCCCTCATCTCCTCGGTGAAGCGAACCGTCGTCGGCGTCGTGGTCATCGCGAACCGGGAGCTTCGAGGATGTGGTCCATGGCGCGGTCGGCGAACGCAGCGATGGTCAGAGCAGGATTGGCGCCGACCGGCCCCGGCATGGCAGAGCCGTCAACGACGAAAAGACCCGGATAGCCGAAGACTTCTCCCTTGTCGTCCACGACACCCTCCCCGGGATGCCGCCCCATCGGGGCACCACCGAGCGGATGAACCGTGATAACCCTTGCCAGGTAGCTGAGGAGATTGCGCTGGAACCTGCCTCCGAGGACATCGGTAATGTCCCTCATCGTCTGCTCCACCCGGTTGAAGTACACCCGGGATGAGTCGATGGTCCAGTCGACGTCGAGCATCTTCCCCTTCAACCGCATTTTCCCATCCGGGATGTCACGACCCATGCCCAGCAACGGAAGCGACGAGCTGGAGAACTCTGCTCCCCCGAGAGCGGTTGCAACGGCGCCAGTCCAATCGCTCTGACCGCTGCGCCGGATCGCCGCCCACAGCCGCTTTGCTGCAAAAGCCATGAGTCGTCGGAGTCGATTGGGAGCCTGTGTGGTCTCCATCACCCAGCCGAGAAACGAAGGGAATCCCGCATCCTCGAGGTAGAACCCACGTCCGGCACCGTCCGGATCGGTGGCATCAGCCACTCGTATCGCACTGGTGATCACGGGACCGACCGTGCCGTTGAGCAGGCGCGCCTCTTCCCGGCCCGGATATCCCGTCTTGCAGTCGAACATGAAGCCGAGGAGATCTCCATTGCCACAGAAGCGAGACCCGAGCGTGGCGCTGATGCCGGGAAAAGCTGCCCTGTTCCGCAGCAACAGGTAGCCAGTTCCCAGCGTCCCCGCAGCGAGAACCAGACGATCGCAGATAAGGGTGCGTCGAGGCAGCCCGGACGTGTCGAACGCCCGCCCCACGTTGCTCTCGTGATGCTCGACGTACTCCACCCGAAATCCCCCACCTTCGACCGGGGCGATGCGCCTCACCTCGGACCGTGCCCTGATCTCCGCCCCTTTCGCTTGGGCAGCAGACAGATAGTTGTGGTCGAGAGTGTTCTTCGCCCCAAAGTTGCAGCCGACATCACACTCTCCGCAGAGTCGACATGTCTGACGGGGCATGCCGTGGATGTTGGGAAACTCGCGTTCGACGAGTGCGCCGATGACCGGCGGCTCGTTTTGATTGTGGAAGGTCACTGCCAGCGGCGGAAGCATGAACTCCAGTCCGAGGTGTTCCGCTGACTCTTTCATCGCCGAGGTCTTGGCAAGTGGGTACGCATCGAACGGGAAGACCTGAGCGTTCATCATCTCCTCGACCCGGTCGTAGTGGGGTTCGAGATCAGCTCGGCTGATCGGCCAATGCTCATAACCACCATCGAATGTCTCTTCGTGAACGAACCAGTTCTCGTCTTTGCGGAGGAGAACGTTGGCATAGATGAGTGAGCCTCCCCCGAGACCGGAGGACACCAGAGCCTCCATCCCCCGAAACGACCAGAGATTGAACATCCCGTGAAGACCCCTGCTCGGATCCCAGAAGTTCTTGCCCATGCCATCGGGAGTCCTCGGAAATGAGCCCGGCGGATATCCCTTGCCCCGCTCGAGCACACAGACATCGCGGCCCGACTCGGCGACGCGATAAGCAGCCACGGATCCCCCAAAACCCGAGCCGACTACGACCGTATCGAAGTGCTCTGCGGTGCTCATGCGTTACAACCTACCCCACGACGCGACACACGACACGTGTGAGGCTTTCCTGGTCCACCACCAGAACGACATCGATGCTCCGTTCTCGAGTTCGGCCAACATGCGCTCGTAACCAGGTCGGCCGTTTGCACCGTCATGCGTCCGCGCCTGTTGCCTTTCCGAAGTAGTAACCGAGGGTGAGTGTGACCAGCGGAAGAAGCGCCGAAATCACAATACCTTCAAGAACCCCTTTGGTCTCAGACCAACGTCCTGTACAGGTCATCGCAGTCTGCGCCGCCTGATCAGCACAAATGAATCCTGTGGTGTCACCGAAAACGGCCCATGCCCCATAGCCAATTAGGGCGAGCCCAAAGATGACGAGGAGAGTAATGGTCACGATGAGGCGCGATTTCTCAGAGCCCATCGCCTCAACGACTTCGTCAGTCTTTTCGATCTGGGCTGCGGCTTCATCCTGAAGGTCAGCGAGTTCGGCCTCCGCTTGGGCGATCTCCGGAGGAAGTCCAGACATCATCACTTGAACCTGCTTGTGACAGCGAGTCTGTTAGCAGCTTCACTTAGAGCCTTCGCTTCCTGTGCACTGGCACGAGCCGTCATCAGGAGCGCAAGCTTCTTGGCGTCGTCCGTCGCTCCTTCCGCTTCGCGCGCAGCCTTGTGGCTTTCCCGGAGTCGTTCCGATGCGGCTTTCTGGAGTTCGATCGCTCCCTGCTTAGCGGTCTTGACCATGTCGTGTTCCTTCCCTTGTCAATGACTGGATTGTACTCGGGCGCGACCTTGCCCCGCTGACGGGGATGGGTCTCACGATGAACTAAAAAGGGTGTTGCATAGTCAGCGGAGTCTTGGTGTGGCGATCATCGGTTCCTGTGCGGAAGTCGGCAGCGTTCGCCACGCCGACAACACCAGCTCAACCGCCGCCGGCCTGCCCCACCTCGTTGCACAGCCGGGATATGTCGGCTCCACGGTGGTCCGCTACCTCCTCAGAACCATCGCACCTCGTTGGAGCGAGGTACATGATCGCCCGAATCCTCATGAGTTGATTCTGAGAGTCTACGCGTACGGCGTCCTGGTCGCCTTCGCGGAATGGAGATTCACAAACGTATTCCGCGAAGGTCTGGGCTTGTTGCCTGACGCACCCCTCCCCAGGTGCCGCTCGACGCATCAAGACGAGTTTGCGTCCCCAGTATCCCTTGGGAAAATCGATGGCTCGACGGCGAAAGCCTGCTCCTCGCCGTGGCTGGCTCCGGAGCCAACTAACTGACTAACTGTCTGCGACGATGGCTTCGAGGGCTTGTTGGAGGGGCTGGAGCGTTTCGATGGCTTGTCTTTGTCGTTCTGCCTGGGCGGCGCTGGCGGCTTCCGGGTTGTCGCTGTAGAAATCGTAGAGGTCCTCGATCGTCTCTAAATTCCACGGCGAGCCGTCGACAGAGACACTGATTCGCATACCGAGCGCTGTCTCGGTGACTGTCACCTCGAAATCCCATTCCCCCTGGAACCGCCTGGTTCCCGGATAGAAGGCAACGACCCACCTGTCAGCTTGATCTAGGACCATCTGGTGGTTGACTCCGGCTGCGGTGAGCGTGCCGAGGAGTGCATCACGGTCAACCGCAATGCCTTCCAAGCTGCTGCCCCGTATGGAGAAGCCAGTGTGATCCTCCGCTGTGGATGTCTCGTGTAATTGGAGGTGCTCGCCTCCTGCGGTCAGGGGGAGACTGGCAGCCCACTCCCGGAGGAGGGCACATTCACAGCTCCGGGGGCCGTAAGGATCTCTAAGGCTATTGACAAGGATCCAAACGAATACGACGGTCCCGGCTAGCAAGATAGCGAGAACGATTCCGCCGACTTCCAGATACTTACGATTTGAGTGGGCCATTGGTTGTGGCGGGATGCTACCGTCTCGTCCCTCTTGGACACGACTCTGAAGGGGACGCGAGGACTGCCATGGCTCGCCGTGGCGTTTCTGGTGTTGATAGGTGTTCTCGGTCCGCTAGACAGCTCAGCGATGGGCACGGCCCCGACGAGGGCAGCGGGGGTGCGGTTTGTGCCTCCTTCTCCCGTGGGAGGGAGCTTCACCGGTGAGGTTGAGGTTCATGTGGCGGTGGACTATTCGGGATTCCCCGGGGGACCTCGTGGGAACGTTTCGGTGGACTTGCTGGCCGATGGGACTCAGGTGGCCTCGGCGTCGCAGGGAAGGGCATACACCTCGCGAGGTTTGGGTGAGCAACGATGTGAGCGGCCCACTCGTACCTTTTCGTGTGTCTACATCCTGCGGTTCGATGCCGCGTCGCTGGACGACGGTGAGCATCAACTGGTAGGGGAGGTCACCGACAACCAGGGGCAGCCCCACGTTTCTGCGCCGCTTGTGGTCCAGACCCGTAGAGCCGAGACGACAGGTGAGCTGCTGGCCAGCGAGCTGGAGGCTGGAAGGATTGATTTGGACGAGTGGGCGTCTTGGGGGGTGGCTTCAGTCTTGGTACCGGAAGCGCTCCCGGACCGTTACCGCAGCGACGTGGCGGAGTCGGCTCAAGGTGATGCCACCGGGGAGGTGGCTGGTTATCTGAGCCGCTGGGACGAGCTGAAACCGGACACCCGTGCGCGTCTTCTCCAGGTGTTTGATCTTCTTGATGATCTCCGACGGGATGAGGCCGCGGCCCTGCTTGGCGGAGCCTCCATCAAGGCGACCGTCGACGGGGGTGTCAGCTCAATGTCGGTGACCAATGCCTACATCTCGGAGGTTGTGTTAGCACACACAGGGTCTGAAGAGCGTGAGTACGTTGAGCTGAGCGCTGGTCCTTTCGAAGATCTGTCCGCACTCTCCGTGGTTCTAATCGATGGTACGGCTGGCCGAACTGGTGAAGTCGTCGCCGTAATGACGGGCGGCCAAACGGATCGGCTAGGGACGTGGTGGAACGGGTTCCAATCGTCATTGTTGCCGAACACCAACATCACGTTGCTGTTGGTGGAGGGTAGGACGCCCCGTGTGGGTCAGGACCTCGACCGGAAAGACACCGGGGCCCTGGACAATCCACCCTGGAATCAAGTTCTGGACGCTGTGACATTCTGGGACGGCAATCCTCAGAATTACCACTACTCCACCGTGTTGCTTCAACCTGGCTATGACGGCGTGGCCGCGAGTCCATTGGGTGCTTCCCACATAGCTTTCACCGGTAATCCCGCTGTCGACTGGATTCGTAACGATCCGGATGGTGCCGGTGTCGGACTTGCGCCAACCTTGGCGGCGGGGAGTGATGCACTTAATACACCGGGGTTGCCCAACTGCACCAACAACGGCGAGACTTGTTTTTTGGAGGCGGGCTTCGACCCGGTTGCTGGAACGTCGGGCGATGGCCGCTTCCATTTCCAGTTTCTGGTGCAACCGTGGGACCCGTCCGGGATAGCTTGGGAGGACAACAGCGGAGCTGGTGGGCAGGGGCTGGCCAACGGTATTGATGATGACCTGGATCGCCACGCGAAGGCGTTCGAAGACGCCTGGAACGTCTTTTCCACCGAGAACGTGTACACCGACGAATGGGGTTTCTCAACTCCGTCGGATCTTCCGATGGGTGTGTCGATTCGTCCCGGTAGGGAGGAAGCTGTCGGTGATATAGGTATCGAGGAAACGTCGGAACGGCAAACCGTCTATCACGAACTGTTTCATAAGTTCCAGTTCGAACGTCTCAGCCTTTTTGACCATTCGACAGGATCGGCGGGTCGTTGGCTATTGGAAGCGGCAGCGACATGGGCTCAGCATGAAGCCAACGTTGTGATCGACCCCGCCGTGGACCTCAACTACTTCCAATTCGCATCGGGGGCCCCGAAAACGAGCTATGTCCAGTTCATGGATGTTCCCGAGGACGAGCTGTATTACGGGGCTTTCCCGTTCGAGGACTACGGGCCCCAATACGGATCATTCATCTTTTTCGAGTTCATCGAGCCACCAGACGCTCCTAAGGGTGCGACTTTGAACGCGGTATACGATCAGCTGGTGGTGAACGGTGGGGATGTGCTTGCCGCCGTGAATACGGTCGTTCCCGGAGCCCTAGGTTCGGTAGCACAAGAGTTTTGGATTGCTGCTTACGAGATGTGGGGAGCAAGCTCTCCTAGCAACGCGTTCCACGAAGACCCGCATACCGATGCCTGGCGGGACGTGTTGGCAAGGCCGAATGGTGTCAAGGCCGAATCCATCCCATTGACAGAGTCTCTAGTAGGCACTCCGACACCACTTTCGGTTGACCTGAAGGCTGGTGGCTCCCACCACTGGGAGATCTCCTCGCAGAATCCGGTCGAGTCCAAAGTGACTGTCACCCTGCAGCCTTCGTCGTCCTCTTCGGTCCCCATGGTGTACCGTCTCCATTCGTACAGGGAGAGTGGCTTTCCGGCCTCCTGCTACTCGCTGCTAGACCAGCGCCATGTCGATGAGTCCATCACATTGCCTGCAGGTGCCGAACCCGTTGTCCGCACGGTGGATTTAGACGTCGGCTGTCTGCTCACGGTCAGTGCCTTCAACACCGACCTTCCTGCAGCGTCATCGGGGACGGTCACGGCTGGTGCTGATGCGGTCCTGTTTGGGGCCAGGCAGCGTCCCTGCCAGATCTTCTGCTTGACCGGCTCAGTGTGGGGTGATCCACACCTTGTTACATTCGATGGCCTTTCCTATGACTTGCAGACCGTTGGTGAGCACGTCTTATTCGAGTCCCTGGACGGTTCGGTCGTGGCGCAGACCAGGCATGAGCCATGGGGAACCTCGGATCGGGTTTCTGTAGCGACCGCGGTTGCAGCAAAGGTTGGAGCCAGCCGGGTGGGTTTCTATGTCGGTGGTGATGTGCGGGTGGATGGCGATCTCGTCATTATCCCTGACGGTGACTACCTGCCCCTCCCCGATGGTGCGGCGATATTCCGGACAGGCAACACCTACACGGTGGGTTGGCCAGGCACGGGTGATGAACGTCCCAGACTTGACGTGACGATCAACAGTGACCATATCAACCTTACCCCCTACCTACCTGCGAGCTATGCCGGCCAGGTCAGAGGTTTGTTGGGTGACGTCGATGGAGACGCTTCCAACGATCTTGCAGTACGTGGAGGTGCCGCTTTGACGTTGCCCGTCAGTTCGGGTGTCCTGTATGGGACGTTTGGGGACAGCTGGCGGATAACCAACACGGAGTCACTGTTCGACTACGGCCCTGGTGAGTCCACCGAGACCTTCACCGACCTTTCGTTCCCTGCGTCCGTGATCACTCTCAATAACCTCGACCCCGCTGAACGGGATGCCGCCCGTGCCTTGTGTCAAGCCAGCGGTGTTGTGGTGCCGGTCCTACTTGATGCTTGCGTCCTCGATGTGGTAGTAACCGGTGGATCCTCGATGATCGAAGGCTCCTTGGACGCACCACAGCCGGTCTCGGCACTGCAAGGCACCTACATCGCCGACTTCGAAGATGGTGGTGGCACAGGATGGTCAAGCCCCTCGGTAGTGAGCTCAGAATCCGGAACCGAAAAGTTTCTCGGAGTCATTTCGTCCGGGAGCAATCGTCTGACTCTTAACAGCCTGCCTCCACATACCGACATCACGCTGTCATTTGATCTCTACGTTCTCGGCGGCTGGGACGGCGAGACCGGACCCGACCAGTTCCAAGTCAAGGTTGTCGGTGGGTCCACTCTCCTAGATACAAACTTCAGCAACACCCCCAGCACACAGGCCTACCCAAGTTCCGGTAGCCCAGCTCAAACGGGAGCCACAGAGGTTGACACCCTAGGAAGCTACGGCGGCGATGGCTCAGCCATCTATCACTTCGAATACAGCTTCGACCACTGGCAATCCGGCCTGCAGATCGACTTCACTGGAATAGGCCCCTCTGCGATCGACAACGAGTTCTGGGGGCTCGACAACGTCGAAATACAGATGACGTCGCTTGTGCCTCAGGTGTTCGACTTGGGTCCGGGCGGCAGTATCGGCAGCGGGTCCCCGGAGCCAGGAGCGGGTGTTATCGACATTCCTCGGCAGGAACAGTGGTACCAGATCGAGCTCACGTCCGGATTTGAGGGCTTGTTTGTCGATGCCCAAACCTGTTTTGGTGGCCTCTGGTTCGAACTGGTGAATGCCGAAAGCAACTCACTACATTCATGGGGTTGCGGAGACTGGGAATCCGACCTCGAACCCGGAACCTACATCCTCAAGGTGAAGGCCCCGCAAGGCCAGACCGGCTCGTACACAGCAGTTGTTCATTCGATCCCACCCGACCTCGAGGCTTCTGTTTCGGTTGGTGGGCCGTCGGTGGAGTTGGCGACTTTGGTTCCTGGGCAGAACTCTTCGATGACGTTCTCTGCGGATGCTGGTGACCGGGTGTCGATGATGCTGGGTTCGACTTATGGGCTTGGGGGATTGGTGCCGACGGTGAAGGCACCGTCTGGGGCGACGGTTTGGTCGGCGACGTTTATGGGTGGTTCGGCGTATTTTGATGTGACCGAGATGCCCGAGTCGGGGACTTACACGATCAGTTTGAATCCGAGTGGTGCTGCGGTTGGGGCATCGACGGTGACCTTGTATGACGTTCCGCCTGACCTGACGGCTTCTGTTTCGGTTGGTGGGCCGTCGGTGGAGTTGGCGACTTTGGTTCCTGGGCAGAACTCTTCGATGACGTTCTCTGCGGATGCTG
>Ga0326597_10008123_pt1 | contig 14198 bp, 12 predicted proteins | sample RVTome_12_FD_203789 | JGI IMG/M metagenome (GOLD analysis project Ga0326597, IMG submission 203789) | Soil microbial communities from uranium-contaminated site in the Upper Colorado River Basin, Wyoming, United States - RVT100D185 | ecosystem: Environmental > Terrestrial > Soil > Contaminated >... | reverse complement strand
CGTTGCGTGCGACAATGAGCTTGAGTATGCGTTCGGCAGATTCCTTGAGGGTGCAGAGGATGTTGAAGCCTTCGCAAAACTACCGGAACAATTTGGCTTCTCCATCGAGTATCCAGACAGTCTCAGCAACATTCGAAACTACTATCCTGACTTCATTGCCCGAACCAAAGACGGGACTCATTGGATTATTGAGACCAAAGGCAGAGAGGATATTGAGGTGAAACGGAAAGATGAAGCAGCAGAGCGATGGTGCGAAAACGCAACCACGCTGACTGGGATACCGTGGCGGTACGTGAAGGTTCCACAAAGGGAATTTGAACAACTGCATCCCTCTTCGTTCACGGAGCTACAGGAGGTGATATCTGCTCCGGCCTAGCTGTCCGCTACTATTTCCGATTTGCTGAAACAAACCTGACTCGCTGTCCGTAGACATCTCGTACCAAACCATCTCTTCAAACACCTTTCTTTGCTCTTGAATCTTTTCACTGAACTCTCTACGTTGAAGTCCCCACTCGTTCGATCCACGAGGGCCTGTTCACTAATCTCGAAAGGTTACTCGATGCACCTTGTACGCTCAATCCTTGTCCTGGTAGCATTCCTTGCGACCAGCAGCCTGATGCACGCGCAGCAGGAAGCGCGGCTTATGCGCTTCCCGGCAATCCATGGAAACCAGATAGTCTTCTCGTATGCGGGTGATCTGTATACCGTCCCCTCAACCGGCGGTGTCGCCCGCAAACTGACGAACGACGTTGGCTATGAAATGTTCGCCCGCTTCTCGCCGGATGGCAAGTCCATTGCCTTCACCGGCCAGTACGACGGCAACACGGAAGTCTACCTGATGCCCGCTGAAGGCGGCGTCCCGAAGCGACTCACTTACACCGCCACGCTTGGCCGCGATGATGTCTCCGACCGGATGGGTCCGAACAACATCGTCATGACGTGGAAGGATGACACGACAATTGTCTTCCGTTCACGGAGGATCGAGCGGAACGATTTCATCGGGCAGCTTTTCAGTGTTTCCTCGAAGGGCGGCCCGGTCGAACAACTGCCCCTTCCCCGCGGCGGCTTCTGTTCCTTCTCCCCCGACAAAAAGAAGATGGCGTACAACCGCGTCTTCCGGGAATTCCGCACATGGAAACGCTACCGGGGCGGTCAGGCGGACGATATCTGGATCTACGATTTCGACACAAAGCAACTCACCAACGTCACCAACGCTCCCGGACAGGATATCATCCCGATGTGGAGCGGGAACAAGATCTACTTCGCTTCAGACCGCGACAGCCGGATGAACATCTTCGTCCACGATCTGACAACAAAGGAAACGAAGAAGATTACCAACTTCACGGAGTTCGATGTGAAGTTTCCGTCGCTCGGGGATAATGCCATCGTGTTCGAGAACGGCGGGTACATCTACACGTTTGACCTTGCGTCGGACCGGGCCGAGAAGGTCCCCATCATGATCCAGGAAGACCTCGTCATCGGCCGCAGCCGCATCAAGGATGTGAACAAGGAGGTCTCCAACTATGAGATATCTCCCGATGGGAATCGCGCACTCTTTGGTGCACGTGGCGACGTGTTCACGGTGCCTGCAAAGAACGGCCCCACACGCAACCTGACCCAAACTCCGGGTGTGCACGAGCGGAACTCCAAGTGGTCTCCCGATGGAAAGTGGATCTCCTACATCTCCGACGCGACCGGAGAGGATGAAATCTACGTTGCTCCGCAGGACGGCAGCGGACAGGCCACGCAGCTTACCAGGAACTCCGACACCTACAAGTACCAACCCTACTGGTCCGGAGACAGCAAGAAGCTGCTCTGGTCAGACAAGAAGCAGCGGCTTCAGTTTATCGACATTGACTCAAAGACCACCACGGTCGTAGACCAGGCTACTGCGTGGGAGATCACGAACTACGCTTGGTCACCGGACAACAAGTGGATCGTGTACGCACGTCCCGAAGAGAAGCAAATGACCACGATCTATCTTTACTCGGTGAACAAGAAGGAGAAATACCTAATCACGGACGGCTGGTTTTCCTCGTTCGGCCCCGCATTCAGTTCGGACGGCAAGTATGTATTCTTCGTGTCGAACCGCTCGTTCAGTCCGAAGTACGGCTGGACGGAGTGGAACCATGCGTACTTTGATATGTCAAAGGTCTACCTCATCGCGCTTGCAAAGGATACAAAATCCCCCTTCGAGCCGAAGAGCGATGAGGTGACGATCAAGAAGGAGGAGCCGAAGAAAGACGACAAGAAAAAGGACGACAAGCCCGCCGAGACGAAGGTGAGTGTGAAGGTCGATCTTGATGGAATCATGGAGCGGATCACCGTGCTTCCCATCGACGCATCCGCGTACGGCAACCTCGGCTCGGTCGGCGACAAGCTGTACTACACCCGCAACGGGAGCAAGGATGAAAAGACCGTTCTGCTGATGTACGATCTCGACAAGAAGAAGGAGACGGAACTCGGACAGTTCAACGGATATGAGATCTCCGCCGACAGCAAGAAGATGCTGGTCAGCGACGGCAGCTCGTATGCGATCATTGACCTTCCCTCCGCAAAGATCGATGCGAAGGACAAGCTCAATCTGAGCGACATGAACGTGAAGCTCGACCGCAAGGCCGAGTGGAGCCAGATCTACAACGAGGCATGGCGGCAGATGCGGGACTTCCTGTACGCCCCCAACATGCACGGCGTCGACTGGCCAAGGATCCGCGAGAACTACAGGCCGCTGCTGGAGCATGTGAACCACCGGGCGGATCTGACATACATCGTCGGCGAGATGATCGGCGAGCTGAACGTCGGCCACGCGTATGTTGGCGGCGGAGACTATCCCAAGGCCGAGCGCATTCAGACCGGTCTGCTGGGCGCCGTGCTCGAACGCGACCCGGCGACGAAGTACTACCGCATCAAGGAAATCCTGAAGGGCCAGAACTGGGACAAGAACCTTCGCTCGCCATTGACCGAGATCGGCGTAAACGTGAAGGAAGGCGACTACATCCTCGCGGTGAACGGTGTCCCCACCAACACCATGACTGACATCTACGAGTCACTGGTAAACACGGTGGACAAGCAGGTGACCCTGAAGGTGAATGCGCAGCCGCGTGAACAGGGAAGCCGGGACCAGGTCGTTGTCCCGACCGCCGATGAGCGCATGTTGTACTATCTCAAGTGGGTGCAGGGGAACATCGACAAGGTCTCGAAAGCGACTAACGGACGCGTGGGCTATGTGCACATTCCCAACATGGGCGTTGACGGGCTGAATGAATTCGTCAAGTATTTCTACCCTCAGACGCGCAAGGACGGCCTCATTGTGGACGTGCGCGGAAACGGTGGCGGCAACGTGTCGCCACACATCATCGAGCGTCTGCGCCGTCAGAACATCATGATCGACGTGGCGCGCAACACCGCCCACTCACCGGACGATGGCGGCACGATCATCGGACCGAAGGTGATGCTGTTGGATGAGTTCTCGGCCTCCGACGGCGATATCGTTGCGTATCGGTTCAAGGCGCACAAGCTTGGACCGGTGATCGGCAAGCGCTCGTGGGGCGGCGTGGTCGGCATCCGCGGAACGCTGCCACTGCTGGATGGCGGGTACCTGAACAGGCCGGAGTTCTCGCGGTACGACCTCGAAGGCAAGGAATGGATCATGGAGGGGGTGGGTGTTGAGCCGGACATCTTCGTGGACAACGACCCGGCGCGAGAGTTCGCCGGTGTGGATGATCAGCTCAACAAGGCGATCGAAGTGATCAAGGAGGAGCTGGTAAAAAATCCACCAAAACTCCCGCCTCCGCCACCGTATCCGGACAAGAGCAAGTAGATGCAGGAATGGAGACCGGAGTCCGAAGACGGGAATCCGGTCTCCCCTCCCGACCGAAAAGCGGTCGTTCGGGCGGGCACTCTTCCGGCTCCCTCCAACCTCCGCGAACCCTCTCATTTCTGACAAACAACACCGGATCAGTCTTCAAATCTGAGAATCGCCTCCCAAAATGCAGCTTTAGCTGTCCATTCTGGCCGTTTCCCGATGGCACAAAACCTGTATCGGTGGATGGAGATTAGGAGAAGGAGCCGTGCAACCACAACCAGACACAACGCCTGTTCAGCCGGGTGCCAAGCATGTGTATATGATTGGCGAGGCAGCCGATATCCTCGGCATCTCAGTGCCGACCATCAGAATGTACGAGCGGGAAGGGCTGATTATCCCCTACCGAAGACGTTCCAAGCACCGCCGCTTTTCGACCGCAGACCTCGAACGCATCAGGTCAATCAGGAAGTTGATCAACGAAGAGAAGGTCAGCATCGCAGGGATCCGAAGGCTGTTGGCGCTCATTCCTTGCTGGAAGATTCGCAATTGCCCCGAAGAGGCACGACAATCATGCAGTGGGTTTCTCAAAACCGAAGGGCCCTGCTGGATGGAGACCAACAAGTCGTGGGACTGCCGCAGCACAGAGTGCAGGCAATGTCCGGTCTACACAACCTACGCCGATTGTCAATCGCTCAAGGGTTCGATTGCAGGATTCACTCTTCATTCAAACGAGCTCCTTCCGTCTCCACCATAACCCCCTGGATGATCTTGCTCCTACTCTCGTATCCGCAGAAAGGACCACTCTGAATGGACGAAGCACTCCTGATTCACAGGCTGCAATTCGCCTTCACGGCAATGTACCACTACATCTTCCCTCAACTGACCATGGGCCTTGCACTGCTCATCGTGATTCTGAAATGGATCGCCATCAGGAGGAAGGATGAGACATATAACGAGAGCGCCAGGTTCTGGGGAAGGGTTTTTGCTCTCAACTTCGCGGTCGGCGTAGTCACCGGGATACCACTGGAGTTTCAGTTCGGCACCAACTGGGCGAGGTTTTCGACGTATGCCGGAGGGGTCATCGGACAGACACTTGCCATGGAGGGAATGTTCGCATTCTTTCTGGAGTCGAGTTTCCTCGGGCTTTTCATCTTCGGTGAGAAAAAGCTCGGCCAGAAGGGGCACCTTGTTATGGCGATTCTCATGTTCATTGGTTCGTGGCTTTCGGGTTACTTCATCATTGCAACCAACGCGTGGATGCAGAACCCCGTGGCTTACGCCATCGCGCAGAACGGTTCCGTACAGCTCACGAGTTTCTGGGGACTGCTTTTCAACCCGTGGGCCGGATGGCAGTATGTTCATAACATGGGCGGTGCTGTGGTAACCGCCGCATTCGTCATGGCATCAGTGGGCGCGTACTACCTCCTTGCAAACAGGAATGTTGAATACGGAAAGGTCTTCGTACGGATCGGAGTGATTGCAGGAATCATCTCCTCCATCTTTGTCGTTTTCCCGACCGGTGACGGACAGGGCAAGAATGTCGCCCACCTCCAACCGGCCACACTTGCAGCCATGGAAGGGCTGTTCGAGACGAGGGAAGGAGCCCCGCTTGTCCTAATCGGCCAACCGGATATGGAAAAATTGAAGCTCGATAATCCGATCCATGTGCCTAAGATGCTCAGTTTCCTCACCTACTTCAGATGGGAGGCAGAGGTGAAGGGGCTTGATGCATTTCCACGGGAGAACTGGCCGGACAACATCCCGCTTCTCTACTACAGTTACCACATGATGGTGGGACTGGGAACGATCTTCATCGCACTCATGGTTATCGCCGGCATCCTCATGTGGAGGCGCAGACTGTACACTGCGCGGACGTTCCTCTGGATTCTGATGCTCAGTTTTCCGTTCCCGTACATCGCCAACACGGCCGGGTGGATGACTGCAGAACTTGGCCGCCAGCCCTGGCTTGTCTACGGGTTGCTGCGTACGTCCGAAGGTACCTCGACGATGGTCTCGGCGGGGAACGCACTGTTTACACTGATAGGTTTTCTCGGCATGTACTTCGTGATCGGTGTCCTGTTCCTCTTCCTGGTCATCAAGAAGATCAACCAGGGGCCCCACGAACAAACAGCAACGGCATAGCACAACAGTCATTGCGAAAGGACTAAGGATGGAAATTCTCTGGTTCGGAATAGTCGCCTTCATGATCACGATGTACGTAATCCTCGACGGCTTCGACCTCGGTGCCGGGATCATCCATCTGTTCGCGGCAAAGTCCGATGGCCAGCGACGCACAATCCTCAACGCCATCGGACCCGTCTGGGACGGAAACGAAGTCTGGCTGATCGCTGCAGGCGGTGTGCTGTACTTCGCATTTCCCCTCCTCTATGCCTCCAGTTTCAGCGGTTTCTACCTGCCGTTGATGATCGTGCTCTGGCTGCTGATGCTGAGGGCGCTTGGAATCGAGCTCCGCCACCAGGTGCATAGCCCCTTGTGGACGTCATTCTGGGACACGGTGTTCTCCTTGGGCAGCATACTCCTTGCGATCTTCTTCGGCGCGGCCCTCGGGAACGTGGTGCGTGGCGTTCCGCTGAATGCGGACGGCTACTTCTTTGAACCGCTCTGGACAACATTCACGGTGGTGCCCGAAGCAGGTATCCTCGACTGGTTTACTGTCATCATGGGACTCGTCGGTCTGTTCACTCTGACAGCTCATGGTTCAAACTTCATTGCAGTGAAAACAGAAGGTGGGTTGCAAGTCCGAGCCAGACGAATCGCCCGCGCGGCCTGGTGGGGTGTGCTCCTGACCTCCATTGCTGCTTTTCTCTCAACCACATCCATCAGACCGCAAGTATGGAATAATTTCTCGGAACACGCCTGGGGATATGTTTTCCCTGTGCTTGGGCTTCTCGGGCTGATAGGCATGATGTATTTCAACAGGATGGGGGAGGACCGGCTTGCGTTCACTTCTTCTACTGCGTTTATCGCCGGCATGCTTGCCAGCACCGCGTTCGGGCTCTTCCCGTATGTGCTGCCCGCTTCGACAGAGGACAGGTTCAGTCTGACGGTGTATAACACAATCGCACATGAGTATGGGTTGAATGTTGGTCTGGTGTGGTGGATTATTGGCATTATCATCACAGGAGGGTATTTCACCTATCTGTTTCGCTCATTCAGGGGCAAAGTGAAGGTCCCTGCGGAGGGGGAAGGTTACTGACCCTTGAGACCAGTTGCGTGCATCTAACACACACAAAAAGGAATGAAGCAATGGCTACGAAGAGTGCAGTGATCAGACAGTTACAAGGCATCACCTTCGCCGCGAGAGGAGATTCGAACCATTGGGTAGTGATGGATGGACCAGAGACGTTTGGAGGGACAAACGCCGGACCTCGTCCCAAGGAGCTGGTGCTCTACGCGCTTGGCGGATGCACGGCAAGTGACGTCATCCCAATTCTTAAGAAGAAGCGTGTCCCACTGGAAGGGTTCGAGATGCACCTTACGGCAACGGAGCGGGAGGAACATCCGCGCGTGTTCACCGACATCCATATCGAGTATATCTTCTTCGGAGACGGCATAGATCCCTCGGACGTGGAGCGGGCAATCGAGCTGTCAACAACGAAGTACTGCTCGGTCTCGGCAATGTTGAAGGAGAGCGTCAACATCACACACTCGTACCGGATTGTTCCGGCGCTGAAAGAGCCCGCTCAGGAACATACAGCAGCATAAAGGACGCATTCACATGCCAGTCTTTGATTATCGATGCCACGATTGCGGCACAACATACGATGTATTCCACAAGGTCAGGGAAGTCCTTGCGGATGTCCTCTGCCCGTCCTGCGGTTCGGAGAAACACACGCGACTGATCTCGGCTCCCAATATCGCCGCTGGTTCCTCGAGTGTCGGAAGCGCACCACGCTCCGAGGGTTTCTCCGGTGGGTGCTGTGGCGGTTCCTGCGGTTTGGATTGAGGAAGGTAACCATGCGATACGGATTCTCGACCACCGTGGATTTGTCTGTTGAGCGTGCAATCGAGAAGATAACGGCAGCACTCAAGGATGAAGGGTTCGGCATCCTGACCACAATTGACGTGCAAGAGACGTTGAAGAAGAAGTTGGACATTAACTTCAAGAAGTACGTTATTCTTGGCGCGTGTAACCCCCCGTTCGCCTACAAGGCGTTGCAGGTTGAAGAGGAAATCGGGCTGCTGCTCCCATGCAACGTCATTGTGTATGAGAAGGGCGGGAAGTCAGTTGTCTCGGTGTTCAACCCGATGGTGATGACCGAGGTACTGGAAAACAAGGACATGCGCCCCATCGCACAAGAGGTACAGGCGAGACTCAACCGCGCTCTTGCAGCAATGTGATATGAAGGTATTAACACAACGAAAGGAACGATAGTGGCTGAACAATTGACGAAACAGACATTCATTCAGAAGGTCTTCAACTACGAGCAGAACAAAGAGTGGAAGTTCGAGGGGAGCCTCCCGGGCCATGGTGGATTTTTGGGCGCCGTGGTGCGGACCGTGCAGAGTCGTTGGACCCATCATCGATGAACTCTCCAGGGAGTATGCTGGCAAAGTCCATTTCTACAAGGTGAACACGGACGAAGAACACGAGCTGGCGCAGGTGTTCGGGATTCGGAGTATACCGTCCCTGCTGTTCATTCCTCTTGCAGGGCAACCCACCATGGCTGTCGGCGCGTTGCCAAAGGAGCAACTAAAACAAGCGATCAAAGATGAGCTGCTCGCTGTTCCTCAAGAACATGCAACATCAGAGGGCGCATGATGTCAGAACGGACCACCGGAGTCTCGATAAACCGCCTCATTGCATTTCTTGTTGCGGGCGGGTTTGTGTTCCTCCTGATTGAGACGTTGATGGAACACAATGAAGTAATGGAAGAGAAACTGGCTGCCGACATCCCAATCGTCGCCAGCGCACTCGGTCTTGTCATTGCAACATTTGCGGCACTGACATGGCAAGAATCCTCGATACGACTGCTTCAGGCGTACCTTGTGGTATCCCTCCTGGTGGGACTGGGCGGGTTGTACTTCCACAACGAAGACCGGTTTGAAAGACAAGAGGATAAACGTGTCGAGCGAAGGAACAAAGAAGAAGACGAGCACGAAAGAGGCGAGGAGTTACCGCCGATGCTTGCGCCGCTTGCATTTGCCGGCCTCGGCACTGTGGTCTGGTGGGAGCGATGAGGAGATGGAGGGCTGAGGTGGTTGGATAAGACAATCCAATGCCGCTTCAAATGGTCTATTTGCATTTTCGACGACCGAGAACTCAATAGCCACGACCTGGCTCGTGGCTATTCTCTACGAGTCTCACGACTCGGTAGAATCGTAGACAGTGTCACTGGCTTTTAAGACGGAACAACCACCCGCCTATCCACACATTAATACTGCAATGCCTGTTTCACACCACGACAAGGGATCATCGGATTCTCATCCTGGCAATGGGTTTTCTAAATCTTGGAATGCTTTAGGGCCACACGGAGGTCTCAACGTATGTGGAGGAAGTCAACACGCCTACGCTCTTTGATTTTCCCCACCTCAATCTGTATCTTCAACCATCTTTCACCATCACCGGAAGCACATGCAGGTACGGAAGCCCGCGCGGTTACAGAAAGGAGACCTGATCGGGATCATCTCCCCTGCAAGTCCCATCGCCGACACTTCGAGAATCGACCGCGGCGTTCGTTACCTGGAGCGTCTTGGATACGAGGTTGTTGTCGGGAGCAACGTGCAGAAAACACGCGGCTACCTGGCCGGGACGGATAATGAGCGACTGGACGACCTGCACGCGATGTTCAGCGACAAGCGGGTCCGCGCCATCATCTGCGTGCGTGGAGGATATGGAACTCCACGACTCCTCCCTCTTGTGAATTATCGTCTCATCGCCCAAAACCCGAAGATCCTCGTTGGCTTCAGCGACATCACGGCTCTACAGCTTGCGATCTGGAAAAAATGCAGGCTCATTACATTCCATGGTCCGATGCTCGGTGTGGACATGGCGGAGGAGTTCGATCCCTTCACAGAAGAGATGTTCTGGCGCTCCGTCACTTCTCCAAAGAAGATTGGAACACTCACATTCGATGCAGTCTCACAGCCAACAGCAATTCACGCAGGCAAGTCGAAGGGACGCTTGCTCGGCGGCAACCTCTCACTCATCATCTCGATTCTCGGTACGCCGTACCAACCGGACTTCGCCGGATCGATCCTGTTCATGGAAGAGACGGCCGAGGAACCGTACCGCATCGACCGTATGATCACACAGTTGCGCAATGCTCGAGTCCTGAAAAAAACGAACGCGATTCTCGCAGGGCAGTTTCTCGACTGTGCCCAGAAAGACCCGCACAAGCCGTCGCTCAGTCTCGAAGAGATCTTCTCCGAGTTCGGCGGAATTGTGGGCAAGCCCTTCCTCATGAACCTCCCGTTCGGACACCAGAAGAAAAAAATGACCATCCCGGTCGGGCTGGCAGCAGGTGTGGATGCCTCTGCCCGGACACTCGCCTACCTCGAATCAGCAGTGCGTTGACCTTTGTCCGTCCCAGGGAAAAAAAAGACGGCGAATCCGTACAAAACCGATGTCCCTCTGTTGATTCTCTCTCAAAATAGTCTTAATTTTTGTCCGTCAATGCAGCACATGAAGCCATTGCCTGGTATGCTGGAGATCGCCGTGTTCGGTTCAGGACAAGGTTCCAACTTTCAGGCGATCCTGAACGCAGTTGACGCGGGGAGGATTCCCGGAGCCCGGATCCGCGTGGTGTTGAGCAACAACTCTGCGGCGGGGATACTGGATATCGCACGCGCACACGGGTTGCCCGCACTGCACGTGAGTCAGAAGCAGTTTGCAACCGAAGCTGGGTTTGCCGACAACGTTCTGGCGCTCCTCCGGAAGCACGATGTGAATTTTATCGTGCTCGCTGGATACATGAAGCGTCTCCCGGCGCGTATTATCGAGGCATACCGGAACCGGATCGTCAACATACACCCGGCACTGCTTCCTGCATTCAGCGGGAAGGGAATGTACGGGATGCGTGTGCACGAGGCAGTGATTGCGGCAGGAGAGGGAGTTTCGGGTGCAACCGTACACCTTGTGGATGAAGAATACGATCACGGCGCGATCGTTCTACATAAGACGGTTGCCGTAGCACCGGGTGAAACTCCCGAAACCCTTGCTGCAAAGGTGTTGAAAGTGGAGCATGAGTTGTACCCTGAGGCCGTGCGGCTGTTTGCCGAAGGGAAGGTCATTATTAACCAACGCGAAGTTGCAGTTCGTCATTCATAAGGAGTACCCTTGCCACTGATCCGCCGCGCTCTCGTTAGTGTCTCCGATAAACGCGGTCTTGCCGACTTTGCCAAAGGACTCAGGGCACTGAATGTTGAGATTATCTCAACGGGTGGCACCTATGCGTTGCTAAAGGAGCACGGCATTGAAGTCACCTCGGTGTCGGAAGTTACCAGTTTTCCCGAAATTCTCGATGGACGTGTAAAAACGCTGCACCCAAAGATCCATGGCGGCCTTCTCGCCGTTTCCGGCAACGAGTTGCACACCCGTCAGTTACAGGAATTCGACATCGAGCCGATCGATATGGTGGTGGTGAACCTGTACCCGTTCGAGCAAACCATTGCGCGTAACGGCGTGCCGCTGGCGATGCTGCGTGCCGCAGCAAAGAACTTCAAGCACAAAGTGGTTATTGTGAACCCTGACCGGTATGCAGGCATCATCGAAGAAATGCGGACGAGCAACAATTGTGTCTCCTACGCAACGTGCTTCTCGCTGGCGAGGGAGGTCTTCCGCCATACCTCCGCCTATGATAGTGTCATCTCAAATTACCTAGACAAGCTTGAGAAGACCGCCGATCCATTCCCGGAGTTGTTTCACCTCTCGCTCCGCAAGGAGCACGACTTGCGCTACGGTGAAAACCCTCACCAGCGGGCGCGCCTGTACGGTAACTTCAACTCCCTGTTCCAGAAGCTGCACGGGAAGGAACTCTCCTACAATAATATTGTCGATCTTACATCGGCTGCGAACTTGACATCCGAGTTTGACGAACCGACTGTGGCAATCATCAAGCATACGAACCCATGCGGTGTCGGATCGGGAAAAACGCTTGGTGAGGCATTTGCCAAAGCGCTGGCAACCGACAGCAAATCTGCGTTCGGTGGCATCGTCGGCATGAACCGTCCGCTGGACCTGGAAGCAGCAGAGAAGATCAATGAGATCTTTACCGAGGTCATCGTCGCCCCAGGATTTCCCGAACCGGTTCTCGAACTGCTGAGCAAGAAGAAAGACCGTCGTCTCATACGGCTTGCTGTAGACCTTCGCGCACTTGCCACCTTCGAGATCAGAAGCGTCCCGGGGGGCATCCTCGTGCAAGAGGGTGACAGGACCCGGCTGACAAAGGACGACCTCAACATTGTAACAAGGCGGAAACCGACAGAAGAAGAACTGAAAGCCATGCTCTACGCCTGGCGAGTTGCCAAGCATGTCAAATCCAATGCAATCGTGTACGCGCGCACCGACCGGACGATCGGCATCGGTGCCGGACAGATGTCCCGTGTTGACTCCGCAAAGCTGGCAGCCTGGAAGGCAACAGAAGCAGGACTGAACATCGCAGGAACTGCCGCTGCATCAGATGCATTCTTCCCGTTCGCCGACGGGTTGTTTGAAGCCGTGAAGGCTGGTTCCACTGCCGTGATTCAGCCCGGTGGCTCAATACGCGATACCGAGGTTATTGCTGCTGCTGATGACAACAACATTGCCATGGCGTTCACCAAGGTCCGGCATTTCAAACACTGAAGCATTCCCTTAACGACACACACTTCCCATGGGCCTCTTCAACCTCTTCTCCGCTGATCTTGCCATCGACCTCGGCACTGCCAACACGTTGATCCACATGAAAGGCAAGGGGATCGTTCTGAACGAGCCTTCGATTGTCGCGTTTGACCGGAACACCAAGAAGATCGTTGCCATTGGGAAGGAAGCGCAGGAGATGCTCGGCCGCACGCACCGGGACATACGCACCATCCGGCCGATGAAGGATGGAGTGATTGCCGACTTCGAGATCGCCGAGGGCATGCTGCGAGAGTTCATCAAGAAGATCCATGCGAACTGGATGCCGAGCAGGCGGATCGTGGTCTGCGTGCCGAGCGGTGTGACGGAAGTGGAGAAACGTGCGGTGCGTGATTCTGCAGAACATGCAGGTGCAAAGGAGGTCCACCTGATCGCCGAACCAATGGCTGCAGCAATCGGGGTGGGCCTGGACGTCGAGGCACCGGTCGGCAACATGATAGTCGATATCGGCGGGGGAACGACCGAAATCGCCATCATCGCCCTCTCCGGCATCGTCAATGAGGAATCAGTGCGTATCGCAGGCGATGAGATGAACAACTCCATCATCCAGTTCTTCAAGAAGAACCATAACATTCTGATCGGCGAAAGGACGGCTGAAGCAATCAAGTGCGAGGTCGGTTCTGCAATGCCCCTGAAGGAGGAGATCACGATACGCGTAAAAGGACGTGACCTCGTCAATGGAATCCCCAAAACCACGGAAGCCAGCTCCGTCGAAATCCGCGAATCCCTTGCCGAGCCGGTCCAGGCAATCGTCGACGCGGTGAAGCTGACGCTTGAACGAACACCTCCCGAACTTGCCGCAGACATCCTCGACCGGGGAGTCATGTTGAGCGGCGGCGGTGCTTTGCTGAAAGGACTCGATGAGCGCCTCCGGCTTGAAACAAGTCTCCCCGTCCACGTCTCCGAAGATCCTCTGACCGCAGTCGTTCGGGGGACAGGCAAAGTCATGGAGAACCTGGGCCACTACTCCAAGGTGCTGATCAAGAGCAGGAGGTATTGATGCCTCCCCGGGCGAACGGCCTCGCGGGCCGCCCGCATGAGCCTTCGTCCATCCAGTGATCGTCATGCGGCGTGTCTTCGACATACTGATTCTGTTCAAGGAATACTTTCTCCTCGCGTTCTGTCTCCTTATCTCCATCACCCTTCTTGCCTTCAACGACACCAACCAGATCCGCACCATGCGCTCCGTTGCCGTGGCGAGCGTCGGGTTGCTGCAGGATGTGTTCGGCTTTATCCCGGACTATTTCGAGCTGAGAGAAGAGAACCGCATCCTGCGCGAGCGGAACATCACGCTTGCCGATGAAGTGAGCAGGCTGCGCGAAGGGAAACTGGAGAACATCCGCCTTCACCAGCTTCTCGGGCTGAAGGAACGCACGCAATACACGTACGCCAGCGCCAACGTCGTGGGAAAGAACCTGCAGATGCTCCGCAATACAATCACACTTGATGTGGGCGAGGACGATGGCGTGAAGGTGAACATGCCCCTTATCACTGATGCAGGACTGGTCGGCAAGGTAACATCGACAAGCAGAC
>Ga0326597_10008122_pt1 | contig 14198 bp, 14 predicted proteins | sample RVTome_12_FD_203789 | JGI IMG/M metagenome (GOLD analysis project Ga0326597, IMG submission 203789) | Soil microbial communities from uranium-contaminated site in the Upper Colorado River Basin, Wyoming, United States - RVT100D185 | ecosystem: Environmental > Terrestrial > Soil > Contaminated >... | reverse complement strand
GTTGGTTCGCTGATTATATTACCGCCGTCGATGATGTCCTGTGTTTCAGTGGGCAGTTCAAATATTATCTCTGCGCCATCTTCATCGGTAACGGTTTCGCCCTCTCTTATCTCATCTTCGGGGGTGTCGAAATTATCATCTTCGCCCATATCTTTGACACGTACTGGTTCGCCGTCGAAATCCGGATCGGCGAACAGGTCAGTGACATTGCGAAAATCGAGAATAGTGAAAAAGGTTTTGCCGTACTCTTCATGAATGCGGGTACCTCGTCCAATGATTTGTTTGAACTCGGTCATGGAACCAATGTTGCTATCCAACACGATAACCTTGCAGGTTTGTGTATCGACACCGGTGGTCATCAATTTGGAGGTAGTAGCAATCACTGGATAGATTTCTTCCGGGCTGAGGAAGTTATCCAACTCGCGCTTGCCTTCATCATTGTCACCGGTGATCTGCATGATGTATTTGGGGTTTTGTGCCATCAGATCACTATTGGCATTGGTGAGAGCGGCACGCATACGTTGGGCATGATCAATATCCACGCAGAAAACAATTGTTTTATCGAAACGGTTGGTCTTATGTAGAAATTCTGTAATTTTGTCCGCTACTGTTTGGGTACGCTCGTCTATCACCAGATTTTTGTCATAATCCTTGCGGTTGTAGATGCGGTCATCAACCAGTTGCCCATGCTTATCAGTTTTGCCTGCATCAGGCCGCCAGCCTTCCAGATCAACATTCAAACCGACGCGCACCACTTTATAAGGAGCCAGAAATCCATCCTGTATGCCTTGCTTGAGTGAATATGTATAGATTGGGTCGCCAAAGTATTCGGTGCTGGAGATAGTTTCAGTTTCTTTTGGCGTTGCTGTCAGGCCGATATGGGTGGCTTTGCTGAAGTAATCAAGAATTTCCCGCCAGGCGCTGTCTTCCGATGCGCTGCCACGATGGCATTCGTCGATCACAACCAAGTCGAAAAAATCACGGCTGAATTCTCGATAAGCGTCCTTATCTTCATCATAATTAGTTAAACCTTGATACAAGGCCAAATAGATTTCGTAGGATTTGTCGATTTTCTTGTGTTTTATCACCGTCATCTTGTCTTTGAAATGACGAAAATCATTGCGTCTGGTCTGATCGATCAGTGAATTACGATCAGCAAGAAACAAAATGCGTTTTTTGACACCTGCCTTCCAAAGCCGATGAATAACCTGAAAAGCGGTATAGGTTTTTCCTGTACCTGTAGCCATAGTGAGCAGAATACGTGGCTGACCATTGGCGATGGCCTCTACCGTGCGGTTAATGGCGATTTGTTGATAGTAACGGGGACTGCGGCCTGTACCGTCAAAAAAGTAATCTTGGGCGCTGATACGCTCAGCTTCAATGGATGCAATACCTTTGTATTGTTTGTAGCGCTGCCAAAGCTGTTCAGGGGATGGAAACTGGTGAAGCGCAATCTCCCGTTCGATATTACCATCGCTACAGGTACGGTCATGTTCATAGAAACCATCACCATTGCTGCTGAAAACGCTGGGGATATCAAGAATTGTCGCGTAATCCAGCCCCTGCTGGATACCTGCGCGCAGTGAATGCTTGTTGTCTTTGGCTTCAATGATGGCAACGGGGATATTGGGTTTGTAGTAAAGGATGTAATCTGCGCGCTTGCGTTTCCCACGCACTGACAAGTTGCCTTTCACATAGATTCGCCCATCGGTAAAGCTGACCTCTTCGCGCACTTGTTTCTGCATGTCCCAGCCTGCCTTTTCCAATGCAGGCGTGATGAACTTGGTGCAGATGTCGCGTTCAGATAAGTCTTTTTTGTTAGTCATCCGATCAGATTCCATCCCGCATCTTTGAAACATAAGTTGCTTTGAACTCTGGAAAATGCTTCGTTACCGGTCATCAGTTCTTATTAAAGCCATTTATGTAAGCGGTGAGTAATGCATTATTTCTTTCAAATTCCTGCTCGATGTCTTCACACATTTCCTCAACCAGAATTTCAGGCTGATTGAATATATCTGAAAGCTTATTTGCTGTGGACTGTGTTGCAATCTCCTTTGTATGTTTGCCTAATAAGAATGCGCTGCTGGAAGTGATGTCCCAGTCGTATTGTTCCATGATGTCAGGATATTCATATATCTCTTCCACAACGTCCGGTATTTCTTCATAAGATTTGAGCAAAAATAACAGGTCTTTCGCATCCTTGCTGCGGAGATCAGTATCTCTATCCATCCAGGCGACGATTTTAAGCAAAGATAGGCCAGGTGGCATGGCAACAGGAATGTCCATTTCCGGTTTTTCCTGTAAACGAACCTGGGCAGAATTTTCCAGTGCTTCCGTAAACCCGAGTACATTCATGGTGACATTGCCTTCTGGTGGCCATGTGATATTTGCATTTTCATCTTCAATGCTACCAAATGGAACAATATCAACAATTTTATTATGAGGGCTGATCAGTCTATGGGTTGACCTGGTTTCGGTAAAGCCAGCTTTTATCAGCACATCTTTCAGCAGACTAAAAGAATTCCAGTCAGATATCTGTATACCAAAATCAATATCCGATGTTGCACGTTTTATTCTTGCTCCGTAACAATAATGCAACACCAGATCACGGGCTGATGCGCCAACTACCAGAAATGGTATATTCAATTCTGTTGCAGCATCTTTTACAGCGGCATATATCGCCAGGGATTCTTGATCAATTTTCCCGGATATATTGAGTAAGGTATTGTTCATAAATCATCCTTGCAGTTTCAATATTTCTGGCATCACCGGTGGCAATCAGATCTGCGTATGCCAGCACCGGGTGCACCAGGCCATTATAGTTTTCCTCTTTTTGCCAGAAGGGTTTATAAATTTTTATTCTGGTGCCTTTGTGTTCAGCTTTATATAACCTGGCCTCGGCAATGAATTTATTTGTAATTCCTTCCGGCAGATACACAGTCGCAATTTCCGGTTTCAGGTATTTAGTGTATTTCGCGCCAGCAATTTCACCGCCCCAATAGGCATTGTATTTTTTGATATTAAATTCTTTCCACCAGTGGGGATTATCTGTTTTATATTCACCAATCAGCAGTTTGGGTAACAGTCTTTCAGGAAAGGTTTCTACCCAGCGGTTAAGCAGTTTCTCATACTGAACCAGCCTGCGGTTGCGTTTGTCACCACGGTCAATAATAAATCCTGCTTCCTTCAGATCATAGACAACCCATCCTACTGTGCCCAGTGCGACATCTGCTGTTTCTGCGATTTGCCGGTAAGGCGCATTCACCAGTTCCGGATTACATAGAAAAGCATAGACGACCTTCAGTCCGGTTTGAGCAAATGCCCGGGTTTTTTCCTCTTTCTTTTGAATTTCTACGTGTGGCTGACGGTTGCCTTTGACGAATATATAAAGCGGCAGGGCCTTGATATAGGCGTTACCTGCCGTATCAATAAACTGGATATCTTCTTTTTTCAGGCGTTCTGCCATGTTCGGATTCACATAATCCGCAACCAGAATTCCGCGCATAGGGAGTCGTTTGATTTGTGTTACTACGGCGCCAAAATTGATGTGCTGGGCCCATTGTTTGATTTCCGCTGCGAACTGCAGGGGTTCGTATCCCTCAATGCCCAGGATTGCGTCGATACCGAATTGCTGATCCTTTTTCTCCAGTTCGATTATTTCGAGGCGCACACCGGCCTCGCGATAAATAGCGTTTATCGCTTTCTCGAGTACTTCTTGTTGGTTGACAGGCAGCATATTTGTTCATTTTTTAAAGATGTACATTATTAATGAACATAAATAAATAATGTACATAATACATAAAAATATATATAAATTGGCAATATGTACATAATTATAGACTGTTCATTATTAATGAACAACTTGATTTTATATACAATTTGGTGAGGTGTAACTAATGCGCAATATAGCGCAGGATTTAATTGCGCAATGTTGCGCATTAAATATCTATTTGATTTTTAATAAAAAATTTAGCAAATCTGTAAACATTTGGGCTTAAACCCATGAAAGTTTATCGTTGCACCCTAATTTCGATAAATGGCTTATTAAGCCATCCACGAGAAATATCATGCAATGTGTATGAACTGGAGAAGGCAGGAAAATAAAGTAATTACTGGAATTCAACAGAGAGTTCATCCACCGGCACGTAGTTTTCATAATTCTGCATGAATTCCTCGATCTCGTTAATGTCCACATAACCCGGCCAGCGGGCCAGCACCTGGCCATCCGGGTGAATAATGACCATGAGTGGAATGGCCACCAGCCAGTTACCGATGACCTCTGAAACCAGCCCGATGTCAGCCAGGAACAGGGGGTAGTGGATCGGGGTCTGTCGCAGGAACTCGTTAATTATGTCCAGTCTGCCGTAGCCGAAACTGGGGAAATCAATGGTCAGTCCAAGCAACTGCACATCGTCAGTATGTTTTTTACGGAAAGCCTCGATCTCCGGCAGTTCCTTGACGCAGGCTGTACAGGTCGGGCTCCATACATTGATTAAAACCCATTTGCCCTTGCCGATATAATCCGACATTGGTTGCTTTACACCATCAATGCGTACCAGTTCTATGCCTGGTGCCTTGGCAATTACAGGGGAAGAAACACACATTAACAGAGCAGTCAGCAGGTAGTGCAGCGGGGCTTTTTGTAATTGCAGGGGCATGTTGTCATTATTAAACCATATTTATACTGTCAGTTTTAGACAAACATCTGCGCAAAAGTGCAAATCCCGTAGAGGACGTTCGCCGCTTTACCCGCTACAATAGCCGCCCATGTCTGGTAATACCCTCGGAAAATTATTTACGGTCACTACCTGTGGTGAGAGCCATGGCCCTGCTTATGCCTGTATTGTGGACGGTTGTCCGCCAGGCCAGGCCTTGACTGAGGCCGATCTGCAAAAGGATCTGGATCGCCGGCGGCCGGGCAAATCACGGCATGTCACACAACGTAAGGAATCGGACACGGTAAAAATTCTTTCGGGTGTGTTTGAAGGTGTCACAACCGGCACGCCGATCGGACTACTGATCGAAAATGAAGACCAGAAGTCCAAGGATTATTTCAAGATCAAGGACCTGTTCCGTCCCGGGCATGCCGATTACACTTATCAGCAGAAATACGGGTTGCGCGATTACCGTGGCGGCGGCCGTGCCTCCGCCCGAGAGACCAGCATGCGCGTTGCCGCAGGCGGAATTGCCAAAAAATACCTGCACGAAAAATACGGCATCGTTATCCGCGGCTATCTGGCTCAACTCGGGCCGATTAAAATTGAGTTGAAAGACTGGAATGAAGTGGACAACAATCCGTTCTTCTGTCCGGATGCCACACGCGTACAGGAACTCGAAGATTACATGGATGCTTTGCGCAAGGAAGGTGATTCCATCGGTGCACGCATTAATGTCATCGCTGAACATGTCCCGCCCGGCCTGGGTGAGCCCGTGTTCGACCGGCTCGATGCTGACATTGCCAGGGCAATGATGAGTATCAATGCAGTAAAGGGTGTCGAGATCGGCGCCGGATTTGAATCGGTGATTCAGAAAGGAACAGTGCACCGGGATGAAATGACAGCACAGGGATTTCTGGGTAATAACGCGGGTGGAATACTCGGTGGCATTTCTTCCGGCCAGGATATTCTGGTCAGCATGGCGCTGAAGCCAACGTCCAGTATCCGCCTGCCCGGCAAGACCATCAACATCAAGGGGAAAGACACTGAAGTTGTCACGACCGGCCGTCATGATCCCTGTGTCGGTGTCCGTGCCACCCCGATCGCCGAGGCCATGCTGGCGCTGGTATTAATGGATCATGCGTTGCGGCACCGTGCACAATGTGGAGATGTGAAGTCAGAGACTCCAGTGGTTCCTGCTTCTGTAAAAAAACGTGATTCGTAATTCGTTATTCGTTATTCGTAATTGGTGAATAGTGAGTGGTGATTGATATTTGATTCACCAATCACGAATCACGAGTACCTATCTCAAAATCTACTACCCCCTCCCATCGCGGGAGGGGGAGAGGGGGAAATTCCAACAGGATAAGCTATTGATATGACTTGTTTCCCTTTTCACCCCCACCGCAACCCTCCCCCGTCAAGGGGGAGGAAGTTTGATTTTGAGACAGGTTCCAGTATTTCAGTAGCCTGTCCCTTTATTTATTCAATTTTGTTACTTTTCACTTTTCACTTATGACTTTTCACTCACGCCCGCAGGGCGTGCCCTACTGGCGCCTGTCCGGTTTTTATTTTCTGTTCTTTGTTACTGTCGGTATTTTTCTTCCGTACTGGTCGTTGTATCTGAAAGCTATAGGCATGAATGCCGAACAGATCGGTATCCTGTCCGCGATAGTCGTTTTTACAAAAATTTTCATTACCTATTTCTGGGGCTGGGCGGTGGACCATACCGGCCGGCGCATGCGGATCATCCGTATTGCCTCGTTGTTTTCCGCCATCAGTTTCAGTGCGGCATTGTTCATACAGGATTTCTGGGGACTGGCCATCATCCTGTTTGTTTTTTCATTGTTCTGGAGTGCCTCACTGCCGCAGATCGAGGCGGCAACGCTGGCCCATCTCGGTGAGTCAACCCATGACTACACCAGTATCCGGGTCTGGGGTTCGGTCGGTTTTATTGTCACGGTGTGGCTGCTGGGTATGGTCTTTGAAACTATCGATATCAAAACTGTCCCGGTCTTTGTCCTGATCTCGATGATCGTAGTCTGGTTAATGAGTCTGGGCATACCGGAACAGAAAGTCCAGCAACATGAATCAGCCCATGAGAGTTTGCTGTCTATATTATTCAGGCCGCATGTTATTGCATTGTTCTCGGTATGTTTTCTCATGCTGGCCAGTCATGGAACGTATTACACGTTTTATTCCATCTACCTCGAGGATAACGGCTATTCCAGCAGTTTTATCGGGCAAATGTGGGCGCTGGGTGTTATTGCAGAGGTCATCGTCTTCATGTTCATGCAGCGGTTGATCCACGCCAGCAGCTTAAGGCTATTGTTGCTTGCGAGCCTGTTCTTTGCAGTGATGCGCTGGTTGCTGATTGGTTTTTTTGTTGAAAGTGTAGCGATACTGGTATTCGCACAATTGTTACATGCCGCGACATTTGGTGTTTATCACACCGTGGCCATTTTATATATTCATAAATTTTTCCGTGGCCGCTTGCAGGGCCGCGGCCAGGCGCTTTACAGCAGTGTCAGTTTTGGTGCCGGGATGGCGATAGGCAGCCTGGTCAGTGGTTATGCCTGGAACGGTGTCGGCGCCCTGGCGTGTTTTATTGGTGCGGCAGTGTCTGCAGGAGCGGCATGGGTCATTGCCTGGATGTGGCTGCGGGAATAGATCACCGGCTTGATCCACATTCGGGTTAAAACCAGATGCTATAATCTAAAGAAGTTGCGATTTAGATGTATGTGTTATTTCGAGCAAAGCGAGAAATCTCGTATTTATTTGACATTATTTACTACCGATTACTCCCTGCGGTCGATTTGACAGCTTGTTCGGAAGTCCCTTAAATTAAATCATTTTTTACCTGCAAACTCATCACAGAAGGAGGCAGGTCATGACTACATACGCCCACAAGCTTGAAGCATTCAAACTGGATACGAATACGCCTGTTTATCTTCTGACATCGGGCATACCATCGATGCTTAAGCTGGATGATCCGGCCATCAAGGCAATGACTGATCTTCAACAGGTGAAGGCCATTACTGTCAGCCCGGACAGTTCCATCGAATTTGCCATGGAGCTCATGCAGCATGCCGGCATCAGGATGCTGGTAGTGATCGATCAATCCGGAATGCTGGCAGGTTTAATCACCGCTCGCGATATCACGGGTGAAAAACCGCTCAGGATCCTGACACAGGATCGGGTTAGACGGGAAGAAATACTGGTTCGCCAGATCATGACCCCGCGCGATCAGCTTAATCCATTTAATTTTCGTGATGTCGAACATGCCAGTGTGCGCGATGTGATCGTGCAACTGCGGAAAGCGGGCCGTCAACATGCCATTGTGCTTGAGGCCCAGGAAAAAGGAGCGGGTTATTTCGTCAGGGGTATTTTTTCAATTACCCAGATCGGACGACACCTGGGTATGGATATACCGGTGGATGGGCTGGTACAGAATTTCGCAGATTTTGAAAAACTGATTGCCTGATAATTGCAACCACGGATGACCACATGGACGTAAATATTATGTATAGGTGCAGCAGGAATCAGTAGTCTGTGTATTCCTGGAAAATACCAGCATCCCCATCATCCGTAAAACTGATCACTCTGAACGCGTCTTTTCTAACACCCATTTCCATGCCGGGCGTGCCTACTGGCATCTGCGGTACGGATAAACCCCTGATATCAGGTTTTGAGTGCAGGAGCCGCTTGATATCATCAGCCGGCACATGACCTTCGATCACATAACCATCAATAATTGCAGTATGGCAGGATGCCAGTCCAGGCGGTACGTTGTTTTCTTTTTTGATCTGCTCAATTTCACTGGTTTTAATATCAGTTATTTCAAATCCATGTTTGTCCAGGTGTGCTATCCATTTACTGCAACAACCGCAATCCGGATCCCTGTAAACGGTGATCGCTTTTGCACCGGTATATTCCTCTTTTGATATGTCCCAGGTGGATTCATCTGCATGGAGTTGGGCTGAAAAAAACATACTCATCAGTGTTAAAAGCGAAGTTAATAATTTTTGCATTTAAATCACCCGTAAGATTTTTAATTCAATATAGAAATAATTTACCAATTGGTACGTTGTGGCAACAATCCTTTGAGTTCAGCGGGTTTCAAGTCACGCCACCGGCCGGATTTTAACCCATCCAGTTTGACATTAATAATTCGTATTCGTTGCAATCGCAGCACCTCGTAGCTAAATACCGTACACATGCGGCGGATCTGCCGGTTCAGGCCCTGGGTCAGGATGATCCGGAATGTTTTGGGATTAACAGGCTCGATCTTGCAATGTTTTGTAGTGACGTTTAATTCAGGCAAGCGTACACCATGTTCCATCCTGGCAAGAAACTCATTCGTCACCGGCCGGTTGACCGTCACCAGATATTCCTTTTCATGGTTGTTCTCGGTCCGCAGGATCTCGTTAACGATATCACCGTTGCTGGTCAGCAGGATCAGGCCCTCGGATTCCTTGTCCAGTCGGCCGATGGGGAATATGCGTTCAGAATGTTTGATAAAGTCGATGATGTTGCCGGGGATATGCCGCTCGGTCGTACAGGTGATACCCGCAGGTTTGTTCAGCGCGATATAAACGTGTTCCTTTTTGCGGCGGGCAATAATCCTGCCATTGACGTGCACCTCGTCCTCTTCGCTGACCTGTGTACCCAGTTCAGCAATGTTGCCGTTTACCCTGACGCGACCTTGTTCGATCCAGGCGTCGGCTTCGCGACGCGAACACACCCCGGTTTCAGAGATGAATTTATTGAGTCTCAAGGTTCAATAATTAATAGCTTAATAATGTCACTGCAACAACAAGCGCATACGCGCCAACGAACTTCCGGCCGGGTTTTGAAAACTGAGAATTAAATAATGGCACCGGAGTATCTCCAACATTGACAGGCAAGACCTGATGTCAGCATTGTCTGAAAACAAAAAAAGCAGAAAAATTGTCAGACAATTTTATTCTTCGTATCACCGGAAACCCAATTCATGGCCTGCTCAAACTCCAGATAAGAAAATAATTTTATCTGTGCACTTACAAAATGGCTGGCAACTGTTTCTGCAAAAGTACCCAGCGCTGAGTCAGTTGATAATGCCACACGGGAAACTTTTTTGTGATGTTCTTTAACAAATCTAAAATGTGATAATAGTGCCGCGAATGAATCCCAGCCCGGGAAGGACTTTGTATGAATAATCAGGCCATTCAAATGACCGGACTGTTCAATGTATGGATCAATGACCTTTGCGGCATTCTTGAAGTCGTTTTCAAGTAATGGCCCATCTGGTTCGAGTATTGCGATACCATTTATCTCATCGATTTTTACCGAAAGCATATTTTAAGACTCCATCAGATTTGGGGGTCTTGTACTGAATCTTGAATATACATGGTCATTGTATTTTCTTCTGACATTACATCTCTGTGTATTTCACAATCAAATTTCAGAACCAGACCCCGATATTGATTTTCTAACGGGCCTTCAGTGCCCTGGCAGCGCGGTTATACACCTTGGGTTTCACCCACAGGATCATGCCATAACGGCCCTTACCCGCTGCTACGGCATCAGCCGCAGTGATATTAATTTTTGCTTCTGACAGCCTGGCAATGGGGCCTGCAACGGCACCTACATTATCACTCCCCTTGATTAGAAAAGCTTTTTTGGACTTGCTCAGTTTCCAGCCATGCTTTCTTGCCAGCCGTTGTATTCCGACCAGTTTGTCTGCGACCAGGTCAACCTGTGCCTTGCCGCCTTTGACAGGAAATCCGGAAAAAGCCAACAGGTTGATACCTTCGGTCTTGAGTTGATTGAGTATGTTGACTGCGGCGCCTGTGCGGTTACCTACGGTGACGTAACAATAATTTACTTTGCGTGCTGTATAACTCATATAAACCTCCTTCGATAACAATAAAAATTGTTGCAGTAATAATCCAAGCATAGACCATAGGAGGGACTTTATTAAGCAAACGTAAAATTATTTAATTTGTGAGGATGTAGTTTTATTTGCCCGGCAATGACTGCTTCGAAATAATATTTTTTTGCTGGAACAGATCCATTCCGGAAAATGTATCACAGGCATCCCTGTTTTTGAAAGTTACAAAGTCACTGGTATTCAGCGCTGCATTTCCGCACCGGACATATATGAAATCTGATTCCATAAAATCGCCTGAGGTTATGACAGAACACTCGGGAAATTCAGCGACAGTTTTGTCAACCACATCATTAATTGACCCATTTGTCTCTATACACTTATATTCAAATGAAATGAAACTCCGCTCGGGTTGAATTTTGGAATAGACCAGTGCCACGATTATGATGATGGTGATCAGGGCTATGAGTATGTTTTTCTTCATTATCTATCGGCCGTGGATTATCAACCTTCAGTGTACATGTTTTTGATTAATTCATACATCCTGCCGCCGGGAAGATATCCGGATAAACCTTCAAAAGAAAACAGCTTGATCAGTGTAAAAAATTTCCGGTCTGATCGAAATTAACCGGAATAACACTGGGCGACTGCCAGGGTGTTGCCGGACCGCATTTTCTGGAATTTTTCCCAGAACCCTTTATCAATGACGCGTAGCGAGGAGGATGTATTCTCATTGCGATAACGGCTGATGTGTTTCGGTCCGCCATTGTACATGGCATAAGTGGCACGCATCAGGTTGTCCAGGCCACCTTCGTGATTTTGTTCGCCCCGGGCGATGGCGTAATCTACCAGGTAATGATGCAGGATTTCACTGCCTGCCTCTGCGTTATAACCCACATTATGTTGCAATCCTTCGATATCATAAAATCCACGCCAGACATGCTGGTTGATCTGCATGATACCGACAGCTCCGGCATTGGAACGTATCGGAATAATCTCACCCCTGGCTCTGACATACTGCCGCCAGCAGCTTTCCTGCCAGGCGGTCGTCAGCACCAGTGTCCGGTAGAGTTCCTTGAAGGGACTGTCCAGTTTTTTTTTCTGCAGGGTCGATTGCGCGACCAGATCCAGCAGTAACTGCATTTGTGGCAGGTATTCATTAAGCGCGTTGATTTTCGGTACCCAACCATTCATGCGATTTACCAGCACCTGGTAGGCGCTTTCATAAACTATCAACGCCGGCATGAAAAACAACATCAATGCCGCAGGCATACCACCCACGACGTATATTGGATCTGCTGGCGGTGATGATTGGTTCAGGAGTTGGTCCGTCTCCGTCGGTGCGGGATTCTCCTCGGGCGGTGGCAGTGATGGTCCGAAACCAAATACTTCACGCAATTCCGGATCGACCTCGGTATTGTATTGTAATGGGTCGCCTGTCTCTGCAGGCTCTATCATGCGCGCCATGCGGCGCAGGGCATCCGCTGTCAATATAAAACCGGTTTCTTCTTCCAGCATTTGTATAGCTGTGAGTGCATCACCGGCAGTAATAAAACTCAGATAACTGGTGATTGAAGAGGTCGGGGTATTTTCACTGATCCGGCGTAGTTCCGGTGCCAGTTGTTCCCAGGTTTTGACAAACAACTCCGGTACAGGATCTGGCGCGTCAGACACGGAGGGGACCAGTACTTCCAGCAGGTCCTGGCGTGCATCCAGCAAGACGGCGAACAGGGCAGAGCGCAATTCATGGAGTTCAGTGTCCGCCCCGGCATGCTTGATGACAGAGGTGAGAAATGCATCCCAGCGTTGCCAGGCTTCTTCCCAGCGCATTAATTCTTCATGGGTCAGGGCCGGCTCAGCTTCTACATGCGATGTACTCCTTGTATATTCCGGAACTTCAAAACGGACACCCAGTTCAATATGATCAGCATCAACAATAACACTGCCGAAGGAAACGGAGTCCATGATCTGGAGCGTTCCACTGGAATCGAGAGGGAATACCAGCTCCAGCAATCCCCGGAGTTCGTCAAGTACCGGTTGCAGGTTCAAATGCAGCCGGTTGAAGCGCGGGTGTACATATTTTTTTATCCAGTCCCATAGCGTACCGAATATTCCCTGGGTATCGCTGTCTTCCTTGAAGATTTTTGAATCCACGACCTTGAATTCAACCACGCCGGGAGCAGCGCCCAGCAACGGTTCCTGGAAAACTTCGATATATCCATTCCAGTTTAACAGCGGTATGCAGGTCGTGCCGATAACTGTACCAAAACGTGCCTGCGTTGCAGACCTGGTACGTACCTGGCCGTTTTCAAAACCAAGTTCCGGCGCGGACAACGTCAGTGCATTGCAACCCTTGCCGTCATCCCACACCCGCGCTTCGCCATCCGTTTCGGTATACACCTGTTCCGCCAGCAGGCGTTGCATGAACCCCTGTTCCAGCCTGACCGGCACATCAATCTGGCGGGCATGCGCGGATAAAGGACAGAGCAGCAACGCGGCAAGGAGAAAACACTTCAATCCAGAATAAATACGGGTTTGCATAGCCGGGCCATTCTACTGGAGAAGGCTGAAATAGGAGAGGGTGATTTTATATCAATTATGAAAGTCTGGTAAATCTGGAAGACCTTTATTCAACAGAATTATGAATAAAATTGCTGCAGCAGTGGTCTGCACATATTTTTCCATCAATCGGCGGAGAGTTTTTTGAGTCTCGAATCAAACTCACCCCAGAGTTGTTTTTTTTCGCCGTTCCAGCCCCGGGCGGATAATTCCTGCTCAACGGCACCCTGCACTTTTGCTACCAATATCAACGGAGACGTGTCAAATACTTCCGGATCTAATGCGTGACAAGCTTCCTCCAGAGTACAGTTTGCGTGCATACTCACAGTCTCCAGTGTCAGGCCGTACAGCCGCATATAATCCCTCACAGAAAGGGGGTTTTTATTCACGATGTGCTCCTACAGGTACGATTCTAATCTCCTCATATTGCAGGTTAGAAACACTTACCATTAATGTCAAGTAATTCTAACCTGTTCTCGTCCTGTGTTAGTTTCTTAAACTGCTTACATGTCAATCAGCGCACGAATCCGGCAGGCAAGGAAAGACGCCGGTATTTCTCAATCCAGACTTGCCGGAATGCTTGGTGTCACCCGCAGTGCTTGCAGCCAGTGGGAATCACCACGGGGTACCGCGCCGCGCCGGGAGCGGCTGGAACAACTTGCCAATCTGTTAGGTGTGAGCTATGAGTGGCTGGCCACCGGCCGGAAGCCGAAAGAGGAAAGAACGGCGTTCATGGTTAAGGAAGGATCTGTGCCTTCATACCGGGCAGTAATGACGGACGATCAAGAGGAATTGTTGAAGTTATATAATGCGTTACCCGTGAAGATGCGCAAGGCGTTAGTGGAATTTTTGCGGTCTCGTTAAATATCTGCCATGTTGTGCCGGTTCAGGCAGCTGTTCCACCCACGGTCAGATTATCAATACGGATAGTCGGCTGGCCGACGCCGACCGGTACCGACTGGCCGTCCTTGCCGCAGGTACCGATGCCAGAATCCAGTTGCATGTCATTGCCGACCATGGACACACGGGTCAATACATCGGGGCCGTTGCCGATGATGGTCGCACCCTTGATGGGCCGGGTAATCTTTCCATTCTCAATGAGATAGGCCTGGCTG
>Ga0326597_10008121_pt1 | contig 14198 bp, 16 predicted proteins | sample RVTome_12_FD_203789 | JGI IMG/M metagenome (GOLD analysis project Ga0326597, IMG submission 203789) | Soil microbial communities from uranium-contaminated site in the Upper Colorado River Basin, Wyoming, United States - RVT100D185 | ecosystem: Environmental > Terrestrial > Soil > Contaminated >... | reverse complement strand
ACCTTGTTGCGGGTGCGCACGAAAATCTGCGCGCCCAATTCGACCTCGAGCTCCTTCACTTGGCGGCTCAGACCCGACTGTGAGCGCTCGAGCGCTACGGCCGCTGCGGAGATGTTGTAGCGGTTGCGCGCAATACTGCAGATCGCTTCGATCTGCTGGAGATTCACGCCCCCTCCTATGCTATGAGATGGGATCATAGCACTATGACGCCCCATGTATTGAGCGCATATGTTCAGTGCGCTAGCATGGCCGGCACTACGACAGGTGGACGACCCCATGCCGAAAGCTCATCTGGGTGGAGCGGTTTACGACGCCATCGAATATTTCTACACGAAGCCGTGGTCCGATGGCCTGCCGATCGTCCCGCCGACCGAGGCGCTCATCACGGCTATGCTCGCCGGCACCCGCCGCGACCCGGACGAGGAGCTAGGCCTGGTCCCGCCGAATTTCGAGCCGCTGACGATGCGCCGGATCGCCGAGCATGCCGTCATGGCGGGGGCGCTGCCCGAGTACATGCCGGTCATCATCGGCGCCATGCAGGCGATCCTCGACGAGAAGCTCAACATGCATGGCGTGCAGACGACGATACACGGCGTCGCGCCGCTGATCATCGTCAACGGCCCCTACGGCAAGAAAATCGGCATCAACGGCAACCGCGGCTGCTTTGGCCCCGGGCACCGCGCGAACGCGACGATCGGCCGCACTGTGCGGCTTATTCTCTACAACGTCGGCGGCGGCTATCCGCAGGCCTCGTTCAGCTGCTTCGGGCAGCCATCGCGCTACACCTTTTGCATCCGCGAGAACGAGGAAGACAGCCCGTGGGAGCCGCTGTCGGCGGATCGCGGCTTCAGGGCCGACCAGAACGTCATCACCGTTGTGCAGTGCGAGAACCCGCAGCTCACGCACGACGATGCGAACGACGACCCGCAGCGCCTGCACGTCGCCACTACCGACTGCATGGGCAATATGGGCGGCATGAACGCGTGGCGGGCGACCGATATGGTGGTGGCCCTTGCGCCCGACATCGCGGACAACTTTGCCAAGGCTGGCTACACGAAGGCGGACGTCCACAAGCTCCTGCGCGAGAAGGCCGGTCGCCGGGTCGGGCAGCTCAAGCAGGGCGGGCTATGGCGCATCGAGCGGCTGAACCGCTACGTTACAAAGGTCGACCCAGACGACGACGACTGCTTCGTGCCGGCGATCCAGGAGCCGAGCCGGCTCTTCCTGATCGTCGCGGGCGGGCGGCCGGGCGCGAGCACCGCCGTGCTTCATGGCTGGAACGAGACCACCCGCGGCGTTTCGGTCGCGTACGAGGTTTGACGGCGGGCCCGCCGGATTCAGACGTTATCAAGAGGACGACGAGATGAGCGATTTCTACGATCCTTCGGTGCGCGAAAGCAAATCTGTGCCCCTGCCCGAGCGGCTGGCGAGCCTCGCGGGCAAGGTTGTTGGACTCTACGACAACACCAAAGAGCAGGCCGACATCATCCTCGAAGCCGCTGGCGCGGAACTCAAGCAGCGCTATGGAGTCAAGGAGCTGCTGAATTTTCGTGGGGTCCATTACTCCAGGCCCGCGCCGCTCGAGACGATCGAGGAGATGGCCCGCAAATGCGACGTCGTCATCTGCGCGCTGGGCGGATGAGGGTCGTGTACGGTGTGCAGTGTGCACACCTCCGTTGAGCTGGAAAAACGCGGCATCCCGACGACCGTCGTCATCACCTCCGCGTTCAGAAACGCGCTGGAGGTGCAGTACAAGGGGAAGGGCATGCCCGGCCACGCCTGCATCGAGCTGCCGCATCCAATCTATTACCTCAGCCGGGAAGATCTCAGCACGATGACCCGCGAGCACATTGACGAGATGGCTCGCCAGCTCACGAAATCCAAGTAAAAAAGCAGGTCTGTGGCGGCCGTTCCGCATGGAGGCGCATATGAAACAGCATAGCCGCACGATGGTTTACTCGCGTTTTTTTTCGTTGATCCTGGCACCAGCGGTTGCGGTTGCGTTGCCCGGCCATGTCGAGGCGCAGCCGTATCCGGAGAAGCCGATCCGGTTCATCGTTCCATTCGCGCCCGGCGGCGGCAACGACATGATCGCGCGTCTGGTCGGCGAGAAGCTCTCGCAATCCTGGGGGCAGCAGGTCGTGGTCGACAACCGGCCCGGCGCGGGCGGTAACATTGCGGCTGAAATCACCGCGCGGTCGAACCCGGACGGCTACACGATCTTCCTGTTCAACAGCACGAACGCGATCGCGCCCAGCCTCTTCAGGAACGTGCCGTTTGATCCGATTAAGGACTTCGAGCCCGTGGTTCTCATCGCGACCTCGCCGTTCGCGCTCGTCGTGAATCCGGCGACGCCGGCGAAATCGGTGGCCGACCTCGTTGCGCTGGCGAAGGCGAAGGCGGGAGAGCTGACTTACGCCTCCGGCGGCAACGGCAGTTCCACTCATCTTGCCGCGGAGGAATTCAAGCAGTTGGCCGGAATCAAGATGATTCACGTGCCGTACAGAGGCGGTGGCCCGGCACTGATTGACGTGATTGGCGGACGCGTCACAATGTACTTCTCGAGTATTCCGCCGTCGCTGCCGCATATCCGGGCGGGCCGCGTGCGTGCGCTCGGCATAACGAGCAAGCAAAGATCGCCGCTGCTGCCGGAGGTGCCCACGATCTCGGAGGCGGCCCTGCCGGGCTTCGAGTCGGGCGCGTCCTACGGCATCGTCATGCCCGCCGATACCCCCAGTTCAATCGTAGATAAGATGAACCGGGAAATTGCCCGGCTGCTGGCGACGCCGGAGGTGAGCTCGCGCCTTAAGAATCAGGGCTTGCACATCGCCGCCGGGTCCCCCCGGGACTTCAGCCGCTTCATGAAAGCCGAGATCGCCCAGTGGGCGAGAATCGTCAAGACATCCGGGGCAAAAGTGAATTGATGCCCCTTGCGGCACAGGCCACTAAGTTCTCCAGACAGAACGAGCCCGACCCCCGTAACGAACCAAAGTGACAGCTCGAAAATTCCGGTCCGGCAGCAAGCGCCTTACGGGGTGACGAACGACGACTGTTAGCGTCGAGGTCCAAACGCATGAGCGCCGCGCGGGCGGATCGCTCTGCGTCCGGATGAGTTGGGGCGGCCGAGCTTCTCCCACGCCGGTCACACGCGATATCATGGTAACTATTCAGGATGCTCATGGAGTTACAGAGTGCTATGATGAAAGCGAATAGCATGAGGTGAGGGCAGGCGATGAATTTCCAGCACATCGAGGCGATCTGCGGAATCGCGAAGAATGGGTTCAATATTTCAGCGACGGCCGAAGCCTTGAGCCGGTCGCAGCCGGGATTGAGCCGGCAGCTGAAGGAGCTCGAGGCGGAGCTCGGCGTGAAGATCTTCCACCGCACACGAAACAAGGTTGTGTCGCTGACTCCGCAGGGCGAGATAATCCTGCGTATCGGGCGGCGGATCATTTGCGATTACCGGAGCCTGCACCAGCTCGCCGATGACGAATCGGCCGAGGGTTCGGGCGAGCTGAGGATAGCCACCACCCACGTGCACGCGCGCTATTCCCTGCCCAAGATCTTCAAAAAGTTCACGGCGGGGCACCCCGGAGTCCTTCTGACGCTTCGCCAGGGGGACCCGATGCAATGCTCCGAGCTGGTCGCCACAGGTGAGGCAGACATCGGAATCTCCACGGTTATCGGCAGGATCAGCGACGATCTGGTCGCGATCCCCATATTCAAGCTGACACGCTGCATCTTGGCAGCCAAGGGGCATCCGATCGCGAAGGAGAGAGCGCTGACGCTGAAGAAGCTCGCCGAATACCCGATCATCGCCTATTCCTCCTCGTTCAGCGGCCGCTGGATCGTCGACGAGGCATTCGCGCAGGCGGGCATCAAGCCCCACATAATCTGCAGCGCAATCGATGCCGATGTGAGCAAGGCATACGTGGAGCTGGGGATGGGTATCGCGATTCTCGCGCAGATCGCGTTCGATCCGGAGCGCGACCGCAATCTGGTCGCGCTCCCGGCCGACCAGTTGTTCCGCCCCGGCGTGCTGAACCTGGTGCTGCGCAAGCACGGTTACCTCAGCGGATACGCCCGCGACTTCGTGTCGTCGCTGGCGCCCCATGTCAGCCTGGAGCTGATCGGACGGGCGATGGAGGGCGCCGAGATCGACAAGACGCGACTCGCGCAGCGCGCGCCGGTTGCCCGGTTCGCGTAGGAGCGTGCGTGAGGCGCACCCGGGCGGGCGGCGATCCGATTCGATGCAATGCGAAAAACCTTATTCCGTACATGTCGGGGCTAGGTAGGGTTTTGACAGGGAGGATGGCGGTGGCGGCCGATGGCGAGTCCTGCAAGGTGGAGCTCGGGGCGGACTACAAGGAGATCCGCGAGAGCGTTGCGCGCTTGTGCGGGCGGTTTCAGGGCGAGTATTGGAGAGCGCTCGAGCAGCAGCAGGGTTATCCGAACGAATTCGTCGGTGCCCTGACGGAAGCGGGATACCTCGGGGCGCTGATTCCCGAAAAGTACGGCGGCGCCGAGCTTCCGCTCCGGGCGGCGGCCGTGATCCTCGAGACGATACATGCGCATGGCTGCAACGCGGGCGCCTGCCACGCGCAGATGTACATGATGGGCACGCTGCTGCGACACGGGAGCGAGGAGCAGAAAGCGCGATACCTCCCGAAGATCGCGAGCGGAGCGCTGCGCCTGCAGGCGTTCGGCATCACCGAACCATCCACCGGCTCCGACACGACGCAGCTCCGCACCCGCGCCGTCCGGCAGGGGGATCATTACGTGGTGAACGGGCAGAAGGTGTGGACGAGCCGCGCGCTGCATTCGGACCTGATGCTGCTGCTCGCCCGCACGACCCCCGCCGATCGGGTCGCCAAGCGCAGCGAGGGGCTTTCCGTGTTCCTGGTCGACCTGCGCGACGCGAAGGGCAACGGTCTGGAGATCAGGCCCATCGAGGCGATGGTCAACCACAATACGACAGAGGTGTTCTTCAACGACGTCCGGCTCCCGGTGTCCGCCCTGATCGGTGTGGAGGGCAAGGGATTCCGTTATATCCTCGACGGGATGAATGCCGAGCGCATACTGGTGGCGGCCGAGGCGATTGGAGACGCTCGGTACTTCGTTCGGCGCGCAACCGCCTATTCCCGGGAGCGCGTGGTGTTCGGCCGGCCCATCGGCCAGAACCAGGGCATCCAGTTTCCCATAGCAAGGGCTTACGCGGAGACGGAGGCCGCCGAGCTCATGGTGAGGAAGGCGGCGGCGCTCTTTGATGCGGGTCTTGCCTGCGGCGCGGCGGCGAACCTGGCGAAGCTCCTGGCGTCCGAAGCCTGCTGGAACGCGGGAGAAGCCTGCCTGCAAACCTTCGGTGGATTCGGCTTCGCCCGGGAATACGACATTGAGCGCAAATGGCGTGAGACACGCCTTTTCCGGACCGCTCCGATATCGACCAACATGGTGCTCGCCTACCTCGGGGAACACGTGCTCGGGATGCCGCGCTCCTATTAAGGAATGAGAAATCGGCGACACATGACGTCCAAACAAGAGAACGAGCGGCTGCCCCTGGAAGGCATCGTGGCGATCGAGCTGGGACACAGCGTCGCCGCGCCGTACGCCGGGCAGATTCTCGGAGACCTCGGCGCGACGGTGATCAAGGTGGAGAAGACCGACGGCGGCGACGATGCCCGTTCCTGGGGACCGCCGTTCCTGGGGGATACCTCGACCTGCTACCTGAGTCTCAACCGGAACAAGCGCTCGGTGACGGTCGATCTGAGGGATCCCGCGCAGCTCGAGCGGCTGCGCGAATTCATCATCCGCCGCGCGGACGTCGTCCTGCAGAACCTGCGCCCGGGGAGCGTGGAGAAAATCGGGCTCGATGCGAGCACCTTGCGCGGGCAGAAGGACCGCCTCGTCTACTGCAATCTGGGTGCGTTCGGCCGGTCAGGGCCGCTCGCCGACAGGCCGGGCTACGATCCGCTGATGCAGGCCTACGGCGGAATTATGAGCGTGACCGGCGAGGAAGGACGGCCGCCGGTCAGGGTGGGCGTGTCCATCGTCGACATGGCCACGGGGATGTGGGCGGTCATCGGAATCCTGTCGGCGCTGCAGAAGCGCGCGACGACCGGGCGGGGCTCCGAGGTGGACGTGTCGCTGTTCGAGTCGGCGCTGGCGTGGATGGCCGTGCACGTGGCGAACTACACGGCGTCCGGCGATCTTCCCGTGCGGCTGGGATCCGGGGCGGTCATCACGGCGCCGTACCAAGCGTTTCGGGCGCGCGACGGCTTCGTCGTCATCGCCGCGGGAAATGCAAAACTGTTCGCCCGCTTGAGCGCGCTGCTCGGTCACCCGGAGTGGGTCGAGGACGCGCGGTTTCGCACCAACGAGGACAGGATCAGCAACAGCAAGGTGCTGGAGACGCTGATCGAGGCGGAGCTTTCCGCGAAGCCCGTGTCCGACTGGGTGCGCCGCCTGGAGGAAGCCGGGGTGCCGTGCGCACCGCTGCAGGATGTCGCGCAGGTCATTTCCGCGCCGCAAACCGAGGCGTTGGGCATTCTGCAGCGCGCGCCCGGCAGCGCGCTGGGGCTCGTCGGTCTGCCGGTCTCGTTCGACCGGGAGCGGCCCGGGCTGAGGGAATTTCCGCCCCAGCTGGGCGAGCATAACGAGAAGATATTCGGCGCTTGATCCGGGGGAGCGAGTTCCATGGAAACCCGACTGGCAACACTGATCACCGAGCGGCTCGACGACGGGCTGCTGCTCGTAACACTGAACCGCCCCGAGGTGCGCAACGCGATCAACACCCGGATGGGCGCGGACCTGCGCGAGATCTTTAGGCCCTTGGCGTTCGAAGCGAGGGATATCCGGTGCGTCGTCGTCACCGGCGCGGGAAAGGCGTTCTGCGCGGGAGGCGACCTCAAGGAGCGCCATGGCATGACGGATGAGCAGTGGCGGGCGCAGCATGCCGTGTTCGAAGAGGCTTTCTACGCGGTCATGCATTGCTCGGTTCCGGTGATGGCCGCGGTGAACGGCGCGGCCTTTGCCGGCGGCTGCGAGCTCGCGCTCGCGTCCGATTTCATCTATGCGGCGAAAGGCGCGCGCTTCGCGTTCACGGAAACCACGCTTGGCATCATTCCCGGCGTGGGAGGCACACAGAATCTGCCGCGTGCCCTCGGCGCGCGCCGCGCCAAGGAGATCATTTTCAGCGGCAAACCGTTCTCGGCGGAAGAGGCCTTCGCCTGGGGAATGGTGAATCGCCTGTGCGAGTCCGACGAGCTCATGCCGGCGGCGATGGAGATCGCGCGCACGATTTGCGCGAACGCCCCCGTCGCCGTGCAGCAGGCGAAGAAGGCGATCCATTATGGATTGAACGCGGACCTGCGTACCGGTCTTGCCTTCGAGATCGAGGCCTATAACCGGACCGTCGGCACGGAAGACCGGTACGAGGGCGTGCGCGCCTTCGCGGAAAAGAGAAAACCCAGATTCTCGGGCAGGTGAGCTTGCTCGCCGCGGCCGGGGAAACGTGAGGAAACGCCATGGTTGATGTGCACGTGCACGAGGTGGGAACCCGGGACGGCCTGCAGAGCGTCCCCTTCTTCGTCCCGACCGAGGTGAAGAACCGGTGGTGTGCGGCCGAGTTCGGCGCCGGCGTCCGGGAAATCGAGGTCTGCTCGTTCGTTCCGGTCAAGCTCATCTCGCAGTTCGCCGATGCCGCCGACGTCGTCCGCCATGCGCTGGCGCTCGACGGGCTGATGGTCGCCGCGCTGATCCCCAATCTGAAGGGGGCGGAGCGCGCGATCGAGCTTGGCGTGCACAAGGTGAACTACGTAATTTCGGTCAGCGAAAGCCACAATCGCGCCAACGTGCGCCGTTCGACCGACGAATCCGCCGTCGATTTCGAGCGCGTCGTGGCGCTCGCGCGCGGCGTGCCGCAGGGGCGCCGCCCGCTCGTCGTCGGCGGCCTCGCCACCGCGTTTGGCTGCACGATCGAGGGCGATATCTCCCAGGGCCGGGTCCGCGAGCTCGCCAGCCGGCTGGCCCACGCGGGTGCCGACGAGATCATCATGGCCGACACCGTGGGATATGCGAACCCCGCCGCGGTGCGGCGCCTGTTCGGGGCCGTCAGATTGGACCTCGGAAACATTCCGATCACCGCGCACTTCCACGACACGCGCGGACTGGGGCTTGCCAACGTCCTGGCGGCGCTCGATGCCGGAATTCGCGCTTTCGACGCGTCGCTCGGGGGCCTCGGGGGCTGCCCGTACGCGCCCGGCGCGAGCGGGAACATCTGCACCGAGGACCTGGTGTTCATGCTCGAAGCGATGGGCCTGAAGACCGGGATCGACGTCGGCAGGCTCCTGTCCGTTCGCGAGGAAGTGCGCGAGGCGCTCAAGGACCAGCCGTTTCACGGCGTCATCGCTCGCGCGGGCCTGCCGAAGGGCTTCAGGCCAGCGGGCGTCGCCTGAGCCCGGACCGCCGAGCTAGCCGCGGCGCGCGCCCCGGCGCGTCCGCGCCCGAACCTTCCCGGCGTCGAGCTCGCCGAAGACCTCGAGCATCGCGCGCCGCCCGTCCGCGGCGCGCGGAATGCCGCAGTAGACGGCGCAATGCAGGATGGCTTCCGCGATCTCCGACCGCGTCAGTCCGTTGCGCAGCGCAGCGCGAATATGCAGGCGCAGCTCCTCGGGCTGGCGCATCGCCGTGAGCACGCCCAGGTTGATGAAGCTGCGGATCCGGCGCGAAAGACCGGGCCGCGACCAGATCAGGCCCCAGGCCGCTTTGGTGCTGAGCTCCTCGAAGCCGCGGGTATACCGGTTCGCCGTGCCGAGTCGGCGCTCGATCGCTTCCGCGCCGAGCACCGCCTTTCGTATCCTGAGTCCCTTTGCAAACAGCGCATCATCGGATCGGGCCATGATCGTCCTCCCTGTGGGTTGCCTGCCGTCCGCTGCCCCGACAACGCTCGCCGCCGGCAGCCGCCTCAGTATGTGAAAGTCAAATAGCAGTATCTGCTCTCATGTATTGAGCAAATAGCTGGCGCCTTGTAGGATGGTAGCCATCGTCGCTGCGAAAGGAAAGGAGCACGCCGTATGTCTTCCCCCCGCCTGGAGATCGTCTCGCCGATCCCGCTCTATCTGGACGAGGCCAAGTCCGCCAGCAAGCTTGCGCCGCGTCCCTCGAGCCTCGAGGGCAAGGTCGTCGGTCTTCTGCCCAACTGGCGCCCCTCCGCGTACGACCTGCTGAAAGCCGTCGGCGAGGTCATCGAGCAGCGTTTTCGCCCGCGCGCCGTCATTCTCGAGCAGCCCGACCGCGAAGTGCCGGTGAGCAAGGGAAGGCTCCTCGACGGCCTGCGCTCCAAGCTCGACGATTTCGCGCAGCGCGTCGACGTCGCGATAACCGCGACCGGCGACTGAGGGTCGTGCACGACGTGGTGTAGCCACGTCACACCGGCCCTGGAAGAAAGGGGTATTCCGACGGTGATGATCACCACGGATACCTTTGCCCAGTTCGGGCGGCGCATGTCGGCGACGCAAGGCTATCCCAACGTCGTCATCGCGGAGACGCCCAACCCGATACGCCAGCTCGACCCCGAGTCCCTGCTGGCGAGGGTCGACGCGATGCTTCCCGCCATCGTGGAGGGTCTGACTCTGCCCGCCAGTGAAATCGAACGGCGCCTCATGGATGTGGCGAAGAGCCAGATCCATCCGGATGGCGTCGTGCGCTCGTCCGTGCCCGTCTGAAGGGGAAGGCCCGCCATGAACCACGCCATCGTGCAGTTGGACGCCGAGTCGCCCGAGCAGTGGCTCAATGCGGCGTACGAGCACGCCTATCGCCAAGGCTGGACCGACGGTCTGCCGATCATTCCGGCGACGCGGAACAGCGTAGCGCGCTTCGTCGCCGCCTCGGGGCGCAGCGGGGACGAGTGCGTCGGCATCCTTCCGCCGCGCAAAGGGCAGGCCACCGTCGAGGCGATCGCCGTGAGCGCGATCATGGCGGGCTGCCTTCCGGAGTACATGCCGGTGATCGTCGCTGCCGTGGAGGGGCTTGCCGACCCGCGCTTCCCGCTGGAGCTGATGCAGCTCACGACCAATCCGATGACGCCGATGCTGGTCGTCAACGGCCCGATCCGCAAGCAGCTCGACATCAACTCCGGCACCGCCTGCATGGGACCCGGCTGGCGCGCCAATGCCACGATCGGGCGCGCGATCCGGCTGATTCTCACGAACGTCGGGGGCGCGCTTCCCGGCGTGTATTCCAAGACGAGCTTCGCCTCGCCGCTCCGCTACTCCTTTGTCTTCGGCGAGAACGAGGAAGAGAATCCCTGGAATCCCTACCACGTCGACTGCGGATTTTCGGCGCAGGACAGCACCGTGACGGTGTTCCGGGCCGCCAACTACTGCAACATCTCGGGGGGCGAAGGGGTGGGGCCGGACGAGATCCTGAAGCATATCGCTTCGAACATGCCGCCCATGTTCGGCGGCGGCGACGGCGCGATGCTGGTTCTCGGCGTCAACCATGCGCGCTCGCTCTACGAAGGGGGCCTCACCAAGGCCGATATCCAGCGCAAGCTGTGGGAGTTCGCGCGCCTTCCCGTATCCGCGTTCGCGGTGACCTTTGCCGAGCAGGAGCAGCAGGCGGGGCGGGGCGACGGCAAGACGGTCTGGCGGACCCGCAAGCCGGAGGAGAACTACATCCTGGTGGCGGGCGGCCCGGGCCCGCAGGACGTGTACATCGGTGCCGGGATGCCGCAGACCCGCCTGATCGGGCCGGTCGCCCGATAACGCGTTAATCCGGAGCCTCGCAAAGGAGCGACCATGGACGTCGCAGCGAACTCTGAATGGTACGCGGATGAGGGCTCAGAGGAGCCCTCCGCACACAGGCATGAGACGTCGACGTGGACATGGTTCGCGAGAAAACTCTGCGACCGACTTGGCAGACACGCTGGTGACCGCGGGCGACGATACGCAAGGTTGAACATAGCGTGATGAACCTGGAAAAGCTGGCCGACGTTCGCGAGCTCGCGCAGTTGATCGCGGGGAAGCCCATCTCCACCGTGGGTATACGATTCTGATCCCGCGGCCTCGATAACGCCTTCGTTTCAAGACCCTGGGCTGCCGATTCGAGAACAAGAGCCCAGATTGCCCCGAGGAGGACGAGTATGCACCGCATAGTACGCGCATGCCTCATCACGATTCTGGGATTCACCGCGGCCGTTCCAGCCGCGTTTGCTGAGGAACGGCCGTACCCGAACCGGCCGATCCGGTTCATCGTGCCCTTCGGTCCGGGCGGCGGCGGCGACACCGTGGCGCGCATCGTCGGGCAGGAATTGTCCCGAGGTCTCGGGGCGACGGTGGTGATCGACAATCGCCCCGGTGCGGGCGCCACGATGGGAACCGACATCGCGGCGAAGTCGAATGCGGACGGCTATACGATTCTTCTCGGAAACGTGGGGCCGCTCGCCATCGCCCCCAGTCTTTACAAGAACGTGCCGTACGATGCGCAAAGGGACTTCGTGCCCGTGTCGCTGCTCGTGATCTATCCCAACATCCTGGTCGTTCATCCATCGGTCCCGTCGCGCACGGTAAAGGGTCTCGTAGCCCTGGCGAAGAAGCGGCCAGGGGACCTCAGCTTCGCTTCCGCGGGCAATGGCAGCAGCACGCACCTCGCCGGGGAAATGTTCAAGAGCATGGCGGGCATCGATATCGTTCACGTGCCGTACAAGCGCAGCGGGCAGGCCGTCACCGACCTGATCGCGGGGCAGGTCCATATGTACTTCAGCAGCGTCGTTGGAGCGCTGCCGCACATGAAGGGCGGGAGGCTGGTTGCGCTCGCTGTCTCCAGCGCCAAGCGCTCGAAAATCGCGCCGGCGGTGCCGACCATGGCCGAGTCGGGATTTCCGGACTTCGAAGCGGACAACTGGCTCGGCGTCGTGACGCCGAAAGGCACGCCGAAGCCGATCGTGGCGCGTCTCAACCACGAAATTGCCGTTGCGATGCAGCGCCCCGACGTGGAAAAGAAGCTGTTGGCACGAGGCGCCGAGGTCGCGGTCGGCTCCCCTGAAAGTTTTGCCCGGTATATCGGATCGGAAACGAGGAAGTGGTCCAAGGTCGTCGCGGAGTCAGGCGCCCGGGTGGATTAGGCGCTGCGCAGGTGCTTCGCCTTCCCGACAGGACCGGTCAACGCGGCCTCGAAGGCATCGCCGGGCTGGAATTGAAGCGGAGTCGATCGGATGCGGCATAATTTAGTTGGACGAATTAGGAGCGTTCTTCGGACGGATCGGGACCCGCCGTCCGAAACGGAGGAGGTGCCATGTTGTTAAGCCGCTTCGGCGTTCTCGCCGGCGCTGTCATCGCAGTCCTTTTCGCCTCGGCGGGCCCCGGTTATGCGCAGGGCCAGCAGAGCTATCCATCGCGCCCGGTGCGCTTCATCGTTCCGTTCCCCCCGGGCGGCGGTACCGACCTGGCGGGCCGCCTGCTCGCCCGGAAGTTCGCCGACGAGCTTGGCCAGCCCTTCGTCGTGGACAACCGCCCGGGCGCGGGCAGTACCTTGGGAGCCGGCATCGCGGCGAAAGCCCCCGCGGACGGTTACACGATGCTGTTCGCGAGCGCGTCGTTCGCGATCAGCGCGAGCTACTACAGGATTCTCGCATACGATCCCGTGAACGATTTTGACGGGATCGGGCTCGTCGTCTCCGGCCCGCTGGTCCTGGTCGCGCATCCGTCGTTGGCGGCGACCTCGATACAGGAGCTGATCGCGCTCGCGAAGTCGAAGCCGGGCGCTCTCAATTATGCGTCGAGCGGCGCAGGCACCATCACGCACCTCGCGACGGAAATGTTCCTGGACATGAGCCGCACGCGCATCACGCACGTTGCCTACAAGGGCGCAAGCCCGGCGCGCATCGCATTGCTCGGCGGAGAGGTGCAGATCCTGATCGCGCCGCTCGGCCCGACCTTGACGCACATCAAGAGTGGCAAGCTCAACGCGCTGGGCGTCTGTGGCGCGCGGCGTTCCGCGCTTCTGCCGTCCGCGCCGACCATCGCCGAGTCCGGCGTCCCCGGATACGAAGCGGACACCTGGTACGGGCTCCTCGCGCCGCGCGGGGCGCCGCGGCCCGTCATCGAGCTGCTCAACAAGAAGATCGCTGCGGCGTTGAAGTCCGATGAGCTGAATAGGCAGCTCGCCGCACAGGGTTTCGAGCCGGCCTGGACGACGCCGAAGCAATTCGACGCCTACGTGAAGTCCGAGGTCGCCAAGTGGGGCAAGGTGATGAAGGACGCCGGCGTGCGCCAGAACTAGCGCGGCGTCAGGCCCTCCAACACCGCTCGCAGCACCCCCGTCTTGCACCATTCTTGGAAGCGGCGATGGCAGGTTTAGTATGGCGGAAAGTGCTCGGGCAAGTCGCGCCAGGGTGCTCCGGTGCGGAGGATCCACAACACCGCGTTCGTCACCGCCCGAGTGTCGGTCCGCGGGCGGCCGCGACCGTCCTTGCGTACCGCCAGCTCCGGCTAGGCAGCGACCGTTTCAGCGGCGCCTATAGAAAAATCAGGAGGAGACGATGCGACACAGCACATCAATACTGACAGTAATCTTGGTGCTCACGGCAATGACAGCGGCAGACAGCAAAGTGCTTGCCGCCTACCCGGAAAAACCGATCCGACTGGTGCTGCCCTTTCCCCCCGGCGGCGGGACCGATGCACTCGCTCGCATTATCGCGCCGCGTCTGTCCGACAGGTTGGGTCAGCAGATCGTAGTCGACAATCGGGCCGGGGCTGCAGGCAACATTGCCAATGGGATCGTCGCACGAGCTGCGCCGGACGGCTACATGCTCTTGATGGGCTTCAGTACCACGCTGATGGTCAATCCTCAGCTCTACACACTGTCCTTCGATGTGAGCAAGGACCTCGCGCCGATCACGCAGCTCGCCACGGCGCAGTACTTCCTGGTGCTGCACCCCTCGGTTACCGCGTCCTCCGTCGAAAAGTTCGTTGCGCTCGCAGAGGCGAAGCCGGGAAAGCTCAACTACTCGTCTTCCGGTATCGGTTCCCCCTTGCATCTTGCAGCAGAGCTTTTCAAGCAGCGCGCCGGCATCGACCTCGTGCATATCGCCTAAAGGCGGCGGGCCTGCAGCCGCCGCGGTGCTGAGCGGAGAAGTGCAGGTGTTATTCGGCAGCGTCGCATCCACATTCCCGCATGTAAAGGCCGGGCGGCTACGGGCG
>Ga0326597_10008120_pt1 | contig 14199 bp, 12 predicted proteins | sample RVTome_12_FD_203789 | JGI IMG/M metagenome (GOLD analysis project Ga0326597, IMG submission 203789) | Soil microbial communities from uranium-contaminated site in the Upper Colorado River Basin, Wyoming, United States - RVT100D185 | ecosystem: Environmental > Terrestrial > Soil > Contaminated >... | reverse complement strand
TGCAATATCCAGTATGCACTGGACCCGCATTCCGTCGATTACCGGGTCATCGAGATCAATGCGCGGCTGTCCCGCTCGAGCGCGCTCGCGAGCAAGGCCACGGGTTATCCCCTCGCTTATGTCGCCGCCCGAATCGCGCTAGGGTACAGCCTGCCCGAGATCCCGAATGGCATCACGCGCCGTACGACCGCGTTCTTCGAGCCGGCACTGGACTACCTGGTCTGCAAGGTCCCGCGCTGGGACCTCACCAAGTTCCACGGGGCCGTGAAGCAGATTGGCAGCGAGATGAAGAGCGTTGGAGAAGTCATGGCGATCGGGCGCACCTTCCCGGAGGTCCTGCAGAAGGCGCTCCGAATGCTCGACATCGGCGTCACGGGTCTCGACCCCGATGCCTTCGAGTTCGGGGAACTCGAGCAGGAACTGCGGCATGCAACGCCAAGGCGCATCTTCGGCGTCGCCCAGGCGCTGAAGAACGGCATGAGCGTGGAGACGATACACGACATCACGCGCATCGATCCCTGGTTCATCCGGGCGATGCAGCCGGTCGTCGCCATGGCAACGCGCCTGCAGCAGAGCAAGGCACCGATCGCCCCTGAACTGCTGCGCGAGGCGAAGCAACTCGGTTTCTCTGACCAGTCCATCGACGAGCGCCTCGGACTGGCGCAAGGCACGACGCGCGAAGCACGCCACATGCATGGCATCCGGCCGAATTACGCCCAGATTGATACGCTGGCTGCCGAATTTCCCGCCGAGACCAATTATCTCTACTCGACCTATCACGCCACCGTCTCGGATGTTGCGCCGAGCGGGAAGAAGAAAATCCTGGTTCTCGGAGCCGGGGTCTACCGCATCGGCTCGAGCGTCGAGTTCGACTGGTGCTGCGTCAACGCCGTGCAGACGCTCGGCGAACTGGGCTTTGAGACGATCATGCTGAACTACAACCCCGAGACCGTCAGCACCGATTACGATGTCTGCGACCGGCTCGTCTTCGACGAGGTCAGCCTCGAGTCCGTGCTCGACCTGTACGAACGCGAGAAACCCGACGGGGTGATCGTCAGCATGGGCGGGCAGATCCCCAACAACCTCGCGATGCGCCTGCATCGTGCGGGTGTGCGGATCCTCGGCACGAATCCCGAAGACATCGATCGCGCGGAGAACCGCAAGAGCTTCAGCGCGCTGCTGGATTCGCTCGGCATCGACCAGCCGGTGTGGCGTCATGTCACGGAGACATCGGCGGCCGGCAGCATCGTCGAGGAACTCGGCGGATTCCCCGTGCTGGTGCGGCCCAGCTACGTGTTGAGCGGCGCCGCCATGAGCATCGCGCATGAGCCGGTCGAGCTCGGCCGGATCCTGGCCCGCGCCAAGCGCGTGTCGCCGGACCATCCTGTCGTTGTCTCGAAATTCGAGACGCGCGCACGGGAAATCGAGATCGACGCCGTCGCCGACAAGGGCGAACTGGTCCTGTGGGCCATCAGCGAGCACATCGAGGACGCCGGCGTGCACAGCGGTGATGCGACGCTGGTACTCCCGCCACAAAGCATCTACATCGCGACAATCCGCAGGATCAGGCGCATTGCGGCCGAGCTTGCGGCCGCCCTGAAGATCACCGGCCCGTTCAACGTGCAGTTCCTGGCCAAGCACAACCTCGTGAAGGTCATCGAGTGCAACTTGCGTGCCTCGCGCAGCTTTCCATTCGTCTCCAAGGTCACCGGCGCAAACTTCGCCGCGGAGGCCACGCGCCGCATGCTGGGCGTCGCGGGCGGCTCGAACTGCGCAAGCCTTGATCTCGACCATGTCGGCGTCAAGGCACCGATGTTTTCCTTCTCGCGTCTCGCGGGTGTGGATCCGATGCTGGGCGTAGAGATGGCGAGCACGGGTGAGGTCGGCTGCCTGGGCGATGACCTTCAGGAGGCGCTGCTGGCCGCGCTGACGGCCGCGGGCTTTCGCACGCCGAGCAAGGGCGTGCTGCTGTCGCTGGGACCCATCGAGGACAAGTACTGGTTCGCCGACGAGGCGCGGCTGATCCATGAGCAGTTGCGGCTGCCGATCTACGCGACCGAGGGTACGGCCGATGCGCTGACAGACCTCGGCATACCCTGCACACTGGTCGCCAAGAAGCCAGGTAACGGTCCGACGGCAATGGACCTGATGGATTCCGGCGAGATCGACCTGGTCGTCAACGTGCCACGCGAATATGACGAGTACGGGCGGCCGGACGGTTACCTGATCCGCCGCCGCGCGGTAGAGACCGCCACGCCACTGTTCACCGATCTCCAGCTCGCGCGCGCGGTCATCGAGGCGTTGTGGCGCAAGCGTGACGACGGACTGAAAGTGCGTGCCTGGCAAGACTATCTGCGAAACTGACCGCTGTTCATGATGCATCGCGGCGCGCAATGCTTGTGCATGCTGGCCATTGGCCTGCAGTTGGCGACCCCCGCCTTCGCCGCCGGCAAAGCGACACTGACGGCCGCCCAGGCGGAGTTCGAGGGTCTCAGCATCCGCAAGCTGGAACTGAACTGGACCCGGGGTCGCGACGGTCCGGGACGCGCCACGTTGCGCGCCGGCCGTATCGAAGGCCTGGAGTCGATGGGCCCATTGTCGGGGCTCGCGATCGATTGCACGGAGCTGGAGATTTCCGGCGATCAATTGACCTGCAACAACGGGCGCCTGTCCGGCGCGCTCGGCTCGCTCGGCAACCAGGACACGCGCTTCAGCGCGCGCACGCTGCCCGACGGCAGCCTGCGACTGCGCCTCGACGCAATTGCGCTGGCCGGTGGTCGCGCGCGCGTGAACCTGCACATCGACGGCCCGCAGTGGGAACTCGACGCATCCGTCGCTGAGCTCGGCCTTGCGGACTTTGCGCAGGTCGCCACACGCTGGTACAGCCTGCCAGAAGGTTTCACGGTTGCCGGCAATGGGTCCGGCCGGGTGCAGGCGACCGGGCGCGCCGACCAGTTGCGCACTGCGGACGTCGAACTGGCGATCGCGCGCCTCGATTTCGCGGATGCGGCCGGCGCGCTCGCAGGCGAGGCGATTGCGGGCGATTTCCGCATCGGGCTCGAAGCGAACCGCTCCGGCGCCTACGCGACCGACGGAAAGATCGGCCTGTCCGGCGGCCAGGCCTACAGCGATCCGGTGTTCCTGGATTTCGGTGCACATCGCATGGAAGTGGATTTCGCAGGCCTGCTGGCACCGGATGCATCAAGCCTCGAGGTGCACGCATTCCGGCTCGTGCACCGGGATGTCGCCGAGATTTCCGGATCTGCGACGCTGGATTTCGCCGGTGAGGCCCTGTTGACCAGGGCGGGCCTGTCCATCGCAAGCCTGGATCTCGCGACTGCGCTGCCGGCCTATGTGCGGCCATTCCTGATCGACACGGCCCTCAAGGACATCGAGGGCCTCGGCCGTCTGCAGGGTGAACTGGATATCGCCGCGGGCTTGCCGAGGCGCATTGCGCTCAAATTCGAGCAGGTGACCCTCGACAGTCCGGCCGGCTCGCTGTCCATCAGCGGGCTGGGCGGTGAGCTGAACTGGTTCGACGATGCCGCGTACAGCCAGTTCGCCGCAGAAGCCGATTCCACCGCTTTCCGGTCGCGCCTCGCCTGCGAATCGGCCCGCCTTTGGGGCATCGAGATCGGCGCCGTAGAAGTGCCATTCGCGACCAGCGGCCGGCATTTTCGGTTGCTGGAGCCGGTATTTCTGCCAATCTTTGACGGCGGTCTGGCAATCGAGACCTTGCGGGTGCGCCACGCCGGCACCGGGCAGATGTACGTGCGATTCGATGCCGGGTTGCGCCCGATCAGCCTTGCTCTGTTGAGCCGCGGCCTGGGGTGGCCGGAGTTCTCCGGCACCCTTGCCGGCAGCATTCCGGGGTTGCAGATGTCGCAGGGCATCGTCACGCTCGACGGTAATCTCGAGGCCGCGGTATTCGACGGCCGCATCGTCGTGCGCGACCTGCAGCTTCGCGATGCCCTGAGCAAGTTTCCGCGCCTGCATGCGAGCATCGACGTGGACGACCTCGATCTGAAACTTGTCACCAACACGTTCTCGTTCGGGATGATCACCGGTCGACTGTCCGGCCGGATCGAGCAACTGGAAACCTTCGCCTGGATGCCGGAAGCCTTCGACGCGCACTTCTACACGCCGCCAGGCGACCGTTCACCGCACCGGATCAGCCAGCGCGCGGTCACCAACCTGTCGAGCATCGGCGGCGGTAGCGGCGGCAGCGTGGCGGCCGCCCTGCAGAGCGGGTTCCTGAAATTCTTCGACGAATTCCGCTACGACCGCCTTGGCTTGAGTTGCCGGCTCGCCAATGATGTCTGCACGATGAGCGGCGTCGAGCGCACGGGTGGCGGCTACTACATAGTGAAGGGTGCAGGCCTGCCGCGCATCGACGTCATCGGCAGCCAGTCACGTGTCGCATGGACTCGCCTCGTGCGTCAACTCGGGGCCATCATGGAGTCCGAGATCGTGATCGAGTGATGCGCCTGGGTGCGCTAGAATCGGTTCAGGACGCGTTCAGCCGCCGGCCGCGACCATGGCTCCGGATCGGCATGGGAATCGAAGGAGGATTGGACATGAATCGCTGGATCAACGCTGGTATCGCCGCCGGCTGCCTGGCGCTCGCCGCCTGCGTGACGATCAATGTCTATTTCCCCGCCGCCGCGGCAGAGAAAGCGGCCGACCGCATCATCGAGGACATCTGGGGCCCGGGGAAAGCCGCCGAGCCCGGGACGAACGAGCAATCATCGCTTTCCTTGCCTGCCGGGGGCGTGGTGCTCGCCGGGCTGCAGCAGGCGCTCGACTTCGTCATCCCCGTCGCGCATGCGCAGGCTGACATCGACATTTCGAGCCCGGCCATCCGTGCGCTGACAGTGTCGATGAAGAGCCGTGCCGGCGAACTCGAGCCATTCTTCGACTCCGGTGCCATCGGCCTGACGGCAGACGGCCTGATCGAGCTGCGCGATGCCAATTCGGTGCCGCTTGCGGATCGCAACCGGGCGCGCAAGCTGGTCAGCGATGAAAATGCCGACCGCAACGCGCTGTACAGGGAAATCGCGAACGCGAATAGTCACCCGGAGTGGGAGTCGGACATCCGCACGACATTCGCCGATCGCTGGATCGCGAACGCGCAGGCCGGCTGGTATTACAAGAAAGGCAGCGGCGCCTGGGTGCAGAAGTAGCCGGGGCTTCAGCCGCTGGCGCCCTGGGGATCGGGTTCGATCAGCTTCGGGCCCTCGTTCTTCGGGGCATTCACGAGCCGGCTGACCGGCCACGCCTGCAGCGCCTCCGGGTCGAAGGGCCCGAGCGATTCCGACAACTTTCCGGTATCCGCATAGGCGGGGTCCAGCCAGCGGTCCCAGGCCGGTTCCGGCAGGACCGCCGGCATCCGATCGTGAATCCGTCGTATCGATTCCGACGCGTCGGTCGTCACGATCGTGCAGGATTCCAGCAGTGATTCATCGGTCGGGTCCTTCCAGCGCTCCCAGAGTCCCGCGAATGCGAAGGGCCGCGCATCGTCCATGCGGATGAACCATGGCTGCTTGCCGCCTGGTGCAGCCTGCCACTCGTACCAGCCGCTCGTCAGCACGAGGCAGCGGCGCTGCTTGTAGGCATCGCGGTAGGCGGGTTTTTCGGCCAGTGTCTCGGCACGCGCGTTGATCATCCGGTTGCCGATTGCGCGTTCTTTGGCCCAGCGAGGCACGAGCCCCCAATGCAGCAATGCGACTTCTCGGCCGCTGCCCGTAACCATGCGCACAACCGGGACCGACTGGGTCGGCGCGATGTTGTACCGGGGCACAATTTCCGGCATGTCGTCGAGCGAAAAAATGCGCTTGACCGCCTCGGCCGGCGAGAAGAACGCATAGCGTCCGCACATCGCCCTACTCCCGGATGCCCGTCCCGCGGTTCATGAGCGTCACGACGACCGTAAACATCGCAACCGCGAATGCCCCCATGATCGCAAACGCGGCGCCGAGGCCGACGTCGCTGGTGCCCAGGAATCCGTAGCGGAAGGCGTTGACCATGTACAGGATCGGATTGCCGTAGGACAAGGTCTCCGCCCAGTCCGGCAGCAGTGAGACCGAGTAGAACACGCCGCCCAGGTAAATCAGTGGTGTCAGCACGAAGGTCGGAAACCAGGAGATCTGGTCGAAGTTCTTCGCAAAGATCGCATTGAAGAAACCACCCAGCGAAAACACGACCGCTGTCAGCAGCACCGATCCGACAACCAGCAACGGATGCGCCACCGGGACATGGGTGAAGAACAGCGTCACGCCGGTCACGACCAGGCCGACCAGCAAGCCCCGCATCACGCCGCCGGAAACGTATCCAAGCACGATGACCCAGTTCGGCAGCGGCGCCACCAGCAATTCCTCGATGTGCTTGCCGAACTTGGCTCCGAAAAAGCTCGAGACGACATTGCCGTAGGAGTTGCTGATCACGGCCATCATGATCAGGCCCGGCGCGATGAACTGCATGTAGTCGTAGCCGCCCATGCTCCCGATCCGGCTGCCGATCAGGCTGCCGAAGATGATGAAATACAGCGTCGCCGTCACCGCTGGCGGCACGAGAGTCTGGCCCCAGATCCGGATGATGCGACTGTACTCACGGCGAACCATCGTCTGAAAACCGATCCGCTGGGCGCGAGCCAGCGACGACCCGTAGCCGCGCGCCGAATTCGCAGTCACCGCCACTTCAGGCTCCTCCGGCGCCGGCAGCGCCCCTGTTCTCGACGAGTCGCATAAAGAGTTCCTCGAGGCGATTCACCTTGTTGCGCATGCTGACGACTTCGATGCCGTGCCGGGTCAGCATCTCGAAAATCTCGTTCAGGCCCTGTTCCTTCAAAACCTCGATTTCCAGCGTGTGATCGTCGGTCATGCGCGACACGTAGCCGGGCAACGAGGGCGGGTCGGCAACCGGCTCGCGCAGATTCAGCACGAATGTCTCCTGATTCAGCTTGCCGATCACCCTGGCCATGCTGTCATTCTCGATGATCAGCCCGCCGTCGATGATCGCAATATTGCGGCACAGGCTTTCGGCCTCCTCCAGGTAGTGCGTCGTCAGGATGATCGTGGTGCCCTGCCCGTTGATGGCGCGCAGGAAGCCCCACATGCCGCGGCGGATCTCGATGTCCACCCCCGCCGTCGGCTCGTCGAGGATCAGCAGTCGCGGCTCGTGCACCAGCGCGCGCGCGATCATCAGCCTGCGCTTCATCCCGCCCGAAAGCGAGCGGGCAATATGATCGCGCTTGTCCCAGAGTTGCAGCTGGCGCAGATAGCGCTCGGCGCGTTCGAGTGCCTGCCTTCGCGGAATGCCGTAGAAACCGGCCTGGTTCACGATGATCTTGAATACCTTCTCGAACTGGTTGAAATTGATTTCCTGCGGCACGATGCCGATGCACGACTTCGCGTGTGCGAGTTCACGGTCGATGTCGTGGCCGAACACATGCACCTTGCCGCCGGTCTTGGTGACGAGGGAGGTGATGATGCCGATCGTCGTCGTCTTGCCCGCGCCATTCGGACCGAGCAGCGCGAAGAAATCGCCCTCCTCTACGTCGAGGTCGATGCCGCGCAATGCCTGCACGCCGTTGCGATAGGTCTTGGTCAGGCCGCGGATCGACAGCGCCTTCATGGAACTCCGGAATACGGGTAAATTGGTACCGGACAGGCACGCAGCCTAATCTCCGGCCTGATCGCCGGCAACCGGCAGAGCGGCGGTGATTCAGGCCGTGAGTCCGCGTCGGGGCTTGCGCTGCAATGCCTGCAGCCGGGCGCTCTCCGCACCCTGGATCTGCAACCCGAGTTGCTGTAGCACGTTGACCGACCTTTCGTCGGGATGCGCGGCACAGCCCTCGAACTGCAGCCAGAAACGCGCACGCGAGCCGAAGCGTGCGGTGAGCGCAGGCGCGACGCGCCTTGCCAGGCCATCGACAGCGGATACCGGCAATGATGCCAGCGCCTCAATCGTCGCCTTGGCGGTGCCAAATACGAGTTGCGCGCCCGGCGCGCGCGTCTGCGCCAGGTGCCAAGCAAGCATGATCACCGTGCGGGCAAAGGCGACGATGCGCTCGTCCGCAGCCGCCGCCGATTGCGCGTCCTGCACCGCGCCGGATGCCGCGACCTGGTTCTCCCAATAACTGCCGTCGCCGAATCGGAGATCGAAAAGCGCGTAGGGAAGCCGCTCGCACAGCCGCTGCTGCGCCGCAGGATCGATCAGCGCGTCAACAGCCCGCGGCGGCAGCCCGCTGATCAGCCGCAATCGGCCCTCCTCCGCCAGTTCCGCGGCGAGGTCCAGAAATGCGCGATTGATCGAGCACAGGGCCGTTCGCATGGAGGCGTCCAGCAACGAGCGTTCAGACCAGTCCGCGTGCCCGACCGGTGGCGCAAGCGCAAGCGGCTGTTGGCGGCTCATGGCATTTCTCCCCGATGACGTGCCATTACGCACAGGGCCGGCTCTTGGACCGGCTTCCTATTTACTGGTAAAAAAATACCAGTAACATGATCAGGCGTCAAGGCGAAAAAATGCGCATCACCGACGACCGCTATACCCGCGACCGGCTCCGGCTGGACCTGGCGCTGCGCCTGATCGGCCACGAAGCGCGCACGCGCACGATCCGCAGCTGGACCGGGCTGACTGATGACCGGATACGAAAGCTTTACCGATCCTACGTCGCGGATGCAGGCCGCCGCGACGTGCGCCGCCACCGGGGCAAATCGCCGCGCCAGAATGCTTTCTTCATGCGGAACCCCGGAATCCGTCGCGAAGCGGCAGGCCTCGCGACCCTCTTGTGCATCCTCGGACTGCTGCGGCGCGAGGCCAATGCGTCACCCGGCGCCATGGACCAGTTGCGCTGGGGCGAGAGCTTCTGCGAGGCCTATGAGACATTTGCGAGCCTGTTCGAGCATCCGCAGATCTCCTTCGAGCATGCCTGCCAGCTGATGCGATCGCTGGAAAGGCAGAACGAACTCTGCCTCGACGACTGCGACGGCTGCGGCAGCCTGCTGGTCGTGCTGCGCTACGCGGAGAAACCTAAGGCTTGTGAGTTCTGCGCGACGACGCGGCCACCCGCGCGCCCCGGCTTATCGGTAGGCGACTGCTAGAATGACGAACCTGCAGTCGAGGAACGGACACCGATGCGCCCGGATACGGGTCGCCCGAACGTCTTTGCCGGGCCACATGTCGACCGGCTGAAATTTTCGCAGATCGATGCGGAGACGGTGGCGCGCGCGATCGCGGAAGGCGCCGCCCGCCTCGTTCCGGTATGGCGCTCGCGTTGCCCGGTGATTCGCGAGCCCTCGCCCAGCGCCCTGCTGCTGGAGTTCGGAGCCGGGCCGTTTGCGGACATCGACGTCGACGAGCTGATCCTGCTTGGTGAATACCACGGCCGCGCCGTGTTCACGACTGAAGTCCTGGCCGATGCGCCACCGGCGCTCCCCGGCGGTGTCGAATTTGCCGACCTGCGGCTCGCGGCGGGGCTCCTGTCGCACGACGATGCCGGCCTGCTCGCCTACGCGCGCGCCATGGTCTCTTTCCGGCATCGGCACCGCTACTGCGGCAGCTGCGGTGCACCGACCCGCCCGCAACGGGCCGGCCGCATGATGACCTGCACGAATGAGGCTTGTGGCACGGAGTTCTTTCCGCGTGTGGACCCGGCCGTCATCGTGCTGGTCACCCACGGCGACCGCGCGCTGCTCGGACGCCAGGCTGGCTGGCCTGCGGGCCGGTACTCGACGATCGCGGGTTTTGTCGAGCCGGGCGAGAGTCTCGAGGATTCCGTACGGCGTGAAGTGCTCGAGGAGACGGGCATTGAGACCGGCGCCATGAGCTACCAGTCGTCGCAGCCCTGGCCATTCCCCCGCTCGCTGATGCTCGGATTCCGCGCCGAGGCGCTGTCCACCGAGATTCGGCTCGGTGACGAAGAGCTGGAGGACGCGCGATGGTTTTGCAGGGCCGACATCGCATCGGGCACGTCCCTGCTCCCGTTTGCCCAGTCCATCGCGTTCCGGCTGATCGAGGAGTGGTACGACGCGGATGCCGTGCGCCCACTCGCCGAGGAACGCGCCATACACGCCCGTCGGCGCTAGTCCAGCAATGTGCCTGGTCCTGATCGCCTATCGGATTCATGCGCGCTATCCGCTGGTGCTCGCCGCTAATCGTGACGAGTTTCATGCGCGGCCGGCCGCGCCAATACACTGGTGGCGTGACGGTTCGCCGGTGTTGGCGGGCCGCGATCTCCAGGCCGGCGGCACCTGGTGCGGTCTGGATTCGCATGGAAGACTTGCGCTCGTCACGAACTACCGCGACCCGTCCCTGCCGAAGCCCCAGGGAAGTTCGCGCGGGATGCTGGTGGCAGCATTCCTGCGCGGCGCGCACAGCGCCCGGCAATACGTGCATGAGGCCGCGGCCGGCGCAGACCGCTACGCAGCCTTCAGCCTGCTCGCGCTGGACGATTCCAGCCTGGCTTACGCCGTCAGTCATCCGGAACCAGCGGCGTGGATTCTGGAGCCCGGCATCTACGGGCTCAGCAATCATCGACTCGATGCCCCCTGGCCCAAGCTCCTGCGTTCCCGCGCACGATTTGAACGCGAGCTTGCGGATGGCGACCCGGTGCCGGCGCGCCTGCTCGACATTCTTTCGGACCGCACGACCGCGGATGACGCCACACTGCCGGATACCGGCATCGGCCTCGAATGGGAGCGCCTGCTGTCGTCGCCATTCATCGTGAGCCCGGAATACGGCACGCGCTGCAGCACCGTGGTGCTGATCGACCGCCAGCGGCGCGTCAGCATCGAGGAACGAAGCTACGCGAGCGACGGTGAAACGACCATTCGCGTCCGCATGTCGTTCCAGTCCCAGTCAGGCGCATAGGCTTAGGCTGCCGGCAGTCTGCGCCCCCGCTTGACGTCTATTGCATATTTATGCACACTGCTGCAACTTTATGCATACACAGCATCACGGGGGCGACGCCACGCTCGCGCGCCGCGAGGCGCTCAGGCGCATCATCAGCCGCTCGCCGGTCGGCCGGCAGGAGGATCTGGTCCTGCTGCTCGGCAAGGCTGGTCATCCGGCGACGCAATCGAGCGTCAGCCGGGATCTGCGGGAACTCGGCGTTGCCAAGCGGCGCGACCGCTATGTGCTGCCCGATGAGTCGGCGCCGGCGCTCGACGACTTCGCGGCGGTGTCCGCGTTTGTCCGCGCCCTCAAACCAGCGGGACACTGCCTGACAGTCATCCGGACGACCGCCGGCGCGGCCCAGAGCGTCGCGATCGTGCTGGACCGGACCGAATGGCCCGAGATCGTCGGCACATTGTCCGGCGACGACACGATTTTCGTTGCGACCCAGGGTGTCGCAGCCCAGCGCCGCCTGATCGCCCGCCTCCACGAAAAGTTCCGAGTCTGAGCGCCACCATGCCGACCCAAACGCCGGGCGCCGACGCGCCCATCCTGCTCGCTTTCTCCGGCGGTCTCGACACGTCCTTTTGCGTGCCCTGGCTCAAGGAAACCTACGGCCGCCAGGTCGTCACCGTCACGGTGGATACTGGCGGAATCGACGGCGATGCCGCCCGTCGGCTCGAGGCGCGCGCACTGGCACTCGGGGCCAAATCACATCACCTGGTGGACGCGCGCCGCGACTATTTCCAGCGCGTGCTTCGCTGGCTCCTGATCGGCAATGTCCGCCGTGGACAGCTCTATCCGCTGTGCGTCGGTGCGGAACGGTCGATACAGGCGCAGGCTGTTGCGGCGATGGCCCACACGCTCGGCACGGGCACCGTCGCGCATGGCTGCACGGCGGCGGGTAACGACCAGGTCCGCTTCGAGGTGGCGCTTCGCACACTCGCGCCCGGACTCGAGATTCTGGCGCCGGTTCGCGACCAGGCCTTCAGGCGTCCCGAACAATTGGCTTTCCTCGAGGAGCGCAATTTGCCAGTGCCGCCGCAGGGTGCGGCTTACTCCATAAACCGCGGGCTCTGGGGCGTGACCATCGGCGGTCGCGAGACGCTGACGTCCGGGGGCAGCATCCCGGAGAGCGCCTGGCCACTGTCGGCAGCCGCATTCACGCAACCGCGCGAGCCGCGGCGCATCGTCATCGGATTTGACGCGGGGATACCCGTCTCGCTCGACGGCCAGCCGCTCGAACCCGCCGCGTTGATCGAGAGGCTCGATGCGATGGCGGCGCCGTACGGCGTCGGCCGCGGCATTCATCTGGGCGATACGATCATCGGCACAAAGGGACGTGTCGCCTTCGAAGCACCGGCGGCGATCGTCCTGATCGATGCGCATCGGGAACTCGAAAAGCTCGTGCTGACGGCACGCCAGCAGCGCATCAAGGATCTCGTCGCGGGCCCTTATGGCGATCTGGTCCATGAGGGACAGACCCTGGACCCGGTTTGCCGCGACATCGAGGCGCTCCTTGCCTCATCGCAGGCACGCGTGACCGGCAATGTCACGATACTGCTGCGCCCGGGCGCGGCCTTCGTCGAGGGCGTGGAATCGCCCTGGTCGCTGATGAAGGCGTCGAAAGGCGTCTATGGCGAATCGGCCGGCGAATGGACCGCCGCCGATGCGCAGGGTTACTCGAAGATGCTGTCGCTGCCCGGGGTGTTCTGGACGCGTGCCGGCGGCGGGCAGAAACCGCCATGATGAAGTCGATCATCGTCGACAAGATCGCCTCCGTGACGCAGGCCTGTGGGCTCTCGCACGTGCTTCGGATATCGACCGACATCCCCTGCGAAGAAGGGGTCGTGCTCGCGGTGGAAATCCTGACCGACAAGGCGCAGTACAACACGCTCGAACTGACCAGCGGCCGCATGGCCAAACTCGCGCGCGGAAATGTCGTGGTCGGCGCGCTCGGCCACCGCAAGGCGCTGTTCGGCTACTCGGGGCACCTGCCTGAGGAACTCTCGTCCGGCGACGTCATCCAGATGCTGAACATCGGCGGGGTGCTCGGTGTCTGCGATTCCGCGAATCCGGAAAAGGGCCGGCCCTTCGACTGCAGAGTGCTTGGCGTCGTGCTGCATTTTCCCTACCTCGGCGAGCGCATCGGCGTACCCGCACGGGTCGGCGTGCGCAAACTCGACTATGCCGCGCCGTTTGCCACGGCTGGCATCCCGGTCGTCGCGCTTGCAGGCACCTGCATGGAGGCCGGCAAGACCGCCGCGGCCTGCGCGATGATCTCGCGCATGCGTCATCGCGGCCTGACGATCGATGCCTTCAAGGCGACCGGCGTCTCGCTGCGGCGTGACATCCTCGCGATGGAGGATTCGGGCGCTCGCCGCTCGCTGATCTTCACGGATTTCGGCGTCGTCACCACGACGGCGAAGAACGGTCCCGCGCTGACGCGCACGATGCTGACGGAGATGGCAGCGGGCAAACCCGACGTCATTGTCTTCGAGCTTGGCGACGGAATCCTGGGCGCCTACGGCGTCGAAGCCATCCTCGATGCGCCCGACATCCGCCAGGCGCTGACCGCGGTCGTGCTGTCGGCCAACGACCCGGTTGCGGCCTGGGGAGGCGTGAAACTGCTGCGCGAGCGATTCGGCATCGAACCCGCCGTCGTCACCGGGCCTGCCACCGACAATTCGGTGGGTGTGGACATTATCCGTGAGCAGCTCAGTGTGCCGGCGTTCAATGCGATGACCGCAGGCGCGGCGCTTGGTGACTGCGTGATCTCCGCGACGGGCCTCGACGCCGTCGCGCACTCCAGGGAGCTCGAGCAATGAGCGCACCCACGCCGGCCATCATCCTCGGCGGCACCGGCTATGTCGCCGGCGAATTGCTGCGACTCGTGCTCGGCCATCCGCGCCTCGCGCTTGCCGCAATCGCCTCGGACAGCCAGCCGGGCGAGCCGGTCGCGGATGCCTTTCCGCACCTGGCGGCCGCCTGCGGCGGCTTGCGATACGTCTCGCTCGAGCAGGCGATCGACACGGTTGCAGCACTGCCGCGCTCCGCCGTGCTCGCGGCCGCGCCGCACGGTGTCTCCCACAGGCTGTTGGATACACTCCTCACGCGTGCCGCGGCCGCAGGCAGCCGGCCTGCCGTGGTCGACATCTCGGCCGACTACCGATTCGCAGATCTCGACGAATATGCCCGTATCTACGGGCACGCGCACGGCGCGCCGGATCGCGCCCGCGAGTTCAGCTGCGCGGTGCCCGAGCATCTTGACCGCGCGCCGACGCCGCATGTCGCGCATCCCGGCTG
>Ga0326597_10008119_pt1 | contig 14199 bp, 16 predicted proteins | sample RVTome_12_FD_203789 | JGI IMG/M metagenome (GOLD analysis project Ga0326597, IMG submission 203789) | Soil microbial communities from uranium-contaminated site in the Upper Colorado River Basin, Wyoming, United States - RVT100D185 | ecosystem: Environmental > Terrestrial > Soil > Contaminated >... | reverse complement strand
GGTGATCTCCAAATGGTTACGGATGACGAAATCGCCCATAGCCCTTAGCATCTCCTATGCCAGATAAAAAATTACTTACTATCAATAAGATATCCAGAGCAACGAGGACATGCTGCAATGCAACGCACGAGCCAAGTGCGCTCGCACCCCGCTATCGCCCCAATCTGGTGCGCCCTAAATGCTAGGCTCGCAGCCATGATCGACAAGCGCGTTCTGGAAGATCTCGGCGAGCGCCTCGGCGAAGCCGCGCGCCACTCGCCGGCGCAGGACCTGGAGAAGAACCTGCGCGCCCTGCTCGCCGCCTTCTTCGACCGTTTCGACGTGGTGCTGCGCGAAGACTTCGACGTGCAGAAGAAGCTGCTCGAGCGCGCGCAGGCGAAGCTCGCCGCGCTCGAGGCGCGGGTCGCCGAGCTCGAAGGCAAGCGGTAAACCGCGCGCCGCGCCGCGCGTTGTATCCCGTAAGGGGGTGCCCATGGCGCTGGCCAGTGTGGCGAGCCGCGCGCTCGCCGGGATCGATGCGCCCGAGGTCACGGTCGAGGTGCACCTCGGGCCGGGTCTGCCGGCGTTCCATATCGTCGGGCTACCCGATACGCAGGTGCGCGAGGCCAAGGACCGCGTGCGCGCCGCCCTGCATCACGCGCAGTTCGAATTTCCCGCGCGGCGCATCACCGTCAATCTTGCACCGGCGGACCTGCCGAAGGATTCGAGCCGCTTCGACCTGCCGATCGCGCTCGGCATCCTCGCGGCGAGCGGCCAGCTGAAGAGCGCTCGCCTCGAGGGCCATGAATTCGCGGGCGAGCTTTCGCTCACCGGCGAGCTGCGTCCGGTGCGCGGCGCGCTCGCCATGGCGCTCGGCGCCGGCCGCGCCGGCCGCGCGTTCGTGCTGCCCGCGGAAAATGCCGCGCAGGCCGCGCTCGCCGAGCGCGCCACGGTGCTGCCCGCCGCAAGCCTGCTCGAAGTGTGCGCGCATCTCGCCGGCGAAGCGCGCATCGCGCCGCGCCGGAACGGCGCGGCGCACGCGGCGCCGGCCTACGCGGACTTCCGCGACGTGAAGGGCCAGGCTGCAGCCAAGCGCGCGCTCGAAGTGGCCGCCGCGGGCGGCCACAGCGTGCTGCTCGTCGGGCCGCCCGGCACCGGGAAGTCGATGCTGGCGGCGCGCTTTGCCGGCATCCTCGCGCCGATGAGCCCGGCCGAGGCGCTGGAGAGCGCCGCTATCCAATCGGCTTCAAATTCGGGCTTCGACCCGGCGCACTGGGGCGCGCGGCCGCTGCGCGCGCCGCACCACACCGCCTCGCGCGTTGCGCTCGTCGGCGGCGGCAGCCCGCCGCGCCCGGGGGAGATCTCGCTCGCGCACCACGGCGTGCTGTTTCTCGACGAGCTGCCCGAGTTCGCGCGCGCGGCGCTCGAGGCGTTGCGCGAGCCGCTGGAATCGGGCTGGATTCTGCTTGCCCGCGGCGTGCGCCAGGCGCGCTTTCCGGCGCGCTTCCAGCTGGTGGCGGCGATGAACCCCTGCCCGTGCGGCTATCTCGGCCACGCCTCGGGGCGCTGCCGCTGCACGCCGGAGGCGATCGCACGCTACCGCGCGCGCATCTCCGGGCCGCTCGCCGACCGCATCGACCTCAAGGTGGAGGCGCCGGTGCCGTGCGAGGCCGAGCTATTGGCGGCGGCCGACGGCGACGCTTCCGAAGCCATTCGCAGCCGCGTCATCGCGGCGCGCGAACGTCAGCTCGCGCGCCAGGGCAAGGCCAACGTGCATCTGGGCACGCGCGAGATCGAGCAGCTGTGCGCCGTGGACGGCGCGGCCGAGGCGCTCATCAAGCAGGCCATCGCGCGCCTGGCGCTCTCGGCACGCGCCTACCATCGCGTGCTGCGCGTCGCGCGCTCGATCGCCGACCTGGCAGGGTGCGAGGCGATCGGCGCGGCGCACGTCGCCGAAGCGATCCAGTACCGCCGCATGGACGCGGCGCTGTAGCGGCTAGGGCCGCGCGCGGTTGCGCGCCAGCATGCTCTGCGTGTTGGGCACGTACAGCAGGTGCGCGATCTTGCGTACGTAGTGGTCCTCGTAGGGATCGAGGCGGCCGTTGGCATAGGCGACGCGCCACAGGTGCTCGACGAGGCGAATGCGCTCCTCGAGCGAGAAGTCGCGCTTGACGATCGTCACCGGCGCATAGAAGCTGGACAAGTGCTCGGCGCGGGCGCGGCCTTCCTCGAGGACCGCGACGCACTCCTCGCTGCTCAGCCCGAACATCTCGGCGAGCGCCTTCTGGGCGACGGCGTACTCATCGTCGCCCTGATGGTAGTCGGCGCGCCGCGCCTCGTGCAGCAGGGCGGCGACCGCGACCTGCAGGTGACGGCGCTCGAAGCCGGGGACCGGTCGCGGCTCGGCCGGCTCGAACAGACCCTTCAGGTGCTTCAGCATTGCCCTTAGTCTGGCACGGGCCGGGGCGGGTTCCGGCGCTAGACTCCGGGACGATGGCCACTTACGCAATCGGCGACCTGCAGGGCTGCGCCGACGAGCTCGACGCGCTGCTCGCGCAGTTGCCGTTCGACGCGGCGCGCGACCGCCTGTGGTTCGTCGGCGACCTCGTGAACCGCGGCCCGAAATCGCTCGCGTCTCTGCGCTTGGTGCACTCGCTCGGCGAGGCCGCCGTGGTGGTGCTCGGCAATCACGACTTCCACCTGCTCTGCTTGGCCGAGGGCTTCGCGAAGAGACGTCCCGACGATACGCTGGACGAGGTGCTGTCGGCGCCCGACGCGGCGGAACTGGTCGAATGGCTGCGCCACCGCCCGCTGATGCACGCCGAGGGCGGCTACGCCATGGTGCACGCGGGGCTCCTGCCGCAGTGGTCGATCGAAAAGGCGCTGGCGCTCGCGCGCGAGGTGCAAGCCGCGCTGCGCGGCCCGCGCCATCGCGAGTTCCTGCGCGAGCTCTACGGCGCCGAGCCGCGCACCTGGCGCGACGAGCTCGCCGGCTGGGACCGCCTGCGCGTCATCGTCAACGCCATGGCGCGGCTGCGCTTTTGCACGCCGTCCGGGGACATGGCGATCGAGGCCAAGGGCCGCGACGCGCCGCCCGGCTACCGGCCATGGTTCGAGCTGCGCCCCGCCAAGGAACTGCCGATTGTCTGCGGCCACTGGTCCGCCCTCGGCCTGAAGCTCACGCCGAAGCTCGCCGCGCTCGACACCGGCTGCGTCTGGGGCGGTAGCCTTTCCGCGCTGCGGCTGGAAGACCGCAAGCTCTTTCAGTTACCCTGCCGCGGCTACCGCAAACCCGGGGAGGCATGATGGCCGAGTGCGTGTTCTGCAAGCTCGTCGCGAAGCAGATTCCGGCGAGCATCGTCTTCGAGGACGAGGCGACGCTCGCCTTCATGGACCTCGGCCAGGTGAATCCGGGACACGTGCTGGTGGCGTGCAAGGCGCACGCCGAAAACCTCTACGCGCTGGACGACGCCCAGGCGGCGGCGGTGTTTCGCACCGTCGCGCGCGTCGCGCGCGCCGTGCGCGCTGCATTCGACCCGCCCGGGCTGTCGATCTACCAGGCCAACGGCCGGCCCGCCGGCCAGACGGTGCTCCACTTTCATCTGCACGTCCTGCCGCGCCACGAGGGCGACGGCATGCAGCTCGTGTGGCCGGTGAAGAATCCGCCGCGCGAGCAGCTCGAGGCGTACTGCGCGCAGATCCGCGCCCGGCTCTAGCGCCAGGGCGACTCGCCGAACGACTGCCGGTAGCGCGCCTCGACCGTGGCGCGATCGGCGTGGTGGTTCTGCGCACCGCGGCTGGCGACCTTGATGGCGCCGAGCGTCGCCCCCAGGCGTCCGATCCGCGACCAGTCCCAGCCCTGCGCGATGCCGTAGAGCAGCCCCGCGCGGTAGGCGTCGCCGCAGCCCGTGGGATCGACGACGCGCTCGGCGTGCGCCACCGGGATCTCGTGCCGCGTGTCGCCGGCGATGATGCGCGAGCCCAGCGCGCCGCGCGTGACGACGAGCGCCTTCACCTCGCGCGCCAGGGCCTCGAGCGTGCGCCCGGTTTTCTCCTCGAGCATCTTGCCCTCGTAGTCGTTGACCGCTACGTAGTCGGCGAGGCGCACGAGCTCGGCGAGCTCCGCGGCCGAGAACATCGGCAGGCCCTGGCCCGGGTCGAACATGAACGCAATGCCGTGCGCGGCGCATTCGCGCGCATGCTGCAGCATGCCTTCCTTGCCGTCGGGCGCGACGATGGCAAGCGGCGCGCCGAGCGCCGCATCGATGCGGTTCTCGTGCGCGTGGTTCATGGCGCCGGGGTGAAACGCCGTGATCTGGTTGTCGTCGAGATCGGTGGTGATGAAAGCCTGCGCGGTGAATTGCCCGGGAATCCTCTTCAGCCGCGCCGCGTCGATGCCCAGGCGCTGCAGCCGGTACAGGTAGGGCTCGATGTCCTCGCCGACGGTGGCCATCACCAGCGGGTCGCCCCCCAGCTGCTTGAGGTTGTAGGCGATGTTGCCGGCGGTGCCGCCGAACTCGCGCCGCATCTCGGGCGTGAGAAAGCACACGTTGAGAATGTGCAGCTGGTCGGGCAGCAGGTGGTTCTTGAAGCGGTCGGGAAACACCATGATGGTGTCGTAGGCGATCGATCCGGTGATCAGCGTTTTCATCTGCGCAGGCGGCTCAGGTAGGATGGAAGAGGTACAGGCGGTAGCCGGTGGCGCGCACGTCGCCGGTATCGAAATGCAGGCGCAGCACCGCTTCGGCGCCCGGTGCGATGCCCTGCGGTGGCGCCCCACCGGGCAGGTAGTCCGCGGGCCGCAGCACGCGGCGCACGAGCGGCCGGTCGGCCGCGTCGGTGAGCGTCAGCTCTAGCGCCGGCAGCTCCTGTGCGAACGGCGCGCGGTTGCGGATCACCGCGTGCAGCACGATCAGGCTATCGCGGCGCGCATCGCTCTGCAGGTCGGACGATTCGATACTGAGCAAGTCCGGCCGGCGCGGCAGGCGCAGCTCGCAGTCGAGGAACCGGCAGCCCTCGGCGAGCAGCGGACGCAACTGCGGCGCGAGCGTGGCGAGCTCCGTGCGGTACTGATAGGCGAGCTGCCCGGCGAGCGCCGCCGCCGCGATCAGCGCGCCCAGGCCCCAGGCCACGCTGTAGCGCGCGCGCGGCGGCTCTTCCTCGAGGAACTCGGGCAGCGGCTCGTCGTCGGCCGGCGGCCGGCGTGCCGGGCGCGGTGGCACTGGGCGCGCGCCGGCCTCGAACAGGCCGAGCTGCGGCGACGGCTCGGCAGCTTCAGCGGCCGCCCTCTCCTCGAGCAGGTTGGCGACGCCGTCGAAGATCGCCGCACACTTGCCACAGCGGACCATGCCGCTGCGCACCGAGAGCTGCGAGGGCAGCGCGCGGAACGTCGTGCCGCAAGTCGGGCAGCGCGTAAGGAGCGCGCTCATTGGAGCACGCCTCCGATCAGCGCCCAGCCCTCCTCGCGCGCGGCGACGCGCGCCGCGAAATGCGCGCCGTAGGCGGCCGCGACCTCGTCGGCCTGCGCTTCGAGGATGCCCGAGAGCGCGATGCGCCCGCCGGCGCGCGTGCGCGCTGCGAGCAGCGGCTCAAGCACGATCAAGGGCTGGGCGAGGATGTTGGCCACCACGAAGTCGTAATCCCCGGGCGGCAATCGCTCCGGCGCGTAGGCGCCTACCGAGACGCTGTTGGTGCGTGCGTTGCCGGCGGTCGCGCCGAGCGCATCGGCGTCGAGGTCGACGGCGTCGACGTGCGCGGCGCCGAGCCGGGCGGCAGCGATCGCCAATATACCGGAACCGCACCCGTAATCGAGCACGCGCGCGCCCGTCAGATCGCGCGCGACGAGCCAGGCGAGCACGAGCCGGGTGCTGGGATGGCTGCCGGTGCCGAAGGCGAGACCCGGGTCGAGACGCAGCACCCCCTGCGCCCCCGGCGGCGGCGCGTCCCAGCTCGGCACGATCCAGAGCTTCCCGGCGATGCACTGCGGCCGGAACTGCGCCTGCGTCGCGCGCACCCAGTCCTCGTCCGCCACGTCGTAGGACCGATAACGCGGCAAGGCGCAGCCGGCGGCCGCCGCGGCGGCGCCGAGAAGCGAGGCTGCGTCCGCGCTCGCATCGAACAGTGCGTGCATCCGGAGCCGCGCCCGGCCCGGATCGCCGATCCACACGGATTGGGCGCCCTGCTCCACCAGCGCATCGGACAGCGTCTCGGCCTGCGCCGCCGCAACCTCCAGCGTAAGGGCACGCCAGGGCACTATTTCGCCTTCTGCTTGTTCTCTTGCGCCAGCTTCTGCTCGAGGTAGTGGATCGAGGTGCCGCCGCGCAGGAAACGGCTGTCGTGCAGCAGCTCGCGATGCAGCGCCAGGTTGGTCTGGATGCCCTCCACCGCCATCTCCGAGAGCGCGATGCGCATGCGCCGGATCGCCTGGTCGCGCGTGGCGCCGTAGGCGATCACCTTGCCGACCAGGGAATCGTAGTTCGGCGGCACGCTGTAGCCGGCGTAGACGTGCGAGTCGACGCGGATGCCGGGCCCGCCCGGCGGATGGTAGGACGTGATCTTGCCCGGCGACGGCGTGAACTTGTAGGGATCCTCGGCATTGATGCGGCACTCGATGGCATGGCCGCGGAGCAGCACGTCCTTCTGGCGCAGTCGCAGCTTCTCGCCGGCGGCGACGCGGATCTGCTCCTGCACCAGGTCGATGCCGGTAATCATCTCGGTCACCGGATGCTCGACCTGGATGCGGGTGTTCATCTCGATGAAGAAGAACTCGCCGTCCTCGTACAGGAACTCGAAGGTGCCGGCGCCGCGGTAGCCGATCTTGCGGCACGCCTCGGCGCAGCGCTCGCCGATCTTCAGGCGCTGCTTCTCGGTGAGCTCGGGCGCGGGCGCCTCCTCGATGATCTTCTGGTGGCGCCGCTGCATCGAGCAGTCGCGCTCGCCGAGGTGGAGGGCGTTCTTGTGGCTGTCGGCGAGCACCTGGATCTCGATATGGCGGGGGTTCTCCAGGTAGCGCTCCATGTACACGGCGGGGTTGGAGAACGCGGCCGCCGCTTCGCTGCGCGTCATGTTGACCGCGTTGAGCAGCGCCGCTTCGGTGTGCACCACGCGCATGCCGCGCCCGCCCCCGCCGCCGGCGGCCTTGATGATCACCGGGTAGCCGACCTTGCGCGCGATGCGCACGATCTCCTTCGCGTCCTCGGGCAGCGCGCCCTCCGAGCCCGGCACGCAGGGCACGCCGGCCTTCTGCATCGCCTGCTTGGCGCTCACCTTGTCGCCCATCAGGCGGATGTTCTCGGGATGCGGGCCGATGAACACGAACCCCGAGCGCTCGACGCGCTCGGCGAAATCGGCGTTCTCGGACAGAAAGCCGTAGCCGGGGTGGATCGCCTCGGAGTCCGTGACCTCGGCGGCGCTGATGATCGCCGCCATGTTGAGGTAGCTCTCGCGCGCCGGCGCCGGGCCGATGCACACCGACTCGTCGGCGAGCTTCACGTACTTCGCCTCGGTGTCGGCGGTCGAGTGCACGACCACGGTGCGGATGCCCATCTCGCGGCAGGCGCGCTGCACCCGGAGCGCGATCTCCCCGCGGTTGGCGATCAGGATCTTCTCGAACACCGGGCTAGGCGATGATGAACAGCGGCTGGCCGTACTCCACCGGCTGGCCGTTCTCGACCAGGATGGCCTTGATGACGCCGGTCGCGTCGGCCTCGATTTCGTTCATCAGCTTCATGGCCTCGATGATGCACACCGTCTCGCCGGCCTTGATGCTCTGGCCGACCTCGACGAAGGCCTTCGATTCGGGCGAGGCCGAGCGGTAGAAGGTGCCCACCATCGGCGCTTTCAGGAGGTGGCCTTCGGCTACGGGCTCCTCGGGGGCGGCAGGCGGGGGGACGGGCGTCGCGGGCGCGCTCGCCGCCGCTGCGGCCGGCTTCGGCGCCCCGGGCGTTGCCGGCGCGAGCGGCGTGACGGTCGCCTCCCCGCCCTTCACGATCTTCACCTTCTCCTCGCCCTCGGTGATCTCGAGCTCGGCGATGCCGGACTCCTGCACCAGGTCGATCAGTTTCTTCAGCTTGCGCAGATCCATGCTGTGTCCTCCCCGACGGGCCCTGCGGGCCCGCTGCGCGCAGGCCGGGGCTAAGCCCCGCCGCTGCCCTTGAGCCGCTCGATGGCGTACTCGAGCGCCAGGTCGTAGCCGCGGCTGCCCAGCCCGAGGATCGAGCCGACCGCCACGGCGGTGAAATGCGAATGCGCGCGCCAGGGCTCGCGCGCGTGAATGTTCGACAGGTGCACCTCGATGAACGGGATCTGCACCGCCGTCAGGGCATCGCGCAGGGCGATGCTCGAGTAGGTGAAGGCGGCCGGGTTGAGGATGATGAAGCCGACCCGGTCGCGGTGTGCCTGCTGCACGCGGTCGACGGCGGCGCCCTCGTGGTTGGTCTGCAAGCACTCCAGCTTCACGCCGGCGGCCTTGGCGCGCGCCGCCAGCCGCCGCTCGATCTGCGCCAGCGTGTCGCGGCCGTACAGGTGAGGCTCGCGCGCGCTGAGAAGGTTGAGGTTCGGCCCATTCAGCAGCAGGACCGACCTTGATTTGCTTGATTTGGCCATTTTTCGCAGAAGAAGCCGCAATATAGCCGAAATTGCGTCGACGCCCTTTACCGGCCGTGGGTGCGCAGTATAGGCCCGTCCGCAGTCCTGTCAAACTGCGTGACCCGATGGTCTCCAGTTTTCGACTTTTCGCTGAAGATCAACTCATTTTCGCCACAAGTTGGCCCACTTCGGCGATACCGGCGCGCTCCACGACCCGTCCAAGCTGTGACGTTTTTAACGCCAGGCGCTCATCGCGGGGATCGAAAACCTGCAATTTGAGCGGCGCGCCCTGCCAGTCGAGCTTGAAGACGCTCACTGCCCGCGCCCGGTCGCCGGCAAAGCGCCGGCCCTCGGCGGTGTCGAAGGCGAGGTTGCGCTCGAGCAGGAAGAGCTCTACGTCCTTGGCGCTCTCCGGGAACAGCTGCAGCTCGATCTCGGCGTAGGGACCCGCCAGTCCGCTGAGCACCGGCCCGGTGAGATACGGGCTGAAGTGCGCGAGCGCGCGCATGGCATCCAGCGCGACGCGGCGCAGCTCGGCGATCAGCTCGGGATGCTCCTCGGCCTGGTAGAGCTCGCGGTAGGCGCGCAGCTCCGCCTCGATCTCGTGGTTGGCGGGCAGCGCCTCGGTGGCGGGCGCGCCGAGCTGGCGCGCGGCCTTCCTCTTGGCGAGCGCGAAGTCATCGATGCCGTCCTCGGCCATCAGCCGGGCGGCGGCGGCGGCGATGCGCGCGCGCATGCCGTTCTGCCGCGAGTTCGAGCGGCCCATAGTCGGGCCATCATAGCGCACGCTCCCTGGGGCCATCGCGTACAATCGCCGCCCTTTCCCCTCCGGCCATGGCCGCACACCTGCACATTCTGGGCATTTGCGGCACGTTCATGGGCGGCCTGGCGGCGATCGCGCGGCAGGCGGGCCTGCGCGTCACCGGCTGCGACGCGAACGTGTACCCGCCGATGAGCGAGCAGCTCGCCGCGCTCGGCATCGAGCTCACCGAAGGCTACGGCGCCGGGCAGCTCGCGCGCGCGCCCGACCTGTGGGTGATCGGTAATGTAGTCACGCGCGGCAACCCGCTCATGGAGGCGATCCTCGATTCGGGCCAGCGCTACGTGTCGGGCCCGCAGTGGCTTGCCGAGCATGTGCTGTCCGGGCGCCACGTGCTGGCGGTGGCGGGGACTCACGGCAAGACCGGCACCGCGTCGATGCTCGCCTGGATCCTCGAGCACGCCGGGCGCGAGCCCGGATTCCTCATCGGCGGCCTGCCGGTGAACTTCGGCGTCAGCGCGCGGCTCGGCGGGTCCGATCTGTTCGTCATCGAGGCCGATGAGTACGACACCGCGTTCTTCGACAAGCGGTCAAAGTTCGTGCATTACCCTGCCGGGACCGCAATCCTGAACAATCTGGAGTTCGATCATGCGGACATCTTCCATGATCTTGCTGCCATCGAACGCCAATTTCATCATTTCGTACGGATCCTGCCGAAATCGGGCCTGGTGGTCGTGAACGGTCGCGATGAAGCGTTGGAGCGAGTACTCAGCCAGGGATGCTGGACCCCTGTGGAGCGCTTCGGCGTGGAGGGCGGGTGGCAGGCGGGCGCGCCCGATGCCGAAAACGGCTTCGAGGTGCGCTGGCAGGGCAGGGCGCTCGGCCGCGTGCGCTGGTCGCAGGCCGGCGAGCACAATCGCCTGAACGCGCTGGCGGCGATCGCCGCGGCGCGCCACGCCGGGGTGGAGCCGGGGCGGGCGATCGATGCGCTGGCAAGCTTCAAGGGGGTGCGCCGGCGCCTCGAGCTGCGCGGCACGGTGCGCGGGGTCGCGGTGTACGACGACTTCGCCCATCATCCGACGGCGATCCGCGCCACGCTGGAGGGCCTGCGCGCGCAGGCGAGCGCGGGGCGCATCCTCGCCGTGCTCGAGCCGCGCTCCAATACGATGAAGCTCGGCATCATGAAGGATCGCCTCGCGGCGAGCCTCGCCGGTGCCGATCGCGCCTACGTGTACGCGGCGGATCTGGGCTGGGATGCGGCAGCCGGGCTTTCGGGGCTGGGGGAGCGCGCGCGCAGCTTCGAGCAGCTCGACGCCCTGGTGGCGGCGGTCGCCGCCGAGGCACGACCCGGCGACCGGGTGCTGGTGATGTCCAACGGTGGCTTCGGCGGCGTGCACGGCAAGCTGCTCACCGCCCTCGGCGCGCAGGCCGCGGCATGATCGTCTACCTGCACGGTTTCAACTCCTCGCCGCAGTCGCACAAGGCGCAGGTGCTCGCGCGCTTCATGGCCGAGCGCGGCCTCGGCGCGCACTATGCCTGCCCGGCGCTGCCGCCGCTCGCCGCCGAGGCGATCGGCGCGATCGAGGCGCTGATGGCGCGTCACGCCGGGGCGCGCTTGTGCTTCGTCGGTTCCTCGCTCGGCGGTTACTACGCAACCTACCTGGCCGAAAAGCACGGCGCGAGGGCGGTGCTGGCCAATCCGGCCGTCGAGCCGCACGTTGGCCTGCGGGCGTACCTCGGAGAGCAGAAGAACCTGCATACCGGCGCGCCTTACCAGCTCACCGAGGCGCACCTGCGCGAGTGGCGCACGCTCTGGGTGCCGCGCATCACGCCGTCGCGCTACCTGCTGCTCGTCGAGACCGGGGACGAGGTGCTCGACTACCGCCGCGCGCTGGCGCGCTATCAGGGCGCCGAGCAGGTGCTGATCGAGGGCGGCGACCACAGCCTGCAGAGCTTCCCGCAGCACCTGCCGCGCATCCTTGCCTTCGCGAGGCTGTAGATGCAGGTGCTCTACGAGGAGGACGGCGAGTTGAAGGTCGGTACCGTGCTCGCGCAGGCGCCGGCGTCGTTCCAGGTGGAAAGCCCGCACGGCCGGCGCTCCAAGGTGAAGGCGGCGACGGTGCTGCTGCGTTTCGAGCGACCCGGCGGTGCCGAGCTGCTCGAGCAGGCGGGCCGCTACGCCGCGGGGCTGGACACGGATTTCCTGTGGCAGTGCTGCGGTACCGAGGGGTTCGGCTTCGAGGCGCTGGCGCGCGACTACGTCGGCCGCGAGCCGAGCCCGGTGGAGGCGGCCGGGGTGCTCATGAAGCTGCACGCGGCGCCCATGTACTTCCATCGGCGCGGCCGCGGCCGCTACCAGGCGGCGCCCGAGGAAACCCTCAAGCTCGCTCTCGCTTCGGCCGAGAAGAAAAAGCGCGCGCTCGAGCAGATCGCGAGCTGGGCGCAAGCACTGGCACGGGGCGAATGCCCCCCGGAAATCGAGCGGCTGCGCGACGAGCTGCTGTACGCCCCGGACCGCAACAAGCCCGAGACCAAGGCGCTCGAGCAGGCCTGCGAGGCGAGCGGGCTTACGCCCGCGCGCCTGTTCGAGCGCTGCGGCCTGATCGCCGATACCCACGCCTACCACCTGAACCGCTTCCTGTTCGAGTTCTACCCGCGCGGCACGGCGTTTGCGCCGCACGAGGTGCCCGCGCCGCCCGCCGACCTGCCCCTTGCGCCAGTGACGGCGTTCAGCCTGGACGATGCCCTCACCACGGAGATCGACGATGCGTTCTCGCTGACGCGCGTCTCGGCCGACGAATGGCGCGTCGGCATCCACATCGCCGCGCCGGCGCTCGGCATCGCGCCCGGCTCGGAGCTCGACGCCGTGGCGCGCGAGCGCCTGTCCACCGCCTACATGCCGGGCTTCAAGGTCACCATGTTTCCCGAGGACGTGATCGCGCGCTACTCGCTCGATGCCGGCGAGGAGCGCGCGGCGGTGTCGCTGTACGTGAACGTGTCGGCCGCGGACCTCGCGGTGCGCGGCCACCATTCGCGCCTCGAGCGCGTGCGCGTGGCCGCCAACCTGCGCCACGGCGCGCTGGCCGCGCTGGACGCCGCGTTCGAAGCGGGCACGCAGGTCGGCCTGCCGCACGAGGAGGAGCTGCGCACGCTGTGGCGCCTCGCCGAGGCGCTGGAGCGGCGCCGCGGCAAGCCGAGCGTCAACGCCGCGCTGCTCGATTACAACTTTCGCATCGAGGACGGGCGCGTGCGCATCGAGCCGCGCCGGCGCGGCGCGCCGCTCGACAAGCTGGTCTCGGAGCTGATGATCCTGGCCAACGCAACCTGGGGAGAGCTGCTCGCCGAGCGCGACGTGGCGGCCCTGTACCGCGTGCAGTCCTCGGGCAAGGTGAGGATGAGCGTGCACGCCGAGGCGCACGAGGGCCTCGGCCTCGCCTGCTACGCGTGGCTGAGCTCGCCGCTGCGCCGCTACGTCGATCTGGTCAATCAGTGGCAGCTCGCGGCCGCGCTCGGGGCGCGCAAGCCGCCGTTCGCGCGCACCTCCGAGGTGCTGCTCGCGGCGCTGCGTGCCTTCGAGGTGACCCACGCGCGCTACGACGAATATCAGCGCGCGATGGAGAACTACTGGTGCCTGCGCTGGCTGGTGCAGGAATCGGTCGCCGAGGCGAGCGCCGTGGTGGTGCGCGAGAGCCTGGTGCGCCTGGAGGACCTGCCGCTGGCGGTACGCGTGCCGTCGCTGCCCGCGCTCGCCGCCGGCACCCGGGTGCGCCTGGCGATCGAGTCCGTGGACCTGCTGGAGCGCAGCCTCGCGTGTGCCTATCGCGAAACCCTGCAGCCGGGCAGCGGCGAGGCGCCGCCGGGCGATGAGCGGGATGAGCGCTAAAGCCCTAGAATGGCGGCGGTTTATCGCCTCGAGGTGCAATTGCAGGGCGCCGTCGCGACAAGCATTCCGGGCGCGGCCGAAATCTGGTCCGGGCTCGACCACCGGTCCCGCGTCCTGTACGCGTCGGTGGCGGCGTCGCTCCTGCTGCACGCGATCCTGCTCTCGACGCACTTCAAGTTTCCCGCGGAGCTGCGCTGGAAAAGCGGTGCGCAGGCGCTCGAAGTGATCCTGGTCAACGCCCGCACGCAGCAGCGCCCGGCGCGCCGCGCCGCGCTGGCGCAGGCGAATCTCGATGGCGGCGGCGACACCGACGCGCCGCGCCGGGCCACCTCGCCCTTGCCGGTGATCGACGCGCGCCAGCCCGGGCGCGACCTGGCGCAGGCCGAGCGGCGCGTGCGCGCGCTCGAGGCGCGGCAAAGAAAGCTCCTCGCGCAGTCGCGCCGCCCGGCGCCGGCGCTGCCCGCGGCCGGCGCGCGCCCTGCGCCCGCCGATCCGCCCGCGCCCGAGCGCGGCGGGCGCGACCTCGAGGATCTCTCGCTCATGGCCATGCGTCTGCAGGCGGAGATCAGCCGCAATCTGGATGCCTACCAGAAGCGTCCGCGCAAGAAGTTCATCGGCGCGAGCGCGGTCGAATACCGCTTCGCGCAGTACGAGGAGGACTGGCGGCGCAGGGTGGAGCGCGTGGGGACGGTGAACTACCCGGCTTCCGCGCGCGGCAAGGTCTACGGCAACCTGCGCATGACCGTGACGCTGCGCGCCGACGGCAATGTCGAGGCGGTGGAGCTCGACCGTTCCTCGGGCGCCAAGGTGCTCGACGACGCCGCGTTCAGGATCGTGCGGATCGCCTCGCCCTACGCGGCGTTTCCGCCCGAGATCCGGCGCGATACCGACCTGTTGGTGATCACGCGCACCTGGTTCTTCGGCCGCGGCGACAAATTCTGGACTGAATGAGCCCGTGCCCGACCGCTACGCGGTGATCGGTCACCCGGTC
>Ga0326597_10008118_pt1 | contig 14200 bp, 11 predicted proteins | sample RVTome_12_FD_203789 | JGI IMG/M metagenome (GOLD analysis project Ga0326597, IMG submission 203789) | Soil microbial communities from uranium-contaminated site in the Upper Colorado River Basin, Wyoming, United States - RVT100D185 | ecosystem: Environmental > Terrestrial > Soil > Contaminated >... | reverse complement strand
GAACGTGCGCGAACCGTTCGAGACGAGCTGCACGACGCCGTGAATCGGAATCGCGACGAGCGGTTCGAAGAAGAGCAGCATCACGGAGAGCAGCGTGATGCCGCCGGCCATTCCGACGACCGCCGAGAGCATGGCAGTCAGCAGACCTGCCGTGCAGAGAATGCCGAGATCGAGGATTTCCAAGATTCAGCGCGACGACACGGGTGTCGTCATTCAGGACTGACTCGCCGCCCGCGAGATCAGGCGCGCATTGCGTTCGAGCAGGGCGTCGGAATAGTCGGCGATCCGCCGATTCAAGTAGTCGGCCTTGATGGTGTGGCGCGCGATGAAGGACTCGGCGATGTCGAGCCTGTCGCGGTCCACCGCAACCTGCTCGAGCAGTTCGCAGCTCGCGATCACGTCGATCACCATCTCGGTGAGGAATTTCGCGCGCAGCAGCGCATAGGATATGTTCGAGAACAGCACGCCCATCGATTCTTCGACGCGCTGGGCCATGCCTTCGACGCGCTTGGCGAGGTCTGCGCGCAGCGGGTCATCGGTCATTGCAGCCAGTTCGGTTCGGATCTCCTTGAAGACGACCCCGAGCGCGCCCTTGCCGATCTCGCGCAGTGCGAAGGACGCTTGGATCTCACTGGTCCCCTCGTAGACGGTCATGATCAGGCTGTCCGCGTGGAGCTTTGCGACATCCGCATCCATCGTGAAGCCGATGCCGCCGAAGACCTGCATCGCATCGCGCGTGATCTTGTCGCAGACTTCCGTTGCGAAGTATTTGCAAAGCGGTGTGAGCAGGCGCACCCGGGCGGTGTCCCGCTCCAGGTCGGCGCGCATCGCAGCCGCTTCGGCTTCGCCTAGCTTGCCACCCGCCAGCGCGGCCTCTCGAGCCAGATCGAGGTCGAGCAGTCGATAGGTTCGGTAGAGCAGGGCGCGCACGGCTTCGCTGTCGACCAGCATGTTCGCGAGCATCGCCATCACCATCGGTTGCTCGGCGATGGCCTTGCCGAACTGTTTCCGCTCGTGCGCGTACGTGACGGCGTCGTGGACGGCGGCTTCGCAGAGGCCGAGGGCCTGGGAGGCCACGCCGAGGCGCGCGGCATTCATCAGATCGAGCATGGCCCGAAAGCCGTCTCCAGCGGTACCGAGGCGGTGACCGATCGAGCCCTCGAAGAGGACCTCGCAGGTCGCGGAGCCGTGAATTCCCATCTTCTTCTCGAGCCGCGTCACCTTGACTCCGTTGGGGGATCCGCCCTCGAGGTGGCGCGGCACCAGCACGAGCGAAAGCCCCTGGGTGGTCCCGCGCGAGGCCTCGAATTTGTCGTCGTCCCGCGCAAGCACCAGGTGGATCTCGGCGCCGCCGTTCGAGATGTAGATCTTCTGGCCGTCGATCTGGACCCGGCCGTCCGGCAGAGCGGTGGCTCGCGTCACGATTCCCCCGAGGTCGCTGCCGGCCTGGGATTCGGTGAGATCCATGCAACCCTCGACCTCGCCCGAGGTGAAGCGCGGCAAGAACGCGTCCTTGACCTCGTCACTGCCATACCGCTCGATATCGCTCGCGGCGCCGGTCTGGAGTCCGACCACCATCATCAAGCTCGGGTCCGCGCGTGAAATCATCTCGAGAAAGGTGCCGTTGAGCAGCGCGGGCAGTCCGTAGCCGCCGTACCGCTCAGCGACCGTCAACGAGACGAGCCCGGCCTCGCGGAGTTGCTCGTAGGCCCGGCGGATGTGGGGGGGCGACTGGGCGCCCCCATCGGGCGTCAGCTCGGCCTCGGCCGCCCAGTTCTTGCGCGCTTCCGGTTCGAAACTGGCCGCCAGCGCGCCTGCCGTCTCCAGAATCGTCCGGTATGCGCCCACCTCGGCGTCCACGTCGACAGCGCCGCCGCTGCGAATCTCGAGTAGTGCCTTCCAGTCGACGAGGTGATCGAGGTAGAGCCGCATTCCCGTGTTGAAGTAGTCGGCCATGCGGGATCTCCTGCGAAATCGAACGCGGATGGTAGCCTATGCGCCCAATGCCCTCGCCCCGATTCGAGAGAGTGGTCCCGGTCGCCGATTTTCCCGCAGTGGAAGCTCGCGTGCGCGAATTCTGGCAGGAGCGCGGCATTGCAGGAAGGGCGCTCGAACACCGCCGCGGAGGGCCCCGCTTCGTGTTCTACGAGGGGCCACCCACCGCGAATGGTCTGCCCCATAACGGTCACGTCTTGACCCGCGTCATGAAGGACGTTTTTCCCCGCTACAAGGCCATGCGGGGATTCGACGTTCCTCGCCGAGCCGGTTGGGATACCCACGGATTGGCGGTCGAAATCGAGGTCGAGAAGGAACTGCGCATTTCCGGCAAAGAGGCGATCGTCGCCTACGGCGTCGAACCCTTCATCCGCCGCTGTCTCGACAATGTCTTTATCTACACAGAGGAGTGGACTCAACTCACCGACAAGCTCGCCTTCTGGCTCGACGTCGAAAACGCCTACGTGACCTACCACCAGAGTTACGTGGAGAGCGTCTGGTGGGCGCTGTCGGAATTGTTCAAGAAGGATCTCCTCTATCGGGGCCACAAGGTGGTCTGGTGGTGGGCGCAGGGAGGGACCGTTCTGTCTGCCGCCGAAGTCGGTGAAGGTTACCGGACCGTCGACGACCCCTCTGTCTTCGTGCGCTTTCCGCTGCGAGACGATCCGCAGACGTCGCTGCTGGTCTGGACGACGACGCCCTGGACGCTGCCGTCCAACTCCCTGGCGGCCGTCAAGGCGGGCGTCGACTACGCGGTGGTCGTCGATGGAGACACGCGATTGATCGTCGCCGAAGCGCTGCTGCCCTCATTGCGCGACAAGATCGACCGCGATCTTCCCATCGAGCGAATGCTTCGCTGCGAAGAACTCGTGGGCCGGCGTTACGTTCCGCCGTTCGATTGGTTCGAGCGCGCGCAGCCGACGCTCGATTTCTGGCGCGTGGTCGCCGCAGACTTCGTGGAACTCGACGCCGGAACCGGCGTCGTCCACATCGCGCCCGCGTTCGGTGAGATCGACTTCGAGCTCCTGCGCGGCGAACAGCGACGAACACCCGAGTTGCCGCTGCACTGCGCGGTTCGACCGGACGGATGCTTCGACCCGGAGGTCGCCCCGGACACCTACGCGGGCCGCTGGGTGAAGGATTGCGATCGCGATCTCAGCCGCGAGCTGAAAGATCGCGGCCTCCTGTGGCACGCCGAGCAGATCCGCCACGAATACCCGTTCTGCGTGCGGTCTGACGAGGATCCGCTGATCCAATACGCGAGGCCAGCCTGGTACATCCGCACCTCGGATCACATCGAAGAGGTGCTCGCCAACAACGCGAAGATCAGCTGGTTGCCCGAGACGATTCGCGATGGACGCTTCGGAGACTTTCTGCGCAACAACGTCGACTGGGCGCTGTCACGGGAGCGCTTCTGGGGAACGCCGCTCAACATCTGGATCAATGACGAGACGGGAGCACTCGATGCGCCGGCCTCCGTCGCGGAAATTCTCGAGCGCAATCCCGCGGCCTTCGCAGCCTTCGAGGCGGCGCGCGCGAAGGATCCCGATCTGTCGCCGCACCTTCGCGTCCACAAGCCCTGGCTCGACGCCGTGACCTGGGAGAAACCCGGTGAGGCCGGCGTCTATCACCGCGTCCCGGAGGTCATCGACGCCTGGTTCGACTCGGGATCCATGCCGTTTGCGCAGTGGGGTTATCCCCATCGCGGCGTAGAAGAATTCGAGGCGAACTTTCCCGCCGACTTCATCTCCGAGGCGATCGACCAGACCCGCGGCTGGTTCAACTCGCTGATCTGGATTTCGACGCTGCTCTTTCCGGAGCGACCGCTTCCCCGCCCGTATCGGACGTGTGTGGTGCTCGGTCACGTGGCGGATCGGGAGGGCAAGAAGGAATCGAAGAGCAAGGGCAACTACACGCCGCCCGAGGTGATTCTCGATCGGGTTCGACTGGAGTTTGCGGTGGTCGATCCCGGCGAGCCGCTCGAGCGCGGAACCGCCTTGATCGCGCGCGAGGATTACGACGGCCTCGATCTGCGCGGAGAGTCGTCCTCGGTTCGCGCCTATCGGGCCGACGCACCGGGAGCGGCGCTCGATCTGACGCTTCGACCGGCAAGAATGCCTCGGCGCGTCATCGCACTCGGTGAGGCCGAGCAGTCCGCGCTCGGAGTGGAATCCGGATCCGGCGCCCATGAGATCATGCCCCGCGAGGTTCCGCGCCTGGCCGCGGTCAACAAACTCTGGATCGAAGATCCGACCTCGTCCGCGCCCGGCGCGGATGCCTTCCGCTGGTTCTTCTACGCGTCGAATCCACCCTGGAATCCCACGCGCCACTCACTCGCCGGCGTGCGCGCCCAGCAACGGGAGCTTCCGCTGAAGCTGCGGAACGTCTACGCGTTCTTCACCATCTACGCGGACATCGACGGATTCGATCCGTCGAAGGAACTTTTCCGCGCCGGTCGCCGGCCGCCGCGCGAGCGCGCGTTGATCGACCGCTGGATTCTCTCGGAACTCGCGCTGACCAGCACCGAGGTGATCCAGAAGATGGACGAGTTTCGCGTCTACGACGCGACGGTTGCGCTCACCGCGTTCGTCGACGCGCTCTCCAACTGGTACGTGCGGCGCTGCCGCAGCCGGTTCTGGGCTGCTGGTCTGGAGGCCGACAAGCTCGATGTCCATTGGACGCTCTACGAGTGCCTGGTTGCGCTCGCCAAGCTGCTCGCTCCGTTCTTGCCGTATGCGACCGAAGAGATCTGGCAGAACCTCGTTCGCCGACCCTTCCCGGATTCTGAAGAGGAGAGCGTTCACCTCTGCGACTACCCCGAGCCCGACCGCGAGGCCATCGATCGCCCGCTCTCCCGCTCGATGGGCGCCATTCGCGATCTGGTTTCTCTCGGCCTCCAGGTGCGCACCGCCCAGAAACTCCGGGTCCGGCAACCCCTCGCGGCCGCCGAACTGGTCCTCGCAGAGCCGGATCTCGAGCCTGCACTGCGCGACCACCTCGATCTGGTTCGCGATGAACTCAACGTTCTGGAAGTGCACTTCGTTCCGAACGCGAATGACTACGTCACCTACAACGTCGCGCCGAATTTTCGCGCGCTCGGGCCACGCGTCGGAAAACGCATGCCGGCGTTGAAGAAGGCTCTGGCCGAAACCGACGGTGCAACGTTACTCGCGCAGTTGGAGGCAAACGACCGCGTCGCGATCCAGATCGACGGCGAGGAATTGTCGCTGGGTCCGGATGAGATCGGCGTCTCGCTGCGCGCGCGCCCGGGGTTTGCGGCTGCTTCCGGATCGTCTGGTGTCGTCGTATTGAGCACGACCCTCACCGACGAACTGATCGCGGAGGGATTGTTTCGCGAAGTCCTGAATCGGATCCAGACCTTCCGCAAGGAACTCGACCTCGAATACACCGGCCGCATCCGTTTGACGTTGGCCGCGGCGCCAGTCTTGCTGGACGCCGTCCGTCCGCGCCTCGATGAACTCAGCCGCGAAGCCCTGGCGATCGAGGTGACTCTCGATGCGTCGCCCGAGCCGGGCGCTCAGCAACGGGAGGTCAGCATCGACGGCGAGCCGCTGACGATCGGCTTGGGTCTCGCGTAGGAGCGCGATGTCGTCGAAAGCTCCGCCCGACTCCAAGATCGGAACTCCCGAGCAGTTTCGCTGGCTGCTCGGAATCGTCAAAGTGGTTCTCGCGCTCAATCTCTTCGACGCGATCTTCACTTTGATCTGGATCAACGCGGGGCTCGCGCGCGAAGCCAATCCGCTGCTCGCGGAGATCGTTCGGGATCACCCGGTCGGATTCGCGATCATCAAGCTGGGTCTCGTCATGGGCGGATCATTTCTGCTCTGGAACTACCGATTTCGACCGCTCGCGGTGGTGGGGATCTTCGCCGTGTTCCTCGTCTACTACCTGCTGCTGCTCTACCACATCGGCTATCTGAGCCTCGTGGTCGGAACACTGCTGTTCCCCTGAGCGGCGAATCCGCGGCGTCACGCGATCCCATGCTGGGATCGCGCTGCTGAGTTCAGCTCCGGAGCCGGAATGCGGCGTTCGAGATGATGATCGCGTCGCGTTCCTTCACGCGGCATTCGATCAGGATGGTGTCGTGCTCACGCCAGTAGCGGGTGACGAAGGTCTCGCCCGGGAAGCCGACGCCCGCAAAACGCGCGCTGTAACGCGCCACTCGGGTTACGTCCCCACCGAGTGCGCCATCCACGACGGCCTTGCAGGTGATTCCGTAGCTGCAGAGTCCGTGAATGATGGGTGTATCGAAACCCGCGAGCTTCGCGAAATCCGGGTCGCAGTGGAGGGGGTTCTTGTCGCCGTTCAAGCGATAGAGGAGTGCCTGTTGGGGAAGCGTCTTCGACTCGACGATTCCATCGGGTTCGCGGTCCGGCGCCGCGTTGTCGGCCTTGGGGCCTGACGGCCCACCGAACCCGCCTTCGCCGCGCAAGAAGAGCGACATGCGGTTGGTGAACAGCGGAGCCCCCGCGGCGTCTACCGAATTCACCTCGAGGATCAGCAGCGCCGCCTTGCCCTTGTCGTAGATCTCGGCGATGCGGGTTTCGCTCTTGAGTGTGGCCTCCGGCGGCAGGGGTTGGTGGAGTTCGATCTCCTCTTCCCCGTGCAGCAACAGCGCCGGGTTGAACTTCAATCCTGGCACGTTGAACAGGTTCGGAAAGCCTCCGACGTCGGCCACCGTCGAGAAGCTCGGCAGCACCTTCAGGTTCTTCTCGTAGGTGTACTCGAGTTCGCCCGGGTCGGTCTGGGGGACGCCCGCTCCGACTCCCAGGTGATAGAGGATCGCGTCGTCGCGGCTCCAACCGCCTTCACCCTTGGGAAATTTGTAGCGGAGCGCTTCGTCTCGATCGATCGGCATGCTGACCTCCGGCGGCTGAACCCAGCCCGAGGTTAGCTCCCTCTGAAGAATTCGCGGTCGGCGCCAGGCGTCGCGACCTAGCGGTCGGAAATCGCGCCCTGTGCGACGAGATCGAGAAACACCTCGGCGACCCGCGGATCGAATTGTGTCCCCGTGCAGCTGCGAACCTCCTCGACAGCCGCCTCGAAAGACATTGCGACCTTGTAGCTCGAGTTGCTGGTCATCGCATCGAACGCATCGCAAAGCGTGACGATCCGAGCTTCGAGCGAGATCTCGTCTCCCGCGAGCCCTTCGGGGTAGCCGGTTCCGTCATACCGCTCGTGATGGCTGTGGACGATCGGAGCGACGTCTTCCCAGAGGCGAATCCGCACGAGCATCCGGTAGCCGAGCTCGGCGTGCTTCTGGCACGCTTTGCCTTCTCGGGGAACGGACTTGTCGATCTTGAGCATCCCGACGTCGTGGAGCAGGGACGCAAAGTGGAGGTTTTGCAGCTGTCTGTCGTCGAGGTTCAGGCCCCTGCCGACGCGGTTCGCGTATTGGGCGACCCGTTGGCCGTGGCCATTGTTGTAGTCGAGGTGGGCGTCGACCGCAGTTACCAGGATTTCCGTCATGTGCGAGAAGAAGTTGCGCTGTGCGTCGCGGAGGTCGGCGTTGCGCATTGCTACCGAGGTCAATCCCGCGAGCGTGGTGAGGGCGTCCATCTTGCTGCCTTCGAATTCGGTCGCCGATCCCAGGTGAACGACTGCGAGCACACCGAGCCAGCTCGACTCGCCCGCCAGCGGCAGGACCACGATGCTTCCGCGCTCGCCGCTGCCGTTCTTGATCGCGGGTCTGCCGCTGTTCATCGCGAGATCTGCGAGTTCCGTCATGCGGCCGCCGATCGATTGGAAGAGTTTTTCGACATCCGTGCCCGTAGACTCGAAGACCTCTGCGGGCGCCTCCGGATCCTTGCCGCGAACCAACAGGTAGGCGGCCTGCGCCCCCGTGATTTCCACTGCACAGGTCACCGATGTGGCCGCGATGTCGCTGGCGTATTCGGAGGCGGTCAAGCTCGTGGAGGCACCCAGCAGTGCCGACAGGCGGCGGTTGTCGCGGTCGATGCGCGCGAGCGTCGAGTGAGTCGTCCTGCGCAGCACCAGGAACGACAGCAGTGACAAGACCGCAATCGAGCTGACGAGCGCGATCATCCCGAGCACCTGGCCCCTCTCGGAGATCGTCGGTAACACGTATTGATCTACGACGAATCCGAGGGCGAGCAGCGGAACGACGGCGCCCAGGAAGTAGGCGGTGAACGTCGTGCGATCGAGCCTCTGCGAGAAGATCGAGTTCCGGTGATTCGCGGATTTTGCCACCAATTCACTCCCGTTCGCGACCTGGCTGCCGTCTCGCTTACCCCCATCGTCCGGCCGCCAACGCGGCTAAAGTTGCCCCGCTGGGCGAATGGAGCCGAGTCGAGCCCTGATTGGCACCTCGCGCCGGGCGCGCCAGCGCGATGGGCGCTACTTGAACGACAGGGGGAATTCCGCCCCGGACAGTCGAGGATTTCCAGTGCCCGAGCTTCCCGAAGTCGAAGTGACCCGGCGCCGAATCGAGCCGCTGCTGGTCGGCCGGCGCATCCGCGAGGTCCACACCACCGCGCCCAGCTACCTCTTCATCACCCCTCCGAACCAGCTGCGCCGGTCGCTCTCCGGGCGGACGGTCGGGGCGCTCGCCCGCCGCGGCAAGTATCTGGTTGCGCAACTGGATGACGGCAGCCGCTTCGTCGTCCACCTCGGAATGACGGGGCAGCTCTTTTCGGAAGCCGCGGTCAGTCCGCGACTGATGTCGAGCACGGCGCGTTCCTCGCTATCACCCGAAGCGCAGCAGCACTTTCGGCCCGACGCCCACACCCACCTGCGCATCTGTTTCGAAGACGCCGGGCCGGAGGTCTTGCTCCGGGATGTTCGAAAATTCGGCAAGCTGATCTGGCTCCGCGCGGGCGAGGAGCACCCCCGGCTCGACCGCCTCGGCGTCGACGCGCTTGAAATCAGCGGAGCGGTTCTGTTTGCCGCAGGGCGAAAACGGAAGGTCGCCATCAAGAACCTGCTGCTCGACCAGAGCGTGCTCGCAGGAATGGGCAATATCTACGCCGACGAGGCACTCTTCTTGACGGGTGTTCGGCCCACGCGCGCGGCATCTCGGGTGACGCGCCGTGAGTCCGAGCGCCTGGCCCAGACGATTCGCCAGGTGCTGAGGCGCTCGATCGAGACTGGAGGCGCGAGCATTCGCGACTATGTGACACCGGACGGAAGCGATGGCGGCTATCAATTCGAACGTTGGGTCTATGCGCGCAAGGATGAGCCCTGCGCACAATGCGGTGAGGCGATCCGCCGAATCGTCCTCGGTCAGCGCAGCACCCACTACTGTCCGTCCTGTCAGAGATAGCGATGCTCAGCCTCACTGAGCTGCGCCGCGCGGCGCGCTTGCTCGATGCGAAGATTTCTGGCGATCGGATCCAGGCCATCCTGCAACCGGATGCCACGAGCATCGTCCTGACCACCTACGGCGGTGAGGCGGCCGGTCGCCGCCACATCCTTTTCTCGTGTCGGTCGCACTGCGCACGGGTTTCGCAGCTGGAGTCGCCGCCCCGTTCGGCGCCGCGCCCGCTCGCGTTCGCCCAGTACCTGCGTTCCCATGCCAGCGGCGCGCGGATCGGAGGCGTCCGCCTGCTTGCCGACGACCGACAGCTCGCGCTCCGCCTGCGCACCGAAGTGGGGGACTTCGATCTGCTCCTCGCGATCCTCGGCGCCCGCAGCAATCTCTATCTGCTCGGCGCCGACGGAACGATCGCCGCGTCCCTGCGGCCGTCGAGTGAAACCCGACCGGAGCTGAATATTGGGGATCCCTGGCGTTCCCCGGAGTCCAGACCCCCCGGCCCCGATGGCGACCGTTTCGAAGCGGCAGCCGACGATCGATTTCTGCTCGAGATCGAGGCGGCGTACGCGGAACTCGAGCGGTCCGGGGAAGTCGGCGACTTGCGCCGGCGCATCGAGCGCGCGCTCCAGAAAGAAGCGAAGTCGCTGGATCGCAAACTCGCAAAGCTCGATGAAAACCTCCAAGAGGCGCGAACGGCGAGCCGCCTGGAGCGCGAGGGCGAGTTGTTGAAGAGCGCTCTCTCCCAGGTCAAGCGTGGGGATTCGGAAATCGTCGTCGCGGATTTCGAGACCGGCGAACCCGTCGCAATTGCGCTCGACCCAAAACTGGCACCCACCGAAAATCTGGAGCGATTGTTCAAGCGCTATCGCAAGGCGGTGAGAAGCCTCGCCAAGGCTGGCTCGCGCCATGCCGATGTAGCCGAGTCGAGAGCTGATCTCCAGCTGTCGATCGACCGTTTTCGATCACTCGCCTCGGCATCCGACGCGGACCGCGAGGCTCTCGAGCAGTTCGCCCGACAACCCGCGATCCGAAAGCTCGTCGAAAAATTTGCCCCCACGCTGCCCGCGCGGCGTTCCGCGTCGAGCGCCCCGACGGAGCAGAAGCTCGGCAAGCACAGCGTTCCCAATCGATTGATGCCGCGCCGTTACCGCACGGCCGGAGGGTTGGAGATCTGGGTCGGGCGCAGCGCCGCTGGCAACGACCATCTATCCGTGCGTCTGGCCCGGGGGCGAGACCTCTTCTTCCACCTCGATGGAGCGCCCGGAAGCCACGTCATCTTGCGCACCGAAGGCCGCACCGATCCACCGTCCGAGGCGATGCTGGACGCCTGCGAACTCGCAGTGCACTTCTCGAAAGCCAAGAACGCGAGCCGCGCGGACGTCCACGCCGTTCCGATCGCAAATGTTCGCAAACCGAAAGGGTCCAAACCGGGTCTCGTCACCGTTCACGGCGGCAAGACGATTCACCTGCGACGTACGGAAGCCAGGCTCGAGCGGATCCTCGCGGCGCGGATCGACGATTAGGCGTGCAGGACGGGACTTGCGTATTCCTGCAATCGACGAGAACGATGTTTTGCGGTCAGCGGCCGGTCGGGGTGCGGCCGAACTCGGAAAGCCGGTCGAATTCACTGCGCGTCGATGAGAACCTTGAGTTGGCCGGCATCCCCTGCGCGTCGCAGGGCTTCGTCGCAATTCGCCAGTGAAGTGCGATGCGTGATCAGCGACGCGACGTCGATGCTTCCGGTTTCGAGAGCGCGCAGAGCCGGCGGAAACGGTCCACAGCGAGATCCGACGACGCGAATTTCATTGACGACCAGGGTCGATAGATCCAATTTGGCCTTGGTGGCGGTCGTGCTCTTGAGTACGACCGTGCCTCTCGGTCGGGTAGCGGCCAGCGCCATTCGCAGACCTCCGATCGATCCCGTGGCGTCTACGACCAACGAGTAGAGACCGGGGCTCCAATCCCGCTCTTGGACGGTTTGGATGTCGCGTCGCGCGAGAATCTCGAGATGCTTCTCGTGGTGACCCACGACCAGAACCTGTGCACCCGCTTGACGCAAGACCTGCGCGACGAGCAGCCCGAGTTTGCCATCGCCCAGCACCACGCATTCCTGGTTGGGCATGACGTGAACCTGTTCGAGCACCTCGTAGGCGGCCGCGAGCGGCTCTGCGAAGACCGCGACGTCGTCGGAGACGCTCGGCGGAACGGTGTGAAGGTTCGCGATCGGAACGTTCACGTATTCCGCAAAGCTTCCGTCGGCATCGACGATGCCCATCACGCGACGGGAGGGGCAGTGGCGCTGGAGGCCTTCGTAGCAGATCGGGCAACTCTGGCACGCAAAGTTGATTTCTCCGACGACTCGCTCGCCGCGCCACTCCTCGGGCCCCTCTTCTACGACGCCGACGAACTCGTGGCCGAGAATGCCGCGAAACGACATGTAGCCCTTGACGAGTTCGCGGTCGGTGTTGCAGATGCCAGCAACGGTGACGCGCACGAGCGCTGAATCCGGCGCGAGTTCCGGTTTCGGAACATCGGTGACGATCGCGGTCTTGCCATCGTAGGTCAGGGCGCGCATCAGAACCGGGAGCGTCGCAGAACGGCCCTTGCGCCCGCAACCCTTCAGTCGGAGTTCGGCCCGCGTATAATCCCGTCGGAGGTTTCGCGATGCCCATGCCACCGAAGATTTGCCCCGAGTGCGGCGAAGAATACCTGCACACCGCCTCGGTCTGTATCCACTGTGATGTGCCTTTGGTTCTGGAGGGTGAGCGAACCGCACAGTGCGCGGCGGAAGAGCTGCCTCCGGCATCCGAGCTGGTGTGTGTGCGGGCCGCGTCGGTGGGTTGGGCGATGAGCCTCTCGAAGCATCTCGTGGAGGCTGGAATTCCCCATCGAATTCAGGCGGCGGAATCCGATGAGGACGAGGGCAGTCGGCGCAAGCCCGGCCAGAACCTTCCCTACGGAGTGTTCGTGCTCGCCGAACACGCGGAACTCGCGGCGCGAATCGATCTCGCCCATACCGAGCGACAGATTCCCGATATCCCCGAAGACTTCGGCCAATCCGAGATCAGCGCAGACGACTGCCCTGCCTGTGGCGAATCGATCGCGCCAACCGCAACTGAATGCCCTGAGTGTGGTCTCGCGTTGTTGCTCCCCGAATGAGCGCGCGTACGGTCGCGAAGCGGCTCGCCTAGAACGGTTGTCGCCAGGTAGCGCTGAACACGAAGTCTCGCTGCGGCTTGCGCTCTCTGGGCGCGAGGTCGCGCTGACGAATCTCCGCAGGGGACGCATCGGGATCGCCCGCATACCCGATCGCGATCCCCGTGACTGCTTCGAAGCCCTCTGGGATGTCGTAGATCGCTCGCGCGCGATCGGGAAGAATGCCCGCCATCTGGTGAACCGACAAACCGCGCGCGGTGGCCTCCGCGAGCAGGTTTCCGGTGGCCAGGCCGAGGTCGTGCATCGCGACGCGGTTGGTTTTGTTGTTGCGCTCGAATTTCAGTGCCACCACGCCGAGCGCGAGAACCGGTGCGGCCTTTGCCCAGTCTTGGTTGGCCTCCACGAGGCACGAGAGCATGCGCGCGAACTCCGTCTGCTGGGCCCTCGTCGCCACGATGTAGTTCCAGGGCTGCTCGTTGAACGAGGATGCAGCCCAGCGCGCAGCTTCGAAGAGGCAACGGAGGTCCGCTTCCGCGACGTCGCGGTTCGCATACCCGTAGGGGCTCCAACGTCGTGCGACGAAATCATGGATCGGGTGCTCGGTCTTGGCGTGTTTGATCACCCTGCGGTTCCTCTCCAGAATCGATCTGCGCGGGTTGCTGCGCGGGCAAGTCTAGCTTCGTCGATCCGTGTCGAACTCCGACGCCAAAACCCTACATCACTCGGTGCGAGAGGGCTCATCTCGAACGGCGGGGTCGGCGCTCGGAGGAAATGCTTGTTCGCTTCGGCACATCGAGAGTAGGATGCTCGGGAGCCAGAGGAGGTCGGACCATGGGAATGATCGAACGCTTCATGGAGTATGCGGCGACGCTCGAACAAGCCTACCGCGACGACGATTGGTCGCGACTCGCACCCTATTTCGCCGAGAACGCCACCTATCGATCGTATTACGGCGCCGACCTGGAAGTGACGGGCCGCGATGGTGTACTGAAGCAATTCCACTCGGACGCCGAGTCTTTTGATCGGAAGTTTGATTCCCGTCGCGTCGAATACTTCGACGGACCGCGCGAAGAACGAGGCGGGGTCTTCACGAAATGGAAGGTCACGTATTCGAAGTCGGGCGTGCCAGACCTCGTGCTGACCGGGACGGAAACGGCGGTCTTCAGCGGTGACGAGATCATACTGCTCGAGGGGGACTATGCGCCGGATACCTTCGGCGAGTTCGGCGCCTGGCTGACCAAACATGGAAGCTTCATGCACGAATCCTGAGCCGCGGTCTCATTTCCGCTGGCGCGCACCCCGCGAAGTGAGCGGCCGAAGTGCGCGATGGGCGCTGCGCGCGTCGATCAGGTCTGGTGAATGCGCTGCTCGGCAACGCGTCGAATGGCCTTTTCGAGCATCGTGAAGCCCGCTTCGAGTTCTTCGTCGGTGGTGTTCACGGGAAGTAGCATGCGAATCTTCGACGGGTTGCTCCCCGTGCCGAACACCATGACGCCCTCTTCGAAGGCCGCGTGCACGATCGCCGATACGAACGCTTCGGAGCCGTCGAAGGGAACGAAGGCCTGCATTGCTCCGATTCCCGAGCATTCTCCGATGGTGTCGGGAAGCCGTTTGCGGAGTGTATCCAGTCGGCGCTCGAAGCGTCGGCCGAGAACCGCGATCCGACCTTCGGCTCCGAGGTAACCGTCGGATTCGAGGCGCTCGATGATTCGAGCACCGACCGCGAGGCCGACGGTGGATCCCGCGAAGGTCCCC
>Ga0326597_10008117_pt1 | contig 14200 bp, 12 predicted proteins | sample RVTome_12_FD_203789 | JGI IMG/M metagenome (GOLD analysis project Ga0326597, IMG submission 203789) | Soil microbial communities from uranium-contaminated site in the Upper Colorado River Basin, Wyoming, United States - RVT100D185 | ecosystem: Environmental > Terrestrial > Soil > Contaminated >... | reverse complement strand
TGTTACCACGGAGGGCCTGCCGATTCACAGCTTTGAGACTCTGTTGGCAGAACTCGCCACGCGTTGCCGCAACCGCTGCCGAATCAAGTCCGATCCCAAAAGCCCCACGGTCTCCCACCTTACCGAATCGACACCCCTGCAACAACGAGCCTTCGAACTGCTACAACTGTTGCCAGTAACGGGAAGTTCATATTCCTGAAAGTGCACCTCAAATCAATACGTTAACTCTGAAACGCTGCGGGAACTTCGGTCTAAGCGATAACGCGGCGCTATTCTACATTCTTTAACCATGCAACTGCGGCGCACCACGTGGGTCATCCATCGACCGCGCTTCGTTCTCGCTCTGGCGCTGCTGAGCGCCGTCGTACTATCGCAAGCGATGGTTCTCGACGCCGCCACAGCGCCGGGTGCGCGAGCGCCAACCATTATCAAGGACATTCCCTATCCCGGCGCGCCGAAGGGCGACCGGCGCCGCAGTCTCGATCTCTATCTGCCGGCTGATTCCGGGCGCAAGCCGCCGCTGTTGATCTTCATACACGGCGGCTTCTGGCTTCTTACCGACGATGAATACCGCATCGGCCCCTACGTCGCCCAGGCGCTGGCCGCCGAGGGCATCGCCGTTGCGCTTTTGCGTTACCGTTTAGCGTCCGCCGCTGAGCATCCGGCCCAAGCGGAAGATGTTGCAGCCGGTGTGGCACTGTTAATGCGCGAGGCAGCACGCTACGGTTATGACGGCAACCGGATATTTCTTTCGGGCCATTCCGCGGGCGGGCATCTGGCATCCCTGGTTGCCCTGGACAGGAGTTATTTGCGCAAACACAACGTCAGCCCGAAGGCTCTCGCGGGCGTCATCTCGTTTAGCGGAATCTACGATCTCGCGCCAAAATGGGGCATTTCCGATAATCAAAGAGTCGCGACGGAAAAAACCTTCGGCGCGAGCCCGGCTATCCTAAAGCGAGCCTCGCCCGTGGCTCATATCCGAGCCGACGCGCCGCCGTTTTTGATTTTCACGGCGCAGAGTGATTTTCCCGGGTTTCCGATCGACGCGAGAAAATTTTTCGAAGCGCTCGCCATGGCGGGACATAGGCGAATCGAGCGATGGATCGTGCCGGAGCGCGACCATTTCACGCTGATGCGGCTGGCGGACCGAGACTCGGAAGCGCGCCTTCTAGTATTGGACTTTCTCAAAGTCGCTCCCTTACCGCAGGAATTCAAGATTCTCGTGGATGCCAAGCGGCGCTGGCGCGACCCGCCGTTCTCCACGCTACCATTCTGGCGCCGCGAGAAGCTGATAAAGCCTTTCCCGGTGGATCAGCGCTTCGTCGACCGGGTGTCTGCGATTTACAGCAGCGTGAGCTATGAGCTTAAGGAGTGGCCGTTCGAGACCTATCACGCCATCGACCTGTTCGAGTTCCTCGATTCCTTGCCCGCGGAGAAAGTCGGACGCGGCGAATATCTGGTAACGACCAACATTCGAGGCGATAAGCAATATTGGAAACGGGAGCAGCTCAGACCGTACAAACCGGTGATCGTGGTCGGCCTCGATGATGAGCGGAATTTGTTTCGGCTCGGCGTTTTTTATCGCGCAAACCTGGAATATACATGGAAAGCCGGGCCGCAGCCGCCGATGATGGCGCGCCCGCTGGGCGCCTTCATGCATTTCTTAAAGGAGCCGCCGCCGGAGATTCCCGTGCACCAGGCTCAATTCGCCCAGACTGAGGACAGTTTTCGCCTGGTCGCCGACGATCCGCTCGCCGGGCTTAAAGACCTGCGCAAAGACATTTACGAGGCGCTGACCTTTCGCAACGGCTGCGTTTATTGCCACAGCTTGCGCGGTGTCGGCCCTCAGAGTCATCATGTGACCGCATCCAAAGGCGCGGCCCACGGCGGTTTGGCGTTGTCGCTGGAATCTTATCCGGCCGAAGTCTGGAAGAATTTCATCTTTGATCAAACTACCGTCGCCAAGAAAATCGGCGCTTCGCCAAATCCCGTGGCCGAGGGCACGCGGCAAGCCTTTTATGAACTGGTAAATAAATCGCGCCAAGCACAGACGCAGAATAAGTAGTCGCAGCGCGCGTCCCGGCATACCGGCCCAACGGATTCGATTCCGGGGATGGATTAATCCGCGCTCAGAATTTCGATCAAGACCGCTTCCGGCTCGGCGCCCCAGCGCCAGGGAATCATGATGCTGCCGAGGCCGCGCGATACCACGAGTTGAGAAGAACGAAAGGCATAGACGCCTTCGTCCAGGCAAAAGCGGCTTTGGCGGATAATTGGGCTGCCGTTGGAAAATCGGATCTGACCGCCGTGGGTGTGACCCGATATCGTCAGCGGCACGCCGCGCGCTTCGGCATCATAGAAATGATCGGGATTGTGCGCGAGCAGGAGATGCGGCGCGCCGTGTTTCGATGTTACCCCCGACCAATCCGGTTTGCCCATGATGAGATCGTCGATGCCGCCGAGCACGAAGCTGGCGCCGCCGTGGGTGATTTTTACCGACTCATTCTTGAGTGTCTCGATATTCACTGACAGCAAGCCTCGGCGTATCTCTTGCGGGTCTCCGCCAAAGTAGTCGTGATTGCCGAAACAAAACCAGGCGCCGAGGGGCGCCGCCGACAGCGGCGCGAGCGCGTTAAGGACCTGCTTTGCCTCCCTCACATGGCCGCTGACGAGATCGCCGCCCACGGCCACCAGGTGGGGCCGCAACTTCATCAAGGAATTGACGATCTCGGCCAGCAGTTCGGGTCTGAGAAAGATGCCGGCATGGATATCGGAGATATAAAGCACTCGCAGCGGCGCGACTCCCTTCGGCCAACCGGGGGGCGATAGCGTGGTCTCGGCCAGACCGAAGCGTCTTTCCAGAAGCCAACTGTAGGGCTTCCAGAGCTTGGAAAGGTGTGGATACAAGAAACGCGATATGAGGATATCCAGGTTGCGTTCGATTACTTTTACCAATCCTTTGTTGGGGTTAAGCCACCGACGTTCCTTGCCCGTCACTACCCGCGGCGGCGCGAGTCGCCGTCTTCTCTGGATCGCGGGTTGGATATTACTGGTCGAAACGAGCCCTGGGACACCGAGAACATCCAATCGAGGGCCGGCGCTTATCTCGCTTTCCCGTATTCGGTCGGGGTTATAACTAGTCATAAAGTAATATTTTGCCCCATCGGCCCCGGCGCGGCAATAGCGAACTCACGGCGCAGCAGTGCGCACCGCGGCAAGACGGCCAATGCAAAAGTAATCGGGGCAATAATTCCGAATTCCGCAGTTGCACATGAGCGAGGGGCGAACCTGGAGCGGCGAAGACACCCAGGTGTGCTGTTTCAAAGTCTTTTTCGCCGCTTGGCACAAAGTTTTATTACTCTGACAAAACTTGCAAAGCCACAAGTTCCGTCCTGAGCTCAGGGGTAGAAAAGCATTGTCTTCGTTGCGCAAGGTTTGCCCCTCGCTCACAGCGTCACTTTTCCACTGCGGAATCCGGGATAATTCCGCTCAGCGCCCCGGGGCAATTCCCAACTCTTGCTGGGCACGGCGCAAGTAGCTCATGTCGAGGTATTTTTCCGGCGCGGGATAGGGGCGGCTTTTGAACAACCGGTCGCCCATCAAATCGATGAGCCGCTGAAATCCTTCGCGATTCACCGAGCCGTCGCGGCTGATGATGCCCTGAGCGAGATATTCTTCGACGGTGGGGCGCGTGTACTTGAGCTGAATTCCCGTGCGCTTGGTCACCAGGTCCGCGGCCTCTTCCTTATGGGTGTGCGCCCATTGCATCGCCCGCACCATCGCATTCAAATAGCGCACAGTTAGTTGGCTGTTGGTCTCGGCCCAGCGGCCATCGACGATCAGGCTGTGGAATTGCAAGTTCGGTATGTAATCTTGCAAGCGCGCGATTTCGGGAAAACCAAGCTCCCGTGACCGAGGTAGGTCGCCGCCCAGGATCATCGTCGCCGAGGTGTTGCAGCCTTTGAGGCTCGCCAGCCGCTGCAGGGTGGGGCCGTTCTGGATAATCGTGTAATCGCGATTGAGCTCAAGTCCCTGGGTTTTGAGCATCTCGCGCAAGAAAATCGTGCTGCCGGAAACCAAGCTCACCACGCCGAGCGTCGTGCCATTAAGCTCTTTAATCGTTTTGTACTTCGAACAACCGACCAGCGTGTAGGCGGCGATGGGCACGGTGCCGCCGATGATTTTTAACGCGGCGCCGCGCTCGACCGCGTTGATCGCCGCCGAGGGATCGACGATGGCGACATGCACTTGGCCGGCGATAAGCGCCTGGACCAACGTATCCGTCGAGCCGATCAAAACGACGTCGCCTTGAATATTCTCTTGAGCGAAAAAGCCCTTGTCCGTGGCGGCGTAGTTGGGCAGTTGCTCGACGGTTCGCGAAACGTTGCCGATGATTACCCTATCCGCGGCATCGGTCAAGGAATGGCAGACGAGAGCCAGGACGCTGGCCAACAATAATAATCCGGCCAATTGCCACGTCGCTGTATGTTTCATGATTGTCCCCCCCAATTTATGGTTTCTGATAGTAGTTGGCGTAGTAGTAGTCGGCGATCTCCGCGCCGGTGGTTTTCCAGACGCCGTCGTGGGCGCAGATGTAGCCGAGGGCTTGATCGAGGTACTTGATGCGGAACGCCAGGCCGATGACGAACGGATGGAGCGGCAGGGTCATCACGCGCCCTTGCGTTACGCCCTCAGCGTACAAGGTGTCGAACTGGTCGCAAACCATTTGCAACCAGTCTTTCGGCGTGTGGCCACCTTGGAAGATGACGCGAATGTCGTTGAGCCCTTGCTGATAGGGAATCGCGATCATCCTCCCCGACTTGACGCGCATGGCGCAGGGCTGGTCGTCGAAACCCCAGTCGCAGACATAATCGAAGCCCTCGGCGGCGAGGTGATCGAGCGTGTGCGGGCTTTCGTCGCCGCCGCCGGGACCGAGCCAGCCGCGCGGCGCCTTGCCCGTCGCCGCCGCGATGGTGTCTTTGATCCGCTTCACCACGTCCCGCTCTTGCTCCGCGGGATATTGATTCATCCGGATATTGTTGGTCACGCCGTGCCCGAGCCACTCCCAGTTGCGTTGGTTGCCTTCCTCGATGATCGCCGGATGGTGCGCGCAAACGTCGGCGTTCAAAAGCACCGTGGCGCGAATGCCATGTTTGTCCAACACGTCCATCATGCGAAACACGCCGATGCGCGAGCCATAATCGCGCAGCGCGTAGCCCGTGACGTCCGGCAACTGTGAGCCGGGCGCGCCAGGAATCGCTTTGTCGATGTGAAAGAATTCAATATTGGGCGCGACCATCAAGGCGATGCGCGCATTGTTCGGCCACTTGAACGGTTTGCGCCGGATGATCGGCGCGTAGTCGTAACGGTCCGTCTGCATCCTAAGGCTCCTTTTGAACGTGCACGGCGAGGAAGACAAAACTTATGACACTCGCGGCGGCTCCGTCAAGCGTCAACCCTGTGCGCCGGCGAGCGACGTCTCGCCGGGCGATGACCATCTTGCCGAACGGGATCTCAGTTGGAAGTATTCGCTTAAGCGCGCTTAGGAGCGCGCCCCCTCGACGGGGGCTGGATTTTGAATATCCGAAAGGCCCAAACGGCGCTCAAGAGCAAAGGCTGGAAGCCCGCTTCGTAACTGAATTTTACGACCAAAAAAAAGCGGGCGCCGATTGTCTCGGAACCCGCTTTTAGTGCGCAAACTAATTTTTGACCACTCCGCTGTCTTTCGGCTAACCAGCTTTCCATTGCTGAGCGCGACTCATTTCGAGCCCGCTTGCGTTGAGCCCCGTCATTTTTTCGCCGCAGCGATTTTCCTGTGCTCAGGTTTAGAGTGGGAGCGTAACAACCAGCAATTTCCTACCAGGTCACACCGCCGGCCGACAGCGAGAGTGCCTTTTACTTGCCCGGTGGAGTTTCTCCTCTCATAGATGGTACCTCCTGCGGGCGAAAACGAGCAATGGCCATGCCAGTTAATCGGATACGATTTTACTAGAATTCTTTCCACTGATAGGAAGGTTTCTGCACGATTCCGTTGCAATTTCTAAGAACGCACGCCAAAAAATTCTCAATCTTCAGAACCGGACCAGCCGCGACATCGACTTCCTTCATGACTTGATTAACAGCGTGTTGAATAAACTTTTCTTCTTGCAACTAAATTAAGCGATTCTTTTCAATTCCTCGTTCAGCCAGTTCCTGAAACGACGCGAGAAAAGCAAAGCCGGAATTCCCCTAATCGACCACGATTAGTTTGCCCTCGCGGTGCTCGACCGTTTTGCCGGTGAGTTCCATTCCCGCTTGTGTCGCGAGGACAAAAGCGTCGCCCAAAGATTCCGGCCCGGGCAGACGTTTGCGCGCTTCTTCGGGCGCGTCTTCCGTGGCGATGGCTTGCCTGGGGCTAAAGGCGACGACACAGACGTTCCATTCGCGCTCTTCCTCCGCGACGAAGCGGGTAAAAGTTCGGATGGCGTCTTTGCTGACGACGTAAGGGGAGGCACCGTGATTTTCCGGCCGACCGCCGCCCCAGAGGTTGACGATGTGGCCGGAGCGCTGCTCCTCCATGAACGGCACGACATATTTGGTGCAGAGGAAAGTGCCGCCGAGGTTCGTCTGGATGACGCTGTCCCAAAAATCTTTGCTTAAGTGTCGCACCCGTGGCCACCGCGGGATTCCCCAGTTGAAATGCGGCACGACGCCGGCGTCGTTGATCAGCGCGTCAATCTGGCCGAACCGATCGACGACTTCATGGACCATGCGGCGCACGTCCTTTTCATCGCGCACGTCCGTGGGGATGGCGAGGGCCTCCGCTTTGAGAGCCTGAAGCTCGCCAAAGGTCTTGCGCATCCGCTCGACATCCGTGTCGGCAAGTACGACTCTGGCTCCCGCTTTTACCAAAGTATGCGCCGCGTGGCGCCCGATGCCCTTGGCGGCGCCGGTAACAATGACAACTCTGCCTTGCATGCGTTCTCCCCCCACTGACGGCAAGTTTTCACAGACACCCAATTCCGTACGACTCCATTCTTCAGTACTCCAATGCTCCAATAATGCAAACCGCTCCGGCCCCTTGGAGCAATCAAGTGATAGAGTCTTGGATCGATCGATTCTCTATAGCTTGCCGGCTCTTCCACCTCGAAGCCAATAGCGCTGTGAGTGCCGTCGCAGATAGGGACAAAATCAAAACCCCGTGGTATGGCGGCGCAATTAAGGCTCCTCCCTCTTCAAGCCGTATGACAAATCGTGCTAATCTTGTGGTCACCGGTATGAAGTCGCACCCGTCAATCCTCGTCGACCTCCGCTCTCGTTTAGCCGGGTTCGTTCTATGTCTGGTGGTCCTGGGCGGACCGAGCGCCTGGGCGTTTGAAACACCCAGCTTACTCCCCTCCGCCGGCGACGCGATCGCGAAACATGTTAGATTCCTCGCTTCAAATGAGCTCACCGGCCGCGGCGTCGATACCCCCGGCATCAAACTGGCGCGCGACTATATTGCCCGAGAGTTTGCCTCCTATGGGCTGCTCCCCGGCGGCGACAATGGAACCTACTTTCAAAGCTTCGAGGTTGCTACCGGTGTGACGGTCAAGCAACCGACGTTGCTTAAGTTAGTCGGCGAAACTCTTTTGACCTTGAATGAACAATGGACTCCGCTCGGTTCATCGGCTTCAGGCAGCGTTGCAGCGGATGTCGTATTCGCGGGTTATGGAATTACCACCAAGGATTACGGCTATGACGACTACGCCGGCATCGACGTCAAGGGCAAGATCGTTTTGGTGCTGCGCTACGAACCGCCGCCGAAGGACGACAAGAGCCCCTTTCGCAAGCATCCGGATTATTCAACCTACGCCGCGCTGCGCGCCAAGGCGAACAACGCCCGCGACCACGGCGCGGCCGGTTTGATCTTGGTCGATCTCCATCAGTCCGGCGATGCGCGAGAGGAACTCATCTCGACGAAAAGCACTCTATGGCGTGGCGGAGAAAGCCTGGTCGCGGCCCAGGTCAGACGCGGCGCCATCGAAGCCTGGCTGGAGACGCGTGGCATATCACTCAAGGTGTTGAAGGAGAAAATTGACCGGCAGGAAAAGCCGGCGTCGATGGCGTTGCCGGGTGCCCAAATCGCGCTGCTAGTGACTCTGGAAGAGGTCCGCCAACGAACCGAAAACGTCGTGGGCATTCTTCCCGGAGCCGACGCCGCGTTAAAGGATCAAAACATCGTGATCGGCGCGCATTACGACCACCTGGGCTTCGGCCATTTCGGCACGCTCGATTCTAGCACGGAGGGGCAAATCCATCATGGCGCCGACGACAACGGCTCGGGGACCGCCGCGCTCTTGCGGCTCGCGGACACACTGGCGCGCTCAGGCGCCAGGCCTGCCAGGACCATCGTGTTCGCGGCTTTTTCGGGCGAAGAGTCGGGACTGGTCGGCTCCCGCCACTACGTCAACCACCCGCCTTTCCCGCTGACGTCAACTGTCGCGATGCTCAACCTCGACATGGTCGGACGGCTGCGGGACAATCGTGTGACGGTTTTTGGTGCCCGATCGGCCCAACAGCTCAGTGCGATGGTATTACAGGAGGGGCGCAATTTCGGCCTCGAGATCGCCGAATCGGACGGCGTGGGACGAAGCGACCACATGTCTTTCTACAACAAAAAAATCCCGGCGCTCCATTTTTTTACCGGCAACCATTCCGACTACCACCGCCCCAGCGACACCTGGGAGAAACTCAACACCGACGGTATCGCAAAAGTAGTGGAGCTCGTTTCGGCCACGGCGCAAAGAATCGCGCTGATGAGAGAGCCGTTGAATTTTGTCAGCTTGCCTTCGCGCCCGCCGGGGGACGATGGAAGGCCGGGACAGGGATACGGCGCTTATCTCGGCAGCATTCCGGATTTCGGCGATAATTCCGAGGGCGTGCGGCTCGCGGGGGTGGCCGAAGGCAGCCCAGCGGCACTGGCGGGTCTTCGTGAGGGCGACCTCATCGTTCGCTTCGCCGACAACAAGGTGCAAAGTCTGGACGACCTCGCGGCGTTCCTGCGTGGCAAAAAGCCGGGAGAAGAAGTCGAAATCGTCGTGCTTCGATCCGGCAATCCGGTTACCGTCAAGGCAACCCTCCGCACGCGAGGCTAAAGCGGCCGATCACCCCGAAGCGGGCCGGTGGTTTCGGCGCCTTTGGGCACAAAAAGGATCACGATTTTCCGTCTTTTTGCGAAAAAAGCTCTCGCAGGTGCCCCGAGCATATGCTAAAGTAATAAAAATTCATGGAGGATGGCCGCTGATGATCAAACTGTATACCTTCCCGCCTTCGACCAACTCAAGAAAAGTCAGAATTGCCTTGCTGGAAAAGGGCTTGGAGTTTGAGCGGATCAACGTCGACCTGTCGAAAAGAGAGCAAAAACAGCCGGAATACCTAAAGATTCATCCCTACGGCCAGATACCGGCGTTGGATGATGAAGGGTTTGTCGTTTACGACTCCACAGTTATCAACGAGTACCTCGAAGACGAGTACCCTTATCCGCCGTTGATGCCCAAGGATTCCGAGGGCCGGGCGCGCGCCCGGCTGATGGAGGATTTTCGCGATACCCACTTCAATCCGCCCTGCGTCAAGATTATCTACGAAATGCGAAAGCCGGAAGGGGAGCGAGACGCCAACGTCATCGCAACCGCCAAAGCCGATATCAACAAGTGCTTCGATCGGCTCGAGCCGAAGCTGCAAGGCAAAGAGTATCTGGCCGGCGCTTTCAGTCTCGCCGATATCGCCTTCATGGCAAATCTCGATCTCCTGGACCGTTTTCAAATCGCCGTCGACCCCAAATACGCAAACACGACCGCGTGGATCGCCCGCCTCAAGGCGCGGCCCAGTTTCGCCGCGTCCGCTAATTAGGAAAAGAACCGAAGATCGAGGATGGAGGATCGAGGATGGCAGATCGATCATCGATCATCGATTCTCGATCCTCCATCCTCGAAAGTATCTATTCTCCTCGCTTGGCTCGTACATTTATACACAGCTCTCGGCGCGGTCATCGCCTTTGCCACCGTCCTTTGCATTGAAGAAAAACTCTTTCAGCAGGCTTTCTGGCTGATGTTTTTGGCGGTGGCGGTGGACGCCACCGACGGCACACTGGCGCGGGCCCTTCGAGTCAAGGAGCTGATTCCCTGGTTCGACGGCGACCGGCTCGAAGACATCGTCGATTACGCCAATTACGTCATCGTGCCCGCCTTCTTCTTGGTCCGAGCCGAACTGCTGCCGCGCCAGGATGCCTTATGGCTCGCGGCCATACCTCTGCTCGCCAGCGCCTATGGTTTTAGCCAGAGGGAGGCAAAGACCGCAGACCATTTCTTTCGCGGCTTTCCTTCCTACTGGAACATCGTGGTTTTTTATTTCTACATCCTGCAGACTCCACGCTGGGTCAACGCCTTTGCGGTAATTATTCTATCGATTCTCGTTTTCGTCCCCGTCAAGTACATCTATCCGAGCCGTAGTCCGCTTTACCGTGGTTTGACCAACGGCCTGGGAATTCTCTGGGGTGTTTCGCTCTTGGTCATGATCCATCTGCTGCCGGAACCGCCGCACATCTTGGTGCTGGCATCGCTTGCCTTCCCGGTTTACTACACACTGCTTTCTTTTTGGCTAGAATTGCGCCGGGTGGCATTGTGACCGGCCGCTCTGAGCTTAATGATGAGTATAAGCCCAAACATGCCTTGTTCATTTTCCCGCGCGCGGCGGGCGCAAATAGACCTCTCGCGGACGTTCCAGGCTTCCCTGAGACGCCCGCGACTGGATGGACCGGGACCTTTCTGAATTTACTTTGCTAGGGAGCGAACGTGACCCAAAACCTGCTTTTGCTCGTCCTTACTGAGCGATTTCTGAGCGGGCATCTTTCCCGCTCCTTCGGCGAGCACTTTCAGGAGCTGATCGTCCGATTTCTTCTTGGTATCCGCGCCGGCGATATTCAACCCTTTTTCGCCCAGAACTTTCGCCATGGCCGGATTGCCCTTGCCGTCTGCGCCGTGACAGCCGACGCAGGACTTTTCAAAAATGGCCTTGCCCGAACTCGCATCCGCAGCCAAAGCTCCGGGAGTCCAGCCGGCGCCGAGCCAGAGTCCAATCACAAACAGTGCTACCTTTGTCTTCATAGTTTTTTTCCTTTCACATTGAGTCTCATTATTGCCTTCTGCAAAATTACTTCGCCAGCGAACGTGTGTAGCTCAGGACATCGGCCTGTTCCGGCTTGCTCAAGTTCTTGCCGGAGGCTGGCATTTTACCTGCCCCTTCGGTGATGACTTTGAGGAGCTGGTCATCTTTCTTGCCCTGGGTATCTTTGCCGACGATGTTCAGCCCTTTCTCGCCCATCGCCTTCGCCATCGCCGGATTGCCTTTGCCGTCCGCGCCATGACAGGACACGCAAAGCTTATCGTAAGTCGATTTCCCTGCCTTGGCGTCGGCGGACCACGCGGTGGAACCCGCCGCAAGCGTTAAGACGCAACCGCTCAGTAGAATCCTCAGTTGCTTGTTGCCGTTAATCATTTGACACCTCCCTTTTAGTTGGTTTTTTCCGACAACGGTATAATCGTATTATTAGACGATATTTCAGTCAATTCTTTCATTTAGGACGCCTTGGCCGCTTGGCGGAAAGGATGGCAGTCGCGGCAGACCCCCTGAGTGTAATGGTTCGACTTGTCCGGGTGGCAAGCGGCGCAAACCTCTCTTTTGCTCACGCTCCACTCATGGGCGACGTGACAAAGACTACAGTCCGTCGCGGCGTGAGTCGTTTTGAGATGAAGTTCCGACCGGCTCGGATGGCAGGTGACACAGGACGCGATCGGTTTTACCTCTTGCGCCTTGAGGTGGCAGCTCGCGCACGGCAGGGCGGCCATGGGCGCTCCCGCCGGCCGCGCGTGGCAGGTCGTGCATTCCGGCGTCAGCCCGCGGCCGCGCCAGTGGCACTGATTGCAGGAAAGTTGCGCATGTTTCCCCAGCAGCGGCCACGGATGATCAAACTTTTCGGCCACCGCCACCTCGGTAGGTTTCGGCACCGTGGTTTCCTGCCCGATGATGGTATGGCACAGCTGGCAATCCTTGCCCAGCACCTTGCCTTCGCGGCTCACATGATTTCCTTCGTGGCAGCGAAAACAACCCGGGTAAAGAGTATGGCCGATGTTGTCGGGATGGGTGCGCCAATCGACTTTCATTTCGGGGAAGATATTGGTCTGGTAGATTCTTTGCACCTCGGCGATCGCTGTCTTGATGGCGTCGCGCTTGGCTTGATAAACCTTGGGGTACTCCTTGAGGTAAAAACTGTCGATGGACGTCGCGATGCCTTCTCTGGCCTTTTCCCTGTTCGAGTAATCTTGGCTGAGAACCCGGACCGCCTCTCTCTTGATGTAGGGGAGGATCGGATCAATGGCACGGGTGAGCATCGCGAGATCCACCGCGCCGTCTGGGTCGCGAAAGATATGGCTCGGGCGGTTATGGCAGTCCACGCAGTCCATGCGACGCACATCGAGGTTTTTCAGTTGCTCCGGCGTGAGCGCAACCGAGCGATCAAAATAGTCGGTCACTCTCCCTTGGTGGTCCTTGATTCGAACCCAGGGTATTTTCTGCCGCTGGGGATCGCTGGCGCCGTACCATACTTCATTGGCGATGTTCATGTGCCAATGGATTCCCGCCGTGATACCGCTCGTGGGGCTGCCGCCGCCGGTCCGGAGCAAGGTTCTAATCTGGCGCACGCTGTTCTTCTCATCATGACCGAATCGAGTAATAACTTTCAGTTGGGCGCCGAAAAACTTGGCCGGCCAGTGACACTGTTCGCAGGTTTCTTGCGCGGGTCTGAGGCTATGAACCGGAGTCGCGATCGGACGAGGATATTTCTGAAACAGCACCGAATAAATCTGATACACCCCGGCCAGCTTCGAGCGCACGTACCAACCGGCCCCTGACCCGACGTGGCATTCGGCGCAGGTTACCCGCGCATGAGGAGACTCACGGTAGGCGACGGCCTCCGGTTCCATCACCGAATGGCAAAGCTCGCCGCAGAAGGCCACCGACTCGGTGAAATGATAGGCTTGGTAACTCAGCGTCGAGATAACGCCGAGGAGCACGATCGACAACAGCACGACGAAGGCAAAGATCTTGCGGGTTCTGGAAATATTGAGATCGATGCGCGGATAAAGCGGCACTTCCCCGCCTTTGACGCGCCGCCATCGCTCCCACAGCGCGCCGACCGGCACGAAAATAAGGCCGAGCATCAATAACCCTGGGTAAATTATGTAAATGAGAATGCCGAGATAGGGGTTGCCCCGGCTCAAGGCTGCTTCGATTAAAAGCAAGAAGATGATCGAGAAAAGGCTGAATAGGCTCAAGCCGATCCCCACGAGACTCAAAGGATGGCGCGGGATAGAAGTGAGCAGAAACTTTACCATGCGGCGCTACCTCGGCCTTTCTGTCAGCAGAGAAAAAATAATCAGTACAAAGAGCAGAATGCCGAGCGAAACGGCTATGGTGCCGATGATCCGGGAAAAATTTATCATCCAGCGCGGCGGTGCATCGGTTTTGAGCGATTCCAAAAAGCCCTCCTGCCGCCGCCGCTCATACTCAACCGGTCTTTCCTGCCGAAGTTCTTCCTCGCTTACACGGCCGGTGAAGATGACCAGATCCATGGGAAATTTTTCCGGGCGCAGATGGCTGTTAAAAAAGTGAATCGTGAATATGAACCCCATCGCGAGCAGCGCCTCCTCGCCATGCAAGACCAGAGCGACGTTAAAGATCCAACCCGGCAAGAGGCGGGAGAAAAAGTTGTGAAACCATAAAACATAACCGGAACAGCCGATAATCCCCATGCCCCAGAAGACCGCCCAGTAGTCAAACTTCTCCCAGTAAGTAAACCGTCCGAACGCCGGCCTCGGTCCCAAGCTCAAAAACCATTTTACATGCTGCCAGAACTCGCGCGCATCGTTTGGCTGCGGCACCAACGAATCCGGTCCCCAGAAAACCCCACGCTGATTGCGGACCAAGAACCGGCGCGCAACTTCGCCCAGGTGCACGAAAAAACAAAGGGTCAGAAGGACGGCAAAGGTCCGGTGAAAGAATCCCATGACACCGAAGCCGCCCAAGGTATGAGAAAGCCAGATGGCCCACCCGGCTTGGTTGTAGCGGAGCGGCATGCCGGTGCCCACAAGGCCAAGAAAGCTCAGCACCAATAGGCCATGTTGCA
>Ga0326597_10008116_pt1 | contig 14201 bp, 8 predicted proteins | sample RVTome_12_FD_203789 | JGI IMG/M metagenome (GOLD analysis project Ga0326597, IMG submission 203789) | Soil microbial communities from uranium-contaminated site in the Upper Colorado River Basin, Wyoming, United States - RVT100D185 | ecosystem: Environmental > Terrestrial > Soil > Contaminated >... | reverse complement strand
ACTCCCCGAGCGTCCATTCGTCGATGTTCCAGGCGACGCCCATCACCCGGTTGAGCCCCGGGCCGGTGAGGCCCTCCCGCCGGGCGATCCCGATCTCGTCGGACACCAGCAGCGGGATGATGACCACCTGGTCGGCGAGAATGCCCTCGGCCTCCTCGAGGAGCGCGGTCACCTCGGCGGGGTCCACCGTCTGCCCGAGGGCGTCGACCAAATCGCGGTAGTCCTCGACGGGGCGCCCCGAGACCGTCGAATCGATCGTGCCCCACCGATAGAAGTTCGCGCCGACGAATGGGAGCCCATCGGGGTCGAACATCGCGATGAATGCCTCGGCGCTGCCCAACCCTGGTCCCCCGCCGAAGCGCCAGCTCGACACGTCCCAGGATCCGTTGTCCACCGTCGTGCCGAAAAAGAGGGTCGATTCCTCCAACTGGAGCTCGGCGTCGAAACCGGCCTCCCGGAGCATCGTCACCAGTGTGCCGGCAAGCTCGGCCGACCTCTCCGAGGCCACCGTGAGCACCACCCGGGGGCCATCCCCGGCGAAGAGGTCACGTCCGATCGCGGTCTCGAGTTTGAAGAGGAGGTTCCGCACCTCGTCGAGGTCGTACTCGTACCGGCTCCACGGGCTGTCGGTGAATGAAGAGCCATAGAGCCGGAGGGCGGAGGAGAGTGGTCCCCCGCCGGTCTCCACCGACAGGGTGGTGCGATCGATGGCGTGGGCGATCGCCCGGCGAAAGTCGAGGTGGCGGTTGAGCGACTCCGCATTCCGATTGCCCGGGCCGAACTGGAAGTTGAGGTGGTCCCACAGGAGGCCGGGGCCCACCTCGACCACAGCACCGTCGACCCGGAATGCCTCGGCAGACCGTGCGGCCTCGCCGATCGCCACCACGTCCACATCGCCGCTTTCGAAGGCGTCGACGAGGCGGGGGTCGGGGTCGGGACCAGGGTCATAGAACCTGAAGATCACTCGGTCGAGATACGGCAGCGGTTCGCCGGCAGGACTGCGTTTCCAGTAGGCCTCGTTGCGGATGAGTTCGAGGTACTGGCCCGGGCGCCAGGTCGCCAGCGAGAAGGGGCCCCCCGAGACCCACAGCGTATCGGTCCAGTCGGATTCGAAGTCGGACCCGGCAACGGCGTGCCGGGGCACGATCAGGTCGAAGAGCAGCTCGTACTCGGTGGTGGCCTGCATCCGGAAGGAAAGCGTCTTGCCCTCGGCGACCACCGAGTCGGGGTCGATCTTCGAATAGCGGCTCACCAGCTCCGGGCGGATCGGCAGGGCGGGATCGACCACCAGCCGGTAGGTGTACTCCAGATCGGCGGCCGTCATCGGGGTGCCGTCACCCCACCGGGCCTCGGCGGCGAGCGAGACCACCACGTCGATCGTGCCGTCGCCGTTGTCGACCACGCCGCCATTGTCGAGCGAGGGGATCGCCGCCAGGGCGTGCGGGGCCAGGGCCAGGGTGACCGGGTCGACCCGATATCCCATGGCGAACACCGCGGGGGCGATGAGGTCGAGAACCTCGGTGTCGGGTCCTTCGATGAGCGGGTTGAGGGTGCGCGGCGAGCCCCCGATCCCGACGCCGACAACCACCGTACCTCCGTACCGGGAAGCCGCCACCGTCGACACCGTCGACGACGAGTCGATGCGCACGGTGGTACTGGTGGCACCGAACTCAGGGGCGATCCCCGCACCGGCGGCGCACGCGCCCAACAACAGGACGGCAATCATGAGCCGCCCCCCGCCAGCCACTCTTCGTGGCCCTGAGTATCCGCTGAGTGCTCGCAGGGGGGTGATGGTAGAGCGTAGGTCGCAGGCCCCATCAACTCTCGGCTTGTAGCAAGCCGAGAGTTGATCCCGGGGCGAGCCTATTGCCGCACGCTCTTAGATGGGGCAGCGGCCAAGCCCCGCCACCTCTTTTGCCGGTCACCGACCGATCGCTCGGCAGCGGCGAGCCCGGGGCGGGCGGCCCCTCACACCCAGTAGCGAACGACCGCGGCAAACTGGTCGGGGTCGAGCGAGGCGCCTCCGACGAGAGCGCCGTCGATCTCCCGCTTCGCCATGAAGGCGGCGATGTTCCCCGGGTTGACCGAACCACCGTAGAGAATGCGCGCCGACTCGGCCGCCTCGGCCTCGCCGAGCTCGGCGAGCGCGGCGCGGATCACCAGGGCAGCCGCGGCGGCGGTGTCGGGGTCTGCGGTGCGTCCGGTGCCGATGGCCCACACCGGCTCGTACGCGACGACGATCCGACCCAGCTGATCTGCGTCCAGACCGAGGAGCGCGCTGCGGCTCTGTCCGGCCACCACCTCGTCGGTGTTGCCGGCCTCGCGCTGCTCTAGGGTCTCCCCCACGGCCAGTATCGGAGTCATCCCGGCGGCCACCACTGCCTTCAGCTTGCGGGCGACGACGGCGTCGTCCTCGCCGAAGATGTGGCGGCGCTCGGAATGGCCGACGATCACGAAGCCGACGCCCAGCTTCTCGAGCATCGTCGCCGAGACTTCGCCGGTGTATGCCCCGGCTTGCTCCCAATGGACGTCCTGGGCGCCGAGATGGATCCGGAGGTGGTCGGCCTCGATGACCGTCTGCACCGAGCGGAGCGCGGTGTACGGCGGGCACACCACGACGTCGACCCGCTCGTGATCCTCGGGATCGAGCCGGTAGGAGAGCTTCTGGACCATCTGGATCGCCTCGAGATGGCTGGCGTTCATCTTCCAGTTGCCGGCGATGAGATCGCGGCGAGTCATCGCCGGCCCCGCAACGCCTCGAGGCCGGGCAGGGTTCCCTGTTCGATCAGCTCGAGCCCGGCTCCGCCGCCGGTGGACAGGTGCGACACTCCGGATTCGAGGCCGAAGTCGCGCAGCGCGGCGATGGTGTCTCCTCCACCGACGACGGAGTACCCGTCGCCGGCGGCGAGCGAGTCGGCAAGTCGGCGGGTACCGCCGGAGAACGCCGGCCACTCGAACACTCCCATCGGGCCGTTCCAGAAGATCGTGTCGGCGCCGCCGGCGATGGCGGAGTACCGCTCCGCGGTATCGGGACCGATGTCGAGGCCCATCGCGTCGTCGGGCATCGCGATGGCGGGGACGACGCGACTGGCCGCCTCACGAGCAAAGGCGTCGGCGACGACGAAGTCGGTAGGCAGGCCGATGCGGCCGCCGTACTCGGAATCGAGCACCCGGCGGACGTCGTCGACGAGATCCCGCTCGACCCGCGATATCCCCACGCCATACCCTTCGGCCTCGAGCAGTGTGAAGCACATCGCCCCGCCCACGAGCATCACGTCGACCTTGGGCAGCAGCGCCTCGATCACGCCGAGCTTGTCCGAGACCTTGGCGCCCCCGAGCACCACCACAAACGGCCGGTCGGGGTCGTCAAGGATGCGGTCGAATGCGGCGACCTCGGCGAGGAGCAGCGGCCCGGCCGCCGCCGGGAGGTACTCGGTCACCCCGACAGTGGAGGCGTGGGCGCGGTGCGCCGACCCGAACGCATCGAGTACGAAGCAGTCGGCGAGCGACGCCAGCCGCTGCGCCAGGTCGGGATCATTCGACTCCTCACCGGATTCGTAGCGGGTGTTCTCGAGCAGCAAGACCTCATCGGTCAACCCCTCCACCGCAGCCCGCGCCCCGGGCCCGGCGACATCCGCTGCCAGCACGACGGGGAAACCACCCAGTGCCGCCAAGGCCTCTCTGACCGGCCGCATCGACCAGGCCCGGTCGACCCCCTGCGGGCGTCCCAGGTGGCTGCACACGACGACCTTTGCCCGGCGCCTTCGCAGCTCGGTGACGACCGGGATGGCGGCGCGAATTCGGAAGTCGTCGGTGACCGTTCCTCCATCGAGGGGGACGTTGAGGTCGGCGCGCACGAGGACGGTGCGGTCCGCGACCTCCAAGTCGTCGATTGTGGGGAGCTGGGTCGCCACCCGGCTCACGCTAGCCGCCGCAGCACTCCGCCCAGTTTCGCCGGGTCGTGCTCGGGCCAGTCGGCTCCGTGCCGCGCCAGGTCGGCACCGACCACCATGACTCCGGGCATCTCGCTCGACGCGAGCACCACCGGCGTCAGCCCCGGGGGTACAGCGATAGGGCCGTCATGGCTGACGATGGCGTCGGGGCGCCGGATGCCCCCGATCGCGGTGAGAGCCTCGACATGATCCGCTCCCGACATCCCCAGGGTCTCGCCATCCTGAGTGGTGAGGTTGCACACATACACCAGCCGCCCCACCGAGGCGTTGAGCGCGTCGGCGATGCCGGGAACCCGCAGCCCGGCGATGATCGAGGTAAAGAGGCTGCCCGGCCCGAGCACGATCTGGTCGGCGACGCCGATGGCGTCGATTGCGCGCCGACCGGCGCGAACCTCGGCGGGCAGCACCCGCACGTCGGTGATCGGGCCTCGCGAGCGGGCGATCGCCACCTGCCCCGTGACCACGGCCCCACCGACATCGGCCTCCAGCACCAGAGCCACCGGTGCCGCCGGAACCACCGTGCCCCTGGCCCCGAGCAGCTCGCCGAGGGTGTCGAGGGCCTCTTCGAACGACCCGGTCAGCCCGGCGAGCCCGGCGATGATCAGGTTGCCCAACGAGTGCCCGGCGACGTCGGCCCCCTCGAAGCGAAACTCCATGAGGTCGCGCCAGATCGATGGCTCCGGGCTGAGCGCGAGCAGCGCCCGCCGGATATCCCCGGGCGGCGGGATGTCGAGGGCGGGAGCGAGGCGGCCCGACGAGCCGCCGTCGTCGGCGACGGTCACCACGGCGGTGACACCGTGGGCGTACTCGAGGATCGCTTGCAGGGCCCCGGCCAGCCCGTGGCCTCCTCCCAGCGCGGTGACCTGGACCCCGGCGAGATCCTGCTCGAGCTCGTCGAGCACCGGATCGACCATGACCTGCCTCATCGATGGATGTCCCGATGCCGGATCGTCACGTCGACATCGCCCCGTTCCTCGAGCCAATGGGCCAGCTCCTCGGAAATCGCCACCGACCGGTGCCGGCCGCCGGTGCAGCCGATCCCGATCGTGAGGTACGACTTCCCTTCCGCCTCATAGCGCGGCACCAGAAAGTCGAGCAGTGACTTCACCCGATCGAGGAACTCCGCGGCGTCGGGAGTTCCCAGCACGTGATCACGCACCCCCTGATCGAGCCCGGTCAGCGGGCGTAGGTCCTCGTCCCAATGCGGGTTGGGGAGGAAGCGCACGTCGAACACCAGGTCGACCACCCGGGGGACCCCGGACTTGAATCCGAACGAGGTGACCGCCACCCGCATCGGCCGGTCTTGTTCCTCGAACGCGTCCCGAATCGACTCGCGCAGCTCGTGGACGTTGCGGTCGGTGGTGTCGATCACCATGTCGGCCCGATCCCGGAGGCTGTCGAGGGCGCGCCGTTCGGCGGCGATGGACTCGGCGACCGTGGCGCCCGCCACCGGATGCGGCCTCCGGGTCTCCTCGAACCGCGTGGCGAGGACATCGTCGTCGGCGTCGAGGAAGAGCACGGTCACCGGCACCTTGTCCTCGGCGAGCCGCTCGAGCAGGGCGGACAGCGTGGCGAACTCGAGCCCGCTCCGGGCGTCGACCACCACCGCGATCCGCCCCCGGGTGCTCTCCGGTGCCCGGGCCCGGGCGACCATCTCGCCGATGAGATCGGCGGGAAGGTTGTCGGTCACCGAATAGCCGACATCCTCGAGGGCCTTCGACGCGGTCGACCGGCCCGCACCCGACATCCCGGTGATCACCACCAGACGGAACGGCTCGTTCATCACACGCCTCTTTCGGCATCGAGCATTGGCGGGGTCATCCGCCTCCCTGCAGGGTGGCGTGCAGTGTCGCCGCCACCGCGTCGGGCAGCACCTCGCCCAGTTCGTCGACCGATGCTTCCCGAATCTTCTTCAAAGATCCAAAGGCCCGCAGCAGCGCCCGTTTGCGGGCCGGCCCGATTCCGGGAACGCCGTCGAGGACCGAGTCCACCATACGGCGGCCCCGCAGGGTGCGGTGGTAGCCGACGGCGAAGCGATGGGCTTCATCGCGGACGCGCTGCAGCAGGAACAGGGCCTCCTCGCCCCGCGGGATCCGGAGCGGGTCGGCATGGCCGGGGAGGTACACCTCCTCCATCCGCTTGGCGAGCCCCGCCACCGGGATCTCCAGGCCCAAGGTCTCCACCACCTTGACGGCTCGCGACACCTGGCCGGCACCGCCGTCGACGAGCAGTAACGAGGGGGGATACGCGAACTTGCCCCGCTCGTCGACCGGGAGCCTCCGCTCCGCCAGATACGCAGTCAGCCGACGGGTGACCACTTCTTCGAGGGCGGCGAAGTCGTCCTGCCCGGCGACGCTACGCACCTGGAACCGCCGATATTGGCTTCGCCTCGGCAGGCCATCCTCCATGACCACCATCGAGCCGACCGTGTCGCTCCCCTGGATCGTCGAGATGTCGAACGCCTCGATCCGCAGCGGCGGCTCGGGAAGGCCGAGCAGGTCCTGGAGGCTACGCAGCGCCTTGGCCCGGGAGTTGTGGTCGCTGCTGCGCCGCAGCCGGTGGCGGGCGAACTCCTCCCTGGCATTGGCGGCGGCCGTCTCCATCAGCCGCCGCTTCGACCCCCGCCGCGGCACCCGCAGTGACACCCCCGAGCCGCGGCGCGCCGCCAGCCATTCGTGCCAGAGGGCGGGTTCCTCGGGCAGGGTCTGGACGAGCACCTCGGGAGGTGGAGGTTCGTCCCCATAGACCTGGAGCAGCATCCGCTCGATCAGCCCGGCGGTGGTGACGTCCTCCACCTTGTCGACGATGGTGGAGAGCCGGCCGGTCACCCTCCCGCGGCGGATGCTGAGGACCACGAGCGAGGCCTCGAGCTCGTCTTCGTCGACGGCAAAGAGATCGAAGTCCTCCTTGTTCGGTGAGGCCACCTCCTGCTTGGCGAGGGCACGCTCCACTGCGAAGAGCCGGTCGCGAACCCGGGCCGCCCGTTCGTACTCCAACGCCGCGGCCGCCCGGTCCATCTCGGTGTGAAGGGATTCGACGATCTCGCCCGTATCCCCCCCGAGGAATCCGGCGAGCCCATCGACGTGCGCCGCATACTCACCGGGCGTCACCTCGCCGACGCAAGGGCCCGAACACCGCTCGATGTGAAAGAGCAGGCAGGGCCGCCCCAGCGCCTGGTGGCGCCGGAACTTGCCGTTCGAGCACGTGCGCACCTGGAAGGTCCGCACCAGCAGATCGAGGGTCTGGCGAATCGCATAGGCGTGGGCGTAGGGGCCGAAGTACTGGTGGCCCTTCTGCCGCTTGCCCCGCATCACGGTGGCCCGCGGCCATTCCTCGGACCGGGTGATCGCCAGATACGGAAACGACTTGTCATCACGGAGCCGGATGTTGAAGCGGGGCCGATGCTTCTGGATGAGGCTGTACTCGACCATCAGCGCCTCGACCTCGTTGTCGGTGACGATCCAATCGACCGACGCCGCCCGATCGACCATCGCCTGGGTGCGGACGCTCAGCTCAGCGCCGAAGTAGTTGGCGACCCGTTTGCGCAGCGACTTCGCCTTGCCGGCATACAGCACGGCGCCATGGCGATCGCGAAAGAGGTATGCACCCGGGCTGTCGGGGATCTCCTCGGGCTGCGGGCGGCTGACCATGCGGCCGATTGTACGAAGCGGCTCGCCTCCGCCTGCCCCACCCGACCTGCAGGTCTCGCCCGGCTACCGCTACAGGTAGTACTCCGGGATGCAGTCGACGGCGAGCATGAACCCGATCCACGGGAGCAGCCCGCACGGCACGATCCACGAGGCCTTGCGGGCCATGAGATCCCACTCGTAGCCGTGGTCGACGAACCACCAGCCGAGGCCTCCCAGGAACAATGTCGGGAACCAGCCCGCCCACCAGGGGCTGGGGCTGGACACACCCACCCAGAGCAGCACCCCGCCCACCCAACCCAGCAATGGCAGGTACATCCATGGGCGCCACCACTGCTGGCGCCGTGCCCGGTACCAGAGGTAGAAGCCGATCGGCGGCAGCCAGAAGAAGGGGAACAACAGCCACCACCGCGGCGACCCCACCACCACCATGCCGATCACCAGGGCGGCAAGGTAGCCGCCGACGACATAGAGCATCCAGGGCTGCCACCACGACCGGCGCCGCGCCCACCACCACGTGTAGCCGCCGACCAACGGGAACCACGCCAGGAGGGGACCCCACCACCAGACAGGGGCGAAGAAGAACAGTCCGGCGAGCAGGAACGGCACGCCGAAGAAGATCAGCAGGAACCACGGGATCCAGCACGACCACCACTCCTGCTCCTTGAAGTGGTTGAAGATCGTGCAGAACAGGCTGAGCCCGAAGAACCCGAGGATGATGAAGCACCACCACGGGCCCCACCACGGGATCCACCACGCCAGGAACGGGATCGAGGCGAAGGGGATCACCCAGCACCACTTGGGGCCATGGACCACCTGCCAGGTGTACCGGTGGCTGACGAACCACCAGCCGAGGAACGGCACGAAGGCGACCGGGTACCACCAGGCCCACCACGGCGTGAGCCAGATCACCCAGATGAACATCCAGGCGACGTAGCCGACGAACAGGCCGTAGAACCACGGCCGCCACCACGGCTGGCGCGGCGCCCGGTACCAGAGGTAGAACGCCACCGGGGGAAGCCAGAACAACGGCAGCAGCAACCCCCAAGTCGGGGAACCGACGACGACCATGCCGGCGACCAGCGCCGCCAGATACCCGCCGACGACATACAGCATCCACGGCCGCCACCAGGACCGGTGCCGCGCCCACCACCACGTGTACCCGCCGATCAACGGGAACCAGGCGAGGAGAGGCCACCACCACCACGCCGGACCCCAGAACCAGAGCCCGGCCAGGAGGAAGGGCGCCCAGATGAAGATCACGATGAACCATGGGATCCAACAGGTCCACCACTCATAGGTCTTCAGCCAGAGATACAGCATCGTGATGAGGAAGATCGCGAAGAGCGCGATCAGGCCCCAGCACCACCAGCAGGTCTCAACGCTGCGGGTGATCGTCGAGGGGCGATCAGTGGTCGTCGCCGGCCGGGTGGTCACGGTGGTGGCGGGTGTTGAGGTCGTGGTGACCGTCGAAGGCGCCGCGGTGGTCGTGGTAACGGTGGACGCCGGCGGATCGACCGGCGTGCCCGTCGTGAGGTCGTATACGGGATACTCGTCGTCGAATCTCGTCGGATCCTCGCTGCTCCCGATGTCGTCGTCGGTGACGGTGCTGGTGCGCCGCGCGAAGAGGAACTGGCCGCCATCGACGGCCTGGAACCCGCCCTGCATCACTGCCTCGATGGCTCCGCCCTCGTAGGGGATGCCAGTGCGGAAGAGAAGGGCGCCGTCGTTCATGATGTAGCCCTCGATCGGGCTCCCTAGCTCAGAGCCCGACCCGGAGAACGTCTCCGACACCCCGTCGTGGGTCTGGAATCCGCCGTAGCCGTGGGGTTGCTCTGAACCGTCGGGGCGGAGCGCCCACTGGATGTAGTTGGAGTAGTAGATACCCGGGGGCGTCGGGTCCCACGGCTGATACGGGAACATCTTGATCCACAGGTCGCCGTCGGGACCGGAGAACAACACGAAGTCGGGGACATCGAAGAGCCCGGGGAGGCCGGGGATCAACGGGAAGGGGTTCCCCAGGTAGCCAAAGAAGGCGTCGCGGGTCCCTGGCGACGCCATCACCAGCCCGGGGATGTCGAAGGCCACACGCCCGGTGATGTCGAGGTCGCTCCCGAAGCCGGTACCGGTCGCGGCGCCGCGGCGCGTCGCTGCGGACGGGCCGGGCGGCGAACCCTGAAAGAGCTCCGGGGCGAAGATCGACGGGTCGGCCTCGACGCCCAGCACCAGCGCGTTCCCGGAGATGAACCCGAAGCCGGGGAAGTCCCGTTCGACAATCGAGCCATTCGAGAAAGTGAAGAAGCGGAGGACCCACTCGCCGCCGTCGTGACGGAGGCTGAGCACCAGCGACCCGCCGTTCCATGTGTCGTCGGGGAACTGCGGCAGGGCTTGCCATGTCTCCAGCCCGGGGATCTGGAGCACGAAGTCGAAATGCTGGGGATCGAGCGGCGCATCGAGCGGGAAGTCGTCGGCCATCACCGCGGTCATCACCACATAGGTCGGCCCGGAGCGGGGCCCGCCTTCGGCGGCGCCGCGCAGCACCCCGCCGACGATTGCGAAGTCATCGAGATCCGGCACCCGGTCCGGGTCCTGCCACTGGACGGCGTGCATCCCGATCTGCAACGGCACCACCCAGGGAACGTCTTCGACGGGCGTCGCCGGAGGAACCGAGGCGTCGCCGCCCTGATCGAACACCAACCACTGGTCGCCGACTTCGACAAGGGCGTCGCCCCAGCGCGGGGCCTGGTCGGGGTCGAAACCGAGCTCGTCCACCAGCAGCGACTGCAGGCTCTCGGCGACCGGGGACGAGGTGGTGCCGCCGGCTGCGATCGCCGCCGGGAGGACGCCGGCCAACAGCAGAGCCGCCAACCCGATTCGCAGCGCCCTGGTGTGGCGCATTCGCCCCTCCCCTATTCGCCCGTGGTCAACCCTACCGAGTCGGCACGGCCCGCGCCGGTATCACTCGCCGCCATCGTGCAGCCAGCAGCCGCGGCAGTTCGATCTGGGCGGCGAGGATCGGATCGCCCGCCGCCCGCACCGGGCCGACGCTCATCTCGTCGATCACCTCGAGCGACCACCCGGCGGCGGCGGCACCCCCGAGCAGCTCCGAGATGGTCCGGTGGTGGAACCGGAGGGTGAGCGCACCTGCCGCTTCCTCGGTGAAGCCACCGGAGAAGTACCCGCCCCAGCGCCACAGCACCTCGCCGTCGTCTGGGTCGATCACGGGCGCCGAACCCGGAGCGGTGATCAACGGGTGATTGATCACCATCGACAGGACGCCATCGCGCCGGGTCACCCGGGCAGCCTCCGCAAAGAGCCGGTCCCAACCGGTGAGGTGCTCCATGACCAACACGATGGCGACGCCATCCACCGAACGATCGCGGATGAACCCCAGATCCGGAAGGCTCCCGACGACCACCGGGGCGACCTGCGAGGCTTGCCCGGCAAGGCGGGGGGAGGCGTCGACACCCACCGCCCGCGCCCCCGTGGCGACCAGCGCCTCGAGCAGGCGCCCTTCACCACAACCGAGGTCGAGATAGGTGAGACCGGGCTCGGGCCGCAGCATCGCCAGGGCAAGCGGCATCACCTCCTCGGCGTACGCCGGGTCGGACGACACCTCGCCGAGCCACCACTCCGCGAGGTCCTCTCCCCATTCGGTCACGCCCCGAGCACCTCGCGTAGAAACTTGCCGGTGTACGACTCCGAAACCGCGGCCACGGCCTCGGGGGAACCCTCGGCGACGATGCGCCCGCCCTCCTCGCCACCCTCGGGGCCGAGGTCGATGATCCAGTCGGCGGACTTGATCACGTCGAGATTGTGCTCGATGACGAGCACGGTGTTGCCGCCATCGACCAGGCGCTGGAGCACGCCGAGCAGCTTGCGGACATCCTCGAAGTGCAGCCCGGTGGTGGGCTCGTCGAGGATGTAGAAGGTGCTTCCGGTCGACCGCTTGCCGAGTTCGCTGGCCAGCTTGACGCGCTGCGCCTCCCCTCCCGAGAGGGTGGGGGCGGGCTGGCCGAGCCGGATGTACCCGAGGCCCACGTCGTACAGCGTCTGGAGGACCCGGGCGATCCGTGGCTGGTTCTCGAAGAAGTCGAGCGCCTCGCTGACCGACATGTCGAGGACGTCGGCGATGGAATGGCCCTTCCACAGGATCTGGAGGGTCTCCCGGTTGTAGCGCTTCCCCTTGCAGTGCTCGCACGGGATGTACACGTCGGGGAGGAAATGCATCTCGATCCTGATGGTGCCGTCGCCCTTGCACGCCTCACACCGGCCCCCGGACACGTTGAAAGAGAACCGACCGGGCTGATAGCCCCGGGCCCGGGCCTCGGGGACCGACGAGTACATCTCGCGGATCCGATCGAACACCTTCGTATAGGTCGCCGCATTCGAGCGCGGGGTGCGTCCGATCGGCGATTGATCGATGTCGATCGCCTTGTCGATCTTGTCGAGGCCCTCCACCCGGCGGTGCAACCCGGGGATCTCCCGGGTCCGGTACAGGGCGAAATGCAGCGCCTTGGCGAGGATCTCCTCGACGAGAGTCGACTTGCCGCTCCCCGACACTCCGGTGACGGCGACCAACCTGCCAAGGGGGAACTCGACGTCGATGTCCTTGAGGTTGTTCTCCGCCGCCCCCACCACTGTGATCGAGTCGGACCACGGCCCGCGGCGCGTCTCCGGTACCTGGATCGAGCGCCGGCCGGCGAGGTAGTCGCCGGTGATCGACGCCGGCTCCCCGATGATCGCCTCGAGGCCACCCTCGGCCACGATCCGGCCACCGTGCTCTCCGGCGCCCGGGCCAATGTCGACGATGTGATCGGCGATCCTGATGGTCTCCTCATCGTGCTCGACGACGATGACCGTGTTGCCGAGGTCCCTGAGGCGGACCAGGGTCTCCATCAGACGCTGGTTGTCGCGTTGATGGAGACCGATGGAGGGCTCGTCGAGGATGTAGAGGACTCCCACCAATCCGGAGCCGATCTGGGTCGCCAGCCTGATCCGCTGTGCCTCACCCCCGGCGAGGGTCGCCGCCCCGCGGGCGAGTGTCAGGTAGTCGAGCCCGACGTCGAGGAGGAACCGAAGACGGGCGCCGATCTCCTTGAGGACCGCCGCGGCGATGGTGGTGTCACGCTCGCCGAGGTCGAACCCCTCGATCACCGAGAAGGCCTCGCGCAGCGACACCGACGAGATCTGGTGGAGGTTCATACCCCCGACGGTGACCGCAAGCGACAGAGGATTCAGCCGGGCTCCCCCGCAGGCGTCGCAGGGGACGAGCCGCATGAACTGCTCGTATGCCTCGCGGGCGCTCTCGGAGTCGGCCGACCCGTGGCGCCGGGTCAGCCACGGGATCAGCCCCTCGTACGAAGTCTGGTAGCGGCGCTGCCGGCCGAAGCGGTTGACGTACGACACCGTGACCGGGGCCTCGGCGGTGCCGTTGAGCACGATGCCGAGTGCCTTCTTCGAGAGTTTCTTGAAGGGGGTGTCCATTGAGAAGCCGAAGTCGGCGGCGACCCCCTCGAGCACCCGCTGGTAGTACGACGATCGGTGGCGGCCCGCCCACGGGGTGATCGCCCCCTCGGCGAGCGACCGATCGTCATCGGGAACCGCCAGGCGCCAGTCGACCTGAAAGCGGGTGCCGAGCCCATTGCACGCGGTACATGCCCCATACGGGCTGTTGAACGAGAAGTTGCGGGGTTGCAGCTCCTCGAACGAGAGACCGCAGTGGTCGCACGCCAGGTGCTGGCTGAACGTGAGCACCGGGCCGTCCTCGATGTCGACCATCGCCACCCCCTCGGCGAGGCGGAGGGCGGTCTCCAGGGAGTCGGTCAGCCGCCGCTGGATGCCATTCTTCTGGACGAGACGGTCGACCACGACCTCGATGGTGTGCTGGAAGTAGCGATCGAGCTTGATGTCCTCGGTGAGGTCCCGCACCTCGCCATCGATCCTCGCCCGGCTGAAGCCCTCCCGGCTGAGCTCCTTGAGCAGGGTCTCGTACTCCCCCTTGCGGCCCCGCACCACCGGGGCGAGCACCTGGAACCGGGTTCCCTCGGCGAGCTCGAGGATCTGATCGACGATCTGCTGCGGAGTCTGGCGGGCCACCGGGCGGCCGCATTTCGGGCAATGGGGGACCCCGATCCGGGCGAACAGCAGCCGCAGGTAGTCGTGGATCTCGGTGACCGTCCCCACCGTCGATCGTGGGTTGCGACTCGCCGTCTTCTGGTCGATCGAGATCGCCGGGGACAGCCCCTCGATGAACTCGACATTCGGTTTCTCCATCTGCCCGAGGAACTGGCGGGCGTATGCGGAGAGGCTCTCCACATATCGGCGCTGCCCTTCGGCATAGATCGTGTCGAAGGCGAGTGACGACTTGCCCGAGCCGGAGAGACCGGTGAACACGATCAGCCGGCCCCGCGGCAGCTCGAGAGAGATGTTCTTCAGGTTGTGCTCGCGGGCACCCCTGATGACGATCGAATCCGCTGACATGCCCGTCCCTGGACGCCGGAGCGCCGCATGATACCCGGGCCCCGTGACCGAATCTCAGGGATGGGATTCGACAAGCGGCAAGCGGCAAGCGGCAAGCGCCCAGGCCAGGGTTTACCGG
>Ga0326597_10008115_pt1 | contig 14202 bp, 13 predicted proteins | sample RVTome_12_FD_203789 | JGI IMG/M metagenome (GOLD analysis project Ga0326597, IMG submission 203789) | Soil microbial communities from uranium-contaminated site in the Upper Colorado River Basin, Wyoming, United States - RVT100D185 | ecosystem: Environmental > Terrestrial > Soil > Contaminated >... | reverse complement strand
GCGGAGGGGGGGGCGCAGTGATTGAGCGCGTGGCGAACGGCCGGATCCTGCGGCTGGTGAAGAGCGGCCCCGCGCGCCGGGCGCTGGAGTCGGGCCAGGTCGATGCCGTGCTCGACGCCGCGACCGGCACCGCCTTCCTGCTGCCCGAGGCCCGGCGCGCGCTGTCCCCGGCCGGCGGCCCGATCGCGAACAGCCTGCTTGCCGCACTGCCCCGCGAGGATTACCAGAGTCTGCTGGGCGAGCTCGAGCCGGTCACGCTGACCCCCCGCGACGTGCTGTATGAGCCCGGCGAGCGGATCAGGCATGTGTACTTTCCCAACGACGGCCAGGTGTCGCTGCTGATGGTGATGGCGGACCGCAAGACTCTGGAAGTCGGGCTGGTGGGCCACGAAGGCATGGTCGGCATCGCCTTGGCGCAGGGAGTGGACGTTTCACCCGCGCGTGCCGTGGTGCAGGGATCCGGAAGCGCGCTGCGGATGGATGTAGTCAGCTTTCGCGCGGCGCTCGGGCGCTGCCCGCCTTTGCGGAACGAGCTGTCCCGCTATGCCCATGCCATGCTGTCCCAGGCAAGGCAGATCGCGACGTGCACCCGGTTTCACCAGGTGGAAGCGCGCCTCGCCTTCCGGCTGCTGATGGCCCACGACGGCGTGCGCGCGGACAAATTCCACCTGACCCACGAATTTCTGGCCGAAACTCTGGGCATACGGCGCGTCGGGGTCACCAACGCCGCCACCGCTTTGCAGCGACGCAAGCTGATCAGCTACCGCCGCGGCAATATCCGCATCCTGGATCGCAAGGGGCTCAAGGCAGCCGCTTGCGAGTGCTACCAGGTCCTCAGGATGCAGGCCCGCGTTCCGCCCGCCAGCCTCGTGCAGGCGGGGCCTTCCGGGCTGCGCTAGCGCCCAAGCAGTTCGCCCGCGGGTTTGAGCGACTCGACCCGATCGAAGACCACCTTGGCGATGGCCACCAGCGGCGCGCCGAGCAGCAGCCCCCACACGCCCCACAGCCAGCCGAAGAACAGCAGGGCGATGAACAGCACCGCGGCGTTCACGCGCGCGAACCTGCCTTGCAGCCAGGTCATGAACGCAAAGCCGATGGTGCCTGCGATGAGCAGCGACGCGCCCGCCACGGCAAGCGCGTAAAGCATCGACTCGAACTGCAGGAATGCCGCCACGCCGCTGCCGAGCGCGATCAGCGCCGGGCCGAGGTAGGGGACAAAGTGCAGCACCCCGGCGGCCACGCCCCAGACGCCGGCCTGGTCCAGGCCGAGCGCCAGGAACGCGAGCCAGGTGCCGGCGCCGACCAGGGCGTTCGACGCGAGCACGGCAAGCAGGTAGCGCTGCACCTGCACGTCGATCTCCTCGAGGATGCGCACCGCGTCCTTCTTGCGCGACAGGGACCGCCCGACGAGCTGCACCAGCTTGCGCCGGAAGTGCGCGCCGGAAGCGAGCAGGAAATAGCTCAGCAGCAGCACGATCGGGGCCTGCGCGGCGACCGTGGCGATCAATGCGGACTGCGCGAGCGTGTAGTCGCTGATCCAGGTGGGCTCGGGCGCCTGGGGCACGATCGCGCGCGCGGCGGGCCGCGCACGTGTCCCCGGTTTGGCGGCGGTTTCGGGCTTGGCGCCCGCATCGGCAGCCGCCCCCTGGAGCTCGTGGGCGGCTTCCCGCATGTTCTGCAGCGCGGTCGGGGCGCCGGCGCGCGCGGTGCTCAGGTCCTTGCGCAGCTTGCGGGCGGCCTCGGGCAGCTTTTCGATCAGCGCCGTGGCGTCGCCGCTCAGCGAAACACCGATCCAGGCGATACCCCCGAGCACCATCACCAGCACCAACGCGGCACCGGCGCTGCGCGGCACGCGGCACGCCTCGAGCCAGTTGACCAGCGGGTGCAGGGTGTAGCTCGCAAGGATGCCGATCAGCAGCGGCACGAAGAACCCGCGCGCCAGGTACAAAGCGGCAACCACCGCGAGCAGCGCCAGCACGCCGACCGCTACCTGTAGGCGCGCATCGCGCAGCGCGCGGGCCACGACCGCCGGCGATTCTGCGGCCTGGGCGCTTGCCTCGTTAAGTGCGGGCCGGGCTGCTCCGGCGATCACAGCATCATTGGTGAGCGATTTGCGCGGCCTGCCCGGCACGCCAAGGCGGATTCGCATCCAGCCTCCTGGCGGGGAGATCGACGATGACCAGCACGTCGCTGCCGAAGCGCAAGGCGCCGAGGCTGGTCATCAACCGGCGCTCCTGTGCCTCGGATTCAAGCCGCAGAAAGCACAGCGCCTGGCGTTTCTCGGCCTCAGCCACGGTCAATACGTCGATGCTCGTGACCTTGCCGAACGCGGCGCACAGCCCGCTGACCGCGGATCGCAGGCTGGCGGCATCGCCGCAGCCCGCGAGCGCATTCACCCAGGCTCCGGACATTCTCACGCCGCCCTCGCGATCGGCACGCTGACCGTGACGGTGGTTCCGGCGTCAGCACCCTCCTCGCCCGCACCGACGCCGGTGTCGCGCACGACCATGGTGACCTCGTGCGGCGACATGGCGAGCGCGATCGCGACCCGGCTCGCCCCCGCGTGGCGCGCAACGTTGCTCAGCGCCTCGCTAAAGATGTCGAAGATCGTCGCGGCGCTGTCCTCGGGCAGGTCGAAGCCGGCAGCGTCGCTCGCCGTCAGCTCGTAAAGCACGCCGGTGCCTTTGCGGAACTCGCTCACGTGCCATTCGGTGGCCGCCGGCAAGCCGAGCGTGTCGAGCACCACCGAGCCGAGCTCGGCCGAGACTTGCCGCTCCCAGCCGACCTTGCGCTGCACTTGCTCGCTTGCGCCGTTCATTTTTCCTCCATCCGGGCTCGCAGATTGTCGGCACCATTGTCCACCGCGGCCCATCGCCTTCCGTGCGCCAGCGCACCGTAGACGGGCCAGATCGGGAAGAACATCGCCCTGCAACGCTTTTCGCACTGCACAAAGGAAATTCCATGAACATCACCCTGAGCCTTGCGCCCCTGGTATCGCTGCTTGCCGGGATTCTCATCCTGGTCGTGCCGCGCCTGCTGACCTACATCGTCGCGGCCTACCTCATCATCGGCGGACTTCTCGGCCTGTTCGGCGATATTCGCCTGAGATGAAGACCGCGGGCGCCGTCCGCATGGGTTCGCTAGCGCACAGACCGACCGGCGGCGCGCGAGCATGATGCAGGCGGGTATTCGGCCTTCCCCTCTAGCTCTATCTCCCGCGCCGAATGCCTGCAACACCCGGCCCGGCAACGGCGATCCCGTTCCGGGCTTTTTCTTTCCCGGTCACCGAATAGTTCGGTAGCGTACAAACAGGAGTATCTTTACGCTCCATGGCCCAGAGCGCTTCCCCCGCACTGGCTTCTCCGAGGGCCAACCGGCTGCTCGCCAATCTGTCTAAAGACAGATACGACGCGCTGCTTCCCTCCCTCGAGCGACTGGAGATGCCGCTCGGGGACTCCTTGTACGAATCCGGCGGCACGCAGGGCTACGTGTACTTTCCGACCACCGCCATCGTGTCTCTGCTGTACGTGCTGGCGGACGGCCATTCCGCCGAGCTCGCCGTCACCGGCAACGAGGGCCTGGTGGGCATCGCTTTGTTCATGGGCGGCGAGACCACGCCGAGCCGTGCGGTAGTGCAGAGCGCCGGCACGGGCTACCGGCTCCGGGCTTCGGTGCTGAAGAAGGAGTTCGAGGCCGGCGGCGAGTTGCAGCACCTGCTGCTGCGCTTTACGCAGGCGCTCATCACGCAGATGACGCAGACCGCCGTCTGCAACCGCCACCACTCCGTGGACCAGCAGCTTTGCCGCTGGCTGCTCCTCAGCCTGGATCGGCTGCGCGGCAACGAGCTGCAGATGACACAGGAGTTGATCGCCAACATGCTCGGGGTGCGCCGCGAGGGTGTGACCGAGGCGGCCGGCGTCCTGCAGGCACAGGGCCTCATCCAGTACAGCCGCGGCCGCATCAGCGTGCCGGACCGGCGCCGGCTCGAAGCGCGTGTCTGCGAGTGTTATGCCGTGGTGAAAAAGGAATACGACCGGCTGCTGCAGCCGCGCCTCGCCGCCTAGCGCGCCCCGTCCGTACGCAGGCGTACAGTCACGCCGCCTCGGCCGCCCGCAGCATGCGGGGGTGAAGCCCGCCGCCAACCACCTGCTCGCCGCGCTGCCGCGCAAGGACTACGCCAGGCTGCTGCCGGCGCTCGCCCCGGTGAGCCTGAAGTTCGGCGAAATCCTCTACGAGCCGCACCAGCCGATCCCGCACGTCTACTTTCCCATCGACTGCCTCGTGTCGCTGCTCGTGCCGACCGACGGCCGGCAACTGCTGGAAGTCGGCATGGTAGGGCATGAGGGGATGGTCGGCGCACCGATCGCACTCGGCATGCCCTCCTCGCAGCTGCGCGCGCTGGTGCAGGGCGGGGGTTCGGCGCTACGCATAAGCGCCAGCCGGTTCCGCAGCGAGCTGGAAAGCAGCCCGCCGTTGCAGCGCCTGGTGAACCGCTATGTCCACGCCCTGATGGCGCAGATCTCGCAGACCGCGGCGTGCAACCACTTCCACGTCGTCGAGGCGCGGCTCGCGCGCTGGCTGCTGATGACGCGCGACCGCATGCGCTCCGCGCAATTCCGCATGACGCACGAATTTCTCGCGCAGATGCTCGGCGTGCGGCGCGTCGGCGTCACCGAGGCGGCCGGGGCGCTGCAGAGCCGCAAGCTCATCGAGTATGCGCGCGGCCAGATCCGCATCCTGGATCCGCTCGGCCTGGAAGCCGCCTGCTGCGGCTGCTACACTGCGCCGAGCCAGTAGCTACGCGCCAAGATGGTTCAGCGCGACGTCGATGAGGTCGAAGTTGCGCAGGCGCCGTTTGCCCGGAATGCCGGCGGTGCGGCGGTTGAAAATCAGCGGCACCGACTGCTCGGACAGGCCGCCGTGCGAGCGCAGCGGCGCGTCCAGCCCAGAGAGGTCGTGGCGTGCGCGGCCCGTGCCCAGGACCACGTTCTTCCCGGAAATGACGATCACGTCGCCGAGGCGGTCTGGCGGCAGCTCGAAACGCGCGCAGGCTTCCGCGTTCGACAACGCGAGCTGCACGCCCTCGACCTTCGCCAAGCGCGCGATCGTGCCGCCAAGGTCGGCCCCCGCCGGCAGATACACCGTGGCGAAGGAGCCGAGCGCTCCGTGGTGCACGACGTAGGGATCGGTGATCGGCAGGATCACGCGTGCCGCGCCCGGCCCGAGCCAGTCGTCGAGCAGGTCTTGCAGGTAGATCGCGTTCGGCTGGCCGTCGGCGCCGAATTTGTCGTTCATGCCGTGATCCGCGGTCAGCGCGAGCGTCGCGCCGAGCGCATCGAGCTGCGCCAGGTACCCGTCCATCATCGCGTAGAAAGCATTCGCCGCGCTCGAGCCCGGCGCCGCCTTGTGCTGCACGTAATCCGTCGTCGAGAGGTACATGAGATCCGGGCGCCGGGTCTGCATCAGCTTCACGCCCGCGGCGAAGACGAACTCGGACAGGTCTGCGCTGTACACCGACGGGCGCGGCCTGCCGACGAGCGCGAGAGTGGCCTCATCGGCCTTTTCGGCCGAAAAACAGGTGCCGGCGAGATCCTTGCCGAGCAGTGCGCGCAGCTTGTCCTTGGCCGTCACCACCGCGACCTTGGCGCCGGCCGCCGCGAACGCCGCCAGAATCGTGCCGACTCGCAGGTATTTCGGATCGTTCATCATCACTTCTGCCCCCGCCTCGCGGTCGTAGAAGTAGTTGCCGCAGATGCCGTGCACCGCCGGGGGCACGCCCGTGACGATGGAGAGGTTGTTGGGATTGGTGAACGAGGGCACCACGCAGTCGGCCTCGAAGGCCGCGCCGCTCGAAAGCATGCGGCCGAGAAAAGGCGCCACGGCCGCGGCGACCGCCTTGTGGATGTAGTCGAACTCGCAGCCGTCCACGCAGACGACGACCAGCGGCTCGCCCATCCAGCGGTAGCTGCGCCCGTTGACCGTCAGCGATGCCCGTTCGCCCATGCCGCCCTCCTCCCCGCGGACATTATCGCGCGCCGCCGGGCCCGCGGTTAGACTTGCCGCAATGGAGGAGGACCTGGACGCCGAGCGCGCGCTCGCGCTCTACCGCACGATGGCGCGCATCCGCGCCTTCGAGGACGCCGCCGAGGAAGCCTCGAAGGGCGGCGTCGCCGCGTTCGGCGCGAGCCTTTCCCCAGCGAAGGTGCGCGGCCCGCTGCACCTGTCCACCGGCCAGGAAGCGGTCGCGGCGGGCGTCTGCGCGCACCTCAGGAAGAGCGACCTCCTCACCTCCACGCACCGCGGCCACGGCCACACCATCGCCAAGGGCGCGGCGCTCGATCGCATGATGTGCGAGCTCTTCGGGCGCGCAAGCGGCTACAACGGCGGCAAGGGCGGCTCGATGCACATCGCCGACTTCTCCATCGGCATGCTCGGCGCGAACGGCGTGGTCGCCGCCGGCATCCCGATCGCGGTCGGTGCGGCGCACGCGCTGCGCATGCGCGGCACCGACGACATCGTCACCTGCTTCTTCGGCGACGGCGCCGTCAATCGCGGGCCGTTCCTCGAAGGCCTCAACTGGGCGGCAGTGCACGCGCTGCCGATCCTCTTCGTGTGCGAGGACAACCGCTGGGCGGCGACGACGGCAACCGAAACCACCACCGCGGGCGCGGGGGCGCTGGCGCGCGCGCAGGCGATCGGCGTGCCTGGAGTGCCAGTCGACGGCAACGACGTGTTCGCGGTGTGGGCGGCGGCCGGAAAACTGCTCGCCGAGGTGCGCAAGGGCGGCGGTCCGCGCCTGCTGCACGCGATCACCTACCGCGTGAAGGGCCACGTGTCGGTGGACGCGGCCGCCTATCGCGACGCGACGAGGCACGACAAGGCGCTCGAGCGCGATCCGCTCATGATCGCCGCGCAGCGCATCGCCAAGCGCGACGCGCTCGACGCCATCGGGCGCGAGGCACGCGCGGAAGTCGCCGCGGCGCTGAAGAGCGCGCACGAGGCACCCTGGCCCGAGGCGAAGGCCGCTTACACCGACGTGCAGGACACGGGAGCGGGCCGATGGCGCGGATGAACTACGCGCAGGCGGCCTGTGCCGCGCTCGAAGACGCGATGCGCAGCGACGAGCGCGTCGTGGTGGTGGGCGAAGACGTCGGCCGCGGCGGCATCTTCGGCCAGTACCGCGGCCTGCAGCAGGCGTTCGGCGCCGCGCGCGTCATCGATACGCCGATCTCCGAGGCGACGATCATGGGCGCCGCAGTGGGCATGGCGCTCGCGGGCCTGAAACCCGTGGTGGAGATGCGCGTCGTCGACTTTGCGCTTTGCGCCATCGACGAGCTCGTCAACCAGGCGGCGAAGGCGCGCTACATGTTCGGCGGCCAGGGCCGCGCGGGCATGGTGGCGCGTTTGCCGAACGGCCTGTGGAGCGGCTCGGCGGCGCAGCACTCGCAGAGCCTGGAGGCGTGGTTCGCGCACGTGCCCGGGCTGGTGGTGGTCGCGCCGGCGACGCCGCAGGACAACTACGCGCTGCTCGCGGCGGCGCTCGCCTGCGGCGACCCGGTGGTCTATCTCGAGCATAAAGAGCTCTGGGGCCTCGAAGGCGACGTCGCGCCTGCCAAGAGCGCAAAGCTCGGCGAAGCCGAGATCGCGCGTGCCGGGGGCGACGTGACCGTGGTGACCTGGTCGAGAACGCGGCATGCCGCACTCGAGGCCGCCGACCTCGCGGAGAAGCAAGGCGTGTCCCTGGAGGTGATCGACCTGCGCACCCTCTGGCCCTGGGACCGCGACGCGGTGCTCGAATCCGCGGCGCGCACCGGCCGGGTGCTGATCGCCCATGAGGCCGTGCAGGTGGCGGGCTTCGGCGCCGAGATCGCCGCCACGCTCGCCGAGGAAAGCGACGCGCGCGTGCGCCGGCTCGGTGCACCGCGCATCCCGGTCGGCTACTCGCAGCCGCTCGAGGACGAATCGCGCATCACGCCGCAGGCGATCGCCGCGGCCGGCATCGAGCTGCGCCGTGCCCGCCCTGCTCATCGCTGACAGCGTCACCGAGCTCGACGCCCGGCATCGCGGCGCGGTGCTGGTCGCCGGGTCGCACGGCGGGCGCATCGCCGCCTACTATGCCTCGCGCGCGGGCGTGCACGCAGTCATTCTCAACGACGCCGGCATCGGCAAGGAGGACGCCGGCGTCGCGGGAATCGCGGCGCTCGAGGGAATCGGCATGGCGGCCGCCGCCGCGAATTGCGCCACGGCACGCATCGGCGACGGTGCCGACACGCTCGCGCGCGGCGTCGTGAGCCGCGCGAACGCGCTTGCCGCCGCCTGCGGCGTCGTGCCGGGCATGCCGGTGCGCGACGCTGCGGTGCGCATGCTGCAGGCGCCGAAGCCGCGCGGCACGCTTGCGTCTCCAGGCGAAGGGCGATTCCAGTTGCGCGCCGCGCCGCCCGAGATCTGGGCGCTGGATTCCGTAGGACTCGCATTGCCCGAGGACGCGGGCCGCGTGCTCGTCTTCGGCTCGCACGGCGCACTGCATGGCGGGCGCGCGGGGTCGGCGATCCCGGTCGCGGCGCGCGCGGCGGCGTTTCACGATGCCGGGGCGAGGGCCGAGGACCTCACGCGCTTGCCGGTGCTCGCGGCACGCGGCATCCCGACGGTCGCAGTGAGCAGCGCGAGCGCGCGCATCGGGGAGGCGCGCTCGATGTGGGAGAGCGGCGTGCTCTCGCACGTCAACGCGCCGGCGGCGGCGCTCGGCGCGCGTGCGGGGCAGTCACTCGCGGAATTCTTCCGCGCCGCCTTCCCGGTGTAGACTCGCGCGCACCCCGTGGCCACCACCGTCCTCGACTCGTTCCTGTTTCGCGATTCCTTCGGCACGCCCGCCATGCGCGGCATCTTCGAGGACGCCGCGCTCCTTGCCCGCTACACGGAAGTCGAAGTCGCCCTCGCCCGTGCGCAAGGCGGGCTCGGGGTCATCCCGGCGCAGGCGGCGAAGGACATCGCCGCGAAGTGCGACGCCTCGAAGCTCGATCTCGACCGGCTGAAGAAGGAGACCGAGACCGTCGGCTATCCGATCCTGCCGCTCGTGCGGCAGCTCGCCGCGCAGTGCGGTGATGCAGGGCGTTACCTTCACTGGGGCGCGACCACCCAGGACATCATGGACAGCGCGGTGGTGCTGCAGGTGCGCGACGCGCTGGCGCTGATCGAGAAGGATGTCGACGAATTGCGCACGATCCTCGCGCGCCAGGCGAAGCGCTACCGCGACACGCCGATGGCGGGGCGCACCCACTTGCAGCAAGCCCTGCCGATCACCTTCGGCTACAAGCTCGCCATCTGGCTCGCCATGCTCGACCGCCACGCCGAGCGCCTGCAGCAGTTGAAGCCACGGGTCCTCGTGGGCCAGTTCGCGGGTGCCGCCGGCACCCTCGCCTCGCTCGGCGAGCGCGGCATGGAGGTGCAAAAGGCGCTGATGGAGGAGCTCAAGCTCGCGCAGCCCGTCGCCACGTGGCACGCGGCGCGCGACTGCCTCGCCGAAGCCGTCAACTTCCTCGGCCTCGTCACCGGCTCGCTCGGCAAGATCGCCTTCGACGTCATGCTCATGGCCTCGACGGAGGTCGCGGAAGTGAGCGAGCCGTTCGTGCAGGGGCGCGGTGCGAGCAGCACCATGCCGCAGAAGCGAAACCCCATCTCCAGCGAGCTGATCCTTGCCGCAGCCAAGGCGGTGCGCCAGCACGCGGGGCTGATGCTCGATGCGCTGGTGCAGGACTTCGAGCGCGCCACCGGCCCCTGGCACGCCGAGTGGATCGCGCTCCCCGAAGCCTTCATCCTCACCGGCGGCGCGCTGCACCAGGCGAAGTTCATGCTCGGCGGGCTGATCGTCGACGCAGCGCGCATGCGCAAGAACCTCGACATGACGCACGGCCTCATCGTCGCCGAAGCCGTCATGATGGGCCTCGCGCCGCACCTGGGCCGCAACGAAGCGCACGACGTGGTCTACGACGCCTGCCGCGCGGTGGCGGAGAACGGCGGCAGCCTCGCCGAGTCGCTCGCCAAGGTGCCCGAAGTGACCCGGCACCTCGATCGCAAGGCGCTGGAAAAGCTCACCGACCCGTCGAACTATCTCGGCGCGGCGCGCGAGATGGTCGACCGGGTGGTCGGCAAGCGCGGCTAGCGCGTGCAGACCATCCTCGACGCCATCGCCCGCCACGCCGCCGAGCGCGGCGGCGAGCGCGTCTATTGGACACCGCAGCGCGCCTGGACGTTCGCGGCACTCTGGGACGCAGCGGGCCGCGCGGCGGCGGGTCTTGCGCAACGGGGCGTCGGGCGCGGCGCGCGCGTCGCCTGCCTCACCAAGCACACCGCGGAGTGCGTCGCGCTGGTGCTCGGCGCGTGCCGCCTGGGCGCGGTGTGCATGCCGGTCAACTGGCGCCTCGCGCCGGGCGAGATCGACTACATCGTCAAGGACGGGCGCGCGCGCTTCATGATGGCGGACAAGGCGTTTTCCTCCTCGGCAGCCGAAATCACGCTCGTCACCGAGGAATTCCGCGCCTGGGCGGCGACATGCGACCCGATCGAGGAGCAATTCGTCCCGTCCCTGGACGACACCGCGCTGCAGCTCTACTCTTCGGGCACCACGGGCCTGCCGAAGGGCGTAGAGCTCACGCACCGCAATCTCGCCGCCGTGCTGACGCAGGCGGTGCCCGACGCCATCGGCTACCACGGCGCGCCGGACGTGATGCTGAACCTGCTGCCCACCTACCATATCGCCGGCGTCGGCATCGGGCTGCTGACCGCCTCGCGCGGCGGCATGAGCGTGCTGTATCCGGATTTCGACCCGGCGAAGGCCGTGGCGGCGTTCGCCGAGCATCGCGTCACGCACGCCTTCCTCGTGCCGGCGATGATCCAGTTCATGCTGCAGGTGCCCGGCGCGAAGCAGGCGGACTACTCGTCGCTGAAAGGCATTTCCTACGGCGCCTCGCCGATCTCGGAAAAGGTGCTGGTCGAGGCGCTGCGCACCTTCAAGTGCGAGTTCATGCAGGTCTACGGCCTCACCGAGACCACCGGCACCATCACCATGCTGCCGCCCGAAGACCACGACCCCGAGGGCCCGAAGCGCGAGCTGCTGCGTTCGGCGGGCAAGCCGATCGAGGGCGTCGAGCTGCGCGTCGTCGACCCGGCGGGCGAGAAGGACTGCGCCGAGGGCCGGGTCGGCGAAGTCTGGATCCGCACGGCGCAGAACATGAAGGGCTACTGGGGCAACGACAAGGCGACCCAGGCCGCGTTCGTGGACGGGTGGTTGCGCTCGGGCGACGCGGGCTTCCTCAAGAACGGGTATCTGTTCCTGCACGATCGCATCAAGGACATGATCAACTCGGGCGGCGAGAACATCTACCCGGCGGAGGTGGAGAACGTCCTCATGCAGCACCCGGCGCTCGCCGACGGCGCGGTGATCGGCGTGCCCGACGAGCAGTGGGGCGAGGCGGTCAAAGCGTGCGTCGTGCTCAAGCCGGGCGCCAGGGCGAGCGCGGCCGAGATCATCGAGTTCATGCGCGCCCGCATCGCGCACTTCAAGTGCCCGAAGTCGGTCGATTTTCTCGAGGCGATCCCGCGCAACCCCACCGGCAAGATCCTGAAGCGCGTGCTGCGCGAGCCCTATTGGCGCGGCCGCGAGCGCCGCATAATTTAATAGGGACAGACCTCATTTTTCTCATTTGCGATCATTTCGCAAATGAGAAAAATGAGGTCTGTCCCTATTTATTGCTGTATTGCGAGCGCCGCCGGGCGGCCGGCTTTTGCCTCGCGGATCGCGCGCCAGACGCGCTGGGGGCTGGCGGGCATGTCGAAGTGGGTGACGCCCGCCTGGCGCAGCGCATCCATCACCGCGTTCATCAGGCACGGCATCGAGCCGGTGACGCCCGCTTCGCCTACGCCTTTCGCGCCGAGCGGATTGGTCGCCGTCGGTACCGGGTGCTCGGTGACGCGCAATCCCCCGACCAGCCCGGGGCGCGGCATGGCGTAATCCATGAAGCTGCCAGTGAGGAGCTGGCCGCTCGCGTCGTAGATCGCCTGCTCGCTGAAAATGTGGCCAGCGCCTTGGGTGATGCCGCCCTGCATCTGCCCTTCCACGATCTGAGGGTTGATCAAATTTCCCGCGTCGTCGCAGGCGAGATACGACACGATCTCCACTTCGCCGGTGTCGGGCTCGATCTCCACTTCCGCGATGTGGCAGCCGTTGGGAAAGGTGGAGGGCACCTTCGGGCGCTCCTTGAAGTCGAGGTCGAGCTTGCCCGGGTGCTTTTGCGCCAGCGCCGTGATCGCAATCCTGCGGTCGGTGCCCTTGATGCGGTACTCGCCCTCCTTGAACTCGAGGTCGGTCTTCGCGCTCTCCAGCTCCTCCGCAGCAAGGTCCAGCCCGTTCTGCACGATCTCGCGCGCGGCAAGGAGCATCGCGCTCCCCAGGCCGTGCAGCGTACGCGAGCCGCCGGTGGGGTTCGCGATCAGGTTCGTATCCGGCTCCGAGGTGCGCAGGCGGATCTTCGTCATCGGAATGCCGAAGACGCCCGCGACGATCTGCGCGAAGGTGGTCTCGTGCCCCTGGCCGTGGTTGTGCGAGGCAGTGTGCAGCGTGACCGTGCCGTCCTTTTCCCAGTTGATCACCACCTGGTCGTAGGGCGCGAAGCCGCCCGGGGCCGTGGCCTCGATGTAGGTGGAGATGCCGCGGCCGCGGAGCTTGCCTTGCTTGGCGCTCTCGACGCGGCGCTTGTCGAACCCGTCCCAGTCGGCCTCCTTCTTCGCCCGCTCGAGCACGCCGGGGAAATCGCCGCAGTCGTACTCGAAGCCGCCGACGAACTTGTAGGGCATCTTCGACTTCGGGATCATGTTGCGGCGGCGGAATTCGGCCGGGTCCATGCCGATCTCGTGCGCCGCCTGGTCGACGAGGCGCTCCAGCGCGTAGGACGCGACGGGCCGCCCCGCGCCGCGGTACGCGGCGGTCGGCACGGTGTTGGTGAGCACCAGGCGCCCGCGCACGTGGATCGCCTGCACGTCGTAGACGCCGCAGATCACGTTCACCATGCCGATGGTGTTGACCACCGCGCCGGTGAAAGCGATGTAGGCCCCGAGGTTCGCGAGGTAATCGAAGCGCATGCCGAGGATGCGCCCCTCGCCATCGAGCGCCATCTCGGCGACGTGCACGATGTCGCGCGCCTGCTCGTCGCCGAGGAACACTTCCGAGCGGCTGCCGACCCACTTCACCGGGCGGCCGAGCTTCTTCGCCGCGTAGAGCAGCGCCCCGTACTCGGGGTAGGCGTTGAAGCGCACGCCGAAGCCGCCGCCCACCTCCTCGGCGACGACACGCACTTTCTCCAGCGGCACGCCGAGCACCGCCGAGAGCTGCCCGCGCATCGGCCCGACGCCCTGCGTGGTCGCGTGCAGGTAATAGGTGCCGCTCGCGGCATCGAACGATCCCGTCGCCGCGCGCGGCTCCATGGGATTGCCGACCACGCGCGTGTGATAGGCCTTGAGCTTCACCACGCGCGCGGCCTTTTCGAACGCGGCGTTCGCCGCCGCCTCGTCGCCGCCGCTGTAATCGAGCACGAGGTTCCCGGGCGCGACCTCGTGCAGCTGCGGCGCGCCCCTGGCAAGCGCCTCCTCGGCGGTCACCGCCGCCGGCAGGTCGCGGTACTCGATCGCAACCGCCTCCGCCGCGTCCTGCGCCTGCGCCGCGGTTTCGGCGACCACCAGGGCCACCGGCTCGCCGACATGGCGCACGCGGCCGTGCGCGAGCGAGGGGCGCAGCGCCGGCCGCTGCTCCGAGCCGTCGCGCCACTTGAAAGGCGCCGCCGCCGGGATCGGCTTGAGGCCCGCCTTGGCCAGCTCCTCGCCGGTGAGCACCGCGACGACGCCGGGCATGGCGAGCGCCGCCTGCGCATCGATGGCGACGATCTCGGCGTGCGCCCGGTCGGAGCGCAGGAAGTGGCCGTACGCCTGGTTGGGCAGGCTCCAGTCGGAGACGTAGCGCCCTGCCCCCTTGAGCATGCGCTCATCCTCCAGGCGCCCCTGGTGTCCGAAACTCTCCATCGTGAAGACTCCCGCTAGCTGCGCGACAGCGCGACCAGCAGGCTGCAGGGCGCGTAGTCGAGGATCGAGGCGCCGACCGAGCCCTTCCACCAGCGCGCCGCGAACGACGTGTTCTGGTTGTGGCCGACGACGATC
>Ga0326597_10008114_pt1 | contig 14203 bp, 17 predicted proteins | sample RVTome_12_FD_203789 | JGI IMG/M metagenome (GOLD analysis project Ga0326597, IMG submission 203789) | Soil microbial communities from uranium-contaminated site in the Upper Colorado River Basin, Wyoming, United States - RVT100D185 | ecosystem: Environmental > Terrestrial > Soil > Contaminated >... | reverse complement strand
ATTTTGAAGACGCAGATCTCATCGAGATCCGGCTCACCCGGTCGGTTGTTCGAGAGCGCCGCGAGGTGCTGAAAGCTGATCCGCGAATCGACCTCCGCTATTCGGGCTCGGATTGGATCGCGGTGCAGTTCTCCTCCCTTGCTGACAAGAATGTCGTGCTCGATCTCGTGGAGGCAGCTGCCGACGCGCATCGTGCGCCGCCTGGTCTGACTCCGGATCCACCTCCCACCGGTCCGGATCTGGAGCGGCGTCGTCGCTTCCACTAGCCATCGGGTTCGCCACCAGCCCACGCAGGACGTGCCCATCGAGTGCGAAGTCCGATATGGGCGAAACTGCTCGGGAATTGGTGATCTGTGACTGCATCAGCTCTGTCGAGATACGCTTCTGAGAGTGGTCAGGACGCCGGCTCCCCCAGGCAATGAGTCAGAGGTACGAGACTCCCACGATCGCCGGCGGCTTGTCATCGGCGTGCTGATTGTTGCGGTGGCGGTCGCGAGCGGGAGTCTCGGCTGGCTCTTTCGCGGGTCCATTGATCAGTTCAGTCCTACAGCCGCCCCTCTTGGGCTCGCCACCGAGTTCCCTCCTGGCTCAGTCACCGAGCGCGTGCTCGGTATCGGCTACTTCGATCCGGTTGGCGTGGAGAATGCATCACCGGAGGTTCCCCCGGGGCGGGCGGTGCCGACCACGCGCCTCTTTGTTGTGAACGATCCCGACGCCGGGCTGCTGGCCTTGGTAGAGCGAAGTCCGTGGCTCGGGTGCCGCGTCGTTGAAGTGACACGAGCCCAAGCGGTCGAGTTCGGCCATCGGGTTCCGGCCGGGTTCGATAGAGGGTTCCTCGATCCATGCCACGGTGGGCTGTTCTCACTCGATGGGCAACATCTTGCGGGCCCCGGGCAACGCGGGCTTGACCGTTTCCCCCTCCGGTACCTACCCGACGGGACGGTTGCAGCCGACCTGACCGAGCTGCAGACAACTTCGGGTGCAGCGGGCTAAGCCAATCAATACGTGCCGTTCTCGGACAATTTCGAGTATGGGCGATATCGCAACAGAACTGTCGTCATGTGCGGTCTGAGTTCGCCGATTCCAGTAGCCACGAGGTGACACGGCCTACGAGCATCCCGACAACGAGCGGTATGAGGATGTCGAACGTGTTGTCGATGCCCCAATCCGTGAGAGAGAAAGCGGGGGTCCCAATCACTGTGACGCATCGCTCCCAGCTCGGCACTCCACCAACGGCGGCACATCCCGTCGGGAAGAGAAAGACATAGGCGGCGACAAAAGCAACAACTCCGATCACCACCGATGTCAGCCGGCGAGGTAGACGGTCCATGACGAGCCATCTTGGTTCTACCGAGTACGCAGTGCCGATCGGGTGCGGGATCAGACATGAGCGATACTGCTAGGGAACTGTCGATCTAGTTCACGTCCCGGTCGATGTCTGAGGGAGGTCGAGAGAGTCGAGAATCTCATCGAAGTGTGTCCACATGACTGGATGGCCGACGCCTGGCAGCAGATGAAGCTCTGCCTGCGGCATCATCGTTGCCAGGGTCCGGGCATGGATCGGGTCCACGTTTCGATCCTCTTCACCCTGCCAGATGTGTACCGGAACGGTGATGTCCCCCGGCTCGAGACCCCAGTTCTCCTTCATGAGGAACAACCGATACTCGTTCACCGCCGCTTCCGGCCCTTGGTCGAACGCCTCGGAGATCGAGCTGACAAACGACCGACCTACGACACCACGCAGTAGCTCGCAATCGGATGCGGATACCTGACTCTTGAGAAACAGCGGGCGGTCGCCACCTACCGCCGCCACGCACGTCAGGAGATCCCCCTCAACCTGGCCTGGGGAGGGGTCGCCCCGGTTGTGGTGATCCTGCTTCCGGCCGCCGCCTTCATCCCGACCGCGGTGATGCTGTTGGGTGGAGCCGGACGAGGGACACGAGAGGGGATGGCCGAGGAACTCTCCCACAGCTGGATACACCTGCTGCCCGGCACACCGGGACAGCGTGTCCTGGCACTGGCCGCCGTGCCCACCCTACAGTTCGCGCTCGCCCTGGCGATCACCTGGCTACCCGCCCTCATCTGGGCTCCCTACCCCCTCTGGGTGCGGCTAGGAACCGCAGCGGTCATATCGGTAGCGGCACTGGCGGTAACCCTCTGGAACACTTGGATCGCCCAAACCACCCACAACCTGGGGATCGTCTCGGTGCCGGTCTGTTGTCGGTTGCGGTCACCGCCGCCACCGTGACAGGAACCGGAAGGCTCCTGCAAAACACACCAACAGCCGCCATCATCGTCTCGATATCGACCTGTGCCCCATGGGCACTCCTCGGCTACATCCCCGCCGCACACACCCGGCGCTCCCCTCAACGCCACAACTAGCACCGCCTCGCCGGCGACCTCGATCACGACCGAGGACGGCTCGGCGGAACCGAGGATGTTCTCGCTGTGCGCGTCGAGGGCGGTGATGGCGGCCCGGGCGGCGTCGAAGCCGTTGTGCCCGTCGGCGACCGCCAGCAGGTAGCGGTGGCCGTCGGTGGCCGCCAGGCAGGCGTCTTCGTTGGGGTCGAGGTAGGGATAGCCCTTGGCGAATCTGCCCCGGGAGAGCGCCAGCGCACATGAGGATCCCAGCTCGGCCTGGATGACCTCACCAAGCTCGACGGCCTGATCACCCAGCAGCATCACCGATCGCATGGACGAGACCGAATCGCGGCGGTGCGAGGTGTGCGAGGTCGGGACCGCGAAGATCGCGAAAACTAAGGACGAATCTATCAAATATTGATTATTGATTTCGATAGCGTCGGGTTCTGTGAGAAGACACGTCGCTCAAGACGCGCCCCCTACTCGGGGAGAATGGGTGGACCGCAAGCTCCGGAGCGCCATCCTCAGCGGCGAGCTGGCGCCCGGCGACCGGCTGGTGGTGGCCACCCTGGCCGAACGATGGCAGGTGAGCCCCACGCCCCTGCGCGAGGCGTTCCAGCGTTTGGCGGCCGACGGGCTGGTGGAGCTCACCAGCCAGCGCGGCGCCCGGGTCAGCCCGGTCTCGCTACGGGAGATGCTCGAGATCTACGAGCTGCGGGAGATGCTCGAGCCCTTGGCCCTCGAACGGTCCCTGGCAAGAGCCGACGACGCCTGGCGTTGCCTGGTCGGTGAGACCTACGGTCACCTCATCGAGGCCCTCAAGTCCGAGGACACCGACATGGTGGAGCTGGAGGATCACCATCGGACCTTCCATCAGGCGCTCCTGTCACGGTGCGACTCCGAGTGGCTGCTGCGGGTGATCAACTGGCTGTCGGAGCATTCGGTGCGTTACCGGCTGCTGTCCCTGGTGCCCCGGGGCGGCCCCGACGAGGTAGCTGCCGAGCATGAGCGACTGTTCGATGCCTGCCTGAATGGGAACGCCGGCCGGGCCATCGATCATCTCCGCCATCACCTGCAGCTGACGGTGGAGAGCATCACAGATCAGACCTTGGAGGGAATCGACGAACGAGAACTATCGAGGAGGAGAACGTGAGACGAAGAATCACGCTGGTGGCGGCCCTGGCGCTGGTGGTCGCCGCCTGCGGGCTGGCCGAAGAGGCGACCACGACCACCACCACGACCACGACCACGGCGGCGGGGGACACCACGACCACCGCGGGGGAGACCACCACGACCGCGCCCCCGGAGCAGCTGGTCATCGGGGCGACGCTGCCTCTGACCGGGGCCTTCGCCGATACCGGCGTGTTCGTGCGCGACGGCTACGAGGCGATCGTCGAGGTCGTCAACTCCGAAGGCGGGGTGCTCGGCCGTCAGATCGAGCTGGTGATCGAGGACGACGCCTCCGATCCCGGCCAGGCCGCAACGCTCCTGGAGAAGCTGATCACCGTGGACAAGGTGGACCTGGTCCTCGGCGGCTATCCCGGGTCGTCGGCCGCCGCCCAGATGGCGGTCGCCGAGCAACACGGCATGGTCTACGTGTCGATGGGCGGGCACATGGCGTCCTTCGGGCAGGGCTTCAACTATTCGTTCGGGGCGCCGCCGTTGATGGGCCAGTGGTGGTACAAGGGCTTCTTCGAGTTCCTGTCCTCCCTGCCTGCCGACGAGCGTCCCACCAAGGCCGCCATGATCACGGTCAACAACCCGGTTGGCGCCTCGGTGCGGGAAGGGACCGTCGAGGACCTCGCCGCCGCAGGGATCGAGCTGGTGATGGATGAGCTGTACGACCTGCCCCTCGCCTCGGCCGAGCCGCTGGTCTCCCAGGCACAGGCGTCCGGCGCCGACCTGTTCATCGCCAACTCCTTCTTCCCCGACGGGGTGCTGACGATCCGGGCCGTGTACACGCTCGGATACCAGCCCAAGGCGATCCTCGAAGGCATCGGCACCCTGATCCCTTCTTGGAAGGAGGAGTTGGGGGCCGAGGGTGACTACATCTTCTCCGGCACCGCCATGCATCCCGACCTTCCCTTCGCCGAGGTGGACTTGCTGCGTCAGCTCTCCGAGGAGCGCTACGGAACCAGCGCGCCGCCGATCTACTTCATGTATGGGGCGACGTGGGTAGGCACGCTGCTGCAGGCGGTCGAAGGTGCCGGCGGGGCGGACCAAGACGCCATCGTCGCATGGCTGCGGAGCAACGAGGCGTGCTCGTTCGGTGGCTGCCTCACCTTCGACGACAAGGGCCTTCCCGAGGCGTACTCGTACCTGACCCAGGTCCAGGGAGGGGTCCCTGCCCTGGTCGGGCCGGCCGATGTGGCCCAGGCCGAGCCGATCTACCCCATCCCGTGGGGTGAGTAACGGCCAGTGACCCAACTGGTCCAAGCCGTTACCACCGGCCTCCTGGTGGGGCTGTCCTACGCCGTGCTCGGTGTCGGGTTCAGCCTCACCTGGGGGGCCACCGGGGTGATCAACGCCTCGCATACGATGGTGGCAGTGATCGGGGCCTACCTCGGCTACTTCGCGCTGGCCTGGTTCGGCGTTGACCCGATCATCGCGCTGGTGGTGATCCTTCCGCTCTTCTTCGTCTTCGGCTGGGGGTTCTTCGAGGGGCTGGTCCGGCCGCTGAAGAAGAGGACGAGGGTGGTCGGGCTCTCGTCGGTGGTTCTGACCCTCGGGGTCGCCCTGGTATTGGAGAGCCTCACCAAGCTGGCGGCCACCGCCAACCCCCGGCTCCTCCAGACCGCCTACACCTCCCGATCCTTCCCGATCGGCCCGGCGCGGGTCGGCGGAGGCCCGGCGATGGCAGCTGTCATCTCACTGGTGGTGATCGCGGCGCTGGTCGGATTCCGGCAACGCACCTACCTGGGCCGGGCCATGCGGGCACTCGAGCAGGAGCCGGAAGGCGCCGCCCTCACCGGGATCGATGTCCGGCTCACCAGCGGCGTCGCTACCGGGATCGGCTTTGCCACCGCCGGAGCTGCCGGGGTGGCCCTGTCGATGATCTACGTCTTCAGCCCCACCAGCTACCTGCCCTGGCTCGTCTTCACGTTCCTCGTCGTCATCCTGGGCGGGGTCGGCACCGTGCTGGGCGTCAGCCTGGCCGGCCTGTTCGCCGGGCTGGCGGTATCCCTGGCTTCTCTGGTGATTCCCTTCGTCTGGGCCAACCTGGTGCTGTTCGTCCTGCTCATCCTGGTCCTGTTGGTCAGACCTACCGGGTTGCTGCGGCGATGAGGCCGAGAGGGCGTTCGGAGCGGACGATCTGGCTGATGCTGGCAGCCGCCGGGGTCGGCCTTCTGGCCGTGCCCTTCACCGGGATGAGCATCTACCTGATGAGCGTGGCGTTCGTGGTCATGTTCCACGCCGCGGCGGCGGTCTCTTGGAACATCCTCGGCGGCTACGCCGGCTACGAGAGCTTCGGGCACTCGGCGTTCATCGGCGTCGGCGCCTACACCACGGCCCTCTTGCTGTCCCATCAGGGCCTTTCCCCGCTCCTCACGGCACCGGTCGGGGCACTGCTGGCGGCGGCGGTGGCCGTGGCGGTCGGCTATCCGTGCCTGCGTCTGCGAGGCCCCTACTTCGCGCTGGTGACCCTCGTGGTGTCTTTGGCGGTGAGCGTGGTGGTGGTGAACCTTCCCGGCCTCAACGTCGCTTCGGGGGTGTTCGTCTCTCGGCCGGCAGCGTCGCCGGTGATGTCGCGGTTCATCCTCTACGAGGCGATGGCGGTGATCCTGATCGTCGCGGTGGCCGTGGCGCGGGCGGTGGAACGGAGCCGGTTCGGGGTGGCGCTGGCGGCGATCCGCGAGGACGAGGAGGTGGCAGCCACCCAGGGGGTGCCCACCACCCGCTTCAAGCTGGTCGCCTTCGTGGTGAGCGCCGCCCTCACCGGTCTGGCGGGGGGGATCTTCTCCTGGAGCCGGGGCTTTCTCGACCCCGGCGACATGTTCTCGGTGAACCTCTCGGTGTTGATCGTGCTGTTCGCCCTCTTCGGCGGGCGCCGGTCGTGGGTGGGCCCACTGCTCGGTGCCCTGGTGGTGACCTTGGCCCGAGAGTTCCTGTTCATCGTCATCGGGGAGGACGCCGCCCAGATCCTGTTCGGTGTCCTGCTGGTGGTGGTGATCCTGTTCATGCCCAACGGGCTGATCGCCGCCGCCCCCCGACTGCTGAGGAACGGAGCCCGGCGATGAGCCTGCTCGCCGCCCGGGGGATCACCAAGCACTTCGGGGGTGTCACTGCCCTCGAGGACGTCAGCTTCGAAGTCATGGAAGGAGAGACCCTGGGGTTGATCGGTCCCAACGGGTCGGGGAAGACCACGTTCTTCAACGTGGCGTCGGGTCTGATGCGGCCCGACGCCGGAAGGATCTTCTTCGACGGAGTGGAGCTCACCCGTCTGACGCCGCCCAGGATCGCCCGCCTCGGGGTGGCCCGCACCTTCCAGATCTCCCGCCCCCTGGCCGGGCTCACAGTGGTCGAGAACCTGCTCCCCGGGATCTACTTCGGCTCTGAGCGTCTCAGCGGACCCGAGGCCCGCCGCCGGGCGATGGAGCTGCTCGAGCTGGTGGCCCTCGACGGAAAGGCCCACTGGTCGGCTCACGACCTCACGATGTGGGAGACGCGCCTTCTGGAGCTGGCGCGGGCGCTGGGAGTCGGTTCGAGGCTGGTGTTGTTGGATGAGATCTTCGCCGGGCTGGCTCCCGCCGACATCCCCGAGACCCTCGACTTGGTGCGCCGGGTCCGCCGGGAGATGTCGACGACGATGGTGGTGGTCGAGCATGTGATGGCCGCCGTGATGGCCCTATGTGACCGGATCGTCGTCATCGCTTCCGGGCGGCTGGTCACCGAGGGGGCACCCCAAGAGGTGGTTCGCCATCCGCGGGTGCTCGAGGTGTATCTCGGCTCGAAGGAGGTTCCCGATGCTCAGGGTTGAGGGGGTCACGTTCAGCTACGACGGCATGCAGGCGTTGGAAGGGCTTTCCCTCGAGGTGGGTAGCGGCGAGCTGGTCGCTCTCCTCGGTTCCAACGGAGCCGGCAAGACCACGCTGATGCGGGTGATCTCGGGGCTGGCTCAGCCTCAAAGCGGTCGGATCACCTTCGCCGGGGTGGACATCGCCGGAATGGCGGCGCACCGGATCGCCCGCAGGGGTCTGGTGCACGTCCCTGAAGGTCGGAAGCTCTTCCCCCAGATGACCGTGCGGGAGACGCTCGAGCTGGGAGTCATGCCCGGGCAGGGCCGGGGCCGCCGGCCCCGGTTGCTGAAAGAGGTATTCGAGCGTTTTCCCCAGCTCGAGCAACGACAAGGACAGCTCGCGGGCACCCTGTCGGGAGGGGAGCAGCAGCTCTTGGCGATCGGGCGGGCTTTGATGGCCGAGCCGCGGATGCTTCTGCTCGACGAGCCCACCCTCGGCCTGGCGCCCGCGCTGGCCGAGGAGATCCTGGGCGTGGTGGCCTCGCTTCATACGGGTGGGCTTACCGTGCTGTTGGTGTCTCAGGAGGTGGTCGGTGCTCTCGAGATCGCGGATCGGGCCTATGTGATGGAGCACGGAAGGGTGGTGCGGTCGGGGGCCGCGGGCGAGCTGGCCGACGATGATGAGATGAGACGCGCCTATCTCGGCTTATAGGAAGAGTTGATGGGACTACCGGGCTGGTTCGAAGAAGACCGTTGGGTACCGCCGCCGGGATCGCTGGAGAAGACCCGCACCTGGGAGCTGATGCAACGCCACCGCATCGACACCTTCGAGGAGTTGCTCGCACGCTCCCTGGACCCGGAATGGTTCTATCCGGCGGTGATCGAGCATCTGGGCCTGGAGTGGCCGGTTCCATTCGAGGCGGTACTCGACACCTCCGAAGGTGTTCCCTGGACCCGCTGGTTCGTCGGGGGCCGCACCAACCTCACCTACCTGGCAGTGGATCGTTGGGCGGAGGGGGGCCATGGCGATCAGCCGGCCCTGATCTGGGACGGTGAGGACGGCTCCTCGCGTGTCCTGAGCTTCGGGGAGCTGGCAGGCCAGGTTTCACGGGTGGCGAGCGGGATGAGACAAAGAGGCATCTCCGAAGGGGACGTGGTCGCGATCTACATGCCGATGGTTCCCGAGGCCGTCGTCGCCATCCTCGCCGCGGTGCGGATGGGAGCCATCGCCGCGCCGGCTTTCAGCGGGTTCGGTGCCGAGGCGCTCGCCGAGCGCCTCCAGATCGGAGAGACCAAGGCCGTGGTCTGTGCCGACGGACAGCTCCGGGCCGGGCGTCAGGTTCCCATGAAGCGGGTGGTTGATGCCGCGGTGGAGATGTCGCCGTCGGTGGAGACGGTGATCGTCGTGCCCCGTCTCGGGACCGAGGTGCCCATGAGCCCCGGCCGGGATGTGTGGTGGGCGGAGATCGCGGCCGCCGATGAGATGGCCGATCTGCCGTTGTTCATGCCCGAGACCCCTTGTCTGCTGGCGTTCACGTCGGGCTCCTCGGGGCGGCCCAAAGGGGCGGTGCATTGCCATGGGCGGCTTCCCTACCGCCTCCCGATCGAGATGGCGTACAACTTCGACGTGCGCCCCGGGGACCGTGCCCTCTGGGTTAGCGACATGGGGTGGATCATGGGGCCGGGGATCCTGGTCGGCGCTCTAACGGTGGGAGCGGCCTTCGTGATGGTCGAAGGCGCGTTCGACCATCCGTTCCCCGACCGGCTGTGGCAGGTGGTATCCCAGCACGAGGTCACCCAGCTCGGGGTGGCCCCCACCATCATCCGGGTGCTCGACGGCCACGGCGCTCATTGGGTGGAGCCCTATGAGCTGTCCAGCCTGCGGGCCCTCGGCTCCACCGGCGAGCCGATGACGCCTGCCACCTGGCGATGGCTGCATCGCCATGTCGGGCGGGGAATCCGTCCCATCATCAACATCAGCGGCGGCACCGAGGTGGGGGGCGCGATCCTCAGCGGCAATCCCATCGTCCCGATGCCGGAATGCCGGTTCGCCGGACCCTCGCTGGGTATAGCGGCAGAGGTGTTCGATGACCGCGGGGAGCCGGTCACCGAAAAGCTGGGCGAGTTGGTGGTCACCAAGCCCTGGCCGGCGATGACCTGGGGGTTCTGGGGCGAGCCCCAGCGTTACCTCGAGACCTACTGGTCGCGATGGGAGAACGTCTGGCTCCACGGTGATCGGGCGATCCGCCATCCCGACGGGACCTGGGAGCTGCCGGGGCGTTCGGACGACCTGATCAAGGTCGCCGGTAAGCGGATCGGGCCGGTGGAGTATGAGTCGCTGGCAACCGAGGTCGAGGGCGTGCTGGCGGCCGCGGCGGTGGGGATCCCCCATCCGGTCAAGGGTGAGGTGGCGGCGGTCGTCCTGTTGCCGGCGCCAGGCTCCACCGCCGACCCCGAGGAGCTGGAGGACCGCGTGCGCTCGCATATCACCGCCTCCTTGGGAAAGGCGATGAGCCCGTACGCGGTGGTGGCGGTGCCGGACATCCCCCTGACCAGGAGCGGCAAGGTTCACCGGCGGGTGGTGCGAGGCTGGATGTCAGGGGTGGACCCGGGCGATCTCTCCAACCTCGAGAACCCGGAGTCGCGCCAGGCGATTGAAGCGGCCGCCGCCCGGCTGAAGCTCGGCGCAAGCGAGGAGGAGACACCGTGAGAGAGAAGAGAATGGCCGCGAGAGTGGCGGTGGTGATCGGCGCCAGCCGGGGGATCGGCCGAGCAATAGCCGAGGAATATGCCTCGCAAGGAGCTCGAGTGGTGTGCGCGGCGCGGGACACCGAGGCCCTCGCGGAGGTGGTCGCCTCCATCTCCGCCGCCGAAGGTGAGGCGATCGCCGTCACCTGTGACGTCACCTCCGACGCCGAGGTAGCCGAGCTCAAGGCTCGTGCCGAGGACGAGATGGGCCGGGTGAACGTGCTGGTCAACGGTGCCGGGGCCCATATGGCCGGCCGGTTCCTCGACTTCGAGGTCGATGACTTCCGAGAGTTGATGGAGGTCAACTTCTTGTCGATGGTGCGATCGATCAAAGCCTTCCTACCCCCGATGATCGAAGACGGCTACGGCAAGATCGTCAACATTGCCTCGACAGCCGGCAAGTACGGGTCGCTGTTCCAGAGCCCGTACAACTCCTCGAAACATGCCGTGGTGGGGTTGACCCGGTGCCTAGCGTTGGAGACCGCCAAGCAGGGGATCACCGCCAACGCCATCTGCCCCGGGTTCGTGGAGACCGAGATGATCGAGCGGGCGGCACCCCGGCTGGGAGCCGTGATAGGCATCGACGATCCCGAACAGGTGCGCCAGGTCCTGCTGTCGCGGGTACCGATGGGGCGGATGCTCGAACCCGAGGAGATCGCCCATCTGGCGGTCTATCTGGGATCCGCCGAGTCCGACGGGATGACCGGTCAGGCTTTGACTATCTCCGGTGGATTGATCCTGGTCTGAAGGAGGAAGACATGAGTAGCACAGTGCCCGACCCCTACGTACGAGAGGTAGCCGAAGGGATCTTCGCCTACATCCAACCCGACGGGACCTGGTTCTTGAACAACGCCGGGTTCCTGGTGGGATCTCGGGGGGTGGCGATGGTGGACCAATGCGGTACCGAGCAGAGGGCTCGAGCCCTCTTCGACCGGGTCAGGGAACCCGGCGGGCGGCCGGTCCATACCCTGATCAACACCCACCATCACGCCGATCACACCTTCGGGAACTTCGTCCTTCCCCCCGAGACGACCATTGTCGGCCACCGGCGGGCGCGGGACGAGGTGATCGCCACCGGGACCGGGATCGCCGCCGCCTTCCAGGGACCCGACTGGGGTGAGATCCAGATCAGCCCCCCGTTCCTGTGCTTCGAGGACCGGCTGTCGCTCTTCATCGACGACCTCGAGGTGGAGCTGATCCACTTCGGGACCGCGGCCCACACCACGAACGACATCGTGGTCTGGATCCCCGAGCGGGGGGTGCTGTTCAGCGGCGACCTCATCTTCAAAGGGGGGACCCCCTTCGCCTTGCAGGGCTCGGTGGCGGGGTGGGCCGAGACCCTCGAGAAGCTGCGGGACCTGGGTGCCGAGACGATCGTCCCCGGCCACGGGCCGATCTGCGGTCCGGAGGCGATCGACGAGGTCGCGGCCTATCTCGCGTTCTTGCAGCAGACCGCTCGGGAGGGGTTCGAAGCCGGCCTCGAGCCGCTCGAGCTGGCCTCCCCGACCGACCTCGGGCCCTTCGCGTCTTTAACCGATCCCGAGCGGATCGTCGGGAACCTCCACCGGGCGTATTCGGAGCTGCGGGGTGAGCCGCTGGGAACACCGCTGGCGCTGCCGCCGATCATCGGAGACATGCAGGCCTACATCGGGGGGCCGATCGTCTCCCACGCCTGACGCCTGGCCCCAACCCGCCTCCGCGAGACCCAGGACACCCCACGGTGAGAGGAGAACGACCTCTGCGACACTGACAGATCCAGCGAGAGTCGATAGGTCGCTCGGTTCCGTCACAAGACGTACGAGAGGCGTCAGATCAGATCTCGTTGCAACTGGTTCGAACTCGACGGCTCCGAGCTGGGCAATCGGTCTTCGTGACTGAGAGACCCGAGCTCGGCACCTCGATACGTGTGTGGTGTGAGTCCTACTCTTGGCAGCGGTCCGGGATGTTGACTGAGTTTATGACATGGATCACACCGTTCGATGCCTCGATGTCCGTCTCGACGATCTCTGCGCCAGCGAACGATCCCCCGTCCTCTGTCACGTTCCTCGGATAGGGTCCCCCTATTGTCAGCACCTCACCCGTGGTGAACTCCGAGGACCTGAGCACCCTCGGGACCACATGGACACGGATGGACTGGGTTGCGTTGGCTTCGTCGAACATGCAGTCGATGGTGTCCTGGTTCAGCTTGGAGAACGCATCGTTGGTGGGCGCGAAAATCGTATGGTCCCAGCCGGGCTGACCGGCGACCTCGGCCGCATTTCCATGCCCAACCTCAGCACCTGGTGCCCCTTGAGAGACCCTTGCGGCCTCCATCAAAGCAACGACCGCGTCAAACCGACCATCTTCCAGCACCACGGCCGTGACAGTGCCTTGCTCATATCTACCCGAGGGGGCGGGCAGCTCGGGAACTGCACCTATGCAACGTCACCTCCTCGCGTCGCTGCTCGCCGACGCTTGGAAGCTTCGCCACAATCTGAGGCGGGTCGACACCCTCTACGTCGAGCTTGCCAACCGGCTTGACGCCTCGATCGTCACCACCGATGCAGGACTGGCAGCCGCGACCCCTTCCGCCCAACTTCTCACCACCCCGGACGAGACGAGGTGACGGCCTGAAACCCGTCCGGAGGCATGGACCACTCGACTGCTCCGCTGTGGCGTCGCCACGAGATGCTCGAACTCGGCGGCGTCACCCCCAGAACCAGTCGATGAAGTCCCGCCGCTGGATCAGGTGCGCGCGGCTGCGAGATGTCGCAGGGAACCAGGCGAGTTCCCGGCACGCTCCGCGGGGTACCTGTACCGACCGGCATCTCACCCCGCGCAGGCCGGCCTCCTGCACCCGGATCCCGATCGGTTGACACACCTCACGGGTGATCGGGTCCCCCGACTCGTCGATTGGATAGGTGGGAGACAGCCCGACGGCGACGACACCGCCGGGCGTGTGGACGTCGGCAACGGTCTGGTTCCTGGGAAGGGTGGCGGCCGCCAGTTGCGGGCCATGGGCATCGTCGAGCTCTTCGGGCCGGTAGGGCCACCCGGCGATGAAGGCGTCCAGGTTGAGCCGAGCGGTCACGACGTCTTCGTTCAGATACAGCGTCGGCCACGAGTCGGGTGGATTCCATCGGCCGCCCTTCACCTGGGCAAAGCTGGGGTCGAGTGGGTCTTTCCATCCGGCTTCGCAGATCCGGAGCCATTCGTGACCGTCGGGGATCGTCTCGGAGATCACCCTTGAGCGTCGGCGAACGTGAACATCTGACGGGTGAGGACGACGGCGTCGGCGATCCGTCCCTTGCTGACCAGCTCGAGCAGACTGGCGCCCTCGAGGTTGGGAGCCGGTCGGCGCACCACGGCCGGGATTCGGTCACGTTTCAAATAGTGGGCCAGCAGATCGGTGATAGCCGCCAGATCGGCGACCTGAGGGATGCGCTCGGAGGGAACGCCGGCGTCGATCCACTTGGACACCGCCTGTCGTGATACGCCGAAGAGGTGTCCGAGGTCGGTGCGGGTGAGGTCCCACAGCCGCATGATGCGTTCGAGTTGCCGACCGCTCAGTGCGCGGTCGAGTTCGTCGGTCAGCGCGGCGATCCAGCTGCTGTCGTGTTCGGCGAGCAGGAGCGACGCCGCATGCTGGGGGTCGAGTTCGGCGAGATCGGGCATTGAAACAGCTCTCGCCGCAACCATATCGCAACCGCAACCACATCGCAACCGCCGTGGTGCCGGGAACAGAATCCAACGAAGGGCTCCACCGGCCGTGACACGGTGTTCTCGGTTGTGTGAGCGACGAGGATGACACAGCGTGCCGGGCGAAGCCTTCCCCGAACGATCAGGTGCCGGAACCGACCGATGACAAGTTGGCCTCACCTGATCAGCTGAGGCCAAACGTGCGAATCCTGACTTTTCGTGGTGTCGGAGAGAGGACTTCTCTCCCCCGTTCTGGGAGGATTCCCAATCCGGCTGTCTTCAGCCATCTCGGCACCTCCACAACTGTGCGGAACCGGGGTGTTCCGTCACGAGACTGATCGTAGGGGATAACCACGACAGGCCAGCGTGCGAAGGGACCGAGACTAGGGCCGCTCGCCGGATGCGTTGGAGATGTGTTCTACCCACGACGGAGCAGGCCGGGGAAGCCTCTACCACCGG
>Ga0326597_10008112_pt1 | contig 14206 bp, 10 predicted proteins | sample RVTome_12_FD_203789 | JGI IMG/M metagenome (GOLD analysis project Ga0326597, IMG submission 203789) | Soil microbial communities from uranium-contaminated site in the Upper Colorado River Basin, Wyoming, United States - RVT100D185 | ecosystem: Environmental > Terrestrial > Soil > Contaminated >... | reverse complement strand
GTTCGCATCCGTATTCCGCGCCGGGTTTGCTGAGCGGCTGTGTCTCGGGCGGTAGCGCCAGATGCAGACCAGAAGCGACAGGCCGTCCCCCGGGGATGGCGCCATCCAGCGAAAACCCGCGGCCCTGCGGGTCCCGGCCCGCGCCGGCGGACGGCTCCGCGGTTTCCCCCCATTCCCGATGTTCCCCACGTCCCCCGGCCCGGGGCGCGCAGCGCGCACCTGCGGTCAGGGACGGCTGCGCCCGCCGCGCGCAGCTCGGACACGCCGGCCGGTCGCGGCCGGGCCGGCAACTTTTGCGTGCGTTTCCGTCAACAAGGGCTGACCCCCATGCAAACGCTTCACGAGTTCTACGTGGTGACGAAGGGCATCGAGTACCTGATCGCGGTGACCTTCATGGTTCTGTTTCCGGTGATCTGGATGCTCATTGCCGCCAGGAAGCGGTGAGGCCGGCGCGGCCCGGCCCCGCCCCGGGCCTTTCCCCGGCCGCCGCCGAACCGCCGATATCGTTAGGAGCGCTACCCATGCCAATCCCCCGCAGAACGTTTCTCAAGTTCGCTGCGCTGGGCCTGGGCGCCGCCGTCTCCTCGCAGACGCAGGAGGCCGAAGCGGTTCAGGCCCCGACCGGCTACCCGGACTCGCGCGGCGTGCTGGTGGACCTGACCGAGTGCATCGGCTGCCGCAAGTGCGAATGGCGGTGCAACGAGGTGAACGGCCTGCCGCCCCGACCGCCCTCGGACTTCGAAGACAAGTCGGTGTTCGAGCGGACGCGGCGCACCCACGCCGACACGTTCACCGTGGTCAACCGGTTCGCCAACGCGGCCGATCCGGAAAAGCCCGTGTACGTCAAGAAGCAGTGCATGCACTGCCAGGAGCCGGCCTGCGCCTCGGTGTGCTTTGTGAAGGCCTTCACCAAGCAGCCCTCGGGCGCGGTGACCTACGATCCGAGCCTGTGTATGGGCTGCCGGTACTGCATGGCGGCCTGCCCCTTCAACATCCCCGCCTACCAGTACGACGACGCGTTCACGCCGGAGGTGACCAAGTGCACCTTCTGCTTCGAGCGCACCCAGGCGGAAGGCACCCAGCCGGGCTGCGTGGAGGTGTGCCCCGTGGAGGCCCTCACCTACGGCAAGCGCTCCGACCTGATCGAGCTGGCCCACGCGCGCATCTGGAGCCGGCCCGGGCGCTACGTGGACCACGTGTACGGGGAGAAGGAGGTGGGCGGGACGAGCTGGATGTACCTGTCCGCGGCGCCGTTCGACCAGGTGGGGTTCCGCACCGATCTGGGCGAGACCCCCATTCCCGCGCTCAGCCGGGGCTTTCTCTCCATGGTGTCGGTGGTGCTGATGACCTGGCCGCTGCTCTGCATGCTGTTCCGGCAATCGGCCAAATCCGCGGAAAAAGACGCTGAAGGCGGCGCTCCGGAACCGGACGCGCGTGAGGAGGAATCGCGATGACCGACAACACGATCGCGCCCAGCCCCTGGGTGCGGGAGAAGGTGCTGCTGGGGATGAGCCTGGGGGAATACGTGCGGAGCAACCTCACCCTGGGCAACGCCGTGGCGGCGGCGATCCTGGCCGTGGGGCTGCCGGTGATGGCCTACCGCATCCTCTACGGCATCGGGCCGGCCACCAACCTGTCGGACACCAACCCGTGGGGCATCTGGATCGGCTTCGACGTGATGACCGGCGTGGCCCTTTCGGCCGGCGGGTTCGCCATGGGCACCGCGGTGCACCTGTTCGGGATGAAGGCCTACGCCATGTTCGTGCGGCCGGCGATCCTCACCGGCTTCCTGGGCTACATCTACGCGGTGACCGGGCTGATCTTCGACCTGGGGCGCTACTACCGGCTGCCCTACCCCATGTTCGTCTCCCTCGGCGTGAGCTCCATCCTGTTCCTGGTGGCCTGGCACGTCGCCTTGTACCTGACGTGCCAGTTCGTGGAGCTGACGCCGGCGATCTTCGAGTGGCTGGACATGCCGCGCCTGCGCCGCTGGGCGGTGCGGCTCACCCTGGGCGCCACGGTGTTCGGGGTGATCCTGTCCACGCTGCACCAGTCGGCGCTGGGCTCGCTGTTCCTGGTGATGCCGAGCAAGGTGCACCCGCTTTGGTACTCCAGCTACATCCCGGTGCTGTTCTTCGTCTCGGCGATCATCGCGGGCATCGCCATGGTGATCGTGGAGAGCGCGCTGTCGCACACGTTCTTCCACGAGCAGGCGGCCCGTTCCGGGGTGAGCCGGGCCACCTTCGACCGCCTCACCCTGGGGCTGGGCCGGGCGGCCTCCCTGACCCTGGTCACCTACTTCGGCCTCAAGCTGCTGGCCCTGGCCCACGACCACAACTGGCCGTGGCTGTTCACCGGGTACGGGGCGTGGTGGGCGGTGGAGGTGTTCGGCTTCGTGCTCCTGCCGGCCATCCTGTTCGCCGCCGGGGTGCGGCGCGGCAACGCCCGCCTGGTGCGCTGTACCGCGCTGGTCACCGTGGTGGGCATCGCCCTGAACCGGCTCAACCTGTCGGTGATCGCCTTCAACTGGAACTCGCCGGAGCAGTACGTGCCCCACTGGATGGAGGTCACCATCACCATCACGCTGATCACCATGTTCATCCTGGAGTTCCGCTTCATCGTGAACCGGCTGCCGATTCTCCACGACCACCCCAGGTACCGGTCCCATCAGGAGCACTGACATGAACGCCCGTCGATTGCTGAAGGGGTGCCTGGTGGGCGCCGCGCTGGCGGTCTGCGCGTGGAGCGCCACCGCACAGCAGAACGCGGCGGACGACCGGATGAACGGCGGCCGCTCCCCCCACCGCTGCGCCGACTGCCACATTTGCCCCAAGCCCACCCCCGAGGCGCAGTGCCTCCAGCCCAGCCTGCGCGACTGGGCCCAGCGCGTGGCGGCCGCGCGGCTGGCGCCGGAGGAAGGGCCCCGCGTGGTGCGCCTGGACCGGCTGGAGCGCCTCTACGAGGCGGTGGTCTTCGACCACGGCCTGCACGCCCGCATGGCCGAGATGAGCCAGGGGTGCGCGGCCTGCCACCACCACACCCCCACCGGCGCGGCACACCCGCCCTGCCAGGAGTGCCACACGGCCACGGCCGGCGAGACGAAGCAGGAGATGCCCGGCCTGAAGGGCGCCTACCACCGCCAGTGCATGGGCTGTCACCGCGAGTGGAGCGGCCAGGACGCCTGCGAGACCTGCCACGCCCTCAAAGGGGCCGCCGGAGCCGGCCAGCCCCGCTACGCCGCCGGGTTCCTGCGCGAGTGCAAGGAGCCGGAGCGCAAGGTCTACGAGACGGCCCACGCCGATGGGCCGGTCGTGACCTTCTTCCACAAGAACCACGCGCAGTCCTACGGGCTGACGTGCAACGAGTGCCACCGCAACGAGTCGTGCGTGGCCTGTCACTACCAGGGCCAGCGCCCGTTGGCCGTGGTGGCGGCGGCGGCGGACGCCATGCACCACAAGTGCGCCGCCTGCCACGACATCCAGTCGCCCCAGGCCTGCTCCAAGTGCCACGCTGCGGCGGAAAAGCCCGCGTTCGACCACGCGGCAGCGGCCGGCTGGGGGCTGCGTCCCTACCACGCGGTGCTGACCTGCCAGAGCTGCCACCCCCCGGGTCAGCGGCTGGCGCGCGTCGCCAACACCTGCGACGCCTGCCACGCCGATTGGGAACAGGGCGCCTTCGACCACGCCGTGGTCGGGCTGGTGCTCGACGAGAACCACCGGGAGAACCAGTGCGCGGACTGCCACGTGGAGCGCCGCTTCGCCGCGCCCCCTTCGTGCGAGGACTGCCATGACGACAAGCGTTCCCCGCGCGACACGCCCGGCCGGCCGGCGCCGCGCAAGGCCGGGCCGCGGAACTGACCCGCGGCCCCGAGACAACCCCAAGCCGGCGCCGGCCGCGCGCGCCGGGGGAGCAGCCCATGCGTAGCCGCATCAGTGTCAAGCTGATTCTGGCGGTGGGGTGCGTCACGGTGGTGATCGTGGGGCTGTTCTCCTACTCGGTGCTCACGGCCCAGCACACGGCCCTGCTCTCGCAGGTGGAGCACCACGCGGACCAGCTCAGCGAGACCATCAAGGCGGTGGCCAAGTACGACATGCTGCTCAACCATCGCGAGGGGGTGCACCGCACCATCGACGTGGTGGGCCAGCAGCCGGGCATCCGCGCCGTGCGCATCTTCAACAAGGAGGGCGCCATCATCTTCTCCTCGGACAAGGAGGAGACGGTGGGCAGCATGGTGGACAAGCGCGCCGAGGCCTGCTTTGCCTGTCACGCCATCGACCGGCCCCTGGAGCGGCTGGCCATCCCCCAGCGCACGCGCGTGTTCGTGGGCGACAAGGGGGTGCGCAGCCTGGGGATCATCAACCCCATCTACAACGAGCCGGCCTGCTGGCAGGCCTCCTGCCACGCCCACGAGGCCGCCCAGAAGGTGCTGGGCATCCTCGACGTCACCATGTCCCTCAAGTACGTGGACCAGCAGGCCGACCTGAACAAGGTCAAGCTGTCGGTGTTCGCCGTGGGGTCGGTGCTGGCCATCAGCCTGATCCTGTGGCTGTTCGTGCACTGGATGGTGGGCCGGCCGGTGAGCGAGCTGGTGAAAGCCACCAACATCGTGGCCGGGGGCGACCTGAACTACAAGATCCGCATGGAGAAGGCCGATGAGCTGGGCAACCTGGCCACCTCCTTCACCGACAGGACCCAACGCCTGGCCGAGGTGCAGATGCAGCTCTACCAATCGGAAAAGCTCGCCTCCCTGGGGCGCCTGGCCGCGGGGGTGGCCCACGAGATCAACAACCCGCTCACGGGGGTGATGACCTTCGCCAGCTTCCTGCTCAAGCGGGCCGACCACGACCCGGAGCTGAAGGCGGATCTGGAGGTGATCGTGCGCGAGACCATGCGCTGCCGGGAGATCGTCAAGGGGCTGCTCGATTTCGCACGGCCCACGCCGGGCAAGCGCACCAAGGTCTCGGCCAACGACATCATCACCCACGCCGAGGCGGTGCTCCACAACCAGTTGATGATCAAGAAGATCACCTTCGAGGCCCGCCTCGACCCCAATCTCCCGGACATCATGGCCGACCGCGGCCAGCTCGAGCAGGTGTACCTGAACCTGATCGTCAACGCGATCGACGCGGTGGAGGAGAACGGCAGGATCACCGTCTCCACCGACCACGTGCGCGAGAACGGCAGCGCCTACGTGGCGGTTTCCGTGCGCGACAACGGGCCGGGCATCCCGCCGGACCAGATTCCCAAGGTGTTCGAGCCCTTCTACACCACCAAGGGCGCCAAAGGCACCGGTCTGGGGCTGGCGGTGGTCTGGGCCATCATGGAAAAGCACCAGGGATCGATCAGGATCGAAAGCGAGCCCGGCCGGGGCACCGCGGTCAACCTGCGGTTCCCGGTGTGAACGCCCGGGCGCTTCCGCGACGCAACAGGACGGTCGAGATGGGACGTGCAAACCAGGTGCTGGTGGTGGAGGACGAGGCGGTCGTGGTGGCCTCCGTGCAGAAAATCCTCGGTAGCGAGGGCTTCGCCGTGGAAGCGGCGGGCAGCGCCGAGGAAGCCATGCAGAAGCTCCAGACGGGCGGCTACGGCATCATCCTGATCGACATCGTGCTGCCCGGGGTTTCCGGCCTCCAGCTCACCGAGATCCTCCGCAAGAGCCACCCCCGCGCCATCACCATCACCTTCTCCGGCCTGGCCACCCGGGAAAACGTCATCGAGGCGCTGCGCTGCGGCGCCTTCGACTTCATCCCCAAGCCCTTCTCCTTCGAGGAGCTGCTGGGGGCCGTGAAGCGCGCCGCGGCCGTGGTCGAGCGCATGGACGCCGCGCCGGCAGGGGCGGGCCGGCGCGGCGACGGCCCGTTCGCGGGGGCGTCCCCCCCGCCGGACGGCTGGGAGGGCTACCGCTTCCTGGGCGACCACACCTGGGCGAAGTTCGAGGAGGACGGCTCGGCGGTGATCGGCGTGGACGAGACGTTCGCCGCCGCGCTGGCGCAGGCGGAAGCCCTGGAGTTCCCCGGCGCCTTCGAGGAAATCAAGCAGGGCCACGTCTGCGTGCGCATCACCACCCGGGACAAGACGGTGCACCTCGTCTGGTGCGCCTTGAGCGGCGTGGTGGTGGAAAGCAACGCGGGCATCGGCGGGGGCCGCGGGGACAACAGCCGCACGGACAGCGCCTTCAACGGCACCTGGCTGGTCCGGGTCTGGCCGGAGCAGGGGGAGGAAGAAGCGCGAAACCTCAGGAGATACACCCAGCCCTAGAGGGAGGAAGTCCCATGGCTATCTTCTTCATTGTCGGAATGATCGTCGCCATCATCGTGGTGGACATCAGCATCCGCATCATTCTCATGAAATGGCAGGCCCGCCGGGACCGGCTGGCGCGGCAGCGGGCCCTGGACATCGGCCTGAAGCTCACCTACACGGACGAAGCCCCGTCGCTCAGGCGCGTCCGGCTCGACACGCCCAAGGCCCGCATCCTGGCCGTGGACGACGAGCCGGTGGTGCTGGACAGCTTCCGCAAGATCCTGGTGCACGCCAACTACGACATCGACACGGTGGAAACCGGCCAGGAGGCGGTGGGGCTGGTGCAGCGCAACGACTACCAGTTCGTGTTCACCGACCTGAAGATGCCCGAGATGGACGGCCTGGACGTGCTCAAGGCGGTCAAGCACTTCCGGCCGGACATCGACGTCATCATCATCACCGGCTACGCGACCATCGAGACCGCGGTGGAAGGCATGAAGCACGGCGCCATGGACTATGTGCAGAAGCCCTTCACCGAGGACGAGCTGGTCGATTTCGTGGACAAGTGCCTGATCCGGCGCCAGGACCGCATCGTGCGGGAGAAACCGCCCACGCTGCGGCTGGTGACCCCCTCACGCGGGGAGGATCGCGGCGAGAAGGTCTACAACATCCCGGCCGGGGTGTTCGTCTCCCCGGGCCACGCCTGGGTGAGCATCGAAACCAACGGCCTGGCCCGCGTGGGCATCGACGACTTCCTCAACAAGATCATCGGGCCCATCGACCGCATCGACCTGCCCAAGGTGGGCGACAAGGTGCGGCGCGGCCAGCGGCTGCTCTCCATCACCCAGACCCCCAACGTGCTCCAGGTGCTCTCGCCGGTGAGCGGCGTGGTGCGGCGCGTGAACCGGGACATCCTGGAGCGGATGGAGCTGCTGCGCATGAAGCCCTACGAGCTGGGCTGGCTGGCCTGCATCGAGCCCGCGAGCCTTTCCGAAGACCTCAAGGCGCTCATGATCGGCGCCGATGCGGTCTCCTGGTACGAGGACGAGGTGCAGCAGTTCCAGCAGATCGCCCACGAGGGCCAGCAACGGCGCGAGAAGCCGGCCGGCCAGGAAGGCGAGCCGGGCCGGATGGACGCGGAAACCTGGGCCGCCATCGCCCGGGCGTTCACCAAGGCGGAGGCCGGGCCCAGCATCCCGGAGCCGCGGCAGGCGAGCTGAGCCGGCGCCCGCCCCGCGGCCGGTGAACGCCGGCGGGTGCGGGCAGGCTTCGGCCGGGCCGGGGTCAGGGCCGGTGAGGGGGCGGGGGTGGGGGCACCGGCCGTTCCCCGCGCCCGGCCCCCGGACCGGGACATCCTGCCGCGCGTCCTTTCCTCCGTTTCAGCATCCAACCAGCCTCCCCGCGCCCCCTCACGGCCGGGCCACGGCTTCTGCAGCCCGCGCCCGCCCGCGCCCGCAGCGCATTCCCCACCCCTGTTCCACCGCCGCGCCCGGCACCGGTCGAGCCGCGGAGCGGCCCGCGCCAAGCGCTGGCGGCGCGGACGAATAAAGTTGGCAATTCCGGAGCGTTGGGACATATCCAGGCTGAAAGCGCCGCAAGGGGCTTTCCGCGTTCGGCTGAGGAAGGGCAGCCCAACCCCACTTGCGTTCCCCTTTGGGGAAGAAGGAGCGACATGAAACGGCTATCGCTTTGGTTGGCCTTGGTTTCCGGGATCGTCCTCGTCGTGGGCGGCTCGCCCGCGCTCGCGCAGAAGTACGGCGGCGAGCTGAATGCGCTGATGGTGGCCAGCCCGCCCAGCCTGTCCATCCACGACGACGCGACGGTGTACACCTCCTGGACGATGATGCCCGTCTACAACAACCTGGTGCTGTTCGACCAGCTCAACCCCCGGGAGAGCTTCGACAGCATCGTGGGTGAGCTGGCCGAGAGCTGGGCCTGGAACCAGAGCGGCACCGAGCTGACCTTCCGGCTGCGGCAGGGCGTGAAGTGGCACGACGGCAAGCCCTTCACCGCCGCGGACGTGAAGCACACCTGGGACGTCATCCGCGGGACTTCCAGCCAGCGCACCAAGCTCAACCCGCGCAAGACCTGGTACCGCAACGTCAAGGACATCGTCACCGAAGGCGACGCGCAGGTGACCTTCAAGCTGGCGCGGCCGCAGCCCTCGCTGCTGGTCATGCTGGCTTCGGGCTACTCGCCGGTCTACCCCGCCCACGTGCCGCCCCAGCAGCTCCGCACCCAGCCCCTGGGCACGGGCCCGTTCAAGCTGGCGGAGTACGCCCGCGACCGCTTCATCCGCCACGTCAAGAACACGGACTACTGGCGGCCCGGGCGCCCGTACCTGGACAGCGTGCGCTACCTGATCATCCGCAAGCGCGGCGCCCGCCTGGCCGCCCTGGAGAACAAGCAGGCGGACGTGGACATGCCCAACCAGACCACCATGGGCCAGATGACCACCCTCCAGTCCATGGCGCCGGGCATGTCGTTCCACCCCACTGTGCGTACCTCGCTCCAGAACGTGATCTTCAACACCACCCAGCCGCCCTTCAACGACGCGAAGCTGCGACAGGTGGTGAGCCTGGCCCTGGACAGGGAGGCCTTCATCCGCAGCGTGTACCAGGGCGGCATGAAGGCCGGCAGCACCATGCTCGCCAAGCCTGATGGCGCCTGGGGCTTCACCGACGCGGAAGTGCGCCAACTGCCCGGCTACGGCGACGTGAAGCGCAACCAGGCCAAGGCCCGGGAGATCATGGCGTCCCTGGGCTACAGCGCGGCCAACCCGCTGCGCGGCAAGCTGGCCACCCGCAACTCCGCGGCCTACGTGGACGCGGCGGTGTGGACCGTGAGCCAGCTCAAGGAGGTCTGGATGGCGTTCGACGTGGAGCAGATGGAGTCGGCGGTCTGGTTCGGCGCCCTGGGCGGGCGCAAGTACACCATCGCGGTCAACTCCACCGGGCTCGGCGCGGACGACCCGGACGTGAACTTCTACGAGAACTACTCCTGCGCCTCGAAGCGCAACTACTCGGACTACTGCAACCCGGAGGTGCAGGCTCTGATCGACAAGCAGTCCGCCATGCTGGACCGCGCCGCCCGGGAGAAGCTGGTGCACGAGGTGGACCGCAGGCTGGTGGAGGACGTGGCCCGCGTCGTGTACGGATTCCGCATCAACTACAATGCCATGTGGCCCTACGTGAAGAATCTGGTGCCCCACCAGACCAACTACAGCTACGGGCGCATGGAGGAAGTCTGGCTCGACAAGTAGCCGCCTCCGGCCCGGCGCCGGGCGGCGCTGCCGCGACGGGCCCGCCATGGAGGTTGGCGCGGGCTCGGCGACCGGCGACGGTCCTGTGCGTCCGCAAGGACCCCATCGCAAGGGGGAGGGGGCGTGTCGTTCCAACCAATCTCAGGTTTCGCGCCCCGGGCTCGCATCGGGAAGGGGCGCGGGAAAGGAGCCGCATGAAACGCTGTTCCGTGATGATGATCGCCGCGCTGCTGGTCTTCGGTCTCGGCGCATCGCACCTGGCCGCCCAGAAGCACGGCGGCACGCTGGTCTTCATCCACCGGGGCGCGATCCCCACCCTGTCCCTCCACGAGAGCGGCACGGTCTCCACCGTCGTGCCCATGATGCCCATCTACAACAACCTGGTGCTGTTCGACCCCCTCCAGCCCATGGAGAGCACCGACACCATCATCCCGGAGCTGGCCACCGCCTGGCGCTGGGGTGACGGCGGCAAGGCGCTCACCTTCACCCTGCGCGGCGACGTGAAGTTCCACGACGGCAAGCCCTTCACCGCGGCGGACGTCAAGCACACCTTCGACATGGTGCGGGGGGCCACGTCGGGGGGCATGAAGCTCAACCCCCGCAAGATCTGGTACGAGAACGTCCGCGACATCACCACCAGCGGCGACCACGAGGTCACCTTCCACCTGGGGCGCCCGCAGCCGGCCCTGCTGGTGATGCTGGCCAGCGGCTACTCGCCGGTGTACCCGGCCCACGTGCCCGCGGCCGAGCTGCGCACCGGGGCCATCGGCACCGGCCCGTTCCGGCTGGTCTCCTACGACCGGGGCAAGGGCTTCGTGCACGCGAAGAACCCCGACTACTTCGTCAAGGGGCGCCCCTACCTGGATGGCATCCGCCTGCCCATCATCGAGAAGCGCGGCACCCGCCAGGCCGCCCTGCTGGCCGGGCAGGGCGACGTGGGCTGGCCCTACGAGATCAAGAAGTCGGTGAAGGCCCAACTGGAGAGCCAGGCGCCCCAGCTCCGGTTCGTGCTCGGCTCCATGAACGTCTCCGAGAACCTGCTGATGAACGCCAAGAAGCCGCCCTTCAGCGACGCCCGCCTGCGCAAGGTGGTGGGGCTGGCGATGGATCGCACCGGGCTGCTGAAGAGCGTGCACCAGGGGGTGGGGCTGCTGGGGGGCGCCATGCTGCCCAAGCCCTACGGCGTGTGGGGGCTGCCGCCGGACCTGCTGGTCCAGGTGCCCGGCATGGGCGACATCGACCGGGAGCGCGAGCGCGCCCGGGACATCATGCGCGAGCTGGGCTACGGGCCCGACAAGCCGCTGAGGGTCACCGTCTCCACCCGCGCCACGTCCATCTATGTGGACACGGCGGTCTGGCTGGTCTCGGAGCTGAAGCACGTCTGGATCGAAGCGGAACTCAAGCAGATCGAGTCGGGCAACTGGTACGGCATGATGGCCCGGCGCGACTACCAGATCGCCCTCAACCTGGGGGGCATCGGGGCGGACGAGCCGGACGCGAACTTCTTCGAGAACTACACCTGCACCTCGCAGCGGAACTACTCCGACTACTGCAACCCCGAGGTGGAAAAGAAGTTCGTCGCCCAGTCCAGCGAGCTGGACCCCGCCAAACGCCTGCGCCTGGTGAACGAGATCGACCTCCAGCTCCAGGAGGAGGGCGCCCGCCCCATTCTGTTGCACCGGGTGGGCTGGACCGGCCATTGGCCCCACGTCAAGAACCTGGTGATCCACCAGACCCAGTTCAGCGCCTGGCGCATGCAGGACGTGTGGCTGGACCGCTGATCCCCCGGACGACCCCGTCCCGGCCCACGAACACGGGCCGGGGCGCCGGGTGAGGAACCGACGCGCCCCCTGGCGCGCCGGTCCTGCGGGCCCTACTTGTCGAGCCAGACCTCCTGCATGCGCCAGGCATTGTAGGAGCTGGCGTGAGGGATCCAGTTCTTCACGAAGGGATAGTGGGCATAGTAGTAGATGCGGTAGGCGAGGTAGGGTCGCGCCACCTCGCGCTGGAGCTGGGTGTCGATCTCCTGCACGAGCTTGTGGCGCTTGGCGAAGTCGAACTCCACCGATTGCAGGTCGAACTTCTTCTCCAGCTCCGGGTTGCAGTAGTCGGACAGGTTGCGCTGGGAGCCGCAGGCGTAGTTCTCGTACAGGGCGGCGTCCGGATCGTCGATGGCCACCGCCGTGGCGTTCACGGCGAGCTGGAAGTCGCGCCGGGCCTGCATCCCGGACCACACCCCCGGATCCACCTGCACCAGCTTGGTCTGGATGCCCACCGCTTTCAGCTCCGACATGACCCACACCGCCGGCTGCACGTAGGCGTCCTGGGCCCGGGCCGTCACCTCGACGTGCAGCGGGTTCTGCTCTGTGTAGCCCTCGGCGGCCAGGAGGCGGCGCGCCTCGGCCTTGTTGGCCGCCGGGTCGCCGTAGCCGGGCAGCTTCTGGATCTGCTCCTTGGTCAGGCCCCACAGCCCCCATGGGGCGGGGATCACGGCCGTGCCGGGCACGGCGCCGTTCTGGTAGATGGTGCGGATCACTGAGTTGCGGTCTAGGGCCAGGTTCACCACCTCGCGCAGCCGAGGCTCGTTGAACGGAGGCTTGCGGGTGTTGACGATGATGTTCAGGGTGCCGTTGGCCACCGTCTCGATGAACGCCAGGCTCACGTTGGCGGCCTTGAGCTGCTCGTACATGGGCCGCGTGGTCTGGCTGGGATAGGTGGAGTCCACCTGCCTGGCCATCAGCGCGGCGTTCTGGGTGGCCTGCCCCTTCAGCACGTAGAAGTGGATGCCGTCCAGGTAGGGCCGCTGGGGCACGAAGTAATCGCGGTTCTTCTCCAGCTCGATCCGCTGATCGCGCACGTAGCGCTTGAGCTTGAAGGGGCCCGTGCCCATGGCCGAGGTGCGCCACTGGGCCGGTGGGCGGTCCGCCGGGTACACCGCCGACCACCCCGAGGCCAGCATGGACAGCAGCGAGGGTTGCGGCCGCTTGAGCCGGAAGGTGACCTGGTTGTCGCCCTTGGTCGTGATCTCCTCGACGTTGAAATACCACAGCTTGCGCGGGTTCAGCTTCAGCCGCATGGGCGAGACGCCCCGCACGATGTCGAAGGTGTGCTTGACGTCCGCGGCGGTGAGCGGCCGGCCGTCGTGCCACTTCACCCCCTTCCGCAGGCGGAAGGTCAGGGCGCGGTTGCCGTCCTCCCAACTCCAGCTTTCCGCCAGCTCCGGCTGGATCGTCTCGGGCCGCTCCTGCACCTGGAAGGTGTCGAAGACGACAAGGTTGCTGTAGACCGGCGCCATGGGGAACGACGTGGTCGGCCAGGTGTTCTCGTGCAGGGACAGGTCGGTCGGGTTGTTGGCGATGAACGTGCGCAGCACGCCGCCGTGCTTCTGCGCGTAACCGTCCGCGGCGCTCCCGAGCAGCAATACCAGGCTCAGGGCCAGCAGGGACGGAAGCGATCTGAAAGACATGCTTCACCTCCTCGGGCAATAGCACTACAAGCAACACGCCAGAATTTGGCGTACTTACGCCGTCGTTCAACATCTTCACGGCGTCGGCTCTACTTGCGCCGGCGGGGGAACGAAGTCAATCGAAGGCGTCCGCACCCCGAGCCCGCGCCGGGCGCGGCCTCACGGGCGGGCCGGAGCGGGGGCTGTTTCGGCGCACAGACGTGGGAGCGGGGATGAAATGGCTTGACATTCCCGGGCCATCCGCCATTAGCGTGCGCCAGAGGGGAGGGCCACGTCCTCGCCGGCGACTGCCGCCCCCGCCGGGGCACGGGTCGGCGCCGAGGCCCCAGGCACAAAGGAGCAATCATGCGTTCACGCCTTCTCACTGCACTTCTCCTCGTCGGTGCGCTGGCCCTGCTGCCGGGCGTGCCGGAAGCACCGGCTCAGAAGTACGGCGGGGTGCTGCGGGGGGTGCTGCGGTTCAATCCGCCCAGCCTGTCCCTGCACGAGGAAGCATCGACGGCCACGGCGTTCGTGATGATGCCGGTCTACAACAACCTGGTCACCAACGACCCCCGGGCGAAGGTGGAAGGCCCGGCTACCATCGTCCCCGAACTGGCCACGGCGTGGCGCTGGGAGGCGGAGGGTACGCGGCTGGTGTTCCCCCTGCACCGGGGCGTGCGCTGGCACGACGGCAAGCCCTTCACCGCCGCGGACGTGAAGCACACCTTCGACGTGATGCGCGGCGCCACCAGCCAGCGGCCCAAGCTGAATCCCCGCAAGCTGTGGTGGGCCAACATCGACAAGATCACCACCCAGGGCGATCACGAGGTGACGTTTCACCTCAAGCGCCCCCAGCCCTCCCTGCTCGTCATGCTGGCCGCCGGGTTTTCGCCCGTGTATCCGGGCCACGTGGAGATCGGCAAGCTGCGCACCACGGCCATGGGCACGGGCCCTTTCCGCATGGCCGCCTACGACCGGGACAAGTCGCTCACCCTCACCCGCAACGAGGCATACTTCGTCAAAGGCCGCCCCTACCTGGACGGCATCGAGTTCCCGGTCATCAAGAGCGCCAGTAGCCGGCACGCGGCGCTGATCGCCAACCAGCTCGACATTTTGGCGCCGGTGGACACCTCCCGGCCGGTGCAGGCCAAGCTGGCCAACGCGGACCGGGGCCTGGCCTTCGTGGAGACCCCGACCGCCACCTTCGTCAATGTCATCATCAACACGCGCAAGCCTCCGTTCGACAACGTGCGGTT